>ERZ826146.2860-NODE-2860-length-12143-cov-3.015387_pt1 | contig 12143 bp, 10 predicted proteins | sample MGYA00519857_ERZ826146 | MGnify/ENA primary metagenome ERZ826146 (study PRJEB31778, sample SAMEA3449222) | human gut metagenome | biome: human gut; feature: human-associated habitat; material: faeces | place: United Kingdom | collected 2010/2012 ...
AGCATCTGATAATCTTTCGCATCGACCCCGCAGCGGAGCACCTGCTCGTCGGCCTCGTACTCGTGCACGGCACGCAGTTCCACACGCAACAGCCACATCGCGGGGTTGAACCACTGCAAACACCCCAGCAAATCGACCAGCAGCAGGTCCCACGAATGGCCCAACCGCTGATGCGCCTGTTCATGCACGAGGATCGTTCCTCCGCCGCAGGCATAATCCTCCTCGGACATCACCACGTATTTCATCCAACTGAACGGAGCTCGAATCCGGTTCGACAACACCAATACGCTCCCGTTTCCGAGCGGTATGCGCCGGCCGCGGCGCGTCATTCGCACAACCCGCACGATGTTGCATACGGTCCATCCCAACGTCGCAAACATCCCTGCAAAATAGATGATTCCGAGCAAAAAGCCCCAGTCGAACGGTTCGGGAGCAGGCTCCGGCTCCTCTATTATCATCAGGTCCCGGGTATCGTCGGGGATTCGGTTTTCGAATACCATGTCCCGCCGGAAATAACTTTCCGGAATCACGTCGATCCCAGCGGTGGATACCCCGGGCAACTCCTTCTCGACGGTAATTACGCACAAAGGCAGCAAAAACGACAGCAGCAACACTCCGCACAACAACACCCTGTTCATCCGATGCAGCGTATCGCGGCTCAACAACAACTTGTAAAACAGGTAAAAAACCGCCAGGCATCCCGCAGCCTTCAGACTGTAAAGCAGAAAGGTCGGCATAGGACTATCGTTTTTCGGTTTGACTTTCGATTTGCCGGATCAGGTCGCGCAGATCGTCCACGGAGATTTTCTCCTCCCGTACGAGCGACGAAACCACCCCGAGGTAGGAATTGTCGAAATACTTGCTCACCACGCCCTTCAGCGTCTTGCGGCTGAACTCCTCCTCGCTGACGAGCGGATAATACTGGTAGGTGCCGCCATAGGCTTTGTGTCCGACGTACCCTTTCGCCTCGAGGCCACGCACCATCGTCGATAACGTATTGAAATGAGGTTTCGGTTCGGGCCAGAGCGCAACCAGTTCGCGCACGAACAACGGGCCCCGCGTCCAGAAACAACGCATCAGCTCCTCTTCTCTGGGTGTCAGCTTTTCCATAGTCGATGTCGGTTAAAGTCGAACGAAACAGGACCTGCACAAACGGCAGCACAGCTCCGCATTGCCGGCTCCTGCATAAAAATCTTCTGAAACAAATATAACTAAAAAAATTTCACATACAACTATTTTTTATAGTTTTCAAACTAAAAAATTTAGTTTTGCAGGAGAAACAGAGAGCAACCCGCTGTAAAACAACAAAAAAATAATAGACAAGATAAAAAATTCTTGTCTATTATCAGGATTAAGATATGGAAAAATCTTCCTATTCCTCGTCGCGGTGCAGCTTCTCTACGTAAATGGCATGCTGCATGGCGATACGCTTCGCAACCGAAGGTTTGGTGAAATACTGGCGGCGGCGAAGCTCCTTCAGGACACCCGTACGCTCGTATTTACGTTTGAATTTCTTGAGGGCCTTCTCGATGTTCTCGCCCTCTTTTACCGGCATGATAATCATAATTCGTTGCTTTTTTTATTGTTTTTTACTCTATTTTCCAATGGATCGTGTCTTGTATCGGGGCGGGACTCCATCCGGACGTCGCCGACTCCCCGTTCGGTATGTCTTTCGAGGCTTCTCGTACCGTAAACCGAAGATACGGGGCCAATCGCTCGGCCTCACGCGGGGTTAATATGTGCTCTTCAACCAACTCTTCGACGGTACTCCAACCTCCTTTCAATTGTCTTTTACTAAATAACTTCCTGAATACGGCGGGCGGCAAATAAGGATGCCCCTTGAGCGTACTCGGAGGTGCAAAGTTAATATCAATTTTTCGAATTTTGAAACTATCGCAATAAATTTGTTTCACGATCCGCTCGAAATTGGACTCCGTGACCTGCGGAACCTCGGCCAACTGATCCACGCTGTAAAATCCGCCGAGCCGCTCCCTGTATCGGATAATGGCCATGACGCTCTTCTCACCGATCCCGACCACCGAGCGTAAGGTCGCCGAATCGGCCCCGTTGAGTTCGATCAATCCGGAACGAACGGGCTCCGGTTCCGGAAAAATTACATAAGGCAGCAAGAGATCGGCCACCGAATCGGCGATCATATAGCAAACCCGAAAACCCGCTTCGTCCCGAAGACCTTCGTAAAGATCCCGATAACGGACAATAGCCTCGGCCTGACGGACGGAAAAACCGAGCGACGCGAGGTAGGATGCGGACACCGTATCGATCCTGAATCGTTCGCGGGGCACGATCCTCCTCGGCTTCCGCGGGAGATACTCCCGATATTCCCGACGCGGAGAAGGTGTCAGCGCATACTCGCGCCCAATCCGAATATAGGGTTCCAGAATGAAATAAACTGAATCGGTCATGCCGTAGCAGGTAGCCACATCCTCGGGGATCCGAAACACTTTGCCCGCTGCGCGGTACTTCAGCAGGCTGACCGCCATGCGGGAGGTGAGCCCCAGCCGCCGCAGATCGGCATACTCCACCGTATTGGGATCGAACTCGAACAGCCTCACGGAGTCCGCCGCAACCGTCGCTTCCATCTCCGCCTCCACCCGGTCGGCGGATACCGCGCTCTCCCGCCGTTCGGCCAGAAGCAGCCCGGCAACGAACACTCCCGCCAGCAGGAGAAACACCACGAGCGCCCGGCGCTCACGCATCTGGAAAAATCCGGCCATCCTCTACCACGCAGCTTTGTCGGACAACAACAACGCCCGGTAACGGTCAGAAGGCGATTCGAGCCGCTCACCCAAACCATACTCCGCCCAACGTTCGTCCACCTTCCGAACGACCTCGGGCAGCGAAGTCACCACATTGGGAAAACGCGAAGGGTTGCCCGCAATGCATGGCCGCTTGCTCCGGGCATCCGCGCACAGCACACCGTCGCGGCACTCCACATCCCGCCGGGGATCGGTATTGGCCGCAGCGAGCCACAGCAGCTCGTCCGGGCGCAGCGTCCGGGCGTGTCCGTCGAAAAGAAAGACATAGCGAATCCCCCGGCACGGATTTCGGGCAAGGAAAGCGGTCAGATCCGGCTTCTGTTCCACCGCATCGTCGGCAAAGAGCAGCAAGGCTCCCCACTTCCCGGCAAGTCCGTCCGCGACCTCGACCAGACCGGGCGTCAGCTCGAACCGCTCCGGAAGCCGAACGGCCTCCGCCGAAGCGGACGGATCGATCTCCGTCAGGTCGAACGCCAGTTTACCGCCGAACCCGGGCGTCGCGGTCGCATGGTCGAGTACGTCGTAAACTCCCTCGCTTACAATCAAATCGCGCGGAAACTCGGCCCGGCGCAACAAGGCGGCCAACCGGTCCGGATCATGCACGTCGCAATCCTCGCCCATAATGACGAGGTATTTATTGAACATCATCTGCCCAGCCCCCCAAAGTCCCTGCGCTACTTTATGGGCTTGCCCCCGGTAGCGTCTGTCGATCGACACCACGGCCAAATTGTGCGCCGTACCGGAAACAGGCATCGTCAGCTCTTTCACTTCGGGCTGTACGGCCAGCCGGATCGGTGCCAGGAAAATTTTCTCGGTGGCTTTGGCGATATAGGCGTCCTCCTGCGGAGGAATGCCCACCAGCGTCGCAGGATAAACGGCATCGCGCCGCCGCGTGACGGCCGTCACATGGAAGCGGGGATATTCATCGGTCAGCGAGTAAAAACCCGTATGGTCGCCGAAAGGCCCTTCCACCGTCTTCGGCTCCGACGGATCGACATACCCTTCGATCACGAAATCGCAGTCGGCCGGCACCTCGATCCCGCAGGTCAGACAGCGCACCAGCTCCACGGGACGCCGGCGCAGGAATCCCGCCAGCAGGTATTCGTCCATGTTGTCCGGCATCGGAGCCGTAGCAGCATACGTATAAGCCGGATCGCCGCCCAACGCTACCGACACGGGCATTCGCCGCCCGGCACGCCTGTAACCTTCGTAATGACGGGCTCCGGTCTTGTGCAGGTGCCAGTGCATGCCCGTCGTGCGGGCATCGAACAGTTGCAGCCGGTACATACCCACGTTGCGGATTCCCGTTTCGGGATCGAGGGTGTGCACCAGCGGCAGCGTCACGAAGCGTCCGCCGTCGCACGGCCAGCACTTGAGCACCGGCAGCGCATCGAGCGACGCCTCCTCCCCCTGCAGCACGACCTGCTGACATTCGCCCCGCGACGACGAGGTACGCGGCAGCCAGCGCGACATCTCGGCCAGCAAAGGCAGCATCCGCAATTTATCCAGGAGCGAATTTTTCGGCGTGACGGCCTGCTGCAACAAATCATCGAGCCGTCGCGTCAGTTCGTCGAGCGACTCCACGCCGAGCGCCATCGCCATCCGACGGTCGGAACCCATCATATTGGTCAGCACGGGAAACGGCGTCCCCGTCTGCTCGAACAACAGCGCCTTGCCGCCGTCCGGCTGCTTGGACATGCGGTCGGTAATCTCGGCGATCTCATACACCGGATCCACCGGCACGCTCACGCGCTGCAATTCGCCTTCCCGCTCCAGGCGGGCGATAAATTCACTCAGGTTGCGATACATAAATCCTTACATTGATTCTGCTCCGAAGTTTTCGAGGCATACAAAGTTAAAAAATAATCCGGCGAATCCGCCGGATTATCCCGATTATCGTTCCCGCCCGCAGAAGCGGCAAGCCGAAGCAACTACCGCAGGAACAGCAGCTCCCGGTACTTGGGCAGCGGCCACATCTGGTCGTCCACGATCTCCTCCAGGCGATCCACGTGTTTGCGGATCTGGTCGAAATAGACCGCCACCGTATCGTGGTACGCGAGCGCCTTCTCCCGCTGATCCTCGATCTTGTTGGCCACCTTGCGGGCTTCGATCATATCGTGGGTCAGTTGCTGGATCAGAGCCGTATGCTGCTGAATACGTTTGATGAGTTCGACATCGGCCGAAGCGTCGAGCCCCTGTCCGATTTGCGAAATCTTATAGACCTTATCCAGCAGCAGAGCTTCGTAACGCGAAGCGATCGGCACGATGTGGTTCATCGTCAGGTCGCCCAACACGCGGCCTTCGATCTGAATCTTTTTGGTATAGGTTTCCCACTTCACTTCGGTTCGGGCTTCGAGCTCCACCTTCGAGAGTACGCCCATGCGGGCGAACATCTCGACCGACGAAGGATCGAGGTAGCGGTCGAATACACGCGGCGCACAGGTTTCGCAATCGAGCCCCCGGCGTGCCGCTTCGGCCCGCCACTCCTCCGAATAGCCGTTGCCGTCGAAACGGATCGCCCGCGAAGAGCGGATCATACTCTTGAGCTCCTCGTAAATCGCCTTTTCCTTCCTGACTCCGGCCTCGATACGCGCATCCACGCGCTCGCGGAACGCCGTAAACTCGTCCGCCACTGCGGTATTGAGCACGATCATCGCCTCGGCGCAATTGTCCGAAGAACCGACGGCACGCAACTCGAAACGGTTGCCGGTAAACGCGAAAGCCGAAGTGCGGTTGCGGTCGGTATTGTCCCGCAACAAAGCCGGAATATGCGAAATGCCGCTCATCTTGAAGACGTTCTTGGCATTGAAGCGGATCGCCGAATCGCTGCGGCTGGCCTCGAGTTTATCCAGCACGGCCGAAACCTGCGTACCGAGGAAGGTCGAAATAATCGCCGGAGGCGCTTCGTTGGCCCCCAGGCGGTGGGAGTTGGTGGCGCTCATGATAGCCGCCTTCAGCAGGCCGTTATGCTTGTGCACGGCCGAAATCACATTCACCAGGAAGGTAATGAACTGCAAATTCTCCGATGCGGTTTTACCCGGACTGAGCAGATTGACGCCCGTATCGGTTCCCAGCGACCAGTTGTTGTGTTTGCCCGAACCGTTGATTCCCTTGAAAGGTTTTTCATGCAGCAACACCCGGAAATTATGACGGCGGGCAATCTTGTCCATGATGGTCATCAACAACTGGTTGTGGTCGTTGGCCAGGTTGCACTCCTCGTACACCGGAGCCAGCTCGAACTGATTGGGAGCCACCTCGTTGTGACGGGTCTTGACCGGAATGCCCAGCTTCAGGCATTCGTATTCGAGATCGGCCATGAAAGCGATGACCCGCGTGGGGATCGCGCCGAAATAGTGATCTTCCAACTGCTGGTTCTTGGCCGATTCATGCCCCATGAGCGTACGGCCCGTCAGCATCAGGTCGGGACGTACGGCCCAAAGGCTTTCGTCCACCAGGAAATATTCCTGTTCCCAGCCCAGGTAGGAGACAATTTTTTTGACAGATGGATCGAAGTAATGCATGACGTCCAAGGCAGCTTTGTTGACTGCGCGGAGAGCTTTCAGCAGCGGAGCTTTGTAGTCGAGTGATTCTCCGGTGTAGGCGATGAACACTGTGGGAATACACAAGGTGTCGTCTACCACAAATACGGGTGAAGAAGGATCCCATGCACTGTAACCGCGGGCTTCGAATGTGTTACGGATACCTCCGTTCGGGAATGAAGAACCATCTGATTCCTGCTGTACCAGCAGTTTGCCGGAGAATTCTTCCAGCATGCCGCCTTTTCCGTCGTGTTCCACGAAAGCATCGTGCTTTTCAGCCGTTCCTTCTGTCAAAGCTGGAACCAGTGAGTGTAGTGAGTAACTCCCAGTTCAATGGCCCATTTTTTCATTCCGTCGGCTACGGCATTGGCGATGCTACGGTCGAGAGAAGCACCGTTGTCAATTACGTCAATCAGTTTGGCATAGACATTGCTCGGCAGATACTTGAACATTTTTTCCCGGTTGAACACGTATTTCGCAAAATACTCACTCGGACGTTCAGCGGGTGAAGGTACGTCTACCGGTTTTTTGTGGAATGCCTTTTCCACTACTCTGAATCTTAATTTTGACATACTACCTTATTTCTTATTTTAAGTTGTTTGGTTTTTATTTGATGTATGGATGTTTATAAACACTGGCAAATTCTCCGGATGCCTTCTTCACATTGGTGACGGTCTCCGAAAGAAGTGAGGCGTACATATCCTTCACCGCTAGGACCGAATCCAACTCCCGGAGTACTTACTACGTGGGCTTCGTAAAGCAATTTGTCGAAGAATTTCCATGCTGTCTGGTTCCCCGGTGCTTTTACCCATAAGTAAGGGGCATTGTCTCCTCCAAAGAACTGGATTCCAGTTTTCGACAGCATTTTTTTCATGATTTTGGCGTTGTCCATGTAATAGCTTACCATTTTTTTCACTTGTTCCTTCCCTTCCGGCGTATAGATGGCTTCGGCTCCCCGTTGGGTGATATAGGAAACTCCATTGAATTTGGTGGACTGGCGTCTGAGCCACAGTTTGTTTAATTGTATCCGTTCGCCTTCCAGTGTGGCAGCCGTCACTTCTTTGGGTATGACCATGTATCCGCAACGCACTCCGGTGAATCCGGCGGTTTTTGAAAAACTCCGGAATTCGATGGCCACCTTTTTGGCTCCTTTTATTTCATATATGGAGTGGGGAATATCCGGGTCTTGTATATATGCTTCGTATGCCGCGTCAAAAATAATAAGGGCATCGTTTTCAATGGCATAATTCACCCATTTTTTGAGCTCGCTTTTCGTAAGGGCGGCTCCGGTGGGGTTGTTGGGGTAACATAGATAAATGATGTCTATGCGCTGTTTGGGAATTTCGGGTACAAATTTGTTTTCTATCCGGCAAGGCATGTATACGACATTGCTCCATTTGCCGTCTTTTTCCAGTACGCCGGCTCTTCCGCAGGAAACGTTCGAGTCAATATAAGCCGGATAAATGGGATCGGTGACTCCAATGCTGTTGTCATGTCGCAGGATGTCGCCGATGTTTCCTGTGTCCGACTTTGAACCGTCGCTGATGAATATTTCATTGGCGTCGAAGTTGATACCGTGGGCGGCATAATCATGCTTTAGGATGGCCTCGATTAAAAAATCGTAGCCTTGTTCGGGACCATATCCCCTGAACGTTTCCGGATTGCCTAGCTCTCCGGCAGCTTTTTGCATTGCTTCTACACATGCTTTGGGGATAGGAAGGGTCACATCGCCGATTCCCAGATGAATGATGCGGGCCTGGGGATGTGTCACTTTAAAAGAATTTACTCTTTTTACAATATCGGTAAACAAGTAGTTTTCCGGTAATTTGAGCAGGTGTTCGTTGACTAATGCCATTTATTATTCTATTTGCCGGCAAAAGTACGAAAATCATGTCATTTTTAAAAATATGTGCTCTCTTATTTTCGTATTTTTTGGACTTGATATAAGTCAATTATTTGGATTTTTTTCTTACTTTTGCAGCTGAATTTTAAAGATTATCCATAAAATGAATCCAGCTTTTCCTGCTACTAAAAAGCAGAAATTATTGAGAGAGACCAAGGATTATTTAATGATTGCTTTGGGAATGATTATGTATGGTATCGGATGGACCGTGTTTTTGTTGCCAAGTGACATTCCTTCGGGAGCGGTCCCCGGAATTGCATCCATCGTGTATTGGGGAACGGGTTTTCCAGTTCAATACACTTATTTGATTATTAATTTTCTGCTGCTTCTGCTTGCCCTCAAGATTTTGGGACTTAGGTTTTGTTTGAAAACTATTTTTGCGGTTTTCACATTGACTTTCATATTAAGTGTCATCCAAAAGTTTGTATCAGGGCCGTTGATTCATGACCAACCTTTCATGTCGTGTGTACTGGGAGCTTCTTTTTGTGGAGCGGGTATTGGAGTCGCATTCTCGGCCAATGGAAGTACAGGAGGAACGGATATTATTGCGGCTATTGTCAACAAATATCGTGATATTACTTTAGGAAGAGTCATCTTGATTTGTGATATAATCATTATATCTTCCAGTTATTTGGTGTTGCATAATTGGGAAAAAGTGGTGTATGGTTATGTAGTGCTGTTTATTTCCAGTTTTGTACTTGACCAAGTAGTGAACAGTGCTCGTCAGTCGGTGCAGTTTTTCATCATTTCCAGTAAATACGAAGAAATTGGAGCGCACATCAACAAGGATCTGCACCGTGGAGTGACATTTATAGATGGAGTGGGTTGTTATACTCATAATGGCGTGAAGATGATGTTTGTTTTGGCTAAAAAGAGTGAGTCGAGCGTAATTTTCCGGTTGATTAAAGATATTGACCCGAAAGCCTTTGTGTCACAAAGTGCGGTGATTGGTGTGTTTGGTGAAGGGTTCGATCGTATTAAGGTTAAATAAATTCTAACGTTAAATTGAATAATATGACAACAAATATAGAGGCTGCCAAGATGATGGTTTCCGGGATGAATTGTCTTCTCAACCGGGAGCAGATTCATGGGTTGGCAGAGATACTGACTTGCAAGAAATATAAAAAAGGGGAGCGGATATTGGATGAAGGTGATGTGTGTCGTTCTATGCTCTATATTGAAAAAGGATTGACGCGTCAGTTTTATTTCAAATATGATAAAGACCTGACAGAACATATTGCTTATGAAGGCGGAGTGGTAATCTGTTTGGAAAGTTATTTGAAGGAAGAACCTACCCGGTTGATGATTGAAACGTTGGAACCGACGGTATTGTGGGAAATCCCTAAAAGCAAAATGGAGCAACTTTCACTGGAAGATGCGGCAATAGGGGCATGGTACCGTAGAATATTCGAACTGTCGTTGATTGAGTCGCAGGTGAAAGCCGATACATTGCGTTTTGAGCCTGCCCACGAACGTTATACCAAACTGCTTCAGCTGCATCCTGAGATTTTGAAGCGTACGCCGCTGGTTTATATTGCTTCTTTGTTGCAGATGACGCCAGAGACACTGAGTAGAGTACGTTCGGCTAGTCTGAACAGTTGACGTCAAAATTGAAAAAATAATGGAATGGTCTGTGTCAGAACAGAACCATTCCAGCTTCTATTACCATTTTCTTGTCGAAGGCCTGATTTCCTTTGTAGGTACGTGTCCATCCGTATCCGCCGGAAACAAAAAGGCCGAATTTCTTTGTAAGGCTGTATTCCAGGCTGATGCGAGGTTCCAATGCATACAGACGGGCCGGAAATCCTTGATTCTTGTTGTCTAATGACTCAATGTGATAGTATCCGATATCGGCACTGAAGTCCAGTTTCTTCGTGAGGCTGTGGTATACGCCAGCACGATAAAATCCACTGACAGAGAATGGATGGTTTGTTCCCAAATAATAGGCTCCTGCACCGATTTGTGTATAAGTAAACCGGTTTTTGAAGCGGATTGAAACACTGCCTTTATTGGCATTACCTCCTGAAACAATCATTTGCACACGTGTGTCAGGCTTCAGGTTGATGCATCCTATCTGGTGTGCCGTACTGTCTGTACTTACATTGATGATTCCTATTTGATAGCCTTTTGAATTGCTTTTGGTGTTGACATTTCCGATTCCTAACTGAACACCTTTGTTCTCTACGCTATAGTTGAGCAACGCGCTTTGTACACCTCTATTTTCCACACTGACATTTCCTAAAGCCGCAATCTGCCATCCTTGATTGGATTTTCCGGTGACATTGAGCAAGGAAGTCAATTGTACCCCTCTGGAAGAATTTCCGGAAACGTTCATGAGGCCTCCGATAATCAGTCCGGCTTGTATGTCTTTGTTGACGTTCGCCAGTCCGGCGATGGCCATGCCTCTGAGATCTTCACTGACATTCACCAGCCCGGCGATACCCATTCCTTTAATATCTCCTCCGGAAATATTGCCCAGTCCGGCAACTGACAAACCGTATGTGGAAGTTCCTGTTACATTGGTCAGTCCGGAAAGAATAAAGCCACACGCTCTTTTTCCTGTTACATTGGCAATGCCCGAAATCTGGACACCGGTAGCTTTCAGTCCAGACACGTTGGTCAGTCCGGATAATTGGAGTCCGTAGGAATTGTAATGTTGTAAACTTGATATGACATTGATTCCCAACCCATTCAGACAGGGCGAATTGGTGAATAATCCAATGTTCAGGTATGTCCTTTGAGGGAATTTCTTTTGGTTGGTAATATTCAGTGATACATTCGGTCCTTTTTTCAGTACACTTTTTTGTTCTATTTGCTGTGCAAAGAGGTGTGTTCCTGCGAGGAGACTTCCCCACAGGAACACCGATATAACTTTAAATCTCATAGTGTTATTTGACATCTTGATAAAGGAAACGTTTAATGCTCTTCTTCGGCGTTTTCTCAAATTCTTCCGGATAGATTTTGATACGGGCAATCTGAGAATAAGCAGGGAGTTCTGCATTCACGGTCACTCGGTTTTCTTCCATAATTTTTTCGATATCTTCCTTTGTCAATCCTTGTTTGAATGCTTCATCGAAATCCGGATAGATCAGTGCCGCCAGTTTGTTGTCACTCTGTTGGATGACAATGTTTTCACATACATAAGGCAGATTGCTCAGCTTTTCCTCGATCTCTTCCGGGTAAATATTTTGTCCGGAAGGGCCAAGTAGCATATTTTTGCTTCTTCCTTTGATTGTGACATTTCCATCCTTGTCCATGATTCCTAAATCTCCGGTATGCAGCCAGCCGTCCGCATCAATGGCTTGGGCGGTCGATTCTGGATTCTTGTAGTATCCCAGCATGACATTTTCGCCTCGGGTGAGAATCTCTCCGACAATGCGTTGCGGATCTGTACTGTCAATTTTAACTTCCATGCGGGGGGCAGCTTTTCCGCAAGACCCCGGTTTGTAGCGCTTCCAGTCTTCGTAACAGATAATCGGCCCACACTCTGTCATTCCATAACCTACTGTGTAGGGGAAATCCAAGCTCCTCAACAGGCGTTCCACATCTTGATTGAATGCCGCTCCTCCAATAATGACTTCATAGAAGTTTCCTCCAAATGCTTGTACCATGTGTTCGCGTACAGCTTCTTTGATTTTATTAATAAGTGGAACTCTCAATAGAATTTTCATCTTCAGTGTTTCCAGCTTAGGAAGTACATTCTTCTTAATGATTTTTTCAATAATAAGTGGAACCGAAATCACAATATGAGGTTTGACTTCCGTGAATGCCTGGAAGATAATTTTGGGGCTTGGCATACGGGTTAGGAAATATACATGACAGCCTGCACAAACTTCATAGATAAACTCGAAAGCCAGTCCGTACATGTGTGCCATCGGAAGGATGGAGATTACTTTGTTGCCGGGCTGCATGTGCAGTACCTCG
>ERZ826146.2862-NODE-2862-length-12134-cov-2.905456_pt1 | contig 12134 bp, 11 predicted proteins | sample MGYA00519857_ERZ826146 | MGnify/ENA primary metagenome ERZ826146 (study PRJEB31778, sample SAMEA3449222) | human gut metagenome | biome: human gut; feature: human-associated habitat; material: faeces | place: United Kingdom | collected 2010/2012 ...
CACCTTGGGCGAGTTGGGATTTTCGAGGGCCGCCAGTCCGTCAGCCTCGGTGAAGGGTTTCACGAGCGTGGCGATGTCGGTCGCGGGATCGTCGAAACAGCGTTTCACGGCCTCCAGCTGCGAAGGATGGATAAAAGGTTCGTCGCCCTGCACGTTGACCACCACGTCGTATTCGCGGCCCTGCTTGCAGTAGGCCTCCCAACAGCGGTCGGTGCCGCTCCGGTGGTCCGGGGAGGTCATTTCGACCCGTCCCCCGAAGGCCCGCACGGCGTCGCGGATGCGCTCGTCGTCGGTGGCCACCACGGCATCGTCCAGCACGCCGGCGACCTGCTCGTAGACCCGCTGGATAACGGGTTTCCCGCCCAGCACGGCCAACGGTTTGGCCGGGAAGCGGGTCGACGCATACCGCGCCGGTATGATTGCGATAAATTTCATCGTCTCGGTTATTTAGCCATAAAAATAAAAAGTAAAAGGTGAAAATCAAAACTTTTCACCTTTTACTTGCATCTTCGCTTCAGACGAGCGCCAGTTTCAGCACTTCGTCGTTGGTCTTCACGTAATGGAACGTCAGCCCTTCGACGTATTCGGGTTTGATCTCGGCGATGTCCTTGCGGTTCTCCTCCGAGAGGATCAGCTCGGTGATGCCGGCGCGTTTGGCGGCCAGGATCTTCTCCTTCACGCCGCCCACGGGCATCACCCGTCCGCGGAGCGTGGTCTCGCCCGTCATGGCGATACGCTCCTTCACCTTGCGGCCCGTATAGCTCGACACGATCGAAGTGACCATCGTGATGCCGGCCGAAGGACCGTCCTTCGGGATCGCACCCTCGGGAACGTGGATGTTGATGTCGTTCGTTTCGAACAGCTTGGGGTCGATGCCCAGCTCCTTGTAGTGGGCCATCGTCCACTCGTGGGCGATCGTCGCCGACTCCTTCATCACCTCGCCCAGATTACCCGTCAGGCTGACTTTGCCCTTGCCGGGGGTCAGCACCGATTCGATGTAGAGGATGTCGCCGCCGACCTCGGTCCACGCAAGGCCCGTCACCACGCCCGTCATGCCGCCCACTTCGTACTCCTCGCGGAGGAACTTGGGCATGCCGAGAATCTTCTCGACGTCCTTGGCCGTGATTTCGGGCGCGAAGGCTTCGTCGAAAGCGATCTGCTTGGCGCGGGCGCGGGCGATCTTGGCCAGCAGCTTGTCGAGCGAGCGAACGCCCGACTCGCGGGTGTAGCCGGAGATGATGCCCTCGACGATTTGGGGCGTCATCACGAGTTCCTGCTCCTTGATGCCATGGGCCTCGCGCTGCTTGGGCAGCAGGTGGTCCAGCGCGATGCGCACCTTCTCCTCCAGGAGGTAACCGGCGATGTTGATCATCTCCATGCGGTCGCGCAGCGCCGGGGCGATATTGGCCACGTTGTTGGCCGTGGCGATGAAGAGCACCTTCGACAGGTCGTACTCCATGTCGATATAGTTGTCGTGGAAGGTGGTGTTCTGTTCCGGATCGAGCACTTCGAGCAGTGCGCTCGACGGGTCGCCGTGGTTCGAAACGGTCACCTTGTCCACCTCGTCGAGGATAATCACGGGGTTCGACGAACCGCACCGCTTGATGGTCTGGATGATCCGGCCCGGCATGGCGCCGATGTAGGTGCGGCGGTGTCCGCGAATCTCGGACTCGTCGTGCAGGCCGCCCAGCGAAATGCGGCCGAACTTGCGGCCCAGCGCCGCCGCCACCGACTTGCCCAGCGAGGTCTTACCCACACCCGGAGGGCCGTAGAGGCAGAGGATCGGCGATTTGAGGTCGCCCTTGAGCTTGATGACGGCCAGGTGCTCCAGCAGCCGCTCCTTCACCTCGTCCAGACCGAAATGGTCGTGATCGAGCTGTTCGCGGGCGCACTTGAGGTCGAGGTTGTCCTTGGTCGTGTCGTTCCACGGCAGTTCGAGCAACAGTTGCAGGTAGGTTACCTGCACCGAATATTCGGCCACGGCGGGATTGAGCCGTTCGAGCTTGGTGATCTCCTTCTCGAAAAGTTCGGCCACCTCCTTGGGCCAGTTCTTTTTGGACGCCTTCTCGCGTAATCCCTCCAGCTCGCTGTCGGCACCTTCGCCCAGCTCGTCCTGAATCGTGCGCATCTGCTGCTGGAGGTAGTAGTCGCGCTGCTGCTTGTCGATCTCCTGCTTCACGCGCTCCTGAATCTGGTTCTTCAGCTCGGCCAGCTGCTGCTCGCGGATCAGGATTTCGAGCAGCTTGCGGGCGCGGACCAGCAGGCCGGGGGCCTCCAGCAGCGACTGGCGGTCTTCGTCCGTCAGCTCCATGTTGGAGCAGATGAAGTTGATGATGCCGCGCTTGGAGTCGATGTTCTTGATGGCGAAAGCCGCCTCCTTGGGCATCGACGGCGACACGTTGATGATGTTCAGCGCCACGTCGCGGATCGAGTCCACGAAAGCCTCGAACTCGATGCTCTTCACATCGGGAGTCGAATCGTGCAGGGCCGTCACCCGGGCCTTGAAATAAGGCTCGGTGGTGATGTACTCCGTGATCTCGACCTTCTCCAGGCCGTTCAGGATCACCGTGAGGTTGCCGTTGGGCATTTCGAGGATCTTGATGATCCGCGCGGCCGTGCCGACCTTGTACATGTCGTCCGGCGCGGGGTCCTCGACGTCGCTTTCGCGCTGCAACACGGCGCCCAGGATGCCGCCTTCGGCATTCACGGCGCGCACGAGGTTGATGCTCTTGTCGCGGCCCACCGTGATGGGCGTGATGGCGCCGGGGAAAAGCACCGACGAACGCAGCGTGAGAATGGGTATGATTTCGGGCACTTCGACCTCCTCCACAGGCTCGTCGCCGCCGGTCACGATGGGGATCACGCGGTGATTGCCGTCGAGCAGCTCGGGGACGAGATTCACGTCGTCTACTTCGGTGGTTTTGATCTTATCTTTTTTGCTCATAGGATATACAGATATATAATGGTGCAAATATAACGATTTTTTAGAAATTTTATTTTATCTTTGACAGAATGTTAATAACTTTGCATCCCTGAAAACAAAGTAAAATTCAACGCGCCATGCAAATCGCAGACAAATACGCACCGCAGCAGATCGAATCCAAATGGTACGACTACTGGATCGAACAGCATATTTTCCACTCGGAACCCGACCAGCGGGAACCCTACACGATCGTCATCCCTCCCCCCAACGTGACGGGCATGCTCCACATGGGGCACATGCTCAACAACACGTTGCAGGACGTGCTGGTGCGCCGCGCCCGCATGTCGGGAAAGAACGCCTGCTGGGTGCCGGGCATGGACCACGCGTCGATCGCCACCGAAGCCAAGGTGGTGGCGATGCTGCGCGAAAAGGGCATCGAAAAGTCGTCGCTCACGCGCGAGGAGTTCCTCCGCCACGCCTGGGAATGGAAGGAGAAATACGGCGGCGTGATTCTCAAACAGCTGCGCAAGCTGGGCGCCTCGTGCGACTGGGACCGCACGTGCTTCACGATGGACGAAGCCCGCACGGAGAGCGTTCTGCGCGTCTTCTGCGACCTCTACGAGAAAGGCAAGATCTACCGCGGCGTAAGGATGGTCAACTGGGACCCCGCGGCGCAGACGGCCCTCTCGGACGAGGAGGTGGTCTTCAAGGAGTCGCACGGCAAGCTCTACTACCTGCGCTACAAGATCGAGGGCACGGACAAGGCGATCATCGTCGCCACGACGCGCCCTGAAACCATTCTGGGCGACACGGCGCTGTGCGTCAACCCCAACGACCCGCGCTACGCCTCCCTGCCGGCCGATGCGCGCGTCATCGTGCCGCTGGTGAACCGTTCGATCCCGGTGATCCGCGACGAATACGTCGATATCGAGTTCGGTACGGGCGCGCTGAAGGTCACCCCGGCGCACGACGTGAACGACTACATGCTGGGCGAGAAATACGGTCTCGAAACGATCGACATCTTCAATGACGACGGCACGATCAACGACAAGGTCGGCATGTACGTCGGCATGGACCGTTTCGACGTCCGCAAACAGATCGAGAAGGACCTCGCCGCGGCGGACCTGCTCGAAAAGACCGAGGAGTACACCAACAACGTGGGATACTCGGAGCGCACGGGCGTGGCCATCGAGCCAAAGCTCTCGATGCAGTGGTTCCTCTCGATGGAGGAGCTGGCCCGGCCCGCGACCAAGGCCGTCATGGAGGATGCGATCCGCTTCGTGCCCGAAAAATACAAGAACACCTACCGTCACTGGATGGAAAATATCAAGGACTGGTGCATCTCGCGCCAGTTGTGGTGGGGACAGCGCATTCCGGCCTACTACTTGCCCAAGGGCGGGTACGTCGTGGCCCCGACGGCCGAAGAGGCGCTCGCCTACGGCATCATCGACGAAATCTACCAGCCGCGCAAAAAGTAAGCCAGAGCGTTCTCCCTTCCCGAAAAGGGAGGGGAGAATTGCTTTTCGGCCAAGACGTGAAATCAATGTTTTCTGAGGTGCGAAATGCCGAGAGATAAGGACGAAACCCGGCAGCCGCGCGTGGCGCGCTGCTCCTTCTGCGATAAAACGCAGGATCAGGTTCGCCGCATCATTGCGGGCAACGGCGTGTATATCTGCGACGAGTGCGTCGCGCTGTGTCAGGAGATCATCGCGGATGATCTGGGCACGGCCCCGACGCAGGAGCCGCAGAACCTGCCTAAGCCCACCGAAATCAAGGCGGTGCTCGACGAGTACGTAATCGGTCAGGAAAAGGCCAAGCGCGCGCTGGCGGTCGCCGTCTACAACCATTACAAGAGGATCAACGCGCCGAAAAAGCGCGGCGACGTGGAGCTGCAAAAGAGCAACATCGTCATGGTCGGCCCGACCGGCTGCGGCAAGACGTTCCTCGCGCAGTCGCTGGCGAAGATCCTCAACGTTCCCTTTGCCATCGCGGACGCGACCAGCCTCACCGAGGCGGGCTACGTCGGCGAGGATGTGGAAAACATCCTGCTGCGCCTGATTCAGAACGCCGATTACGACATTCAGGCGGCGCAGCGCGGCATCATTTACATCGACGAGATCGACAAGATCGCGCGCAAGAGCGAGAACCCCTCGATCACGCGCGACGTTTCCGGCGAGGGCGTGCAGCAGGCGTTGCTCAAGATCATCGAGGGCACCGTCGCCAGCGTGCCGCCGCAGGGCGGACGCAAGCACCCGCATCAGGAGTTTATCCAGATCGACACGACCAACATCCTCTTCATCTGCGGCGGCGCGTTTGACGGGATCGACAAGATCATCGAAAAGCGCGAGGGCGCGGGCTCCATCGGCTTCGGTGCCGACGTCAAGAGCAAGGAGACGCGCAACGTCGGTCAGGTGCTCAAGGATATCCGTCCGGAGGATCTGCTCAAGTTCGGCCTGATTCCGGAGTTTGTCGGCCGCCTGCCGATCATCGTGACGCTGGATAACCTCGACGAGGACGCGCTGGTGCGCATCCTGACCGAGCCGCGCAACGCGCTGTGCCGTCAGTACGGCAAGCTGCTGGAGATGGACGGCGTGGAGCTGGAGTTCGAGCCGGACGCGCTCAAGGCGATTGCCGCGAAGGCGATTGCCCGCAAGAGCGGCGCTCGCGGCCTGCGCGCCATCATCGAGGATGCGCTGATGGGCACGATGTTCGATCTGCCGTCGCGCAGCGACGTGGCGAAGGTCGTCGTCACGCCGGAGGTCATTTCCGAGGGCAAAGAGCCGACGCTCGTGCCCGGCGAACCCAAGCGAAAGCTGCCCGCGGGTAAGACCCGCCGGGAAGGCGACAGCGCCGCGGCGAATAGAAGGCCGTCGGTTTCCTAATCCATAAACGTTTCCCCCATGTCCGTGTCGAAACGACGCCGGGCATGGGAGATTTTTTTAACGTATGGGAAAATGTGGAAGCAGAGCCTGTTTTGAAGCCCGTCCGCGAGGGCTTTTTTCCCGCCCCGACACATAAGCTCTTCTGAAAAGGGGGAGAGGCTATGCGGAAACGGATTGCAACCGCGAGGGGTGACCTGACGGGCGACGGCGCGCCGGAAAGCCTGGTTTTATCCGGTGAACAGAGCGCGGGATCGGCGTATTGGCAGAACATTGAGCTGGAAATCACGGATGGCCGAACGGGAAGAACCGCGCGCGTCCCTTTGGCGCACGACGGCGGCTATGATCCGCAGCTGGTGCTGGGCAGCATGACGGCGCGCGACCGGGTGGATGCGCTGATCGCGCTGGAAACGGGATCGAGCGGCGCGGTGGGGCTGTACAGCGTCGTCGCGTACCAAAACGGCGCGTATCAGACGGTGTTTGACAGCGAGCAATACGCCAAGAGGATGCGATACCGGGTGCAGTACCTCGATCAATACGTCGTTCGGGCGGAGAGCGAAAACACGGGCATGGCGTATTTCATTGATCTGGCGGGGAAGGACGGCGACTATCTCGCGCAGCTCTACGACGAAAACGGCGTGCTCAGGCAGCCGCAGACGGGCTTCGTCGATCCCGTGAGCCTGCTCTACCCGGCGGACGTGAACCGCGACGGGCTGCTGGAGCTGGTGGCGTGGCAGAAGATCAGCGGGTTGTATCACGCGGACGCGCTGGGAGACTTCATCACGACGCTGGCGTGGAACGGGCGAGCCTTCGCGCCGACCACGCAGACGGTCGGCATTTTGGGGTATTCGAAATTTTCCGAAAAAAATTTCTGAAAGCCGGGAACTTTTTTGCCGCCTCATCCGTCTAAATGATATCGAACAAAGCGGTTCGACTTCAAAAAGACATTCAGGAGGACGGCAATATGAAAAAGTGGATGATTCTCGCGGCGGCGATTCTGGTGGTTCTGGGAATCGGTTTTGCGGTGAAGGGCGCGAGCGACAAAAAACAGGGCGCGACGCCGGAAGGAACGGCCGTGCCGGAGACGACGACGAGCGCGCCGAATGAAGAGACGGAAACGGCGAACGCGCTGCGCGAAGAGACCGAAACGACGGAGACGGAGGACGGCGCGGAGGAAATTGACACGCTCTGCGGCCAGATTACGGAGATCAACGACGAATACCTGATTTTGGAAGGCACACAGCAGGGCACGGTGCAGGTCAACATCTTCGACGACACGCTCTACAACGGTTCGCTCCAGCAGGGTGAGCTGGCCGTCGGCCAGTATGCCGAGGTGATCTACGACGGCAAGATGACGCGCTCCATCCCCGCGCAGATTGCGGCGCTGGCGATCAACGTCTATCCGCTGACGGGCACGGTGGACGCGGTGGAGGAGGACGGCCGTGTGCTCGTGACCCCGGCGGACGGCGGCGAGCAGGTGGTGCTCTCCCTGCCGGACGGCGTGACGATGGAAGTGGGCGAAACCGCGACCTTCTACACCAACGGCATGGCCACCATGTCCATCCCGGCGCAGATGAACGCCATCGGCGTGGTGAAGTAAGCGAAAATTAAGAAACCGGCGAGCTGTCCAAGAAGGCGGCTCGCCGGTTTTGCATATGGCGCTATTGCTTCCGAAGGTTGTTTTTTGGTATAATAAAAACAAAGAAAGGAGGGAAACGTTATGCCGACGATTTGCAGATTTCGGGGAATCAAGATTTCGATTAACTGGCGGGATCACATGCCGCCGCATTTCCATGCTTCTTACGGCGAAGATGAAGTCATCGTGTCTATCCCGGATATCGAAGTTTTGGAAGGAAGCATGCCCTCCAAGCAACTTAAAATGCTGTTGGGCTGGGCTGCGTTTCATCAGGATGAATTGATGGAAAATTGGGAATTGGCGCAGAAAAAGCAGGAACTTTTCGAGATTGAGCCGCTGAAATGAGTTTTTCATTCTTCGTTGGGTGAATCCGGAGGTGAGATGAATGAAAAAGACGGTTGAAGAATATCTGGCGCGTGGTTTTTCGCGGCCTTATGCGGAATATTTTGCAAGCGGACGTAAGCGGATTACGGCGGTAAAGGCGAACGATGATTATACGCTGACCTTGACGTTTGACGACGGAGAAAAACGAAGGCTGGATATGCGCGCTGACCTAAGGGAAGGCGTTTTTCAGAAAATCGCTGACTTGAAGGATTTCAAGCGTGTGTATCTGAATGAAGACCACACCGTATGCTGGGATATCGACCCGAAGGTAGACAGCCGGGTGGTATGGAACAATCAAATTGATATTTGCCCGGATACATGTTATGTGGAGTCGGTGCCGATAACGATGGAAAATTGAATATAGAAGGAAAATAGGAACATTCAATCCGAAATGAAACACGGTACAGGATCAGACTGTAGACAAATACAAGCCACCTTCAAAAAGGCGGCTTGTATTTGTTTTAGATCGCGTCTTCCACGACCAGCGGGCTGATGGCGTTGTAGCCCTGCCCGCTTTGCAGCAGATAGACCGTGTAGGCGCGGCCGCGCGTCACTTGCAGATAGACCGACGCGGCGGTATCGGGAAGCGGATTCGCGCCGATGAACGCGGAATCCAGCGTTTCGATATCCGTGTAAGCGGGCGCGGGAAGCTGATTGGTTTCCGCAAAGAGAAATTCGTATGCGCCGGGAGCGATGCGTTTGAACGAGGTGATTTCCTTGAAGCGCACATCGGAATAGGCCGCACGGCCATCCGGCAGGAGAACATCGAGCGCGCCGCTGTTTCGGGCGAGGTTGCCGACGCGGAAATGCGCCGCCCGCGACGGGGCAAAGCAGCAGGTATCCGTGATGCGCAGCAGATCCAGCCCGCCTGGGCGATTGATGACGGCGATGGTGAAGCGGCCGCCGGATTCAAACGGAATGGTCTTCTGGATGTAAATATAGCCGTCCGTACCGGTGACGGTCACGGTTTGGTAGCCCGCGGCTAGGCGCGTGTAGCCCGAGAGCGACGCGAAATTCAACAGGCCGGCCGCCCGACGGTTGCCCACATAGACGCGGAAAGCGGGATAGCCGTAGGCCGCGTTTAGAAAGCGAACGGCGGCGTATGTAATCGTGGGCAGGGGCTGGACGGGCAGCGGCTGGATGACGTTGCCGGGGAAAACGGGGCCGCCTTCGCCGGGGCTCGGCAGGGGCGCGACGGGAACATGGCCGTCGTCGTCGGGATTGGGCCAGGGAATCACCGGAACCGGCCCGTCGTCCTCCCCGGAGTAGACGGGGCCGCCTTCGCCGGGATTGGGCAGGGGCGCGACGGGCGCATCCAAAATGCTTCGATCTTGTTCCATATCTGCATGGCGGAGTTCGTCAAAAACTCCGCCGCCCTCCTTTCTCTCAGATACCATAGCCTATTCCAAAGAGGAGGGCGGTGTGAAAGGGGGGCGACCTTTGAAAAAGAAGACGCTTGATTTAACGGAATGGATGTGATAAGATCAAATAGAAGAGAGAACATGGGAGAAAGGCGTATGAACGAAGGAAGAACGATATCGTTTACTCTTGGCGGGCTTGCGTTCGAATACGATGAGCAAAAGAATCAAATCAACATTAAAAAGCATGGAATTTCCTTCAAAAGTGCGGCGCGCATCTTTTTTGATTATGACCGAATCGAATTATGCGACGATGAGCATAGTGAAGGCGAAATACGATATGATACCATAGGAGACACGTCGTCAGGCAACCTTGTACTGGTCGGCGAGGTCGGACAATCTATCGGAAAGATCAATGAAATCCTGTTTGTTGTGTACACAGAACGAATAAAAATAGAAAATAACGGTAAGCGGACAGAAGTGACTCGCCTGATTTCAGCCAGATTGGCGACAAACTTTGAAAGGGGGTTGTATTATGGTAAATATGAATAGCCTGCCTGCCGAAACCAGAAGGGAACTGGCTTTTACTCCGGAAGAATTGGCGGAACTGGAGAACGCGCGGAAAATGCCGATTACATTTGACGAAGACTGCCCGGAAACAACGCCGGAACGGGCAATTAAATTCAAACGGGTGAACCCGCCAAGAAAAACGGCGGACGCACAATAAAGAAAACGGATTGCCGAAGTTTGCAGAAGCAGACGGGCAATCCGTTTTGATGTTTGAAGGTGCGCGTTTAATCCGCCAGCGTGCCCATCGGATCCCACGGTTCGAGGACGATCGGCTCCTGCGCGGCGAGGTCGGCGAGGCCGCCGAGGTATTCCCGCTCGACGGCGGCCTGGAAGACGTACTGATCGAACCAGCTATCCGAGCAGACATAGTAGCCCTTTTCGCCGTTCTTATCGCCCCAACTGTTTTCAATCTTCCAGCGGGTCGGCTTTCCGGCTTCGTCGAGGTTCACGCCGGTGAGCACCATGGCGTGATTCATGGCGGCGAGGCCGTAATCCAGCGCGTCAGCCTTGTCCATGGCCAGAGAAAGGCCGGTCAGCGCGGCGAAATCAAACCTGCGGTCATCCCAAACGCCCAACGTGCGCTCGCCGAAATGGCCGACGTCGCTGCCGAACCAGACGACCTTGCCCGCCTTGAGCTGGGCGATGATCGCGGCCTTGAGTTCGTCCATCGTCAGGTTGAGGTGGACGACGGGGCGGCCCTCGACGACGTTGCCCAGCAGGCGGATGGTGTAGGTCTTGTGATAGGGCTTATCGGCCGTCGGGGCGTTGATGACGCTGACGACCTGATCGAGCAGATCGCCGACGTAGCGCTCGGCGAAGGTCAGCGGAGTGAGGTTCTTTTCGATGTGATAGACCTGATCTTTATCGACAAACTCAAAATCGAAGGCCTTGGGCGGCTCGCCGTAGCAGCTGCAGAGGAAGCCGTAAATCGCATCCAGCGTCTTGTTTTTTTCGGCCTGAATGGCGTCCGCGCCGGCCTTGTCGGCAGCCATCCGGCGCAGGCCTGCCGCCGCGACCTTGAGCGCACGGTTGAGCTGCGCGTTCATCGAGCGGGTGTTGCTGCTCTGATATGTTTCGTCATAGACGTCCTTGGGCACCACGCCGTATTTGCGGACGATGTTGGCGAACATATCCCACTGGCCGCCGTCGTGCACGCCGGTGGAGAGAATGTGCATCACCGTGCGGTCGGTCGTCGGCAGAGCGGCGGTTTCCAAAATGCTCTCAAGGAAGTAATTGCAGCGCTCGAATTTATCCCAAAAGGCGAGATAGCTCTGCGACAGCTCAAAATTTTCGAGGTTGCGCGCCTGAGCGATTCGCTCGCGCAGAACGTTGGTCGCCGCAAAGAGCCAGCAGCGGCCGCTGGATTTCTGGTTGGTGACCTCCAGCGTCGGCACCTCGACGGAAAACTTCTGGCGCATGGCGTTCGCGCCCTTTGAAGAAAACGCGACGCTGCTCAATTCGCTTTTGGAAAGCGCGAGGGTGGCGAGGTGGCGCTCGGCGCTGGCTTCATAATCCGCGCCGAAACGATTCAGCAGGGAATCGGTAACAGGCTTCATCAGTGAATCATCCTTTCCTATTGCATTACTGGGAATTGATGAAATCAGTGTACGCCTAAATGAAGAAAATGTCAAGAGCGACGCGCGAGAGGAACGTGCATGCGAACGACTTGAAAACGGAAAATTAGCCCAAAAAAGGCGCGAACGGTATTGGTAACTTGACAAGCGAGGGAAAAGAAGACTATAATAAAAATGATAAAGTCAGATGTTATCCATGATGAGCTGAAGGTGGAAATCAAACGTATTTGATATGAAAGCCCGAGGCCAGACAAGCGGCAGTCTCGGGCTTTTGCCATTTAAGCGGGAGGAAAAAATGCCGAAAGGGCGTTGAAAGGAATACGAAGCATGGAAAAAAGGAAAATTGCCGTTGCGGGCACGGGTTATGTGGGTTTGTCGATTGCCACGTTGCTTTCTCAGCACCATCAGGTGACCGCAGTTGATATTGTTCCGGAGAAGGTTGAGCTGATCAACAATCGCAAGTCTCCGATTCAGGATGACTATATCGAGGAGTACTTCGCAGAGAAAGAACTGAATTTGACTGCAACGCTGGATGCAAAGGCTGCGTACTCTGATGCGGACTTTGTTGTTATAGCGGTTCCTACGAACTACGACAGCCACACGCAGCGCTTCGATACGAGTGCGGTCGAGGCTGTGATCAAGCTGGTTATGGAGTACAACCCGGATGCCATCATGGTCATTAAGTCTACCATTCCGGTTGGCTACACTGCAAGCGCGCGTAAGAAGTTCGGCAGCAAGAACATCATCTTCAGCCCGGAGTTCCTGCGCGAATCCAAGGCGCTTTACGACAATCTGTACCCGAGCCGCATC
>ERZ826146.2864-NODE-2864-length-12129-cov-11.740103_pt1 | contig 12129 bp, 10 predicted proteins | sample MGYA00519857_ERZ826146 | MGnify/ENA primary metagenome ERZ826146 (study PRJEB31778, sample SAMEA3449222) | human gut metagenome | biome: human gut; feature: human-associated habitat; material: faeces | place: United Kingdom | collected 2010/2012 ...
GACGATATGATCGAAGCCAACAAGGGCTACTGGCCGGAGCTGCACTGAGCAGCCGACCTTACAGCCGCCGCAGGCATTGCCGCCTGCGGCGGCTTTTTTATGCGCATTGACCTTTGCACAGCAAGGGCTTATAATGAGAAAAAACCAGTAAAAACGAAAGGAAGCACACCCATGCAAAACCAAGTCCCTGTATCCCAAAACCGCCCGGTCACCGGGCGCTTTGCGCCCAGCCCCAGCGGACGGCTGCATCTGGGCAATCTGGCGTGCAGCCTGCTGGCATGGCTCAGCGCAAAAAGTCAGGGCGGGCGCATCGTGCTGCGCATCGAGGATCTGGATGCCGAGCGCTGTCCCCGCGTTTATGCCGACTTACTGGAGCAGGACCTTGCGTGGCTGGGGCTTACATGGGACGAGGGCGGCAGCACCGGCGGCGCACACGCGCCCTATTATCAGAGCGAGTGCGGGGACATCTATACCCAAAGCTACCGCAAACTGGAGCAGAGGGGGCTGGTGTACCCCTGCTTTTGCTCCCGCTCCCAGCTGCACGCCGCCAGCGCACCCCACACCTCGGACGGCAACGTCATCTACCCGGGCACCTGCCGGGGACTGACGCCGGAAGAGATTGCGGAAAAGCGCAAAAAGAAAGCCCCTGCCTACCGCCTGATGGTGCCGGACGAGGAGATCACCTTTACGGACGGCTGCATGGGCACCCACACCGAAAACCTGCTGCGGGACTGCGGCGACTTCTATCTGCGCCGGGCAGATGGGGTGTTTGCCTATCAGCTGGCGGTGGTGGTGGATGATGCCCGCATGGGCGTCACCGAGGTGGTGCGCGGGGCAGACCTGCTTTCCTCCACGGCGCGGCAGCTGTACCTGTACCGTCTGCTGGGTTTGCAGCCGCCCCGCTTTGCCCACTGCCCGCTGCTGCTGGCAGCGGACGGGCGGCGGCTGTCCAAGCGGGACGGCGACCAGAGCCTTGAAAATCTGCGGGCAAAATATACCGCCCCGGAGATCATCGGCAAGCTGGCGTATGCTTACGGCTTGCAGCCGGAGCCTGCGCCCCGCACCCCGGAAAGCCTTGTGCCGGACTTTGCATGGACAAAAGTCCCCAAGCAGGATATCTGCCTGCCCGAGGGGTTGTTCTGACGATTTTGAATGGCCGCCGCGTGTGCTTTGGCCATGTTCAGCGGAAAAATTATTATTATAATTTGTGGCTCAGAAACGCCTGCGGGCGTTTCTGAGCCACTTTTTCACAGTTGGGGTCGTAAAGAAAAACGCCAGTTTTCCAACTGAACCAGAAAACTTTCCCAAGAGGGACTCTCGCGTGAAAAAAGGCTTCCAAAAAGTCCGCAGACTTTTTGGAAGCCAAAATAAAAATAATTCTTCCTTGAATTATGCCCAGAGCAGCGCGGAGGGCATTTCAAATCGTCCCACGCTACCGAAAAAAGAGTTTTATGCTCTCCGCACCTGCGGCAGCTGGCTGCGCTCGAGGGCGGTAAAGGCGCTGTCCAGCGCCAGTGCCAGCAGCGCACCCAAGGCTACGTCAATGCAGCTGTGCTGTTTGAGCAGCACGGTGGAGCAGACGATGGAAACACACAGCACGGCGGCGGCGGGGCGCATCCAGCGGCGGCGGGGCGCATCAAAAATGCGGCTGCGGTAGTACGCCAGCAGCAGCGTCACCGAGTTGAACACATGGATGGAGGGGCAGACGTTGGTGGCGGTGTCGGTGCGGTACAAAAAGCGCACAGTTTGCGCAAAGATATCGCTGCCCGGCACCCAGTAGGGGCGCAGGTCCAGCGCGGTGGGCAGCACCGCGTAGCACGCCAGTGCAATGGTCATGCCGGAGAACAGCGGCAGGCACAGCCGCCAGAAGTCCTCCCGCGGGGCCTTCCACAGCAGATAGAACAGGGTGAAGGGGATCCATACGAACCATGCAAAATAGGGGATCACCGCATATTTGCAGAAGGGGATCAGATCGTCCAGACGGCAGTGCACCAGAATGCTGCGCAGGGGGACGTTTGCCTCCAGATAGTGAAAAACGGAAAGATAAAATATAGAATACAGCGCCATGAACCCGATGGGGTGGCGCGCAAGCCAGCTGCGTTTCATAGAATAGCCTCCTTTTGCAGAAGAGCAGAACTCGATAGCATTGAGAAATTATACGCCCGAACGATGAAGATTGCAAGAACGAAAGGTGAAAACTTTGTCAAGCGCTGAAAAAATAATTTGTGGAACTTGTAAAAAATACCATCGTTCTGCTACTGATAATACGAATCAAAGCGGCGCTTTCCTGCAAAAAGAAAAAAATCCACCCCGTTTTCGCTGGTCTTTACAGACCGGAAAAGGGGTGGATGCCAAAAATTCAGATCACACTCTGCTCCAGCCAGCTGCCCCGGCGGAAGCGCAGGTAGAAGCACAGCGAGCGGAACACCCAGTCCAGATACATCCCCATCCAGATGCTCAGCAATCCGCCGCCGAAGCAGAGCACGGCCAGATAGCAGAAGCCCACCCGGAACGCCCACATGGACACGATGCTCACGGTCATGGTAAACCGGGCATCACCGGCGGCGCGCAGGATGTTGGGCAGGGTAAAGCTGGACGGCCACACGAACAGGGAAACGATGTTGAACCACACCATGATGTCCAGCGCCATGGCCTGCGCCTCCGGCGAAAGGTTGAACAGGGACACCGCGAACCGATTGGCAAAGAAGAAGGCCGAAAGGTTCATCACCCACGCGCCGCAGTAGGCGGTCAGCATCAGGCGGCGGGAGTAGTACACCGCCTGCTCCTTTTCGCCCGCGCCCAGACACTGGCCTACCACGGTCAGGGCGGCCATGCCCACGGCGTTGGCGGGAATGTTCAGGAAGGTGGTGGTGGTATTGGCTACCGCGTTGGCGGCAATGGCAGCCGTGCCAAGGGTGGAGGTCAGGCTGGAGACCGACAGCTTGCCGATCTGGAACATGCCGTTCTCGATACCGGCGGGGATGCCCACCCGCAGGATGCGCCGGATCAGCCCGCCGTTCGGAGCCATCGCCCGCAGGCTGTCCACCCGCAGGGCGCAGCCCGGCTTTTGCAGCAGATACAGCACCGCCGCGCAGGCAATGGCGCGGGACACAAGGCTTGCCAGCGCTGCGCCCATGACCCCCATGCCGAAGCCGTAGATCAGCACCGCGTTGCCGCCGATGTTTACCACGTTCATCACCAGGCTGGACAGCATGCTGATCTTGCTGTTGCCCTGGGCCCGGAACAGCGCCGCACCGGCGTTGTACAGGCCGATGAAGGGATAGCTCAGCGCCGAAAGCAGAAAGTAGGTCTCGGCATAGTGCATCACGTCCGCATCAATGGAGCCGAAGATGCCCCGCAGGATGGCGTGCCGCCCGCCGATGACCACCGCCGCCACCAGCACACTGAAACTGGACAGCACGAATAAAATCTGCGCAGCCGCCGCCTTGGCGTTTTTTGGCTCCTGATGGCCGATGTACTGGCTGGTGACCACCGCGCCGCCGGTGGCCAGTGCGCTCATGATCTGGATCATCAGGGTGTTGAAGCTGTCCACAAGGCTTACGCCGGACACGGCGGCTTCGCCCACCGAGGACACCATTAAGGTATCTGCCAGACCAATGGTCACGCTTAACGCCTGCTCCGCGATCAGCGGCAGCAGCAGCGCCACCAGCGCCTGCCGTGGAAACAGGGGAGTGGATGTGAATTTGGACGATTTCATGCTGTCCTCCGTTGCAAATGACAAAAAAGCTCGAATGCTTCTATCATACAGCGGAAGCTGTCGAAATGCAAGAGGTTGTATACAAGAAAGTGCCAAAAAGCAACAGCCCGCCGCGTTTCGTGCCCTTTACCCATGGGCACAGTTGTGTTAAAATAAGGTTGCAGCCCGCCCCGCTGTGCAGGAGAGGGGCGCTGCCTTTGGTAAATGATAAGAAGTTGAGGACCCATAAGGGGGTACAGTATGCAGCAAACTGCGCATAAGGTCGTTGTCATCGGACATCGCAACCCGGACACCGACTCCATCTGCTCTGCCATTGCCTATGCAGAGCTGAAAAACAAGACCAGTGATCTGGTCTGCGAAGCCCGGCGTGCGGGCAAAATGAATCAGGAAACAGAATTTGTGCTGAAAAAGTTCGGGGTCACGCCGCCCCGGATGTGCACCGATGTCAACCCTAAAATTCGGGACGTGGATTACCGGCAGGTGCCCGGCATCCCCGGCTCCACCAGCCTGCGCAAGGCGTGGGAGATCATGCGCGACCAGAAGATCGACACCCTTCCCGTGACCAGCGAGGAGGACGAATTGCAGGGTGTCATCACGGTGAAGGATATCGCCACCGCCAACATGGACCTGTTCGACACCGGCATCCTTGCCAAGAGCCGCACCAGCTACCGCAATATTCTGGAAACGCTGGGCGCCACCATGGTGGTGGGCAGCGAGGACGCGGAGTGCACCACCGGCCACATCCGCATTGGCACCGCCACCCCGGAAATGCTGGAAAGCAGCATGGAAAAGGGCGATATCGTCATCCTGACCAACCGCTACGAAAGCCAGCTTTGCGCCATCGAGAAGGAAGCTTCTCTCATCATCATCTGCAACGGCGCAAAGGTGGGCCGCACCATCCAGCACATTGCCGCCGAGACCGGCGTAGCCATTATGAGCGCCCCCTGCGATACCTACGCGGCGGCAAAGCTCATCAGCCAGTGCGCGCCCATCTCCTATTACATGACCCGGGACGATATCATGAAGTTCACCCTCGTCACCCCGGTGGCAGACGTCACCCGCGTGATGGCAAAGGTGCGTCACCGGTATTTCCCCATTCTGGATGCAGACGGCAAGTACTGCGGTATGATCAGCCGCCGCAACATCATCAACCTGCGCAAGCGCCGCATCATTCTGGTGGACCACAACGAGGCCACACAGGCGGTGGAGGGCTTTGATCAGGCCGAGATCCTGGAGATCATCGACCACCACCGCATCGGCAGTCTGGAGACCAGCGGCCCGGTCTACTTCCGCAACCAGCCCGTGGGCTGCACCGCCACCATCATCACCCAGATGTACGATGAAAACGGTGTGGACATCCCGCCCCAGATCGCGGGCCTGCTGCTGGCGGCTATCCTCTCGGATACGCTGGCCTTCCGCAGCCCCACCTGCACCCCTGTGGATGAAAACGCCGCCAAGCGTCTGGCCAAGATCGCAGGCGTGGATATCGAAGAGTTTTCCACCGAAATGTTCGAGGCTGGTGAAAAACTGGACGGCAAGACCCCCGAAGAGGTCTTTTTGCAGGACTTCAAGGTGTTCATGTGCGGCGATATCCGCTTTGGCGTGGCGCAGGGCAGCTACATGACCCGCAAAAACCTGCAGGCCGCCCAGGCGCTGCTCCAGCCCTATCTGGAGGAGGCCCGCAATAAGCAGAACGTGGAGGACCTCTATATGCTGCTGACCGATGTGCCCAAGGAGGAGAGCGTGGTCATCTGCACCGGCCGCTACGCCGCCGAGGTGTTGAGCAACGGCTTTGAGAGCCGGCCCGCCGCCGACGGCAGCTGGACGCTGCCCGGCGTGGTCAGCCGCAAAAAGCAGTTCATCCCCGCCATGATGAGCGCCTATCAGGAGCTGTAACCCCCGATACAAAACACGAAGCCCCCGGAACCCTGCATGTTCCGGGGGCTGTTGTGTTTTGTAAGGGAGCGTCAGGCTGCGACTTTTAAGGGAGAGTTATCAGTCCAGATGGTGCCATCCAAAAGCTTTGTTACGGCCAGTGTGCCGTTCACGCTGACCCGCGCGGGGTCCAGCGCATAGAAATCGCTCTCCCGCAGGTTTTCGGGGTCTGCCGTGGGGGAGATGCCCACCACGCACACCCAGTGTCCGTAGGTGCTGCTGGTGGCGATGTGGGGGTAATTGACCTCTTTCCAGCCGGAGCCGGAGAGATGGTATTCATAGCTCGTCACGCGGTTGGTGTGCTTGGACACGCCGCTGACAGCGGTGTTTTTCAGATGTACGATGACGGGCCGCCCGGCCTGCAGCTCTTCATACAGGCGGGAAAGGCAGTTGGAAAGGGAGCCGCTGTAAGCGTAGTACCCGGCGGCAGACCATACCGCGCCGTTCGACCACATCCCGCTGCCTGAGCAGGGCTTGCCATCCAGAATGGTGCGGGCGTAGCGCAGGGCGTACCAGCTGCACCGGCCCGAGGTCTGGTTGCCGATGGAGACGATCTGCTGGCTGTCGAAGGACAGCAGCGTGATGCCGTTCACATCCTGCAATTGTGCAGCCGCAGCCTTTGGCGCGGCCAGAAAGCTCAGGCACAGCAGAACTGCTGCCATGAAAACGCGCGCCGGAGCGCGCAGGGAACCATGCTGCATGGGGCAAACTCCTTTTCCTTGTTCAGGAACGGCACCCGGCGGTTCCCATTGCTTTAAGTTTAGCACCAAATCGTGGTAGAATTGTGTAAACGCCGGAAATATTTTCCGGTTTTTGCCCCGGGTGCGGCAAAGGATCTTTGCGAAGATTCGTTCTGGAAAAAACAACAAAAGCAGGAGAAAATGTTTGGTGAAGCTGGCAATTGACAAAAGCGACAGTCGTTGGATAAAATAAAGTCAGAAGGGGCCCTGTTTCAAAATGGAAAGGCACCCTGCATATTATGAAAAACACAACAAAACGACTGGAGGTCCCGACATGAAAATGCTGAAAAAACTGGCCGCTTTGATTCTGGCGGCGACCATGGTACTTGTTCTGTTCACCGCCTGCGGCGGTGATACCACGCCGACCCCTGAGGCTCAGGCGGAAGCTCAGATGATGAGCACGATCAATGCAAATCTTGGTTCGAAAGTACAGCTGTGCAATGACACCGAGCTCAAACAGGAAGCTGAAAAGTTCCTGGATTCGAAAGTGAACATCGATACTGGTTTTTGGAATGTAGGCTCTAGAATAGAGGTCAATCGTGATAATGGTATTTATACGGCCAAGGTCGTGGTCAAGAATGAGTATAACGGTAAACTGTTGGAAGAGTTCTTTAAACGGATAAACAATGATAATAAAGATGTGAACATCAACGCAGCTGGCAAGTGGACTAAGGTTGGTGTAGCCGCAAAGACAATCAAGGGCAATATGTACATTTCTATCGTTGTTCAGGTTAACCCCAAGGCATAAGGATACAGTAATACACTCCCCGGAGCGTGGCTGAAAGGCCGCCCTCCGGGGCTTTTTTATTTACACAAAAAAGAAATGAAAATTTTGGCTGATATGCGAATTGACATGGGGGGGGGGGCAAAGAGTAAAATAAATTTAGGTACACTGTATGATTTGGGGTTATACAGGGGCCTGAATTTTATTATGGAGGAATTGTTTTATGAAAAAAATGAAACGTCTTGTTGCAATCCTGCTGGCCAGCGTGCTGGCTCTGGTGATGCTGACCGCTTGCGGCGAGGAAGCGCCGCAGTCTTTGGGCCAGCGTGCAGAAAACCTGATGATCGAAAGCTTCAATAAGGCTTACGATACTACCTATCAGAATGACGCAGACCTGAAGAATAAAGTTGGTGCAATGCTGAACCAGATTGATGAGAACGGCGAAATCGATATTGCTTCTCTGAAAAAGTCTAAGATTTATGGCCTGCCTTGCGATGTTGTTGATAACAAGGACGGCACGGGCACCTTCACTGTGTATGTTATTGCTCAGGGCATCAATGCTGACAAGACCAAGTATAAGGCTATCGAAGTGACTGAGGAACTGTTGAGCCAGGCAAATGCAAACAACGTGAATAAGATTTCCTCTCAGAAGCCGGAAGCTGTCGGCGCTGCAAGCATCGTGAAGAATGGCAAGACCTATGTTGGCGTTGCATACAGAATGACTGTAAAGACAGACTTTAACGCCTAATTGTAACGATTAGAACACAAGCAGAATTTTCTTGAGCATACCCCGGAGCGCGGAACCCCTGCCGCCCTCCGGGGCTTTTTTGCGTCTGGAGCACTTGACTTATAATTATAATATAATTATATTATAGATATGGAAAGTGAGGTCTGTGTTATGCTCAAAGAGTACGATTTCAGCAATGCAAGAAAGAATCCCTATGCCAAGGCGCTGAAAAAACAGATCACCATTAACATTGACGGCAATACCATTGATTACTTCAAGGAGCAGGCCGAAGTGGTGGGTATCCCTTACCAGACCCTGATCAATTTGTACTTGAAAGACTGCGTTGCCAATAACCGTCATTTGTCTCTGTCGTGGCAGTGAGAAGAAAAACAGGCTCGTCCGGTTTTGCTCCGGACGGGCTTTTTGTTTGCAACTTTCCCATAAAAGATGCAAAAAAGGCTGTGATGTGGTACAATAAAAGATAGATTTTGTCGAAAGAAAGGAACCTTTGGATGCAGCTGTTTGAACTGGTCAGCCCGCGGCTGTTCCGCCCGCTGGCGGGGCCCAACCGGGCGTTTTATGCGGAGCTGCTGCTCCTGCTGTGGGAGGAGTGCCGCCACACGGCGGATTACTCCATCTCCCGGGCAGAAGCGGTGAGCCGGGCCGAGGATTACTTTGCGGCGCTGGCAAAGCCGCTGGCACTGGATGCCGATGACGCGGGCGACGAAGCCGAACAGCCCACCCGGGATCCCCATACCCTTGCGCTGGGCTTTCTGCTCCGCCTGCGCCGCACCGGCTGGCTGGAAGAGCAGCCCGGCAGCTATGAGGAAGAGCCTGCCCTTGCCTTTGTGCCCGAGGTGGCCCCTCTGCTGGAAGCGCTGGAAGATATCCTGAACCCGCGTGTTGTCACCTACACCGGCAAGCTGTACAAGGCCTGGCAGCTGCTGCAGAACATCGGGGAGGAAAAGAGCCCCTATGAGAATGTTCTGCGGGAGGTGGCCTCCGATCTGGAAGCACTGAACAAGTCCCTGCGGGCGCTGAATGCATCCATCGGGCATTATATCGACCGGCTCACCCGCAACCGCACCCCGCAGGAGGTGCTGGAACTCTTCGACCAGTACGAGGAAAAGGTGGTGGCCGCCGCCTACCACCGCTTCAAGACCAGCGATAACCTGTTCAATTACCGCGCTTATCTGGAGGAGGAGCTGGACGACTGCGAGGCAGAACACCTGCCCCGGCTGGCGCTGGATTACGCCCGGGTGGAGCGCTGCGCCCCCGGCGAGGCAGCCCCTGCCGTGCGTGCCCTCATCCAGAAGCTGCGGGATTCGCTGGAAGAGATGAGCACCCTGATGCGCCAGATCGACCAGAGCCACATCCGCTACCGCAAGCGGGCCGTGCAGCGGGCACAGTTCCTGCTGCTGAGCGACCGCTCTTCGCAGGGCAGTGTCACCGCCCTGCTCCGCCGCTATGCCGAGGAGATCAAAACGCCCGACCAGCTGTTCGCGCCGGATGACGGCCCGGTGGCAAAGCACCTGCACCTTTACCCGGCGGCGGTGTTCGGGGCAAAGCCCCTCTACCCGCCCGCCGCGCCCCGCAGCGAAACGCCGCTGGCCCCGGTGCGGCAGGCCGGGCTGGATGCGGAGCAGCTGCGCAAAGAACAGCAGCTGCTGCTGGATTACGCCCGGATGGCCGTGACCGAGGAGAACGTGGGCCTGCTGGCAAAACAGGCCCTTGCCGCCCGCAGTGCGGTGGCTGCCTCCACGCTGGCGGAGGAATACCCCCGCGATTTTGCCCGCATCATCGGCCTGCACACCTACTCGCAGTCGCCGCGCCGGGCTTACGATATCACCCTTACCGGAAACTGGGTCGAACGGGGCGGCTTCCGGTTTGAAGAGTTTATTCTGACACCCCGCAGGGAGGACGCTGACCATGGCCGAACCGAATAAAATGCTGGAAGAGACCGCAAACTATCTGCTCAACCACTGCTTTGTGCTGGGCGGTGTGGAGGATCAGCGGGCAAAATACCTCTATGTGCAGGATCATCTGCCCGAGGTGCGGGCCGTGTTTGCGCCGCTGGGCTATGCGGTAACGCTTTACCCGGCTCCGCTGCAGGCGGCGGCGCTGGTCAACGAGCATGAGGGCAGCCAGGCCCGGCTGCTGAAATACGAGAGCATCCTGCTGCTGGTGCTCCGCCTGCTCTACCTGCAAAAGCGGGAGAGCCTTGCCGCCAGCGCCGATCAGGTGCTGGTGACCGTGGAAGAGGTGCAGACCGAGCTGCAGAAGATGAACCTGCCCCGCAGGCTGGACCAGCAGACGCTGGAACGGCTGATGCGCACGTTGCGCCGGTACAATCTGGCCCGACCGGTGGGCCGGCTCTCCGGGCTGGACAGCCGCATCGAGGTGTTCCCCACCGTGCTGCTGGCCCTGCCGGATGCCGACCTTGCCGACGCAGCGGCAGAGAGCGCCCGCACCCGCACCGAGCTGGGACTGTATGAACGGCCGGAAGGGGCCGACACCGCCGCAGGGGAGGCAGAAGAATGATCGAACTCAAACGCCTGAAACTCATCAACTGGCACAACTTTGAAAACGTCACCTTTGACTGCGCCCGCCTGACCTATATGATCGGCGTGAACGCCGTGGGTAAGACCACCATTCTGGATGCCATCCGCTACTGCCTGACCACCAACCGCAACTTCAATGCCCTGGGCAATAAAAAAAGCGGCCGCACCCTGCAGGGCTCGGTCCACGCTAAGCAACGCGGGGAAAACGCTTACCGCCGCCCCGGCCATACCGTGGCCTACATCGGCGCGGAGTTCTACGACAGTCTCAAGCGCGCCCCCTTTGTCATCGCGGTGCGGGTGGAGTCGGAAGGCCCCATGCAGGAGCTGCACCCCGGCGACCAGACCTGGTACCTCTCCGAGGACGGCTGCACGCTGGAACAGCTGCCCTTCATCGACCCGCGTACCGGTGCCCCCAGCGCCAAGGAGGACTTCAAGCCCGCCGTCGGCCGACTCTCCTACACCCGCAGCCCCAGCGAAGCCCGTGACCGCATCTGCCGGGCGCTGGGCATCGGGCGGGCGTCCAGCCCGCTGGGCAAAAAGTTCAACGAAGTGTTCCAGATGGGCACCAGCATGGACGAGATCCCCAACTTCCGGGAGTTCCTGTACCAGTACATCCTGCCCCAGCCGGAGCTGGATCTGGAAGCGCTGCAGGGAGACCGGGTGGAGCTGGAAAACCTCCACGCCGTTCTGGCCGAGGCCCAGACCCGTGCCGCCGCGCTGGAACAGATCGTGGCGTATGGCCGGGAAGCCGCTGCCAAAGAGACGGATGCCCTTGTCAACCGGGGCGCGGCCCTGCTGGCCCGCGCCGAAGCGGATGCCGGTGAGGATGCCTCCTGGCAGAGCCATCTGGATGCAGGCCGCCGCCAGCTGGCCGACCTGAACGCAAAATACGAGGCCGCCAAGAACGCCGAAGCCGAAGCCCGCCGGGCCTATCTGGCGGCCCACGGAGCGGCCGGTGACAGCGGCGCGGGCCGGGCGCTGGATGCCCTGACCGAGGAGCTGGCCCGGAAAAAGAGCGCGCTGGATGCAGCGGCCCGGACAAGGAACGGTCTGGAAGCAACTGCGGATACCATCACCGGCCTGCTGACCCAGCTGAACCGCAGCGGCTTTGCGGTGGAGAAGGAGCTCTGGCCCCAGCGCCTGACAGCGGAACATCTCCCCGCCCTGACCGAGGCGCTGGCCCGCATCGAAAAGCCGCTGGAAGAGCAGTATTTCGCTGCCCGGCAGGCTTCGGCGGATCTGGCAAAAGAGCAGGAGGCCCTGCGGGCCGAGCTGAACGCCGTGTCCGGCGGCAAGTGGGTCTACCCCCACGGCGATGCCGCCACCAAAGTGCGGGATGCCGTGAATGCCGAGCTGAAAAGCCGCGGCATGACAGCGGATGCAAAGATCTTCTGTGAGCTGCTGACCGTGGCTGATGAGAGCTGGCAGGACTGTGTGGAAGCCTGCCTGGGTGACCGCCGGTTCGATATCCTTGTGCCGCCTGCCCATTATGCCGCCGCCAAGAGCGCTTTTGTGGCGCTGGGCGACCGGGTGGGGCCCATCAGCCTGCTGGATACCCCGGGCATCCGCAAGGCGGACCGCCATGCGGAGACGGCCCCCGCCGACAGCCTTGCCGCCCAGGTCACCAGCGAGAATCCGCTGGCCGCACAGTATGCGGACACCATCCTGCGCCGCATCGTCTGCTGCGACACCCCCGATACGCTGGAACAGTACCCGGACAGCGC
>ERZ826146.2900-NODE-2900-length-12000-cov-3.588280_pt1 | contig 12000 bp, 10 predicted proteins | sample MGYA00519857_ERZ826146 | MGnify/ENA primary metagenome ERZ826146 (study PRJEB31778, sample SAMEA3449222) | human gut metagenome | biome: human gut; feature: human-associated habitat; material: faeces | place: United Kingdom | collected 2010/2012 ...
AAACACAAAAGTGCATACAAGCTAAAAATGTGGCAGATATAGTGACTGCTTTGATGACGAAGCTGGCGATTGCTGTAGCGGCGGGCCTGGCGATTGCTGAGACGATTTCTGCACCAACCTGCTAAAAATCAGCAACTTTAGACGCTAGAGAGATCTAATTCTAGAGAGGCCTTACGCTGGTGGGGTTTAATGCTAAAGAGTTGTATATCGCAAGAGGACTAAAACCCCATGGTCCTACATAAAGGTAATGCCTAGCAGCTCAAATAAACTTCCCCAAGCTACCCCTATAATAAGGAGCCCGACAAGAATAAAAATGTTTTGTCGAAGGCGATGATTTTCACTGAAGAGAACAAGAATGCCTACTCCAGCAGATACGAGTAATCCTGAAATCATTGCTCCCGTTCCCAGCATGCCATCAAGATAAAGCTGAGTGATGACTACGCTTGCTCCGCAATTAGGAATTAAACCTACTAGCGCAGATCCAAAAATGGCAATTCCAGGATTCGTTACTAAATAATTTGTAATGACATCCTCGCCCGCAAGCTCCATTACTGCTACGAGTGCAAATGAGATGAGATACACAATGATGGTCACCTGAAGTGTATGCTTAAGGGCGCTTATCAGGATATCTTTCCAGCTGCTTGATTCTTCGGAAACGCTGCAGCTGGGATTGTGGCAGTGATGATGGGAAAAGGGCTGTTCGAGCTCTGTCCCGGTGAGATGATGACCATGGGGACAGGTGCAAGCAACGGGATTATTGTGTGAATTGGCGCGGGAGATGGAATGCTCATGGGAGCAGGCAACTCCGGCTTTGCGCTCATGTCCATGGTCGTGGTCGAGCCCATGCTCATGCTTATTCTCGTGTTCGTTCTTGTGGTCATACTCATGGTTGAGCCCATACCCATGATCGTGCTCGTGGTCGGATTCATGTTCGCGATCGCACTTACGTCCGTGTTCATGCTCGTGTTCGTTCTCGCGATTTTCCGTGTGGGTGCAACAAACGCCATGACCAAGGTCACGTAAACGTTTCTCTTCATGCTTTACTTCAGATCGAACGCGTAAGCGCAAAGCTCCATCAATAGCAAATCCCATGATCATGCCAATAGCAATTTTTGTTCCAATTATCGAAAGCATAATAAGGGGATCAACCTGCTCGGCGATAAACAGAGGAAGCATTTCGTCTGAAGTAGATAAAAATACTGCAAAAAGGGTGCCAAGCGTAATTGCGCGACTAGCATAGAGTGCAGAACCTGCAGCGGAGAATCCGCATTGGGGAACAGCGCCCAAAAGAGATCCCACAAAAGGACCAGCTATGCCAGCTTTTCGTACTAGAACTGCTGCTTTATCGCCTGCTTTATGTTCGAGAAGCTCAAGCAGAATATAGGTAGCGAGCAAAAAAGGAACCAAATAGATGGTGTCTTCAAAAGCGTGTTCGAGAAGGTGGGGGAGAAGTTCCATTTATTAAGCCTCCGCATCTTTGAGGCATTTTTCGCATAAGCCATACAGTACGGTTTTGGCTGGATTAATGCGCACATGGTGATGTTCAATGACGTGCTCATAGAGATGTTGAAGCTCTCCGCAGTCAATAGGAGAAAGATCGCCGCATTGTTCGCATTTTAGAAAGAAATAGACATTCTCAGGCGAATTTTGCAGATAGCGATAGCAAACTCCATCGATGCCTTCGATGACGCAGCGTGTAATAATGCCTTCTTCTTCGAGGCGATCAAGGTTGCGGTAAATCGTCGCGGTGCCCACTTTCTCATGTCGGGCTCTGAGGGCTTCGGTTACGTCTTTGATAGTGATAAAAGAGCCTTGATGCAGGCGAATGCAATCGAGAATCAATTCTTTTTGTTTAGTTTTATATTGTCGCGGAGACGACATCCTGCTTCTCCTTCGCAAGGTTTAGGTGCAAAAATGAAAACGATTCTCATTTTATGGAATACCGAGAGAGAGTCAACGAATTTGAGAAAGTTTCTCAAATTTAAAAAAGAAGAGGATCAACCACAAAACGGCTGATTAATTGAAAAAAGTCTGATTAGCTTCGAGCTTAGGGTTTGGGTAATGATCGTATTTGGATACAAGAATTAAGGTTTTTTTGACATGTTTGTGATGCCTTTGTGTGATAATTGTGAAAATAAGAAGAGTAATTCGTTATTAAAAGGTTGCTTAGCAGCCTTTGATAAAGCTAAAAGGGTGGGTCTTCTTTGTGGTAAGAAGATTTCTCCTATTGGAAGGGGAAGCCATGGACGAAAAAGATAAGAATATCCCGCAGCCTCAGCAGCCGGGCGAAGAAACAAAAGAAGCATCTCAACCAGTTCAGCCAGAACAGGCTCCGCAGCCGACTCAGCCTGCACAACCAGTTGAGCCTGGACAGGCAGTAGAGTCGCAGCCAGCACAGCCTGCACAGCCAGTGCAACCTGATCAGCCCGCAGAGCCAGCTGCGCCAATGCCGCAAGCTCAGCCTCAGCAGCCAGCCGAACAACCTGCCCAACCTGATCAACCTGATCAGCCGGCGCCGCCTTTTGGTGAGCCTGTACAGCCTTCGACATCTGAGGCCCCTGCAACACCAGCAACGCCGCAGCCCGCTCAATCGGAGCAGCCTCAACCAGCACAACCAGCACAACCAGCACAGCCAGCAGCGCAACCCGAGCAGCCTACTCAGCCATACTCAGGTACTTCACAACCGCAGCCTGCTGCTCCGCCACAACCTGGTCAAACTCCAACGCAGCCAATGCAACCTGGTGCTGCGCCTCAGCCAACACAACCAACGCAGCCAATGCAGCCTGGTGCTGCGCCTCAACCACAGGCGGGACCTCAACCGCAGCAACCTGGCGCTGGATACGTACCACCTCAGCCAACATCAATTCCTGGTGCAGGTGTAGGGATGAAGCCTAAGGGCACAGCGGCTTTGGTTTGCGGTATTATATCGATCCCTGTCGCGTGGTTTAGTCCTCTTATTGCTGTGATTTTGGCGGTAGTGGCTATTGTTCTCTCGCGTCGTGCCGTAAAACAAACTGGTAAAAACGGCAAGACAACAGGCGGTTTGATCTGTGGCATTGTAGGTATCGTGTGCGCCATAGTGTCGTTTATTATCGCCATGGTTTTGTCGATATCTCTTATTGGTGGCTCCTTAAGCGGAACAACGCAATCATCTTATTCGGGCAGCACTTCTACCGAGTCGACAAGCGACCTTACTGCCGACGAGCAGGCATGCTACGATTTGGGCATTGCAAAACTTGAGCAGCTTAAAAATCAAGACGGAGAAATTGTTACCTATCTCGCTACTGAGCTTGATCAAGGGTTTGAAGAGAGCATGGGCGTAACCCACGAAGACCTGGGCACCAATTCGGAAGATTTAGCGCGCTGGATGCTTACCGACTTCAATTACTCCTATGACGGAGTTTATGTAGACGAAGAAGAGGGTACGGCAACTATGTACGCCGATCTCGAAATGCGTGACTCCTTCTTATTCATGAACAACTTCTACGATTTGGCAAATGATTTTGTTAATTCAGGAGAAGCTGAATCGATGACAGCCGATGAAGCAGCGCAGCGATTGGGCGAATATTACAAGCAAGCCATGGATGAAACCACTGACATGACGAGCTACTATACCGCAATCGATTTCGTTAAGAACGCTGATGGCACCTGGTCTGTTGACGAGGACGCATGGAATGACGAACTGGGCTTTATGTTTGGCATTTATTAATCCTTGTCGTAGTTCTTCTGTTTAGGCACAACTGCCACAAGAGTAATTTCTTGCGGCAGTTTTTTATGGTTCTTCCCTGGAATCTCGATGCTTGTTTCTTGTATGCTCTACGAACAGGCAGGGTACGTACAAGTTAGCTACTATAATCTGAATACAAGCTCGAAAGAGTAACCGCAAGAGTAGCAATGGCTCGCAGAGAGCACGAACGTGAACTGAAAACGCTTCAAAAGGCGTACTCAGAGAGGATACGAATTCAGCTCGTATGCAAGGAAAACATCAAAAACAATCAAAGCCGCAGGCTTCTTTTATAGACAAAGCGCGCCAGGTGACGCACAAAATTACTTCCTCCATTCCTGGTGCTTCCCGATCGGAGGCACGCGAAGAATCTTATGGAGGGTCGGCGCGTACTCAGGCAGATCAGTTTGGCAATAGAAGAAGACAGCGAAGAGCTCCCCGCAAGCAAAATGTAATAAAGCGGGTAGTAAATCGTTGGTGTAATCGTTTATTAGGTGTCGTAACGGAAGGTTCTTTTGACCAAGAGGAAGAATTTGCTTCCCATAGAACCTCAAGGGATTATATCTGCAACACTATCGGTACGGGCGCATGGGGAATGGTATTTCCCTTTTTGACCATTGTAGTTACCCAGCTCAGTGGCACCGAGCAAGCGGGCATGTTTTCTATGGCTTTCATCATCGGCACCTTACTGATGATTGTGGGAAATTACGGTGTCCGCACTTATCAGGTGTCCGATATCGGAGAAAAGCACTCATTTTTTGATTATCAAATCAATCGCTGGATTACCTGCATCATTATGATGCTGGTAGCTTATGGGTACTGCTCTTTGCGTGGTTATGATCCAAATATGTTCAGCATCTGCATGGCGGTTTGTACCTACAAGATGATTGACGGCTTAGCCGATGTGTATGAGGGCCGTCTGCAGCAGATGGATAAGCTGTATCTTGCAGGCATTTCCCAGGCATTTCGTTCTGTAGTTGTTTTCGTTGTGTTCTCGTTGGCGCTGCTTATTACACGAAATCTAGTGGTAGCAAGCATCGCTATGGCGGTAGCAGCGGCATTGACTTTTGTGGTGCTTACGTTCCCCCTTGCTCATTTGGAAACACCCCGTTCTCGAGGCAGAAGCTTGGCCAGTATTGCGGCGCTGTTTAAGCAGTGCTTCCCCGTATTTATTGCCTTGTTTATGTATGCCCTAATTGATAACATGCCTAAGTTCGTCATGGAGGGTGTTCTTTCTTACGATAATCAGCTGTATTTCAACGCACTGTATTTCCCTGCGCAAGCGATCTTGTTGACGGTGGGATCTATTTATAAGCCACTTCTTGTTCGTATGGCTCAGATGTGGGCAGATGCCGAAAAACGTCGTCGATTCGACTTGGTTATCTTGGCGATTGTTGCGGTGGTTATCGTGATTACCTTGGCGGTCATTTTCGTGATGGCAACCATCGGTATTCCTGTTATGAGCTTTATGTACGGAGTGGATTTCGAACAATTCCGTGGGCTGAGCTACATTATGATTGCGGCAGGTGGCGTCACTGCCATTATCGACTTTATTTATCAGGTAATTACCGTTCTTCGTCGCCAGAAGTCAGTTATGAAACTCTACGTGATAACGTTTGGCTTCTCGCTTTTTGTTCCTATTTTGCTTATCGATTTTACGGGCTTGCCTGGTGCGGTAATTGGGTACCTGATCGTAATGACCATTTTGCTCGTGCTGTTAGTGTGGGAGTACGCCAGCATCCGTTGGGAACTTCATCGTCATCCCGAGCGGGTTGAGGAAACTTTGGCAGGTGAAGAGGCGGCAGCGCGCGCTTATGAAGAAAGCGTTGCCGGTACTCGGGTTCGTCGCACGAGGGAGATGCGTAACCAGGGAACGGAAGCTTCGAGAGCTTCCCATGTAAGGGGAGTGCCTCAAGTACCTCGTTCGGATGAGTTTTCCGCAAGGCATGGTTCTCATTCGGTCAATGAGAGGCGAATTCCTTCTGAAAGTCGCATGCAAAGTGAAGAGCGTATTTCAGGTGAAGAGCGAGTGCCAAGCGAAGCGCGATTGCGTGCTCGTCAGGAACGCCAAGAGCGAAAGGCTCGTGAAGAAGCACGCATCCGAAGAGTGCGCAGGGCTTATGATGGAGTGCGGGGAAATACCGCTCGCACCGACCAAGCGGATAATCAACGCGTGGTTCAAAATCGTGTAGAGTCTGGTGATTACACCGAAATTGTTGCATCAATCGATGACGATCTTAACGGGCAAGGGCGTCAGTAGCCGAAGAGGCCAGCGGCACAAACGAGAATGTCTGTAATAAAAGCAGGAAAATCGTGAGCGTCGATAATTGAAGATGGCGTCGATCAGTTTCTGTTGCTTTTGGTTCGTTTTTAGCTGTCTCGTTTTTCAGTAGGGGATAGGTGCTTAGCTTCTTTTGATTCTTTTGAATCCTGAAGAAAGAGGGGCGCAGCAATGCTGGTGTACAAAGCAAGCCAAGCAAGAGAGACGCAAAATCCTGCGAGAACATCAGAAGCGTAGTGTACTCCTAGATAAATACGGCTTATACCGATGAGCAGAATAATGAGCGAGAATCCTCCACAGCAAGCGAGGCGCATAGTTCGATCTTTTTCGTAGTGCCAGACAAGCCATACTAATAGGCCGAAAAAGGCCATTGCAACCATGGAATGTCCCGAAGGGAAACTAAATCCCGTTTCAACAACAAGGTTTATATCTTCTGGTCTTGGGCGTTGAACTAATTCTTTTAAGACGACATTAAGAAGCACCACGAGTACGAGATTTAAAGCGCAAAACATACCGGGACGCTTGCCGGGAGCGAAGGCGACAATAACGAGAAGAAGCACAAGAAGCGAAAGGGGCGTGGCAAGTGCCGAGGCGCTCTCCATAAAGGGCGTAAGCCAGTCGCTTCGTAAGTTTTCTACGAAAAAGGCGCGTGCTAGACGATCAAGAGTCATTAGATCGCCTTCAAGAACATCATCAAGAAGCTCCACGAATAAAATAATGCAAATACATATAATAACTACGCGTTTTTGTTTTATTACGAGTGCTTTGAAACGAGAAAAAAACGAAGAAGACACCATTTATGCTCCGTTATCTAAAACTAATTACGCATGAGCAGCAGATGCAATGAGCGCTAGAAAAGCTGCTCTTTCCGATAAAGCGTAACAAGGTTTGCTAACTTCTTTTTACAAGTGCTGCTTACTGTAACAAATTGTTTGCTTCTCTCTATGATTTTGCCAAAAACCGCCAAAAATACGACGGTGCCAAAAAAGACAAAGTAAAAACTTGAATAGTAAAAAAGTTAGGAATACCTTTGGACAATTCCAAAACACTTGTGGCATTTTGCGCTTCATGTGATTGCGTTTAGTGTGATTGTGCTCCATGCAGTGCGGGGCATAGCGCCAAAGGGTCCTTGGAAGAAACTGTCCCCGAGTTTTGAAAGGATGATTCATGAAGGTATTAGAAAAAATCAGCGATTATGCTGGAAAGTACATGGCAATCATTGCCCTCTTAGTAGCAATTATTGCCCTGGTCTTTCCTGGTCCTGTTTCTTCGGTGATTAAGACAAGTTATGTAAATATTCTTCTTGGTATCGTCATGTTTGGTATGGGTATGACTTTGACCCTTGGCGACTTCAAAGTGGTTTTCACCAAGCCAAAGGCTGTCATTACGGGTATTTTTGCCCAGTTCATCATCATGCCGGGCCTTGCTTTTATTTTGGTCACTATCTTCCAGCTTCCTCCTGAGCTTGCAGTAGGTGTTATTTTGGTGGGCTGCTGCCCCGGTGGTACAAGCTCGAATGTTATGACCTATTTAGCAAAAGGCGACGTAGCTCTTTCGGTAGGCATGACCGCATGCACTACCATTATGGCTCCTGTCGTGACACCTCTTTTGGTACTGCTTATTGCAGGTCAAACGGTTGATGTTGCTGTATGGGATATGTTTATTTCGATTGTTCAGGTTGTTCTTGTTCCTATTGCAGCGGGCTTTATTATCAATAAGCTTTTCGAGAAGTTCGCAAAAGAATTTTCTCGTGTGCTTCCTCTGATTTCCGTAATCGGTATTTCATTGATCATTATGGCAGTAGTAGCAGCAAATGCTCAGAGCTTAATGAGTGTTGGTCTGCTTATTATTGTGGTAGTAATGCTGCACAATGTTTGTGGTTACGCTTTGGGTTATTTGGCTGGTCGCTTGTTGGGATTAAGCAAAGCTCAGCGTCGTACTCTTTCTATTGAGGTTGGCATGCAGAATTCTGGTTTGGCAACTTCTTTGGCAACTGTTCATTTTGCTACTATGCCGCTTGCAGCGGTTCCAGGCGCCGTATTTAGCGTGTGGCACAATATTTCCGGCGCAATTTACGCAAACATTCTTGCTCGTTCTGCTGGCGATGATTCGGTTGCAAAGGCTGATCTTGAAAACAAGATTGAATCTGGCGAGATTGAAAAAGAGGAAGCAAAAGAACAGAGCAAGGCTCAGTAGACAATTTTTAATAAGCCAAGGCTTGGCAGATGCAAAGGGTTTTTGAACGATTCCGGGATTGATGGCCGTCAATCCCGGAATTTTTATTTTGTTTGGGTCCTCAAATTGTCTGGATCTTCAAATCGCCTAGGGATTCAAAATGTCTTGGTCCTCAAATCTCCTGGTGATTCAAAATGTTTGGGCTCTCAAATCTCTCGAGGATTCAAAACGCCTAGGGATTCAAATCGCCCGAGGATTCAAAACGCCCGAAACAAGAACTGCCTGCAGGCGGTTACGAGCGGGGGATACTTTAAAAGCATCGAAGTTACGCGTTTGTCGAAGTTGCGCGTTTACCAAAATTGCGCGTTTTTTGAAGTTACGCGCTTGCGAGCAATTCGCCTAACTTTTCGCACTTGGCTGCATCTTCGTCGAAAGGATAATCTTTAGCGATAGCATTTCCAATGACATGAACCCCTGCTTCTTCGGCGCGTTGCAGCCAGTATTCCATCCATTCTCCGTTATTCCAGTCATAGGATCCAAATAGGGCAGTAGGCATATCTCCTAGCAAAGGCTCTATTTCATCGTACAAAGGAAGAAATTCCAAGTCTTCAAGTTCTTCGTCTCCCATAGCAGGGCAACCAAAGGCGATTGCGTCAAAGTTGTCTAATTGATCTGCGGTAAACGAAGAGCAGTGGATGATTTCTACTGTGGCGCCTGCTGCTTCAGCGCCCTGGGCGATAAGATCTGCCATGGCTTCCGTATTTCCCGTGCTGCTCCAATAAACGATTGCAACGTTGTTCATATGCGTCTCCTTCAAAAGAGGGATAAACTGCGCTTCAAAAGCACTCTGTCTAAAGAGGCTGAGATGCTCTAGCAAAGCTCAGTTTATCGATTATGTTTACCAAGGCTAACTTATAGGATAAATTCATAAGTGAGTCAAGAAAAAGCAAAGCAAAACTAGGTAACCGATTAATTCATCGTTTGATTTGTTTTGCTTATTTCATCTTGTTTTGTATTTGGTACATACCTACTTCAAGGCGCGTCGCCATGCGCGAGGGGTGGTTCCTACCTCGCGTAAGAAAGCTTCACTAAAACTAGAGGCACGAGGGTAGCCTACCAAGCATCCTATTTCTGCCATGCTTAAATTTGTATTCCCTAATAAATCGCATGCTTGAGCGATGCGGTAGGAACGAAGATAAGAAGCAATACTACATTGGGTTGATTCCTGGAATGCGGCACACATCTTAGAACGACTGACATAAAAAGTTTCTGACAAGGTTTCTAATGTTATATGGCGTGAATAGTTAGTACGAAGATAATTCTTTATGTCTTCTACAAGGTCTTGGGTGCTTTTGTAGGTAGCGTCGGAAACTGCGTAGGGCGACAAAAGGCTGATGGCTTCAAATACTTTTGCTTGAAAATAGAGAGTTGAACCAGTTTGGGTCGCTCGGGATGGCTCAAGTGTGCGCAATAAGTTTTTTAATTCATCGGGCAGCATAGCTGCTTGAAGATTATTCATGCGTTCGGGTAGATCCCTAAACTCGCCTGGATAACGCGCTTCGAGCTTCTTGAAAAACGACGGAGTGTAACTGATGCTTATCGAATCGTAAGGAATTTGGGCTTCGAGGGTGCATGAGACGCATCCGCCCTCACTAGAGAAGGTACAAAGATTCTCTAAGGGGCGAGGGTGGTCTATTGATAGCTCCTTGGAGGCTTGGACGGTTGCTGCAGATGCGGAACAAATGCAACTGTAAGGAGTCGGGTGTTCTTCGAGCGCTTTAGGTTTATTAAGTACAAGATGGTGTGCAGAAATGAGGCAATCTCCGTCAAGATCTGCAGCCCATACATAGCCCTTTCCGATCTCGGGCGAAACGGTTCCAATTATTCCGCAGGAAATGCTCCGAGCAGAGATATTGAGTTGTTCAAGTTGTGGCTCGATAAAAGTTCGAAGTGGTTTAGTGATTTTATCTGCGAAATCGCTCATGGCAAGAGCACTTCCTTTTGCTTTTTGCTCACTATTTTCGAAAGCGTCCGAATATTTTTCTTAAGAGAAAAGCGGTTCTTTCGTCATGATAAGTTACCCATGTCTAACAATCAAGAAACTGGAGGTGAATATGAGTAAAGAAGATAATCAAAAATCAGGCGAAAAACGCGGAAACATAGCGCAGCTTCTCGATTTTGCGGGGAATCGCAAAATACTAACCTATATTGGCTGTGCTCTTTCGGCTCTTTCTATGCTTGTGAGCTTTGCTCCTTATCTTTGTATTTGGTTGGTGGCGCGAGACTTACTTGCAGTAGCGCCAAATTGGAGTGAAGCTTCAAATATCGGGAACTACGGATGGGCTGCTCTTGTTTTCGCGATCATTTCTATTGTTTTGTATTTTGCGGCGCTTATGTGTACTCACCTAGCGGCGTTCCGTTGTGCCTCGAACATGCGCAAGCAAACGACAGAACATCTTATGAACACCGCCTTGGGATATTTTGATACTCATGCTTCGGGTGCGCTACGTCGTGTGGTGGATGGATGTGCTTCCGAGACTGAGGGATTGTTGGCGCATAAGATTCCCGATACGGCAGGCTCTCTTGCCATGATTATGGGCATGCTTGTTTTATTTTTCATTTTTGATTGGCGCTTGGGGCTTGTCTGTCTTGTTCCGGTAATCATTTCTATTTTGTGCATGTTCTACATGATGGGCGGGCGTGGTATGGAGTTTATGACTAAATACCAAGACGCTTTGGTGCGCATGAATCAAACGGGTACCGAATATGTACGCGGCATTCCAGTTGTGAAAGTGTTTCAGCAAACAGTGTATTCTTTCAAAGCTTTTTATGATGCCATTCAGGATTTTAGCCATATGGCGCGAGAGTATGCCGTTACTTGGTGTCGTATACCTCAGTCGTTGTCTTTGACCGTAATTAACGGTGCGGTAGTGTTTCTTATTCCGATTGTTTTGCTTTTATTACCCGGGGAGACAAATTGGGGAGTTTTTATTGCTGATGTGGCATTTTACGCTATTTTTACTGCCATAATTCCCACGGCTATGACGCGGGTAATGTTCATGTCGGAAGCTGCGCAGGTGTCTGCCGACGCACTCCAACGAGTCAAGGGTATCTTGAAAGCGCCCATCATTGAGCCTGTTTCGGAAGGAAAGATGCCCGTTGATGCCTCAATTGTTTTCGATAGAGTTTCTTTTGCTTATGAAGGATCCGATCGAAATGCTCTTGAGGAAGTAACCTTTAGCGTTCCTTCGGGCTCAACTGTTGCCTTGGTGGGACCATCAGGTAGCGGAAAGTCTAGTGCGGCAGCGTTGGTCCCTCGCTTTTGGGATGTCTTGCAAGGGAGCGTGTCTGTTGGCGGAGTAGATGTGCGTGCTGTTGATCCGAAAGTGCTCATGGATAAAGTAGCGTTCGTGTTCCAGTCTAATCGTTTATTCAAGCAGAGCATCCTAGAAAACGTTCGTGCATCACGCCCTGATGCGACGCGAGAAGAAGTCTTAGAAGCACTTCATGCAGCTCAGTGTGACGACATTATTGCAAAGCTCCCAGAGGGCATTGATACGGTTTATGGCGCAAAAAATGTATATCTTTCGGGAGGTGAAGTGCAGCGTCTCATGCTAGCTCGTGCCATTTTGAAACAGGCAGATATCGTAGTTCTTGATGAGGCAACTGCGTTTGCGGATCCCGAGAATGAAGCGCTTATTCAAAAAGCGTTCAACAAGCTCACTCAAGGAAGAACGGTTCTCATGATTGCTCATCGTCTTTCTACGGTGCGAAATGCTGATTGCATCGTGGTTCTCTCTGAGGGAAGGGTAGCAGAGCA
>ERZ826146.2931-NODE-2931-length-11906-cov-3.409670_pt1 | contig 11906 bp, 9 predicted proteins | sample MGYA00519857_ERZ826146 | MGnify/ENA primary metagenome ERZ826146 (study PRJEB31778, sample SAMEA3449222) | human gut metagenome | biome: human gut; feature: human-associated habitat; material: faeces | place: United Kingdom | collected 2010/2012 ...
TTTAGAAAAATTCTCTTTATTGTGAATAAGTTTCCTTACTTTATTATTCACATCTTATGATATATCGAAATAGATAGAAAATTGTATAAAAATAAGTACTTTTATCAAAAAAAGTACCATCACTAAGCATAACTCTTATTAAATGCACATTATTTGTGAACATTTTTCAATCAAGTACGTACACAACATGTGAATTTCTTTAAAGCTCATAAAAAAACTTATTCACATTTTCCTCCAACTCCTTATAAATCCTTGTTTTTCCCCCTAAAATCAAGTGTGCACTTCTAAGTATTTACGTACTTTTGTATCAATATTTATACAATATATTCAAAATAGTCACTAATCTAATGTGAATAAACTCTTTATTTTAGATATTCACATCCTAAAGTGAATATTATTTCATCTTAACCTTTATCTTACATTTCTTCTATTTTTCTAGTAAAAATCGGATTTTTTCTTAAAATTCACATTGTGAATATTCATTTTTTGTTAAATTTTATGTTTTGACAAGTTTTGCACATGCTTATTCACGTGGTGAATCGAGTTATTCATATGGGTGAATTAGTAAAAAATATACTGATATCAGCGTATTTTTTATTGTGAACACCTATGTGCACATTGTTTTTTATTCTATACAATATGCACTAAGTTCACATTTAATAAAATTCATAGCGAAAAATGAAGTTGTGAATAATGTGAATAAGTACTCTAAATGATTGATATTTCTCACATTTTTTGTGAATAAAATTGTGAAGCTATTGTGCAGACAGTATTTTTCCTTTAAAAGAGTTCACATCTTTTATATAATTGAGTCGAAAGGGAGTTGAAAATTGTGCAAGATTTAAACAAAATCTGGTCATCTTGTGTAGAAACTTTAGAAAAAAATAAAATAGTTGATGATAAGATCATCTTGGACTCACTATTTAAACCTGCAACTCTAGAAGAAATTGAAGATAATCAAGTTATTATCACCACTGAATTAAAATGGAATATTGATGCTATTTTAGAAAAACAAGCAGAAATAGAATCTATTCTTTCTAATTCTTTTTCTAAACCAATAAAAATCAAAGTATTAGAAGTAGAAGAATATAAAAAATCTAAACAAAAAAGGGTTCCTAAAATCGATAGTCATCTTCATCCTGATATGACATTTGCTAATTTTATCGTAGGAAATTCAAACCGTATGGCACAAAATGCTGCTTTACTTGTATCAACTAAACCTGGTATGAACTTTAATCCTTTATTTTTATATAGTCATCCAGGGCTTGGAAAAACACATTTATTAAATGCTATTGGAAATAAAGCAAAAGAAACAAATCCTAATTTATTAGTAAGATATATTACTTCTAAGGATTTTGTAGATGAAATTATTAATTCTATAAAAACAAATACAACAGATGAGATTTATAGTTATTATAGAAATCTTGATATTTTATTAATTGATGATATTCAATTTTTATTTGGAAAAGAAAAAAGTAGTGAGATGTTCTTCCATATATTTAATGAAATCATTAATAACAATCATCAAATTGTTATTACAAGTGATAAAATGCCTGATGAACTTCAAGGAATTGAAGAACGTTTAATTAGTCGTTTTAAATCAGGTCTATCTTTTGGAATAGATCCACCTGAATTTGAAACAGCAAAGGCAATTTTAGAGAAGAAAATAGAAAATCTAGGTAATACAGATTTAGTTATTACAGATGATGTTTTAGACTTCATGGTTATGAATTATTGTAATGATATTCGTTCTTTAGAAGGTCAATTAAAACGACTATTCTTCTGTAGTATCATGGAATCAACTAATTACATAGATATGAATTTTGCATCTGAAGTCTTTAAAGATCAAAAAACTATAAAAAAAGCACAAGAACCACTAACAAAAGAATTCATTTTAAAAACAACCGCTGAATTCTATTATTTAACCATTAGTCAAATAATTTCTAAAAATAGAACGAGAAACTTGGTAACACCTCGTGAAATATGTATGTATTTAATGAGGGAACTTTTAGATATTACTTTTAGTGAAATTGGAACAACTTTTTCCAATCGAGACCATTCTACAGTTATGAAAGCTTGTAAAAGAGTAGAAACAAAAATCAAAAAAGATCCAGATTATAAACTCGCTGTAGATAAGCTTAAACAAAAGTTAGGCACAATGTAGTGACTAATATCAACAATATGTGCACATTGATATTCATATAAAAAGTATTGATAAAATCAACATATTTTATATTTATGCACATTGTTCACATGCTAATAGTAATAATGACTTATTTTTAAATATATAAATAACAGGAGGCAAATATGCATTTTAGAATTAAAAGAATCAAATTATTAAACGCACTTGCTAAAGCAACAAGAGCTGTATCTGTTCGTAGTCCTTTACCTGTTTTAACAGGGATTAAATTTGATTTACAAGCTCATCAACTTATCTTAACAGGAAGTGATAGTGATATCACTATTCAAACAATTATTGATGAAGATGATGATTTAGTAATCCTTAAAGAAGGAGCAGTTGTTTTAAATAGTCGTTATATCTTTGATATTGTAAGATTAATTTTAGATAAAAATTATTTATCAGATAATATTGAGAATATGAAAGAACATTCCAATGAAAAAAACAAAGTAGAAACTAAAGATATTATTTCTAAAGAGCATTTAAATGAAGTTATTGATGGTTTACTTACTCGTATTAAAGGAAGTCAAATTGAATACAGCTTAAATGGTACTGATGCTATTGAATATCCACGTATTGATTTAAGTAAAACAGGAACTCATTTTATGATGAATGCTCTTGTATTAAAAGATATTATTGGAGAAACAAAGTTTGCTGCTAGTGATAAAGAAACAAGACCTATTTTAACTGGTATCAATTTTAAAGCGCATGATCATGTTTTAGAAGTTGTTGCTACTGATAGTTATCGTTTAGCTAAAAAGATTATTTCTATTGATGAAGATGTGACTTTTAATATTACGATTCCTAAATTAAGTTTAGATGAAATTAGTAAGATTATTGAAAAAGATGAACTTATTGAATTATATGTATCTGAACGTAAAGTATTATTTGTGTTTGATAAAAATATTATTCAAACACGTTTAATTGATGGATCTTATCCTGATACAGCTCGATTGATTCCTTTAGAATTTGATTATGAATTAGATATTAATAGAGCTGATTTATTAAATGCGATTGACCGTGTTTCATTATTATTAAATGAACAAAATAATATTGTGAAATTAGATATGTCTAATGAACAAGTTATTTTATCTTCATATCAACAAGAAATTGGTTCAGTAGAAGAAAATTTAGCTTCTTCTTTCTATAAAGGAGAACCACTTACTATTTCATTTAGTTGTAAATATGCAAGTGATGCTATTAAATCATTTAGTGGTGATAAAATAAAAATATTATTCACTGGAGAAATGAAACCATTCATCGTTAAAGATTTTGATTCTGATGAATTATTACAACTTGTTTTACCAGTTAGAACATATTAAGAAGCGAAAGCTTCTTTTTTTTGTAAATTTTCCTTTTAATTGTTTATTTGGGGAGTAATTTTTATTTTAAGAGCTTTTTTATCAAAAAAGTATTTTTCTATTCATAAATAAAAATAGCGAATATAGCGCAATATTTTGAATTTTTATGATTTTTATGATATACTAACTTAGTACAATTATAGAGAAAAGAAGGTTAAGTATGAAAGAAATACCAATTAAAGATGAATATATTAAATTAGATCAATTTTTAAAATTTGTTAATCTTGTATCTAGTGGGATTGAAGCAAAAATGATTATTAAAGATGGTCAAGTAAAGGTCAATGGTGAAGTGGAACTTAGAAGAGGAAAAAAGCTTCATGATGGTGATCAAGTTGAATTTGAAGGAAATTTTTATTGTATAAATGCGCATCAATAATTTAGAACTGACTGATTTTAGAAATTATAATCATTTTTTTATTGAGTTTGATCAAGGAATTAATATTTTAATTGGTGGAAACGCTCAAGGGAAAACGAATATTATCGAAGCAATCTATTTATTATCTGTCTGTAAATCTTTTAGAACACATATCAATGATCAAATGATTCAATTTGATCATGACTTTGCAAAAGTAAAAGGAAATGTTTTTTCTAATGAAAGAATGCATCAATTAGAACTTATTTTATCTAAGGAATCCAAAAAAGCAAAAGTAGATGGAAAAGATATTTTAAAGATTTCAGATTATGTAGGTTATTTAAATGCGGTTGTCTTTGTACCAGATGATTTATCATTGGTTAAAGGTTCTCCGAGTATTAGAAGAAAGTTTTTAGATTTGGAGTTATCTAAAATCTCACCAATTTATGTTTTTTATCTTACTAAGTATAATCGATTATTAAAGGAAAGAAATCAGTATCTTAAATTATTGAATCAAAGAAGAGGTAAATATGATGAATATCTAGAAACTTTAGATGAGCAATTAGCTGAAGTTCAAATTAAGATTATTGAAAAAAGAAATAATTTTATCGAACGTTTATCTTTAAAAGTAAAAGATTTAAATATTGCAAATTGTCATGAGATCGTTGAATTGCAGTATGAATGTTTTATTAAAAATGTTAATAAAGAAGATATTTTAAAACTTTATCAAAAAGGATTTGAAAGAGATTCAAGATATTTAAGTACTTATTATGGAATTCATAAGGAAGATATGAAGATCTTTATTGATAATAAGAGTGCACATCAGTTTGCTTCTCAAGGTCAACAAAGAACAATTGTTTTAAGTATGAAAATAGCTTTAATAGAATTAATAAAAGAAGAAATTGGAGAATATCCTATTCTTTTATTAGATGATGTTTTATCAGAATTAGATGATCAAAGAAAAACAAAACTTTTAGATATTTTAAATAATCGTATTCAAACGTTTATTACAACAACATCAATAGATGGAATAGAACATCATGTTATTAAAGAAGCTAAGAAAATTAATATTAATCATAGGGAGGAAAAATGATGGCAGAAGAAAATAAAGTACAACATAGCTATGATGAGTCAGATATCCAAGTATTAGAAGGATTAGAAGCTGTTAGAAAAAGACCGGGTATGTATATTGGTACAACATCATCTAGAGGGTTACATCATTTGGTTTGGGAAATTGTTGATAACTCAATCGATGAAGCTTTAGCAGGGTATGCAAGTCATATTAAAGTGATTTTGAAAGATGACGATGTAGTTGAAGTTATTGATGATGGTCGTGGAATGCCAACTGGAAAACACGCTAAGACAGGTAAATCAACAGTTGAAACAATTTTTACTGTTTTACATGCTGGTGGTAAATTTGGTGGCGGAGGCTACAAAGTTTCCGGTGGATTGCATGGTGTAGGTGCTTCTGTTGTTAATGCCTTATCTTCATGGCTAGAAGTCAATGTTTATCGTGATGGAAAAGAATACTATCAAAGATTTGAAAATGGTGGGACACCAGTTGCACCATTAAAAGAATTAGGACATACTGATAAGCAAGGAACAAAGGTTACTTTTAAAGCAGATGCTGAAATCTTTAAAGAAACAACAACTTATGATTATGAAGTTTTAAGACAAAGAATTAGAGAACTTGCTTTCTTAAATAAGGGATTAAGAATTAGTTTAACTGATTTAAGAGACGGACAAAATCGTGAACATGATTATATGTATGAAGGTGGTATTAAGGAATATGTTGCTTATATCAACAAAAATAAAACACCAATTCATGATGAAATCATTTATGTAGAAGATATGCAAAATGATATTAAGATTGAAGTTTCAATGCAATATAATGATGGTTATCAAGAAAATATTTACTCTTTCTGTAATAATATTAATACACATGAAGGAGGAACACATGAAGAAGGTTTCCGTTTAGCTCTTACAAGGGTTATTAATAACTATGCAAGAAAAGGAAACTTCTTAAAAGAAAAAGATGATGCTTTATCAGGAGAAGATTGTCGTGAAGGTTTAACAGCGATTATTTCTGTTAAACATCCTGATCCTCAATATGAAGGACAAACAAAAACAAAATTAGGAAATGCAGAAGTAAGAAAAATTGCTTCAAATATTATTTCTAAATCATTGGATCAATTTTTATTAGAAAATCCTGATACTGCCAAAATTATTGTTGAAAAAGCAATCGTTGCTTCTCATGCACGTTTAGCTGCGAAAAAAGCACGTGAAATGACAAGAAGAAAAACAGGAATGGAAATTACATCATTGCCTGGGAAATTAGCTGACTGCTCATCAAGAGATGCTAGTGAATGTGAAATCTTCATTGTCGAAGGGGATTCTGCCGGAGGTAGTGCTAAGATGGGTAGAGATCGTCGTATTCAAGCTATCTTACCGCTTCGTGGTAAAATCTTAAATGTTGAAAAAGCGCGATTAGATCGTGTTTTATCAAGTGATACGATTCGTAGCATGATTACTGCTTTTGGTACAGGAATTGGTGAAGATTTTGATATTAATAAATTACGTTATCATAAAATCGTTATTATGACCGACGCCGATGTCGATGGAGGACATATTCGTATTTTAATGTTAACTTTCTTATATCGTTATTTAAAACCTTTAATTGAAGGTGGCTTTGTTTATGCGGCTCAACCTCCACTTTATTTATTAAAACATGGAAAAGAAGAACATTATTTATATAGTGATGAAGAATTAGATGATTTAAGAACAAAGTTAGGTGAAGGTGCAAAATATTCTATCCAAAGATATAAAGGGTTAGGAGAAATGAATGCGGATCAATTATGGGAAACAACAATGGATCCTGAACATCGTATTTTAAATCGTATTGAATTAGATGAAGCAATGGAAGCTGATATGATTTTTGATGTATTAATGGGAGAAAAAGTTGAACCTCGTAGAGAATTTATTCAAGAAAACGCAAAATATGTAACTGATTTAGATATTTAGAAGGAGTAGAAAATGGATAATCAAGAAAAAGGAATTAGAAAAATTCAATTAACATCAGAAATGAAAACTTCTTTCATGAATTATGCCATGTCAGTTATCGTAGCACGTGCATTACCTGATGTAAGAGATGGAATGAAACCAGTTCAAAGACGTATTGTTTATGGTATGAATGAACTTGGTTGTTATAGTGATAAAGCGTATAAGAAATCTGCGCGTATCGTTGGGGAAGTTATGGGGAAATATCACCCTCATGGAGATTCTTCAATTTATGAAGCCTTAGTGAGAATGGCACAAGATTTCTCATATCGTTATATGCTTGTAGATGGTCATGGAAACTTTGGTTCAATTGACGGTGACGGCGCTGCCGCTATGCGTTATACTGAAGCGAGAATGTCTAAAATTTCAATGGAATTAATGAGAGATATCAATAAAGATACGATTGATTTTATTCCAAACTATGATGGTGAAGAAAGAGAACCATCGGTATTACCTTGTCGTATTCCTAACTTATTGGTCAATGGGACAACAGGAATCGCTGTTGGGATGGCTACAAATATGCCACCTCATAATATTGGTGAAGTGATTGATGCCGTTATTGCGGTAAGTAAAAATCCTGATATTACTGTTTTAGAATTAATGGAAAATTATATTCAAGGACCTGATTTTCCAACTGGTGGATATATTTTAGGAAAGAGCGCTATTAAAAAAGCCTATGAAACAGGTAATGGTCTTATTGTTATGCGTGCTAAAACAGAAATTGAAGAACATAAGGGTAGACAAAGAATTGTTGCTTATGAAATTCCTTATCAAGTAAATAAAGCAAGATTAGTCGAAAAGATTGCGCATTTAGCACGTGATAAAGTTGTTGAAGGTATTAGTGATGTTCGTGATGAATCAAACCGTGAAGGGATTCGAATTGTCATTGAATTAAAGAGAGATGTTCAAGCAGAAGTTATTTTAAATCAATTATATAAATTAACTTCTTTACAAACAACATTTGGTGTCAATAATATTGCTTTAGTTAATAATGAACCTAAAACTTTAACACTTAAAGAATTAATTCAATATTATTTACAACATCAAGAAGAAGTTATTCGTCGTAGAACACAATTTGAATTAAATAAAGCAGAAGCAAGAGCACATATTTTAGAAGGTTTAAAGAAAGCCTTAGATCATATCGATGAAATTATTCAATTAATTCGTACAAGTAGAACAACTGAAATCATTCAACAAAGATTAATGGATGAATTTGGAATGTCTGATAAACAAGCTAAAGCTGTAAGAGAAATGCAATTACAACGTTTAGCTGGTTTGGAAAGAGAAAAGATTGAAGAAGAATTAAATAATTTATTAATTACAATTGCTGATTTAAAAGATATTCTTGCTAATGAAGAACGTATCTTAGAAATCATTAGAAATGAATTATTAGAAATGAAAGAAAAATATGGTGATAAACGTCGTACTGAAATTATTCAAGGTACATTTGATATTGAAGATGAAGATTTAATTCCAGTAGAAGATGTTATTATTTCACTTACTAATAATGGTTATGTAAAACGTATGCCAGTAGATACTTATAAATCTCAAAATAGAGGTGGACGTGGTGTCAAAGGTATGGCAACAACACAAGATGATGTCATTAGTTCACTTATTCATATGTCAACACATGATGATTTATTAATCTTTACAAATAAAGGAAAGGTATACCGTTTGAAAGGATATAATATTCCTGAATTTGGTAGAACGGCTAAGGGATTACCAATTGTTAATATTTTAAATCTTGATAAAGATGAAAGTGTTAAATCATTAATTAATATTAATAAGAAAATGATTGAAGAAGATAAACATTGGTATTTATTCTTTGCAACTGAACAAGGTTTAGTTAAACGTGTTGATATTTCAGAATTTGAAAACATTAGACAAACAGGTAAGATTGCTATTAAGTTAAAAGAAGATGATTCTTTAGTTGGTGTTAAATTAACTAAAGGGGATGATGAAATCTTAATTGCTGCTAGTAATGGTAAACTTGTAAGATTCTCTGAAGGTCATGTTAGACCAATGGGAAGAAGTGCAAGTGGTGTAAGAGGTATTAATGTTGATGGTTCTAAAGTTATTGGTATGACAACAAACCGAGAAGGACAATTAATTATGGTTGTTACGGAAAAAGGTTATGGTAAGATGTCACCAATTGATGAATATCGTGTTTCTAATCGTGGTGGAAAAGGTGTTAAAACAATTAATGTTACTGAACGTAATGGACAAATTGTAGCAATTAGAGCAGTAGAAGGTAATGAAGATTTATTAATTATTACAGATGATGGTATTGTGATTCGTTTACCTATGGAACAAGTTAAAACAGCAGGACGTGCGACTCAAGGTGTAAGACTTATTAAAGTACATGATAGCAAGGTTTCTTCTGTGGAAGTTGTTGCTAAAAATGAAGAAGAAGTTGTAGAAGAAGGTGAAGAAGAGTCAGAGTAATCTGACTCTTTTAGAAATGAATGGAGAAGAATTAAAAAAATTGTTTAATCGTTTAGATCATTCAAAGTTTAGAAGTTCTTTTCATCTTGCTAAAAAGTATAAAGATTATTGTAATGAAAAAGGCTTAGATGTTATAGAACAACACGCCAGAGATTTTATTTCTAAAAGAATAGCACCGGCTGTGATTTTAAATGATGGAAAGCAAACACCGATGAAAAATCATCCTGTGTTTATTGCTCAACATGCCACGGCTTCATGTTGTCGAGGGTGTTTATATAAGTGGTATCATATTAAGCCACATACACAGTTAAATGACAGTCAACAAGAGATGATTGTTCAAGTGATTATGGCTTGGATTAAAAGAGAATTGCAAAGAAAATAGCCTTGATGTATAATCAAGGCAGTTATTAATAATATAAGGGGAAAGAAAATGATTGATATTAATTTAATTAGAGAAAATCCTACTTTAGTCAAAGAAAATATGAAGAAAAAATTTCAAGATGAAAAAGTTGGATTAGTAGATGAAGCTTATAAATTAGATAAAGATTATCGTGAAGTTGTCACAAGAGCAAGTGAAATTAGAAGTTTAAGAAATAAATATTCTAAAGAAATTGGTGCTTTAATGAGAGAAGGCAAAAGAGATGAAGCTGAAGAAATTAAAGCAAAAGTAACTTCTATGGCAGAAGAATTAAAAGATTTAGAAGTTAAAGAAGAAGAATATGGTAAAGAATTAAAAGAAATCATGATGAAAATACCAAATATCATTCATGATTCAGTACCTATTGGAAAAGATGATTCAGAAAACGTAGAAATTCAAAAATACGGAGATCCGGTTGTACCTGAGTATGAAATTCCATATCATGCTGATATCATTGCTCGTTTTAATGGTTTAGATAAAGAAGCTTCAGGTAGAACAAGTGGAAATGGTTTCTATTATTTAATGGGAGATATCGCTCGTTTATCATCAGCAATGCTTTCATACGCTAGAGATTTCATGATTGATAAAGGATTTACTTATTGTATTCCACCATTCATGATTCGTAGTGATGTTGTTACAGGTGTTATGTCATTTGATGAAATGGATGCTATGATGTATAAAATTGAAGGTGAAGATTTATACTTAATTGGAACTTCTGAACATAGTATGATTGGTAAATTTAAAGATCAAATCGTTAAAGAAGAAGAATTACCAATTACAATGACTTCTTATTCACCATGTTTTAGAAAAGAAGTAGGTGCTCATGGTATTGAAGAACGTGGTATTTATCGTGTTCATCAATTTGAAAAACAAGAAATGGTTGTTTTATGTAAACCAGAAGAAGCTATGGAATGGTATGACAAAATGTGGTCATATACAGTTGAATTATTTAGAAGTTTAGATATTCCAGTAAGAACATTAGAATGTTGTTCTGGAGATTTAGCTGATTTAAAAGTTAAATCATGTGATGTTGAAGCTTGGTCACCAAGACAACAAAAATATTTTGAAGTTGGTTCTTGTTCAACGTTAGGAGATGCACAAGCTAGACGTTTAGGTATTCGTGCTAAAGGTGAAAATGGAAATTATTATGTTTCTACTTTAAATAATACAGTTTTAGCTTCAACAAGAGCAGTTATTGCTTTTATTGAAAATAACTATAATGAAGATGGATCTATTAATATTCCAGAAGCGTTACGTCCTTATATGGGTGGTAAAGATATTATTATTCCTAAAAAATAGTCACTTCGGTGACTCTTTTTTATAGAAAGGTAAAAGAAAGATGGAATTATTTATAAGTGAAGCAGAAATTGAGGATGCTTCAATGATTATTGATTATTTAAATCAGGTTGGGGGAGAAAGTGATAACTTAACTTATGGTTTAAATGAATGTTATTTAAATGAATTTGAAGAAATGGAAGTTATTCAAGATTTTATTGATCAAGAGAATGGTTTACTTTTATGTGGTTTTATTGATGATGAACTTGTTTCTTTATTATCTATTCAAGGTGAACAAAAAGAAAGATTAAAACATATTGGTCATTTTGCAATCACTGTAAAAAAAGAATATTGGAATATGGGGATTGCTTCAATGATGATGGAAGAAGCTTTAGAAATGATCAAAGAAACATCTTTAAAAATTCTTGATTTAGAAGTGAAAGAGGATAATTTATCAGCTATTAATCTTTATAAAAAGTTTAATTTTCAAGAAATAGGGAGATATCCTCAAATGTTTAATGTCAATCAAAAGTATTATGATGCACTTTTAATGAATTTATATATTGATTAAAAATCTAAAATACGCTATAATCATATTTGCCATTACAATAGGCGGCTTCGAACCATGTCAGGACCGGAAGGTAGCAGCATTAAGAGGTACCGTCTATGTGTGATGGTCTTTATTTTTAGAGGAAAAAAAGATGAATGATGAAGAATATATGGAAATAGCTTATCAAGAAGCTTTAAAAGCATTAAAACATGATGATGTGCCAATTGGATGTATCATTGTAAAAGATGATCAAATTATTGCCCGTGCAT
>ERZ826146.2934-NODE-2934-length-11901-cov-6.261523_pt1 | contig 11901 bp, 10 predicted proteins | sample MGYA00519857_ERZ826146 | MGnify/ENA primary metagenome ERZ826146 (study PRJEB31778, sample SAMEA3449222) | human gut metagenome | biome: human gut; feature: human-associated habitat; material: faeces | place: United Kingdom | collected 2010/2012 ...
ATGGAGACATCCGGCGAAGCATCCACTTGGATTTCGAGTCGTTCTCGTTACGACCACTTCGATACATCTCCATATTCAAATCATGCTGTGGAGCGCAGTGCAAACATTCACACTGATAATCCTACAGCTTTGTTATTATACCAAAAATCCCGCCTTCCGTCAACTGGTTTTCATTGCAGAAGAGGGGGGCGCACTCAGCACCAACACGCCCGCATTATAGGAATTTGTCAACCGGTTGCGGCAGATCTCCCACACAAATTTCCGCCGGTCGTTGAAATTTTCGCAAAATATTACTATTTTAAAGTGATTTTGTACAAACGTCTGCCGGGTTCACTGTGATATACTAGTTTCACAACGAGGTCTGCGCTGCGGACCCACACACTGAAAATCTGAGAAGGAGTCGTATCAATGAGAGAGATCATTTCTTTGAACGAAAACTGGACCCTGTCCTTCCCCAAGGGCGACCACGCCACCGAGCAGGTCAACCTGCCCCACACTTGGAACGCTGTGGATGGCAACGACGGCAATGGCAGCTACCTGCGCACCACCGGCGTTTACACCCGCACCTTCACCGCACCCAAGCAGCCCCGCGAGGGCGGCCGCACCTACGTGGAAGTTCTGGCTGCTGCCCTGAACTCCACCGTGAAGGTCAACGGTCAGGTCGCTACCACCCACGAGGGCGGCTTCTCCATCTTCCGTGCGGACGTCACCGACCTGTGCCACGAGGGTGAGAACGAGCTGACCATCGAGGTCTCCAACGAGGACACCCCGTCCATGTACCCCTCTTCCGCCGACTTTACCTTCTACGGCGGCCTGTACCGCGGTGTCAACCTGATCAGCGTGCCCAGCGCACACTTTGATCTGGACTACTACGGCGGCCCCGGCATGATGGTCACCCCTGTTCCCACCGAGGACGGCGGCGCAAACTTCACCATCAAGAGCTTCGTCACCAACCCCGCTGACGACCTGACCGTCATGTACAGCATCGAGGACTGCTTCGGCCGCGAGGTCGCTTCTGCTGTCCGCGGCTCTGCTGACACTGAGGTCACCATCTACGTTCCCGATGCCCAGCTGTGGAGCATGGACGAGCCCAACCTGTACACCGTTGTCGCCACCCTGCAGCGCAACAACGAGGAAGTGGACGAGATCGCCGCCAATGTCGGCGTCCGTTCCTTCAAGGTCACTCCCGACGAGGGCTTCTCCATCAACGGCGTGCCCACCCCGCTGCGCGGTGTTTCCCGCCATCAGGACCGCGTGTTCGAGGGCAACGCTCTGACCGCCGAGGAGCACTATGATGACGCCATGCTCATCAAGGAGCTGGGTGCCAACACCATCCGTCTGGCACACTACCAGCACAGTCAGGACTTTTACGACGCTTGCGATGAGATCGGTTTCGCCGTTTGGGCTGAGATCCCCTTCATCAGCGTCTTCAAGAAGGGCGAGGGCGCTCACAAGCATGTCATGGAGGAGATGAAGGAGCTCATCATCCAGAACTACAACCACCCCTCCATCATGTTCTGGGGCATCTCCAACGAGATCCTCATCGGCGGCATCTCTCAGGAGCTGGTGGACACTCATCACGATCTGGAGAAGCTCTGCAAGGAGCTCGACCCGACCCGCCTGACCACCATCGCTCACGTTTCCACCACCCCCGTCAACGGCCCCATGCACCACATCACCGATCTGGAGAGCTACAACCACTACTTCGGCTGGTACGGCGGCAAGATGGAGCAGAACGGCCCCTGGCTGGACAAGTTCCACGCCGAGCACCCCGACATCTGCATCGGCATCTCCGAGTATGGCTGCGAGGGCATCATCAACTGGCACAGCAACACCCCCCAGTGCAAGGACTACACCGAGGAGTATCAGGCTCTGTACCACGAGCACATGGCACAGGTCTTCGAGGATCGTCCTTGGGTCTGGGCTTCCCACGTCTGGAACATGTTCGACTTCGGCTGCGCCGCCCGTAATGAGGGCGGCGTGAGCGGCCGCAACAACAAGGGCCTCGTCACCATGGACCGCAAGACCAAGAAGGACAGCTATTTTGTCTATCAGGCTTACTGGACCCAGACCCCGATGGTCCACATCGCTGGCCGCCGCCACGCTCAGCGCGCAGGCGAGACCACCGAGATCAAGGTCTACTCCAATCAGGACACCGTCGTTCTGTACGTCAATGGCAAGGAAGTCGGCCAGCAGACCGCACACCGCGTCTTCAAGTTCAACGTTGCTCTGAACGAAGGTTTCAACACCATCGTGGCCGTTGCCGGCGATGTGAAGGATTCCATCACGCTGGAGAAGGTTGCTGAGGAGCCCGGCTACTACACCCTGCCGGAGTTCAACGAGCGTCAGGAAGGCGTCGCCAACTGGTTCAAGCAGATCGGCAGCATGGATCTGACCGCGCCCATGGAGTTCCCTGAAGGCTATTACAGCGTGAAGGACACCATGGAAGACCTTGCTAAGAACGAAGAGGCTCTGGCTCTGGCTGCAAAGGCCGTCAAGCTGGCCACCAACTTCGACATCAAGCCCGGCGTCGGCATGTGGGACATGATGAAGAAGATGACCCCCGAAGCCATGAGCAACATGATCTCCGGTATGCCGGAGGGCTTCATCGAGAGCCTGAACGCACAGCTCATCAAGGTCAAGAAGTAATTTCCCCTCAAAAGCAGAACAATGCCCCGGCGGATGCTGCAAATGCAGTGCCCGCCGGGGCATTTTGCGGTTTCATTTTCATTCTCAGGCCGCTGTAACACTCAGCTTCAGACCGAGCTGCTGGAAGATCTTCAGCAGCGTATCGAGGTTTGGCACGGTCTTGAACGACTCGATTCGCGCCACCGACGACTGTGGAATGCCGCACAGCGCAGCCAGTTCCCGCTGGCTCAGGCCCAACGCATTGCGCTGTTCCACCATTGCTTTCACGATCTGCGAAAGTGCCTCCACTTCTTCCATATCCTTGGAGATTTCTGGGTCCACCGTCCGCACATGCTCTTTGTAGTCGTTCCATGTCCTCATCGTCTATCACTCCTTATTTCTTGTAAGCCAATCATCCCGTTCCGCTTTCGCGCGCTCGATCTCTCTTCGAGGTGTCTTCTGCGATTTCTTTCGGAACTGATGCAGCAATACAAATTTATTCTTCCTCCAACAGAAGTAAAACACCCGGTTATTGCCCGGTCGCAGTTTGTCGTGGGGCTCTTGTGCATACTTAAACCAGATTCTCAGCGCTTTTTCTTCTTTTTCTTTTTCGGGCCGGAGGAAGCCGCACTGCTGGTCGTATGGGGCGCATTGCGGGCCCGGCGGGACTCATACAGATACTTTGAGAGATTGGGCACCACGAGGGCGATGAACGCCAGAACGACGAACACCAGAAAGCTGGGCTGGTCGTGGTTCGTATTGAACAGCGTTTGCAGGAAGTTGCTCATAACATGTACCTTTCCGGTTTTGCGAAACCGCTCAATAGGGGGTGGCTCACAGCAGGATGAGGCCGTTCTCGTCCGGTTTCATGGGGACGGCGATGATCGCATCCACGAGGGTCATTGCGATGGAAAAACCGCTCCAGCAGGTCGCCAGATAGAGCACCCCCAAAATGGGCCGCTTCGCGTAGAACTGGTGTGCGCCAAAAATTCCCAGAATGCAGAGGCGGAGGTAGGTCTTGCGGTTGACGGCGTGCTTTTCGCGGCCATCATACCATGTGGCCAGATGATCGATGCAGTTCCAGATGAAGCCGTGGTTGGGGTCTTTCTGCCATTGGGTCTTTGCCATTGTTTTATACCTCTGTCTCTTGTTTCATAAAATCAGGAAAGCCGCCCACCGCGCAGTCAGCCCGGTGAGCGGTTCTCCTTATTGGTTTCTGATGAGAATGTTTTCCGCAGTGTTAAGCGTTAGAATGCAGCTTGGGATCAGGCGTTCTGCGCAGCAGCCATCTTGATCTTCACGACCTCATCCTGAATCTCGGCCATCTTTTCCTTGGTCAGGGGGTAGAAGTGCATTGCGATCAGGTTGCAGACCAGACCGATCATGATGACGCCGTAAGCGCACAGTGCAGTGCCGATGCGGAGCTTCATGGTGACGGGGTCGCCCATGACGGGGTTGTGGTCAACGAAGCCGCAAGCGGTGAACATGGCGCCAGCGATCATGGGAGCGAAGGAAGAGACCAGCTTGTCCACGAAGCTGAACAGGGTGCCCATCAGGCCGGGGACGTACTTGCCGGAACGATAAACTTCGTAGTCAGCGCAGTCAGCGGTCATGGGGATAACGATGTTGCCGGCGAGGTTCTGGAAGCCGCCGGTGAGAACGGTCAGGACAATGTAGAGGATCAGGAAGTAGCCCCAGTTCAGAGCACCGGTCTCCGGGTTGGAGGTCATGGTAGTGGGGTCACCCAGCAGCCACAGAGCGATCAGAGCGCCATTGCCGATCAGAGCGCCGACAGAGCCGATGATCATGCCCTTGCGCTGGCCAAACTTGGTAGCCAGAGTGGAGATGCACAGGAAGGTCAGGACGCAGACGGGGACGGTGGTCAGAGCGGTGACGTTGCCCTGCAGCAGGGTAGAACCGGCGATGCAGGCGAACAGAGCGACCTGAACGGCGCTGGTTTTTGCGGTATTGCCCAGCTTATCCGTAGAGGCAGACAGGACCAGCATCTGAATGGCGCGGTTGTTCTTCAGGGTATCCCAGTAATCCTTCAGGCCGACCTTGACGGGCTTGCCGGTGCCGAAGAACTCAGGACGATCCTTCGGGGCGATGGCGATGACAGCCAGCAGGGTGAAGATGCCGGAAACGATGGCAGTGAGCAGCCAGAAGGTGTGGAAGAACTGAGTGGAAGCATAGCCGCCAACGTCCTTGTAGCTGTTTGCGATGTTGGCGGTGATAACAGCCAGACCGGCAAACAGGACGGTGTTATACACACCGTCGAAGGAGGCAAACAGGGGGCGCTGCTTGGGGTCGTTGGTCAGGCAGGACTGAGCCGACTTGGTAACGACACACTGGCAGGTGTAGCCGAGGTAGTAAACCATCAACACGACCACATAGAAGGGGAAGCGGGCAGCCTGCGGCAGGTTGTGGGTGACATGGAAGGCGACGAAGCTGGTCACGGCCAGAAGGATGTTGCCAATGACCATGAACGGGCGGTTCTTGCCGAACTTGCCGTTGGTCTTATCGACCATGAAGCCCACGAACGGGTCGGTGACGCCATCCCAGATACGCATGGCCATGGTCAGGGAAGAAGCGACCATCATGCCAACGCCGACCCAGCCCATCAGGTAGTAGGTGGCGTAGTTCATCAGGAACATGTACAGGTTGGTGGCCGTGTTGTTCAGCGCAAAGCAGCCGATGCGCCACAGCGGAACACGGTGGATGCCGTTGGTCTCATAGTTCTTGTCATAGAACTTGTCCGGCAGAGTTCTCGTTTTTGCCATTTCGTTTTCTCTCCTTAATTCGTGAATCGACGTTCTCCGTTTTGCCCCGTTTAGAAAACCGCACCTGCCACTGTGCGGGCTGCGGGACTTTATGTCATTATTATGAACACATTTCGAAAATTCTGTTAGTAAAATTTTGAGGTGAATCAGGACGATTTTACTATTTTGAGAAGATTTTCACAACTTTCAAAAAAGCTATTGGACAGGTTGCACAATCAAGTGATATACTAGCATTGCACATTGCTCATGTGCGCGAAACGTCCTGAAAAGAATGTGGGGAAATTGCGGATTTATCCAAAAATATTTCTACTCCGTTTGGAGCCGCGTCATTATAATATAGGTATCATAAAAACGCATCTCTGGATCCCTGTAAAAAATGAAAAAGGAGAAACACAAATGGCAGTAAAAGCTTCCGAGCGCGTTCAGCGCTACGTCAATGCAAACGGCCCCACCATCGGCACAGTGGAGCGCAAGGTCCTTTCGCAGGACGGCCTGTACTTCAAGGATATCGACGGCACCGGTACCGTCAGCGCCGTCAACGACTGGCGCCTTTCCCCCGAAGAGCGCGCACAGGCTTACGTCAAGACCCTGACCACCAGCGAGAAGATCGGCCAGCTCTTCACCTCCGACTGGCGGATGGGCCCCAAGTATCCCTCCCCTCGTCTCGCCGCCAACGGCCACAAGCCTGTGGGCGACGAGACCGGCTTGCTGGATGAGGCCCCGGTGGATGTCTCCGACAGCATCTTCGGCCATCAGGCTCTGCCCAGCACCACCGACATGGTCAAGAAGTGCTTCAACCGCCACGTCATTCTCCGCGAGAGCCCCTCGCCCGAAGATCTAGCCGATTACCTCAACCAGCTGCAGTACCTGACCGAGACCTGTGAGCACTTCGTGCCCATGCAGGTCATGTCCAACAGCCGCAACGAGAACGGCGAGGTCGTCTTCGGCATGAACGACGCCACCGGCGTGTTCGCCACCTATCCCGGCACTCTGGGCATCGCAGCCGCCGTCAAGGGTACCGCCCGCATCGACATCATCGACAAGTTCGCCGACACCATCCGCCGCGAGTGGAACGCATGCGGCCTGAAGAAGGGCTATATGTACATGGCCGACTGCGTCACCGACCCCCGTTGGCAGCGCACCTTCGGCACCTTCGGCGAGGACCCGGAACTGATCGAGGAGATCTTCGACCACCTGATCCCCGGCATTCAGGGCGGCAGCAACGGTGTCACCCCGGAGGGCGTATCCGTCACCGTGAAGCACTTCCCCGGCGGCGGTGCCCGTGAGAACGGCTTTGATCCCCACTATGCTGCTGGTCAGTGGAACATCTACGCCACCCCCGGCTCCCTGCAGAAGTATCACATCCCGGCTTTCCGTGCGGCCATCCGCCACAACGCCGAGTCCATCATGCCCTACTACTCCAAGCCCTGCGCCGAGAAGAGCGCCCCGCAGGAGGACTTCAACGGCAACCCCCTTGCGCTGAACCCCTACGGCTTTGCTTACAATAAGGTGTTCATCGACGGGATGCTCCGCAGCCAGATGGGCTTCAAGGGCTACATCAACTCCGACACCGGCATCGTCCACAACATGTGCTGGGGCGTTGACATGCTGGACGAGCCCGAGCGCATCGGCTATGCTGTCACCCAGAGCGGCGTGGACCTGATCTCCGGCCTGCTGGACAACGAGCTGGGCGAGGAGAGCTACGCCCGCGGCACCAACGACTACTACGACACCCACGCAGTGCCCGCCGGCTTCAAGAAGGAAGATCTGGTGCTGACCGATGCCAGCCTGAACCGCGCTGTCAGCCGCACCCTGACCGAGCTGTTCCGTCAGGGCATGTTCGAGGACACCTACGCCGACCCCAGGAAGGCCGCCGAGGTCGTTGCCACCAAGGCCGACTGGGAGGAAGCTTCCCGCGTGCACCGCGAGTCCGTTGTCCTGCTGAAGAACGACGGCACCCTGCCCCTGAAGGACGGCACCAAGGTCTACGCTGAGGCCTTTGGCAAGAGCGCCGAGGCCGGTGAGGCCGCCACCAAGGCCCTGCGCGAGATGCTGGGCAATGTCACTCTGGTGGACACCCCCGATGAGGCCCAGGTGGCCCTGCTGATGGTCAGCCCCCAGTCCGGTGCATACTTCAACGCCACCCCGGGCTACCTGGAGCTGGACATCTGCGAGGACAAGACGGTCTGCAACGTGGATGAGAGCGGCAAGCCCACCACCGAGACCCACAAGGAGACCACTCTGGTGGGCGCAAACCGTCTGGCTGGTATCGCTGCTGCGGTCCACGCCCACGGCGGCAAGGTCGTTTCCAACATCAACTGCCCGCTGGCCTGGGAGGTCGGCAATGTGGAGAAGGTCTCCGACGCTCTGACCGTCGGCTTTGACACCTACCCCTCCGCAACGCTGGATGTGATGTTCGGCCGCTTTGCTCCCGTTGGCAAACTGCCCCTGACCCTGCCCAAGGGCGACGAGGTGCTGGCTGTGAACGCGGACGGTGTCTGCATCAGCCCCAACGACGTGCCCGGCTTTGCAAAGGATGCCTACATGCCCGACAGCATGAAGGACGAGAACGGCAAGGCTTACGCCTACCGCGACGCCGCCGGCAACTACTATGAGATGAACTTCGGTTTGAATTACTAAGCTTTTATCGATAATCAACACCCCTTCCGGGGTGTTGATTATCGATTTTTACAAGGAGAATCAAATGCCTCAGACACAGAAAAAACAAGATATGGGCACCGGCGACGTCAAGAAGCTGCTGCTCCAGCTGATGATCCCGGCGGTCGTGGCGCAGGTGGTCAACCTGCTGTACAACATCGTGGACCGCATCTACATCGGCCACATCTCGGGGATCGGCGCGGCGGCTCTGACCGGCGTGGGCCTGTTTACCCCCATCCTGATGCTCCTGAACGCCTTTGCCATGCTCATCGGCTCCGGCGGCGCGCCCCGCACCGCCATCGCCATGGGCCAGGGCGACAAGAAGCAGGCAGAAAAGATCGTCAGCAACAGCTTTACCATGCTGCTGCTCTTCTCGGTCGTCCTGACCATCGTCTTTTACGCCGCCGCACCCACCCTGCTGCGGCTGTTTGGTGCCAGTGACACCACCCTGCCCTACGCTCTAGCTTACAGCCGCATCTACATTCTGGGCACCATCTGCGTGCTGATCGTGCTTGGCATGAACACCTTCATCACCGCGCAGGGCTTTGCCAAGATCAGTATGCTGACCACCGTTATCGGCGCGGTCATCAACATCGTGCTGGACCCCATCCTCATCTTTGGGCTGGGCATGGGCGTAAAGGGTGCTGCCATTGCCACCGTGCTGAGCCAGGCAGTGGGTGCCATCTGGGTCATCCGCTTCCTCACCGGCCCCAAGACCATCCTCAAGATCCGCAAAGAGGACATGAAGCTGGAAGGGAAGATCATCATGCCCGTGCTGGCACTGGGCATTTCCACCTTCGTCATGCTCTCCACCGAGAGCCTGCTGTCCATCAGTTTCAGCTCCAGCCTGGCCCGCTACGGCGGTGACGTGGCCGTGGGTGCCATGACCGTGATCACCAGCGCCTCCCAGCTGTGCACCATGCCCATCTCGGGCATCTGCCAGGGCGGCCAGCCGGTGATGAGCTTCAACTTCGGCGCAGGCAAGAAAGACCGCGTCAAGCAGGCATTCCGCTTCCAGCTGACCCTCTGCCTGAGCTACACCACCATCTTCTGGCTGCTGATGATGCTGGTTCCCGGTGCAGTGGCTGGCATCTTCACCTCGGATGCCTCCCTGATCGATTACACCACCTGGGCCATGCGCATCTACATGGCGGGCATCTTCTCCACCGGTGTCCAGATCGCCTGCCAGCAGAGCTTTATGGCGCTGGGTCAGGCCAAGGTCAGCCTGCTGCTGGCCTGCCTGCGCAAGCTCATCCTGCTCATCCCTCTCATCTTCATCCTGCCCCATGTGGTCGCGAACCCCGTGTTCGGCGTGTTCCTTGCCGAGCCCGTCAGTGACATCATCGCCGCTACCGTGACCGCCACCACCTTCTTCCTCCAGTTCAATAAGATCCTGGACAAGGGCGCTGGCAGGGTCTGATGCCTTGTCCGCCTGAAAATAATCATCCGTATCATCACAACCATCTGATCAAAAAAGGAGTATCCTCGTGGAAAAGAATGTTCTGAACACCGACCTGTCCGGCAAGGTTGCCGTGGTCACCGGTGCCAGCGGCACCCTTTGTTCCATTTTCGCCAAGGCTCTGGCCCGGGCAGGAGCCAAAGTGGCTCTGCTGGGCCGCAACATGGAGAAGCTGAAGGAGCTGGCCAATGCGATCGAGGCAGAAGGCGGCGTGGCCAAGGGCTACACCTGCAACGTTATGAACAAAGCCAACTGCCTGCAGGTGGCAGAGGAGGTGATGGCGGATCTGGGTCCCTGCGACATTCTGGTGAACGGTGCCGGCGGCAACAACCCCCGGGCCAACACCGACAAGGAATTCTTCGAGATGGCGGATCTGGACGATGACACCGTGACCTTCTTCGATCTGGACGAGAGCGGCGTGGAGATGGTGTTCAACCTGAACTTCATCGGCACCCTGCTGCCCACGCAGGCCTTTGCCCGGCAGATGGTGGGCCGCCCCGGCTGCAACATTATGAACATCTCCAGCATGAACGCCTACCTGCCCCTGACCAAGATCCCGGCCTACTCCGGCTCCAAGGCTGCTGTCACCAACTTCACCCAGTGGCTGGCAGTGCACTTCAGCAAGGTGGGCATCCGGGTCAACGCCATTGCCCCGGGCTTCTTTGCCAGCGAGCAGAACGCACGGCTCCTCTACAACGAGGACGGCACCCCCACCGCCCGCACCGAAAAGATCCTGGCCGCCACCCCCATGGGCCGCTTCGGCGACAGCGAAAAGGATCTGGTGGGTGCCCTGCTGTTCCTGCTGAACAACGAGGCTGCCGGCTTCATCACCGGCATCTGCCTGCCCATTGACGGCGGCTTCTCCGCCTACTCTGGTGTCTGATGAGGACCCCGGCCTGAGCCGCAGAACCTGAGAGAAACAATAAGAGCCCTGGGGCTGCAATTTTCTGCAGCCCCAGGGCTCTTTCTCGTTTTTACAGACCGGCCAGCAGGATGGCCAGCACGGCTTTCTGCACATGAAGGCGGTTCTCCGCTTCGGTGAAGATCTCGTCGGCGTGCTCTTCAAAGACAGCGGCGGAGATCTCCTCGCCCCGGTGCGCAGGCAGGCAGTGGAGGAGCATGGCATCGGGCTTTGCGCCCTCCATCAGCCTGCTGGTCACCTGAAAGCCCGCGAAGTCCCGCAGGCGGCGCTCACTTTCGGGGGTACCGGGGGCCGTGTTCCATGCAGCGGTCACCACCACATCGGCATCCTTCACACCCTCGGCGGGGTCGGTGAGCAGGTGAAACTTTTCGCCATACTTGTGGGCGAACATCAGCACGTCCGCGGCAGGGCGGTAGCCCTCGGGGCAGACGCAGGTCACACGCATCCCTGCCAGCAGGCCGCCTACGATGAGGCTGTTTGCCATGCTGCAGCCATCCCCAATGAAGCAGAGCTTCTGGCCCTCCAGCGTGCCCCGGCGCTCCCGGATGGTCATCAGGTCGGCCAGCACCTGACAGGGGTGGGCATAGTCAGTCAGGCCGTTGATCACGGGCACACCGGCCAGCTCGGCAAACTCTTCCAGATCGCACTGACGGTAGGTGCGCCAGACCACGCAGTCGTAGTAGCGGCCCAGCACCCGGGCGGTATCCTTGAGGGGCTCGCCCCGGCCGGACTGCAGCTCGGTGGCGGCGTTCATGTAATTGCCCAGACCGCCCAGCTGGTAGACACCCACCTCAAAGCTGGTGCGGGTGCGGGTGGAATTTTTGGAGAACATCAGCGCCACGCTCCTGCCCTTGAGCAGCGCCGGGGTCGTCCCGGCCTTCTGCTCTGCCTTGAGCTCCTCCGCCACATCAAGGATGTGGTGGAGCTCAGCGGGGGAGAGGTCGCTCATTTTCAGCAGATGTTTCATGCCTGCTCCTTTGGAGCCTTCTGCTCCATCTCGGTCAGCACCTCGTTCAGGATGCCCAGAGCCTTTTCCACATCGTGGGCGGTCAGGGTCAGCGGGGGCAGCAGGCGCAGGCGGCTCTTGGCCGTGAGCACCAGCAGGCCCTTTTCGCGGCAGGCGGCCAGCACGTCCGCAGCTTGGATGCCGCCAAAGAACTCGATGCCCACCATCAGGCCAATGCCGGAAAGGTTCTTGACCATGGGCAGCTTGGCCAGACCAGCACGCAGCTGGACGGCCCGCTCGCTGACATTGGCCAGGAAGCTCTGATCCATCCGATCCACCACCACATTGGCACCGGCGCAGACCACCGGATTGCCGCCAAAGAACTCGATGCCCACCATCAGGCCAATGCCGGAAGGTTCTTGACCATAGGCAGCTTGGCCAGACCAGCACGCAGCTGGACGGCCCGCTCACTGACATTGGCCAGGAAGCTCTGATCCATCCGATCCAC
>ERZ826146.2935-NODE-2935-length-11901-cov-2.576228_pt1 | contig 11901 bp, 7 predicted proteins | sample MGYA00519857_ERZ826146 | MGnify/ENA primary metagenome ERZ826146 (study PRJEB31778, sample SAMEA3449222) | human gut metagenome | biome: human gut; feature: human-associated habitat; material: faeces | place: United Kingdom | collected 2010/2012 ...
TAATCAATTTCGGGACTTGGCTCCACCACTTCTTTAATACGAAGCACTGCATTTTCAAGACTAGTACCCGACTGATATATTTGTCGATAAGCCAAAGCGATATTCTCGATAGTAGCCTCTCCGAATCCTCGCCGTCTAAGAATAAATGCATTTATTCCCTTATATGTAATGGGATTATGTGCTGCTAAAATATACGGAGGTATATCTTTACCCGTACGGCAACCGCTTTTCACCAAAGTCCAGCTACCTACCCGACAGCGCTCTTTCACGATTACACGTCCAGCGAGAATTGCTTTACTATGAATATGACACTCTCCCGAGAGGTCACAATCGATACCTAAAATGCAATCGTCGTCCACACGGCAGTCGTGTCCGATACGTGTTCCTTTCAACAGACAAATTCTATTTCCAATGACAGTTTCTCCTTCGGGAGTCGTAGCTCTATTGATGATAACATATTCTCGAATCATATTATCGTCCCCGATAGACAACCGGGTAGCATCGCCTTTATAATGGAAATCCTGCGGCTCGGCGCCCAAAATAGCACCTTGAAAAACCCGATTGTTTTTTCCCATGACAGTTCCCGCCAAAACACTGGCGTATGGATATATCACACAATTGTCTCCAATGACAACATCTTTATCGATATAAGCAAAGGGGTGAATCGTCACATTGTTCCCAATCACCGCTTTGGAATCGACGTACGCTAACGGACTAATCATAGTATATTATTTTTAATTTTTACTTCGTATTTTCCTCTATTTCCCGACCTCCGCCTAAGGCATGATACAAACTGACGACAGCGACCATGCATTGATACGAATCGGAAATCTGGGACAACTGGGCATTCAACAACGACTGTTGAGCTGTAAGGACTTCGAGATAGGTCGAAGTGCCCAGCTTCATCAACGACTCGGTAGCTTCAACAGCTCTTTCCAAAGAAGCGACCTGCTGATTTCTATTTACAAGAGTTTCCTTTGTCGTTTGAATTTGATAAAGAGCATTGCTTACCTCTTTTCCTGCATTAAGGATTGTCTGCTGGAAATTAATAGCAGCCATCTTCTGCTGAGCTTTGGCAGCTTTCAGATTCGCGACATTACTGCCATGATTGAATATCGGTTGTACCAACGATGCAGCTGCAGACAGCAACACTTTTCCGGGATTAACGATCATGCTCCCGGCTGAGTTGGTCCATCCGGCAGATCCCGAAATTACCAAGTTGGGATAAAAGGCAGACCGCGCTATATTCGTAGTATAATATGCCGCAGCCAACGAGAGCTCTGCCGACCGTACATCGGGACGATTGGAAAGTAATTGAACCGGGACTCCCACTTGTAACATTTCGGGGAGTTTCTGGTCTTCAAACGTTCCTCTCTCGATCGACTGAGGCGCTTGATAAAGCAATGTGGACAAACTGTTTTCCGCTTCTCTTATCTGTTGCCGCAAAGCCGGTATCGAAGCCGCAATCATATAGCTATTCGCTTCACTTTGCGCTACCGCAGCTTCATTTGTCATGCCTCCAATCTTCATCGCTTTTATCGTCTCCACGCTCTTTTCCCACAACAAAGCGGTCTCTTCCGTAACAGCGAGTTGCTTATCGAGCATCAACAAGGTGTAATAACCATTAGCTATGGTAGCGATAATCTGTGTACGAACCGCTTGTTCATACGCTTCGCTTTGCATTAATACAGCTTTTGCATTGCGTTTTGAATTCAGCACTCTTCCAAATATATCGATCTCCCAACTTGCCGTAACCGGCGCATTGTAAGTCCATGAGGCTTTGCTACCATCGAAACTACTTACACCGCCTTGCGGAGTCAAATTCAACGTTGGCAAAAACGCCAAGCGAGCGGCATTGAAACTAGCCTGAGCCGCTTCTACTTGTAACATGGCACTTTGCAGATCGCTATTTTTTTCTAATCCAATGCGTATGAGATTCTGCAATATCGTGTCGGTAAAGACTTCTTCCCACGGCAAATTCCCCATATTCAAGGAATCTGCCGCAAGGGTATCGCCTGCCGCAACAGTATCTCGGAACAAGCCTTCTACATCGACATCGGGTCGATGATATTTATTATATATGTGGCAGCTATTAAACATAGTGAGCATAGACAAACCACACACGGTATATAAAAGAATTCGTTTCATATATTCTCTGTTTTATAGAGTTACCTCAAATTTATTTGGAATATTGTTCAATCTCCGAAATAACCTCCGAATTATCAAGATCGTTCCATTTAAGAGGTTTAATCTTTTCTTGAATAATCTGGAAGACAACGAACAAAGCCGGAACAATAAATATCTGACATATCATACCGATGAGCATACCTCCCACGGCTCCGGCTCCCAGAGTGCCGTTACCGTTAGCACCTACTCCACTGGCAAACATCATAGGCAACAAACCGATAACCATCGCCAATGACGTCATCAAGATAGGACGCAGACGGGCTGCCGCTCCATCGATGGCCGCATTGATAATAGGCATACCCGTACGACGACGATCCAACGCAAACTCTACGATAAGAATCGCATTCTTCGCCAACAAACCGATAAGCATAATCAAAGCGATTTGCAAATAGATATTATTCTCGACTCCCATCATCAATGCAAATATAAAGCTACCGGCCAATCCAAACGGTATCGAGAGGATTACCGAAAGCGGCAAAATGTAACTTTCGTATTGAGCACTTAACAACAGGTAAACAAATACCAAGCACAACATAAAGATAATAGCAGTCGTACCACTGCTCGAACCCTGCTCTTCACGGGTCATACCCGAGAACTCATATCCATAACCTACCGGCAATGTTTCGGCGGCGACTTCCTCGATAGCTTTAATAGCTTCACCAGAACTATATCCGTCGGCCGGATTACCGTTAATAGTCATAGCCGTAAACATATTGAAACGCTTGATATTATCGGGACCATATACCTTTTTCAAGGTAATGAAATTGGTAATCGGAGCCATCTCGGAACCATTACGAATTTTTATGTTGTTCAGACTTTCGGGATTGGCCCGAGCACTCGGTTCTGCTTGTATCATGACACGGTACAATTTACCGAAACGGTTAAAGTTAGAAGAGTACATACCTCCCAAATAACCTTGTAGAGCCGCCAACACATCGCTCGGGCTAATACCGGCCTGTTTACATTTGGCGACATCGACATCGACCATATACTGCGGGAACGCAGGATTAAATGTCGTCGAGGCCATCGCTATCTCCGGTCGCTTCATCAGCTCAGCTAAGAAATTTTGAGCGACTTCATAAAAATGATCCAGCGAACCACCGGTCTTGTCCTGCAAGTTCAACTCGAAACCATTACTGATACTGTACCCCGGAATCATAGGCGGAGCAAAACACAATACACGGGCATCCTTTATTTCCGTAGCGAACTTCATATAAAGAGTCCCGATTACAGAATTGGCATCCATACCTTTTCCGGTACGTTCGTCCCAATCTTTCAATTTCACGATAAAAGAGCCATAGGTATTCCCTTCACCGATAAAACTGAATCCTAAAATTTGTGTACGACTTTTTACTGCCGGATGAGTAGCGATAATACTATCTACCTCCATAAGAATTTTCTCCGTACGTTCCTGAGAAGTTCCCGGCTGCAAATCGGCTGTAATCATTATCGTACCTGTATCTTCATTCGGGACAAGTCCCGTAGGAGTGATGTTCATTAAAATAACCAAGACAATAACTCCTACGATAACTCCCGCAAACGAAAGTTTTTTATGATGGACAAAATGGGTAACCCCATTTTTATATTTGGAGAGCATCGTGTTGTATGCTGCATTAAACGCTATATGAAAACGATCGATAAACGATGTTTTTTTATTTTCATGTCCGTCTTTATTGTGAGGTTTCAATAAAATAGCACACAAAGCCGGACTCAGCGTCAATGCGTTGATCGCCGAGAAACCAATGGCAAATGCCATCGTGAGACCGAACTGCCGATAGAATGTTCCCGAAGTTCCCGGCATGAAACTTACCGGAATAAACACCGACATCATCACCAACGTAATCGAAATGATAGCGCCAGAAAGCTCGCGCATGGCATCGATAGATGCTTTACGGGGTGACTTATATCCTTGATCCAACTTAGCATGGACTCCCTCGACGACCACTATGGCATCATCGACCACAATCGCAATGGCAAGAACCAATGCACAAAGAGTCAACAAGTTCAAACTAAATCCCATCAAATACAAGGCAAAGAACGTACCGATCAACGACACCGGAATAGCGATAGCGGGAATCAACGTCGAACGGAAATCTTGCAAGAAGACATACACTACAAAGAACACCAAAATAAAGGCTTCGATAAGGGTCTTGATTACCTCGTGAATCGAAGCAAACAGGAAGTCGTTAGCATTCAAAGTCGTTTCGATTTCCATTCCGGGGGGAAGGTCTTTCTTTATATCTTCCAACAAATTTGTAATATCGCCGATAATTGCAGTGGCATTGGATCCGGCAGCCTGATAGACCATCGCACTTACCGCATTATGCCCGTTCTGGAAGTTTTTAAACCCATAGGTCAACCGACCTAATTCAATATCGGCAACATCTTTCAAGTACAAAATTTGCCCATCGTCGTTTGCTCGTATCACCATATTACCAAACTCCTCAGGGGTTTGCAAACGGCCTTTATAGGTCAAAACGTATTGGAACGATTGATTTCCCTGATCTCCGAACTGACCGGGAGCGGCTTCGATATTCTGCTCAGCCAAAATACCTGCAATATCCGCCGGCATCAAACCATATTGCGCCATAACATCGGGTTTCAACCAAATACGCATAGAATAGTCTGTCGCCATAACATCGGCAGCACCGACACCAGATACACGCTGAATTAAGGGGAGGACATTAATTTTTGCATAATTTTCAAGGAACTCCAAACTGTACCGGTCATCTGGACTGAACAGAGAGAATACCATCAACATACTCGTCTGACGTTTTTCGGTAATCACACCCTCCCGCGTTACTTCTGCCGGCAACAGATTTTGAGCCTTAGCGACCCTGTTCTGCACATTCACGGCAGCCATATCGGGATCGGTTCCTTGCTTAAAATATACGTTGATCGACGCCGATCCTGTATTAGTTGCCGTAGAAGTCATGTATAGCATGTTTTCCACACCATTTATGGACTCTTCCAACGGAGCTATAACACTATTCAATATGGTTTGAGCGTTAGCACCTGTATAAGTTGTCGAAACTTGTATGGTAGGAGGGGCAATATCTGGATATTGTGTAATCGGTAAAAATACAAGTCCTATAACACCCAGTATGACCATAAAAATGGAAATAACGGTCGATAATACCGGGCGATTGATAAATCTATCTAACTTCATAATCTTTTATCTATTTGAAGTTCTTGTTATTGATTATTTTGCGAACCGGCAGCCTTAATAGTCATGCCGTCCTTCAAAGTATTGACACCTTCTGTCACGATACGATCCCCGGCTTTCAATCCCGAAGTTACCATATACTCTTTTCCGTTGTCGATCGATGCAATGGTTATTTCGGTAGAAGTCACCGTAGAGTCGTCATTTAAAACATAAACAAATTTCTTATCTTGAATTTCGTAAGTAGCTTTTTGCGGAACCAAAATAGCATGGTCGTTTTTCATAGGAATCATGATAACTCCCGAACCTCCGCTACGCAACAACCTATTCGGATTTTCAAAAGTAGCACGCATATTCGAGGAGCCTGTCTGTGTATCTATAATTCCACTGACCGTTTCGATCCGCCCCTTCAACGGGTATATACTACCATCGGAAAGTTTCAACGATACAGTCGGAAGTTTTTGCAAAAAATTCTCAGCACCGTATTGTGCCACCAATTCCAAAATTTGCCGCTCGGTCATCGAAAAGTAAACATACATCTCGGAATTATCCGAAACAGTGGTAAGCGGAGTGGCCGAAGACGGCGACACCAAACTCCCCACACGGAAAGGAATCTCTCCCACTACTCCATCGAGCGGACTGATAACTCGCGTATAGGAATCGTTATTACGGGCATTTACCAATTGGGCTTCCGCCTGAGCCAACTGGGCCTTAGCCGAAGCATAAGAGTTTTCGGCCATTTGCAAATCATATTCGCTGATGATATCTCGTCTCTGCAACTCCCGTTTGTTTTCTGCCGTAAGGCGAGCGGTTTCGGTACTGGCTTTCGCTACCTCTACATTAGTCTCGGCGACTTTCAATGCAGCTTTGTACGGGACTGTATCGATAACGAAAAGAACTTGACCTTTTCTTACGACAGACCCCTCATCGACTCTCAAATCTGTAATAAAGCCACTAACATTCGGACGTATCTCGATATCCCGCTTACCCTTAATTGCAGCAGGGTAATTGCTATACCACTCCATCGAATCGGGCTGTAATGTCATTACGGCATATTCGCGAACCATTCCGCTTCCATTCTGGGCATTTTTTCCTCCACAGGAAAATAAAAAAATACAAAGCATCGCACCTGCGATAGGCTGAATAAAATTTTTAGTCAATTTCATAAGCAACAAAAATTATTTTCAACGTTGATATTCCAAGTCGAGTTAAAATTTTATATTAAAAATTATTAAACGCAACTTATTGATAAATTTAATCAATACCTACATAAAACCTTTATAACCCCTATAAACAGGGATTTTTCAAACACATTTCGAATGCTACAAATTTAGGCATAAACTCTGTATAATAGCTGGAAAGAATGAAAAAATAAAATAAATAAAAATTATATCCTTCATTCTATTACAAATTCTCTTTCAGAGATTTTATTTCGGCTGCAAATATAAATCCATCTTTACATACAAATGAGTCCTTTTATCCCCCTATTCAGGTCTATTTTTCTCATTCAAGATTATTTACAAGACAATTAGACTATTTTTGCTCCGAAAAAATAAAAATATTTATGACCATTCACATAACCGATATTCCCAACGAGAGCTTCAATCATTACAAACATGTTTTACATGTCGATAACGAGTTCGCTTTGATAGAGATTAATAAAGATAATATCTCGGATTTATCAAAATTCAACTATCCTTACAAAGCAGAAGCATTCACATTATGTATTGTCCTGAAAGGTTGGGTTAAAGGAAAAATAAATTCCATAGAGTATAATGCAATAGCTCCTTGCGTAATCAGCATTTATCCCAATCAAATTTTACAACACGATAGTAACAGCGAAGATTTTTATATCATTTGCATTGCTTTTACCAAAAACTTCGCCAGCAATATTGCATCGTATTCCAAAAATGAAATTTTATTATTAAGGTTCCCCCGGCAGGACAATATATCTCATCATTTATCTCAGGAAACTTTAACTGCATTATTGGACTATTGTGCTTACATAAAAAAGATAATAGCCGATACTGATAATCCTTTCCGAATAAAATCGATACAACACCTTACCGTAGCACTTTTCTATTCGACAGTTTGGAAACAAATAAGTTCTTACAAAAAAAACGAAAAGACAAGAGCCGACTATATTACCTACGAATTCTTAGATTTGGTAGAAAAAAATTTCAAAAAATATAGACAGTTGAATTTCTATGCCGACAAGCTATGTATTACAGCCAAATATTTATCTACAACCGTAAAAAATAATAGCGGCATATCGGCTAGCGAATGGATAAAGAGGTATGTCATTTTGGAGGCTCAAAGATTACTCAAAAATTCAAGTATGACGATTCAGCAAATCAGCAATGAACTGAACTTTCCCTCACAAACTTTTTTCAGTAAATATTTTAAACATCAAATCGGATTATCACCCAAAGAATATCGAAAGAGCTGATTCCCCTTGTAAAACTTTTATTTTTAAAGAAATGTTTTTCTTAACATAAGAGATGAGATAAATTTGCTACATTTGTACTCGATATGCTTACAAATTAAAAGTTATTTAACTTTTGGGAATACAAATTAAACAGATAAACCACTAAATAGTATACTTATGTCAAAAGTTTCAAAAGAAGATGCCTTAAAATATCACAGTGAAGGTAAAGCTGGAAAAATAGAAGTAATTCCTACCAAACCTTATAGTACACAACGAGACCTATCCCTAGCCTATACTCCGGGAGTAGCAGAACCGTGTCTTGAAATAGAACAAGATGCAGAAAAGGCGTATGAATACACAGCCAAAGGTAATTTGGTAGCAGTCATTTCCAATGGGACGGCTGTATTGGGTTTAGGCGACATCGGTGCTTTGGCCGGAAAGCCCGTCATGGAAGGGAAAGGCTTGCTATTCAAGATATTCGCAGGTATCGACGTATTCGATATTGAGGTCAATGAAAAAGACCCTGACAAATTTATTGCCGCAGTAAAAGCCATATCCCCCACTTTCGGAGGTATAAATTTGGAAGATATAAAAGCTCCCGAGTGTTTCGAAATAGAAACCCGATTAAAAGAGGAACTAAATATCCCCGTTATGCACGACGATCAGCACGGAACAGCGATTATTTCCGGGGCCGGACTTTTAAATGCTCTCGATATACAAGGGAAAAAAATAGAAGAGGCGAAACTCGTCGTTAACGGCGCCGGAGCCGCAGCCAGCTCTTGTACGAAATTATACATGGGATTGGGCATTAAAAAAGAGAACATCGTCATGGTGGACAGCAAAGGGGTCATCAGCACCAGCCGCACCGATTTGTCGCCGGCAAAAAAGCAATTCGCCACCGAACGAACCGATATAAAGACCTTAGCCGATGCCATGCGCGGAGCGGATATTTTTCTGGGACTTTCCGTGGCCGATGTCTTGACAACAGAAATGGTACAATCCATGAATGAAAAGCCCATCGTATTCGCATTGGCCAATCCTAATCCCGAAATATCTTACGATAAAGCAATGGCTTCTCGCAAAGATTTGATATTCGCTACCGGTCGGTCGGACTATCCCAACCAAATAAATAATGTATTGGGATTCCCTTACATTTTCAGAGGAGCTCTCGATGTTCGCGCTACCGCCATTAACGAAGAGATGAAACTGGCCGCTACGTATGCCATTGCCAAACTAACCAAAGAACCTGTACCCGATGTTGTCAACTCGGCCTATGGAATAAAGAGACTTTCGTTCGGTCCCGAATATATTATCCCCAAAGCTCTCGACCCCAGACTATTGACCGCAGTAGCCCCCGCAGTCGCCAAAGCAGCGATGGACTCTGGTGTCGCCCAGCATCACATCACCGACTGGGATGCCTACAATGACCGGCTGAAAAAGCTGATGGGATATGACAACAAGATGTTACGGGAATTTACCGAAATGGCCCGCAAAGAGCCCAAACGTGTCGTGTTTGCCGAAGCCAATCATGCCAATATGTTACAAGCGGCTTCTACGGCAATGAAAGAGGGTATTTGCAAACCTATTTTATTAGGGAACGATGAGTTAATAGGGAAGTTGGCAGAGTCCATAGGTGTAGATTTATCGGGCATGCAAATTATCAATTTGAGGCATCCGAACGAAGAAGACCGCCGTATCCGCTACGCACAGCTTCTTACAGAAAAGAGACAACGCGAGGGCATGACCTACGCCGAAGCTCATGAAAAGATGTTCGACCGCAATTACTTCGGTATGATGATGGTCGAAGCCGGAGAAGCCGACGCTTTCATCACAGGCACATACTCCAAGTATGCAGAGACTATACAGATTGCGAAAGAGGTTATCGGTATACGCGAAGGATACAAACATTTCGGAGCCATGCACATCATGAACACCAAGTGCGGGACTTATTTCCTTGCCGATACACTCATCAATCGGAAACCGACTACCGAAACATTAATCGACATTGCAAAATTGTCCTATGACTCTGTAAGGTTTTTTGCCAAAGATCCTGTTATCGCTATGGTATCCTATTCTAACTTCGGGTCGGATAATCAAGGAAGTCCCCTAAGAGTACACGAAGCCATTAAAATTTTACACGAACAATATCCCGAAATCATCATCGACGGAGAAATGCAAATGAACTTTGCCCTCAATAATAAACTCCGAGACAAATCGTACCCGTTCAACAAGCTGAAAGGGAGAGAAGTAAATACGATTGTTTTCCCGAATTTAAGTTCGGCGAACTCGGCTTATAAAATGATGCTGGAAATGGGTGTGGCAGAGTCTATCGGCCCGATACAAATGGGCTTGAACAAGCCTATTCACTTCACCGATATTGCCAGTTCGACGAGAGATATTGTCAACCTAACGACTGTCGCAGTTCTCGATGCCATTGTTCAGGAGCGTAGAAACAAACAATAAAAAAATGCACATCGTTTATTTCAGCCCGACGGGTGGAACCCGAAAGGCTGCCTATATCATCGGCAAAGAGATAGACCCTCAGGCTACGGAAATAGATATTACCGACCATACACGGCAACAGAACTCTTACGAGCTAAATGGGGAAGACATCCTATTAGTGGCTGTTCCTGTGTATGGAGGGAGAGTTCCTTCCGTAGCCATAGATCGACTGAAACGTATAACCGGGTATAACACCCCGGCTATACTCGTGGTCGTCTACGGGAATCGGGATTACGACGATGCTTTACTCGAATTAAAGACAACGATGGAATCGAACGGATTTCAAACCGTTGCTTGTATCGCCTGTATTGCCGAGCATTCTATCATGAGGGTTTATGCCAAAGGTCGTCCGGATTCTGACGATGAAACGATCTTAAAGAATTTTTCAGAACAAATCAAAACTAAATTGGTGCAACTGAAAAATGGAGAGAGTTTCACAGAAATACAAGTGAAAGGAAATGCTGATTATAAAATATATAACGGAGTACCCCTGAAACCTCGTGCCGGTAAAAAATGCACACAGTGCGGGAAATGCGCGGCATTATGCCCCACTAACGCAATTTCCCCAGAGAATCCCCGAATGACGGACGAAAGCAAATGTATCTCTTGCATGAGATGTATCGCCGTCTGTCCTCAAAATGCGAGAAAAATAAATCCACTGAAATTATTTCTATCTATTCGGGCTTTCAAGGAAAAATGCGAAACAAGAAAAGAACCGGAACTATTTATATAACAAGACAACAACGCTGATTAAACGACAAATACAGGATTATTTTCTCTCGAATGTTCAGGCGAGAAGTGGAAGCCCTCTGCCGAGAAAGAACAAATATCGTCGGGGTGAGATATTTTGTTTTTTAGAATATAACGAGTCATCGCCCCTCTCATCATTTTCGCATATATCACGATTGTCTTAAACCCGTCGCCTTTATATACTTTAAATTCGGGAGTGATTACTCGTACCCTTTTATTTATTCGAGACCAATCGAACGATTGCTGGATTTCACGGCTCGCCAAATTGACCAATATTCCACCAGCCGCTTTTGTATCGTCAATCAATTTATCGGTTAAAAGCGGCTTCCAATATTCCGAAACAGGAATACCCATCGAAGGCAATTCAACAGCATATTCCATGCGGTAGGGTTTTATTACATCGAGCGGCCGAGTCAATCCGTAACAAGCCGATGCCATACGCAGATGATTCTGAGCATATTCAAAATCGGCCTCGGTAAAATCGGCCGGCGAAATGTAACGAAAGACAATACCGGTATAGGCCAAAAGAGCCGGTAATCCATGCACATCGGGCGAATGAAATACATTATATCTCTCTTTCGTCTGCAAGGCCAAATTACGATTTATCCCCAGCATACCCGACAGTTCTTCGACCGAATAACCAGCCATTTCCATCGCTATATGCTCGGCCTCACTTTTATATAACGGAACGGTAACAAAAGGAACGGTAGTTCTACTACTCCCTACCATCGTTTTTGCCGGAGACAACAAAATCAACATAACTCAATCAATTAAACCGTTTCTGCAACTCGTCATACGAAACGATGATAAAAACCGATTTGCCATCGGGTGTATAAGCTGGTGTTTTCAAAGATAACAAATCATCGACCAT
>ERZ826146.2937-NODE-2937-length-11896-cov-4.783886_pt1 | contig 11896 bp, 9 predicted proteins | sample MGYA00519857_ERZ826146 | MGnify/ENA primary metagenome ERZ826146 (study PRJEB31778, sample SAMEA3449222) | human gut metagenome | biome: human gut; feature: human-associated habitat; material: faeces | place: United Kingdom | collected 2010/2012 ...
GTTGATATCACCGATAACATCACCCATGTAATCTTCCGGAGTAGTAACTTCGACTCTCATGATAGGCTCAAGAAGAATCGGAGCTGCTTTCTGCATAGCATCCTTGAATGCAAGAGAACCTGCAATGTGGAATGCCATTTCAGAAGAGTCGACTTCATGGTAAGAACCATCATATACGTTAGCATATACGCCGACTACCGGGAATCCGCCAAGGATACCGGCTTTCATAGCCTCTTCGATACCTTCGCCAACTGCAGGGATGTATTCCTTCGGAATAGCACCACCAACAACTGTGGATTCGAACTTGTACAGTTCTTCTCCGTTGGCATCCATAGGCTCGAATTTAACTTTACAGTGACCATACTGTCCACGACCACCAGACTGTTTTGCATACTTACTGTCTACATCAACAGCTTTGGTGATTGTCTCTTTGTAAGCAACCTGAGGAGCACCTACGTTAGCCTCAACCTTAAATTCACGAAGGAGACGGTCAACGATGATATCCAGATGAAGCTCACCCATACCAGCGATAATAGTCTGTCCAGTTTCCTGATCTGTATGTGCACGGAATGTCGGGTCTTCCTCTGCAAGTTTTGCAAGAGCTTCACCAAGTTTACCCTGTCCAGCTTTAGTCTTAGGCTCGATAGCCAGCTCGATAACTGGTTCTGGGAATTCCATGGACTCCAGGATTACCGGATGCTGCTCGTCACAGATTGTATCACCAGTTGTTGTGAATTTGAATCCGATAGCTGCAGCGATATCACCGGAATATACTTTATCAAGTTCCATACGTTTGTTAGCATGCATCTGAAGAATACGTCCAACACGTTCTTTCTTGTCCTTAGTAGCATTAAGTACATAAGAACCAGAATTCATTGTACCGGAGTATACACGGAAATATGCCAGTTTACCAACAAATGGGTCTGTCATAATCTTGAATGCAAGTGCTGCAAACGGTTCTTCATCAGAAGAATGTCTTACTACCGGGTTGCCGTCCAGGTCAGTTCCCTCGATTGGAGGAATATCTGTTGGAGCAGGCATATACTCAAGGATAGCATCAAGAAGTTTCTGAACACCTTTGTTTCTGTAAGCAGAACCACAGCAAACCGGAACAGCTGTACACTCGCATGTCGCTTTTCTTAATGTTGCTTTCAGTCTCTCAACAGTTGGTTCTTCACCTTCAAGATATTCCATCATTAAGTCGTCATCAAGCTCACAGATTTTCTCAATGAGCTCTGTATGATAAAGCTCAGCATCTTCCTTCATGTCTTCAGGAATGTCAACGATGGAGATGTCATCACCTTTTTCATCGTTGTAGATGTAAGCTTTCATTTCGAATAAGTCAATGATTCCTTTGAAATCATCTTCTTTTCCGATTGGCAGCTGTAAGCAGATTGCGTTTTTACCAAGACGAGTCTTGATCTGCTCTACTGCACCGTAGAAGTTTGCACCAAGGATATCCATCTTGTTGATGAATGCCATACGTGGTACATTGTAAGTGTCGGCCTGACGCCATACGTTTTCAGACTGCGGTTCAACACCACCCTTAGCACAGAAAACGCCGACAGCACCGTCAAGTACACGAAGAGAACGCTCAACTTCTACTGTGAAGTCAACGTGACCTGGGGTATCAATGATGTTGATACGATGTTCCAGAGCACCTGGCTTCGGTTTGCAGTTCTCTTCCAGAGTCCAGTGACATGTTGTAGCCGCTGAAGTGATTGTGATACCTCTCTCCTGCTCCTGTTCCATCCAGTCCATGGTAGCAGTACCTTCATGAGTATCACCAATCTTATAGTTAACACCGGTATAGTAAAGAATACGCTCTGTCAGTGTAGTCTTACCAGCATCAATATGAGCCATAATACCGATATTTCTGGTTCTCTCTAATGGATATTCTCTTCCAGCCAAGATTTTTTCCTCCTATAATTAGAAACGATAATGAGCAAATGCTTTGTTTGCTTCTGCCATCTTGTGCATGTCTTCTTTCTTCTTTACAGATGCGCCTGTGTTATTTGCTGCATCCAGGATTTCGTTAGCCAGTCTTTCTTCCATTGTCTTCTCTCCTCTAGCACGAGAGTATACTGTCAGCCAACGAAGTGCAAGAGTCTGTCTTCTTTCAGGTCTAACCTCGATTGGTACCTGGTAGTTAGCTCCTCCGATACGTCTAGCCTTTACCTCAAGTACTGGCATGATGTTATTCATAGCCTCTTCAAATACTTCGATAGCTGGCTTTTCGGCTTTTGCTTCAACTCTTTCAAACGCTCCGTATACGATCTTCTGTGCAACACCCTTCTTACCATCAAGCATAATGTTGTTGACAAGCTTGGTTACCACTTTATTGTTGTATACTGGATCCGCTAATACGTCTCTTTTCTGAGTATGTCCTTTACGTGGCACGGTCCTTCCCTCCTTAAACATCTTAATTTAATTCATCGGTACTCACATGTGTCTTTCTAATGATACTGTGTAGTGCATAGGGCATACAATATATATACCTTGCAACTTACATAATCATAGTTCTGTTTGTGATTACATTTTTAATTGGTTCGAAATCTTATCTACGCTTTACGCAACAGATTTATTTCTTATCTTTTGGTCTCTTAGCGCCGTATTTAGAACGAGCCTGTCTTCTCTTAGCAACACCTGCTGTATCAAGTGTTCCACGGATGATGTGGTATCTTGTACCTGGCAGGTCCTTAACTCTTCCTCCACGGATCATAACTACGCTATGCTCCTGAAGGTTGTGTCCTTCTCCTGGGATGTAGCTTGTTACTTCGATTCCGTTTGACAGACGAACTCTGGCGATCTTTCTCAGAGCTGAGTTAGGCTTCTTAGGTGTAGCTGTCTTAACTGCTGTACACACACCTCTCTTCTGTGGTGCAGATACATTAGTTGCACGCTTCTTCAGTGAGTTATATCCTTTCTGAAGTGCCGGTGCTGTAGATTTCTTCTCAGAAGTCTGACGTCCTTTTCTAACTAACTGGTTAAATGTTGGCATTCTTTTCACCTCCTATGAATTATTCGTTACCTTGGGCTTATGCCTCAAGGGGCTGCGGATAATCAAATCATTATCCTTTTTTGTGCATCAAAAGAACATTGCCTTTTTTCGCACGCTCGTTCAGTTTATTACGTTTATCGCCGAAAGTCAAGGCTTTTTCGCATTTTTGGCATAAAAAATAACAGAGTACACTCTCTTCTCTTCAGAAAATGTCCTCTGTTATTTTCCTGAGCAAAATCCACTTTCCGTCATGTCCTTCTGACAATCCTTTTCCGGCAGAAATAATTTCCACTCTTTTCTGCCTCAAGCGATTTTATTTTAATATGCTTTGCCCCAGTATACCATGTGCTTTGCAGGCTTGCCACAGCAGATACATACATCGGAAAGCTGTTCTTCTTCCTCCGGGATACATCTGGAAGTTGCTCCGCCTGTCTGTGCTTTGATCTCTTCTTCACACGCTTCATCACCGCACCACATTGCCTTGATAAATCCAAGATTTTCATTGAATTTCTCGTTCATCTCGTCCATGGTAGTCGCTGTATTGATATGTGCCTCAAGGAATGTCTTTGCTTTCTCGAACATGTCCTTCTGCATCGTCTCAAGAACCTCTGCCAGCTTTGTTGTAATCTCATCGAGAGAAACTACGATCTTTTCTCTTGTATCACGACGAACGATAACCGCCTGATTATTCTCAATATCCTTCGGTCCGATCTCAATACGTGTCGGGATTCCGAGAATCTCCTGTCCGCTGAACTTCCATCCCGGTGCTTTGTCTGAATCATCGATCTTCGCTTTGTATCCTGCTGCCTTCAATGTATCAAGAAGTTCATTTGCCTTATCAAGTACGCCTTCCTTATGCTGGGCGATCGGGATCACCATCGTCTGAACCGGTGCAACTCTCGGTGGAATCACAAGACCGCTGTCATCTCCGTGTACCATGATCAATGCTCCGATTACTCTTGTGGACATTCCCCAGGATGTCTCGTAAACTTCATGCAGTTCATTATTTTTATCTGAATACTGGATACCGAATGCGTTCGGGAATGCACTTCCGAAGAAATGGCTGGTTCCTGACTGAAGAGCTTTTCCGTCATGCATCAGTGCTTCGATCGTGTAAGTATCCTGAGCTCCCGCAAATTTTTCACTCTCTGTCTTGCGTCCTGATACTACCGGGATTGCAAGTACATCCTGTACGAAGTCTCTGTAGACTCTCCACATCTGCTTTGTACGCTCTTCTGCCTCCTCATATGTGGCATGGATCGTATGTCCTTCCTGCCATAAAAATTCTCTGGAACGCAGGAACGGTCTTGTTGTCTTCTCCCAACGCAGAACAGAACACCACTGATTCCATACTTTTGGCAGATCACGGTAAGACTGTACCGTCTTGCTCCACACATCGCAGAACAGTGTCTCAGATGTCGGGCGGATACAGAATCTTTCCTGTAACGGTTCTGTTCCTCCATGAGTCACCCATGCAACTTCCGGTGCAAATCCTTCAATATGATCCTTTTCTTTCTGAAGAAGACTTTCCGGGATCATAACCGGAAGATATACATTTTCTACACCTGTCTCTTTAAAACGTGCATCCAGTTCCTTCTGGATATTCTCCCATAATGCATACCCATTCGGGAGATAATTCATGCAACCTTTTACGCCTGAATAATCACATAATTTTGCCTCACGCACTACATCTGTATACCACTGTGCGAAATCTTCTTCCCTGGCAGTGATATTCTGTACTAATTTCTTTGCCATCGTACTTCTCCTTCTCTGTCCTTTTTACTCATTACTCACGTAAACGAAAAACGCCGGGACACGCAGCCCCACGATAGGGACCGAATGTCTCGGCGGTACCACCCTAATTAATAATGTATCTGTCATACATCATCCACTCACTTCGCCTTTAACGCAGGCTCTACGCTGTATTTTCATACAGCAGCTCCCGGGCCGGTTCTATAGATTCCTGCGGAGACTCACACCAACCGTCTCCTCTCTGAAGCACTCATTCTATCTACTAATCCCGTTCTTCGCTTTCTGTCATTGATGATTCTAACTGATAAATCCGAACGTGTCAAGAATCTTATCTTTTCCATCATGAAATTGCTGATCCTGCCAACTGCGGATCCGAAGCGTGTCTCCAATGTTCCGTCATCAACTGTGGATCTCAAGCAGCTTTGTCTTCAGATCCTGCTCCATCACTTTCAGTTCAGCCTCTGCTGCCTGACGTTTCTCTCTTCCCTCTTTCTGGATTGCCATCACTTCATCCAAAGTAGAGATCAGAGTTTCATTTGTTGCCTTCAGTGTCTCAATATCAACAATACCACGTTCTGATTCTTTCGCCGTTTCTGTGGTTGCTATTTTCAGTTTCTCTGCGTTCTTCCTGAGCAGTTCGTTCGTCATATCCGTCACCTGACGCTGTGCTGCGGCTGCCTGCGTGGAATGTTCCACTCCAAGAGCAAGCACCATCTGACTCTTCCAGAGCGGAATCGTATTTACAATCGTAGACTGAATCTTTTCAACCATCAGTGTATCATTATTCTGAACAAGACGGATCTGCGGTGCTGTCTGAATCGAGATCATACGGGTCAGCTCAAGGTCATGCAGTTTCTTTTCAAAGCGATTGCACATTGCGTCAAAATCTTTTGCAGCCTGGGCATCTTCGGGCAGTCCGGTCTGCTCTGCCTTCGCCATCAGTTCTGCCAGTTGGGTACTTCTCGCCTCTTCCAGTTTCTTCTTTCCGGCCAGGATATACATGGATAATTCTTTAAAATAGGTCAGATTCAGTTCATACATCTTATCCAGCAGAGCAACATCCTTCAGCATCTGCACCTGATGGGATTCAAGTACTTTCACGATCTCGTTGACATTCGTCTCTGCCTTGGCATATTTCACCTTCATGGATTCGATCTTGTTGGAAGCTTTTTTAAAGATTCCAAAGAACCCTTTTTCTTCCTCTTCATCAAAGGATTTCAGTTCTTTTACAACACCGGATAAAAGTTCTCCCACCTCACCGAGATCTTTTGATTTTACATTTTCCAGTGCTGACTCTGAGAAATCTGCCATCTTCTTCTGCGTACCAGCTCCATATTGAAGTACCAGACCCGAATTGGTCAGATCGATCTGCTTTGCAAATTCATCCACCATCTTCCGTTCTTCTTCGGTCAGGATCGTCTCATCCATCGGCGGTTCCTCTGTCTTTACAACAGCCTGCTTTTCCGCTTCCGGCTGGAACGGCTCCAGCGTCAGAGTTGGAACTGTGCTCACATCCTTAAACTCATCACTCATCTTTTCGTCCTCCATCTGCTCTTTATTTTTTCAGACCATCCTCTGTCAGTCCTTCTTGTGCCAACATGGTATGCAGTACGGAAATATCCGTAGATACATCCCATGCAGTTTCCTGAAATAAATCATCCAGTAATTTTTCAAATGCCCTGTTCAGAGTATCCAGCGTCTTCTCAATCTCCTTTTTAGAAGAAATGATATTTTCCCCCTGCACCGGCTGTGCATCCAGATCCTGATATGCCTGGAGTAATTTGATCGTAGTCGGAAGATAATACTCCATCAGCTTTCTGATATCTCCCACTGATGCCGGATTCTGCTCTACACGGTCAAAAATCTTATCCACCAGCATTTCCATATGAGAAATCTTTGCTGAAATCTCTTCACCGGGGATCGCTTTATTTGCCTCCCGGATCTGCTTTACAAATTCGTCTCCTGTCTGGATTACTTTTTTTATTTCCGGCGTCAGGCTGTCATATTCCTGCCTCATTCTTTCTTCGGCCGCTTCTTTTTCTGCCTGCTGCCTGTGAATATTTTCCATCGTGCTGCGGTACTGATTCCATGCATCCTCACTGACGATGAGACACTTCTCATTTTCATCCAGATGCCCTTGCCTGAACCATCCTTTGCCAATCATTTTTTTCACATCTTTGAGGATCTTTTTCAAATCCCGTCCGGTTCTTGTTGCCAGTTCTCCCAGATCACAGAACTCCCGTTCACCGATCACTTTCACATAACTTCTGAAACGGCTCACCAGGCTTACCATCCCGATTCCCTTCCCGAACATTCCTGCAAAGATCAGAAAGAAAAATACGCAGATCAGCGTACCGGCAATCGTTGCTGTCTCGGCAGTGGTAACCGCCAGCATTACGAGCATGATGATCGTTGCTGCAAGTGTCACGGTTCCAAAGACTCCACCTGTCACCGCAAGGAAGACGCCTCCGATCTTTTCTGATGTTCCTTTCAGATAACGCACCTGACTTTGTGCCGGATACTGTGGTCTGACATTCTGCTGTCCGCCTCTGTTCCATGGGGCATCTGCCCTGTTCCTGCTGCCTGCCATTCCGGGATCTGGATTCCGGCCGCTATTCATTTTTGGATCTGGATTCCGGCCACCATTGGCTTTTGGATCACGATACCAGCCCCCATTTTTCATTCCCCGTGAGATTGCATCTGCCGCTCTGCTCACAGAGTCATTTACCGTCTGATTCAGCCGGCTGAAATCGCCGCGTTCCACTGCATCCTGAACTGATTGCTTTATTTCGTCCCCAAATTGTTCCCATTTATAATCCATAATAGGGTATTTCCTCCTTAAAGGCTTGACCTGTTCTTTCATTTATATCATAATTCAGTTTAGACGCTGCCACGAAAATTGTCAAGAAACAACAAAGAAAGGACGTATTTCTATGTCATTATCTAAAATTCCCCGGATTCTTTTTGAAGATCAGGAAATTCTGGTCTGCCATAAGCCTTCCGGTGTTCCTGCACAGACGAACCGAATCGGAACGCCTGACCTGGTCAGTATTTTAAAAAATCATCTCAGGAAAGAATCCCGTTCACCTTATCTCGCCCTGATTCACCGGCTGGATCAGCCTGTAGAGGGACTGATGGTTTTTGCCAAGACTCCCCGGTCCGCCAAAGAGCTTTCCCGACAGTTGACAACTTCCGGTTTCGGCAAATATTACCTTGCAGTGGCAGAGGGAGTTCCTTCTGAAGCAGAAGCGGATCTGACCGATTATCTTGTAAAAGATGCACGCTCAAATACCTCTCACATCTGCTCCAAAGATACACCGCAGGCAAAGATTGCAAAACTTCATTATAAGGTACTTGCAGCCGGAACGACTGCTGACGGCAGTTCCTGTTCCTTGCTTAAAATTCATCTGGATACCGGCAGGCATCATCAGATCCGTGTTCAAATGGCACATATGGGACATCCGTTGATCGGTGACCGGAAATATAACCTGACAGGAACTTCCTCCCCGAAGCTGCTCCTCTGTGCATTCCGGCTCAGTTTCCGCCATCCTGTAACAGGTAAAAAAATGGAATTTACACTGCCGGTTCCGGAAGAATATCCGCTGTCTGCGGGGAAAGTCCTTTAAAATCAGTACCATATTTTCAGCCCAAATAGTCCGTATTAAACTTCTATTAACATAAAGATAAAAGCCGGAGAACCTGACTGCTTCTGTTCTCCGGCTTTCACTTCATTTACACACCACATTTATTTCCGTTCTTCTGATCAACCGTTATGCATTATGCCTCTTGTACTTCCTCTTCAGGTTCCTTTTCCAGAGCTTCTTCATATCTTCCGAGGATCGTTGACTGGATTTTTTCCCTTGTTCCCGAATTGATCGGGTGTGCAATATCCCGGTACTCTCCATCCATTGCCTTCTTACTCGGCATCGCAATGAACAAGCCCTTTTCACCTTCGATGACCTTGATATCATGAACTACAAATTCATCATCGATCGTAATAGAAACTACAGCTTTCAGTTTCCCCTCTTTTGCTACTCTCCGCACACGTACATCTGTAATCTGCATAGTTACGTTCTCCTTTTCTCATAAGCATTTTCTGAACTATAATGCATATCTCTCATTCTTTTCTACGACAACTTTGACCCCGTTTTCTCCGACGTGCCTTGTATTTGCACGGATCGTATCCCTGCTTTCCACGATGCAGTTCTCAATATAGGTATTATCCCCAAGATACACATCATTGAGAATGATCGAATTTTTGATCACACAGTTATTTCCCACAAATACTTTCTTAAATATCACGGAATTTTCCACTGTGCCGTTGATGATACTTCCACTTCCGACCAGGCTGTTCTTTACCACAGCACCCGGATTATATTTTGCCGGAGGCAGATCTGTCACCTTGGAATAAATACTTGGAAGCTGCTTAAAGAAATAGTTCCGGACTTCCGGTTTGAGGAAATCCATGTTTGTCTTATAATAGGCATCGACCGTGGAAATATTGCTCCAGTAGTCTTTTATCTTATAACCGTATATCTTTTTCAGATTCTTGTATCTGATCAGGATATCCGTTACAAAATCATATCTGTCTTCCTCAGCTGAATGCTCGATCAGATCGATCAGCTGACGTCTGCGGATGATATAGATTCCTGTGGAAATCGTGTTGGAATTTGCCACCATCGGTTTTTCCTCAAAATCTTCGATCCGCATATTCTCATTCATCTTCAGGATGCCAAAACGGGTTGCATCCTCGCCCTGATCCAGATCCCGGCATACCACAGTGATATCTGCTTTCTTGGCAATGTGGTATTCCAGTACTTTGTTATAATCCATCTTGTAAACCGCATCACCGGATGTGATGATCACATAAGGTTCATGGCACCTCTTCAGGAACTCCAGGTTCTGATAGATCGCATCTGCCGTTCCACGATACCAGTAGCCATTGTCTGCGGTGATCGTCGGTGTAAATACATAAAGACCACCCTGCTTACGTCCGAAATCCCACCACTTGGAAGAATTCAGATGTTCATTCAGTGAACGTGCATTATACTGAGTAAGTACTGCTACCTTCTGGATGTGCGAATTGGACATATTGCTGAGTGCAAAATCAATTGCCCGGTAGCTTCCTGCGATCGGCATCGCTGCCACTGCACGCCTCTGTGTAAGCTCCCGCATCTTGTTGTTGTTACCGCCTGCTAAAATGATTCCAACTGCTCTCATGATCTGTCACCCGCCTTTATCAATACTCCGCCGCTTTCAAGAGCACCCTGTACATAATCCTCCTTCACGGTAATACCGCTGATCGCAGTATTCTTTCCAATCTGTACTCCTGCCGGAATCACAGAATTCTCACCGATCGTAACCAGTCCGGAATTGTAGATATCAGACCTGAGCTTGTTCGGTGCTTCATTGCCGATTCCAAGGGTTACATTATCTCCAACCTTAACATTCTCCGCAATGATCGCTTTGTCGATCACACAGTCATTTCCTATCGCAACATCCTGCATGATGATCGAATCCCGGATCACGCAGCCTTGTCCAACAACAACACCTGCGCCAATCACACAGTTATGTATCTCGCCGTATATCTCAGCTCCGTCGCCAATGATGCTTCTGTCGATCACAGCTTCTTTTGAGATATACTGTGGCGGTATAATTGAATTATTCGTATAAATTTTCCAGAATTCCTCATAAAGATTAAATTCAGGAATAATGTCGATCAGTTCCATATTAGCTTCCCAGTAAGAACTCAATGTACCGACATCCTTCCAGTAACCATTATATTCATATGCAAACAGTCTCTGCTTCTTTTCATGACAGTACGGAATGATATGCTTTCCGAAATCACATCCCGGCTGATCTTTCATCTTGATCAGTGCCTCTTTGAGCACCGGCCAGCTAAAAATATAAATTCCCATGGACGCAAGATTGCTCCGCGGATTCGCCGGCTTCTCCTCAAACTCGGTGATTCTCTTGTCTTCATCGGTAATTACGATTCCGAAACGACTTGCTTCTTCGATTGGAACCGGCATTGCCGCGATCGTCACATCTGCATGATTCTCCTTGTGAAAATCCAACATGACCTCGTAATCCATCTTGTAAATATGATCTCCTGATAAGATCAGTACATAATCCGGATTAAATGTCTCCATATACTCCAGATTCTGATAAATTGCATTCGCCGTTCCTGTATACCATTCGCTGCTTGTACTCTTCTCATACGGCGGAAGAATTGACACCCCTCCGATATTCCGGTCCAGATCCCACGGAATACCAATTCCAATATGTGTATTAAGCCTGAGTGGTTGATACTGGGTCAGGACACCGACTGTATCGATTCCTGAGTTGATACAGTTACTCAGCGGAAAATCAATGATCCTGTATTTACCGCCAAATGCAACAGCCGGTTTAGCAACTTTTGCAGTCAGGACGCCAAGTCTGCTGCCCTGTCCTCCTGCCAATAGCATTGCTATCATTTCCTTTTTTATCATGTCTTCACCCCTTCTCAGTAATTCTGGTTTTTTCATTATAACATATTACATACATATAGTGAACATATTTTACAAAAATATTTCCATTTACCTATCTTTTTTATAGAAATATCACAAAAAGAAAGGGTTTGGTTTTTGACCTATCTATGTTATAATTATGCACGTAAGTCAAATACTATGAAACAAATTCACAGAACAGGAAGTGTCATTATGTATAAAATTGATTTTAATCAGCCTTGCCATATCCACTTCATCGGAATTGGCGGCATCAGTATGAGTGGACTCGCTGAGATCCTTCTTGAAGAAGGCTTCACAGTATCCGGATCCGATAACAAAGAATCGGCACTTACGGATCATCTGTCTCAGAATGGTGCAACCGTATTTTACGGTCAGAAAGCTTCCAATATTATAGAAGGTATCGATCTTGTCGTGTACACCGCAGCGATCCGTGAAGATAATCCTGAATTTGCCGCCGCAAAAGAAAAAGGCATTCCGATGCTGACCAGAGCGCAGCTTCTTGGTCAGATCATGCGCAACTATGATACTCCTATCGCTATTTCCGGAACCCATGGAAAAACTACTACTACTTCCATGGTATCCCATATCCTTCTGGAGGGAAAATGTGATCCGACCATCAGTGTGGGAGGAATCC
>ERZ826146.2939-NODE-2939-length-11893-cov-2.256209_pt1 | contig 11893 bp, 8 predicted proteins | sample MGYA00519857_ERZ826146 | MGnify/ENA primary metagenome ERZ826146 (study PRJEB31778, sample SAMEA3449222) | human gut metagenome | biome: human gut; feature: human-associated habitat; material: faeces | place: United Kingdom | collected 2010/2012 ...
GCGCAGCGCTACGGTGTTATGAGCATCCCGACATTTATCGCGTTTAAAAACGGAGAGATGACAGGAAAACAGGTCGGCGCTGTTCCGAAGGGAGCGCTTGCAGATCTGGTAAAATAACAAAACATAGTAAAGGACAGATAAACCGGCTTCTTGTCAGGAATGTGCACGGGTAGTATAATCAAGAAAAATATGTTGGAAGACCTGTGGCAGGAGGCGGTTTATGTCATTACAATTTATTATGGGAAATTCCGGAAGCGGAAAATCTTACTGTTTATATGATACGGTTGTTCGGGAAGCGATTGAAAATCCTGACAAGAATTATCTTGTCATCGTTCCCGAGCAGTTTACGATGCAGACACAAAAAGATCTCTGTCTTGCGCATCCAAAAGGCGGGATCATGAATATTGATGTGTTAAGTTTCGGGCGTCTGGCGTACCGCGTTTTTGAAGAGGTGGGTCAGGATGCCCGTGTTGTGCTTGATGATGAAGGAAAAAATCTTGTTTTGCGCAAAATTGCGGGCGAGTGTGAAAAAGATCTGAAGGTCTTTAAGGGAAACCTGAAAAAACAAGGTTATATAAGCGAAGTGAAGTCTGTTCTTTCGGAATTTGCGCAGTATGGCGTAGACTTTGAACGTTTGGATGATTTTATGAAAGAAGTGCCGCCTGAAAGTTATCTGCATTATAAACTGGATGATATCCGAACTATATATGAAAAATTTGAAGAGTATTTAAGTGAAAAATACATTACAAAAGAAGAAATGCTCGATGTGCTCAGCGACGCTGTTCCGTATTCCGATATTTTAAAAGGAAGCGTGGTGGCGATGGACGGGTTTACAGGTTTTACGCCTGTACAAAACCGTTTGATCGGTGAGCTTTTTTCAGTGTGCGAAAAAGTGATGATCACAGTGACGATGGACGGAAGAGAAAATCCGTATGTATATGAACATCCGTATCAGATTTTTGCGCTCGGCAAACAGATGGTCACATCTCTTATGAAGATTGCGGGTGAGAAAAAAACAGAGATTGAAGAACCGATATGTTTGTTTGAAAGGCCGGTGTATCGTTTTCGGGATTGTTCGGAAATGGCGTTTTTGGAAACGGAACTATTCCGGTATTCAGGCGCAAAATATAACGGAAGCTGTGAGTCTGTATCGCTGCATGAAGTGCGCTCTCCGGGAAAAGAGGCAAAGTATGTAGCAGAAAGTATCAGGCGGTTAGTGAGGACAAAAGGATACCGATACAGAGACATTGCCGTGATCGCGTCAGATATGAATGTGTATGCGGATGTGTTGGAAAAAGCATGTGCTTCTTTTGACATACCTGTGTTTATGGATCATAAGAAAAGTATTCTTCTGAATTCTTTTGTAGAGTATGTCCGCAGCCTTCTGGGGATGATACAGGAAAATTTTACTTATGAAAGCGTATTTCGTTATTTAAGATCCGGATATTGTGAATTTACGGAAGATGAGATCGACCGATTGGAAAACTACTGTCTTGCGCTGGGGATAAAGGGATATAAAAAATGGCAGCAGGCATGGGCGAGGAAAACGAAAGAGGCGGATGAGGAAGAAGTGGAAAAGTTAAATCATCTGCGCGTGAAATTTGTCGAAAAGATCGATCCGCTTATGTTCGTTTCAAGACAGAAAAAAAAGACGGTGCTTGACATTACGCTTGCGGTATATGAATTTATCGCAGGAGAGCATCTTCAGGAGAAATTGGAACAACAGCAGAAATTTTTCGCAGAACAGGGAGAACTTACACTTGCAAAAGAATATGAGCAGATCTACCGGATCGTCATGGAGTTGTTTGACAAGTTTTCGGAACTGTTAGGCGACGAGCCGATTACGCTGAAAGAATACTGCGAGCTTCTTGACGCCGGATTTGAAGAGGCGAAAGTGGGAGTGATTCCTCCGAGCATTGACCAGGTTGTGATCGGAGACGTAGAGCGTACAAGAATGAAAGATATCCGCGCCTTGTTTTTTGTCGGAGCGAACGATGTGCTTTTGCCGGGCAATGCGGGAACGGGCGGCATTTTGTCTGAGCGGGACAGAGAAAAATTCAAAGAGAAAGATATCTCGTTGTCGCCCGGACCGAAGGAAAAAATCTATATACAGAAATTTTATTTATATACGGCGCTGACAAAACCGACGGAACTTCTAAGCCTGTCATGGTCAAAGGTGTCGGGGGAGGGAAAATCTCTGCGTCCGGCGTATTTGATACAGGAGCTTCGCAGGCTGTTTCCGAATCTGTCCGTTGTCGATGAAGAAAACAGAAAGCTTAGCGACAGAGAGATCACCCGAAGAGGGGGGATCGAGAAAGTGGCAAAAGGAATTTGCAGCCGCCGTCTCGGGCTGGATAATGAGTGGAAAGAGTTGTATACATGGTTTCAAAAAGACGGAAGAAATAAAAAAGAGATCGAAAGTATTTTGAATGCAGGTTTTCTGCATAAAACAGATACGAGGCTTGCACCGGAACTGACAAAAGAACTTTATAGTGATCGAAATCGCGTCAGTGTGACAAGACTGGAAAAATTTGCGTCTTGTGCATATGCTCATTTTTTAAGTTACGGACTGCGGCTTTCAGACCGGGAAGAATATGGGTTTGAGGCGCTTGATCTCGGAAATATCGCGCACAAGTCTTTGGAGACGTTTTCCAAAAAGGCGGATGCGCAGAAAATGAAATGGCAGGAAATACCGGAAGCTCTTCGTGACGAGATGATCGATGAGAGTGTGGAAGAAAGCGTAATAGATTATGGGAATACAGTTCTTTTCAGTTCGGCGCGAAATGAATATATGATCACTCGGATCAAACGTCTTATCCGAACTTCTGTGTGGGCGCTGACAAAGCAGATAGAAAAAGGAGACTTTCTTCCAAGCGGGTACGAGATGCAGTTCGGAAGCGGGAAGATTGACCGAATCGATACATGTTTTGACAATGACTGTGTTTATGTCAAAGTGACAGATTATAAAACGGGAATGAAAAGTTTTGATATTACGGCGTTGTATCATGGTCTGCAAATGCAGCTTCCGGTATATCTGAACGCGGCTTTGGATGTAGAGCAAAGAAAACATCCTCATAAAACGATCGTCCCGGCAGGAATATTTTATTATCGGATACAAGATCCGATCGTTTCGGAAGAAAAAACTCAGGATGCCGTGGAGAGAAGTATTTTAAAAGAATTAAAGCAGGATGGGCTAGTTAACGGGGATGATATGGTGATTTCGCATTTGGAGAAAGAACTTTCGGGGAATTCGCTCCTTTTTCCAATAGGAAGAAATAAAGACGGTTCATTGAGTAAAACGTCTCACGCGCTTCCGGAAGAACTGTTTCGGCTAGTACTTTCTTTTGCGAAACGAAAAGAAGAGTCGGTCAAAGACCGAATGTATGACGGAGAAGTTTCCGCCTCTCCGTATGAGATGGGAGAAACTACAGGATGTGATTACTGTCCGTACAGAGATATATGTGGGTTCGATCCGCGTCTTGAAGGATGTAGTTACCGCAGGCTGGAGAGATATTCTTCAGACGATGCGGTGAAAAAGATGCGGGAGGCTTTGGAAGAAAATGTCAGCCGGGACGCTTCGGAAAACGAGCAAAGCGGGAAAGGCAGGGAAGGATAAGAATGGGCGTGAAATGGACAAAACAGCAGCAAAAGGTCATAGATCTGCGAAATCGTAATATTCTTGTATCTGCGGCGGCAGGATCGGGAAAGACAGCCGTTCTCGTAGAACGTATTATTCAAAAGATCACAGATGAGCAAAGTCCTGTCGATGTGGACAGACTTTTGATTGTGACATTTACAGAAGCGGCGGCAGCAGAGATGAAGGACAGGATCAGAGAAGCGATCGAGAAAAAGCTGGAAGAAAATCCGGGAAACGTACATCTGGAGAGGCAGGCTACGTTAGTTCACAGTGCGCCGATCACGACGATACACAGTTTTTGTCTGTCTGTGATAAGGGAACATTTTCATGTGATCGATCTTGATCCGGGATTTCGGATCGGAGAAGACGGAGAATTAAAACTTTTAAAACAAGACGTTCTCGATGAATTGCTTGAAGAGTGTTATTCCAAAGGAGAGGAAGAGTTCCTTTCCTTTACAGAGCGGTTTGGAACAGGGAAAAATGACCGGAAGATCGAAGGGATCATTTTAAAATTATACGAATATTCCGGCAGTTATCCAAGACCGGAACAGTGGCTTGACCGTTGTGCTGCGGGATATACAGAAGAAGAGCGATGATACGGCGGGCAAAAGAACACGTTCTTATTCGGATCGAAGAACCGGAAAAACTGATCCGCAGAGGATTGAAAATATGTGAGGAGCCGGATGGACCGTATATGTATGCGGATATGCTGGAAGAGGATCTTCGTGGAATAGAGAAGATAAGAAAATGCAGTGATTTTGCAGAAATGTATGACGCGGCTGATCGGTTTGTATGGAAAACGCTTTCGAGAAAAAAAGATGACAGTGTATCGGCTGAAAAAAGAGAGTCCGTAAAGGCGTTGAGAGAACAGGCAAAAAAGGCGATTGCCGGGGTGAAGGAAACTTATTTTTACGCGCCGGAAAGCGTATGGAAAGAGGACATGGTTTCGGCGGGAGAGTCTGTGAAAACGCTCGTATCTTTGGTAAAGCTGTTCGCAGAAAAGTTTGCGGAAAAGAAGCGCGGCAGAAATATGATAGATTTTAACGATATGGAACGGTTTGCGCTTGATATACTGACTGAAGAAAAAAACGGAGAACTTGTTCCGTCTGCCGTAGCCGGAGAATATGCAAAACAGTTTGAAGAAATTATGATCGACGAATATCAGGACAGTAATTTTGTACAGGAGACGATCCTGACAAGCGTATCGGGACAGGCAGAAGGAAAAAATAATATTTTTATGGTAGGGGATGTAAAGCAGAGCATTTACAGCTTCCGTCTTTCAAGACCTGAACTGTTTATGCAAAAATATAACACATACAGTTTAGAAGACAGTGACAGACAGAGGATCGATCTGCATAAAAACTTCAGAAGCAGAGGAGAAGTTCTGGACAGTGTCAATTATATCTTCCGACGTATTATGAAAAAAGAAATGGGCGGAATCGAATATGATGACAGCGCGGCGCTTTATCTTGGGGCGAAGTTTCCGAAAACAGAAGAAATTGAGGCAAAACGATACATATCGTCAGAATGTGAAAGAAACACAGATCTTTTCAAGACGGAGCTTTTGATCTTAAAAGACCGCGATAAAGAAGCGGAAAACGTACGTCGGTCAGAAGCGAGGATGATCGCGCGCAGAATTAAAAGTTTGATGCGCGGCGGGGTTGTGTCGGATAAAAAAACAGGGGAATATCGTCCGGTGCAGTATAAAGATATTGTGATTTTGACAAGAAGTGTGAAAGGATGGGCAGAAGATTTTTCGGCAGTCCTTGCAGAAGAAGGGATTCCCGCATATTCTGTAAGCAGGGAAGGGTATTTTGAAACTTATGAAGTGAGCGTATTGCTTGACTATCTTAAAATACTCGATAACGGAAGGCAGGATCTCCCGCTTGCGGCGGTTCTGGCGTCGCCTTTGGGAAATCTTCTGACAGAAGATATGGCAAAGATCAGAGTCGCATATCCCGACGTACCGTTTCATGAAAGCGCGCGGATGTACGCGTCGGAAGAAGCACAGGATCCGGTCTTGAAAGATCGTCTGATGAGATTTTTCAGTCAGGTGGATCATTTCAGAAAAAAAGTGTCGTATACTCCGATTCATGATCTGTTGACGGAGATTATAGAAGAAACAGGTTTCGGTATATACATTTCGGCGATGGAAGGCGGAGTGCAAAGAGCCGCAAACGTAGAGATGCTGGTGGAAAAAGCAAAGGCGTTTGAAGGAACAAGCTACAAAGGATTGTTTCATTTTGTGCGGTATATCGAACAACTGAAAAAATATGACGTTGATTACGGAGAAGCCGGGATCATGGATGAACAGGCGGATACGGTAAGGATCATGAGTATTCATAAGAGTAAAGGTTTGGAATTTCCGGTTGTTTTTGCGGCAGGTATGGGAAAACAATTTAATACACAGGATACGAAAAGCAGCATGATCCTTCATCCTGAATGGGGCATTGGGATTGATAAGATCGATCTGAAACGGAGAACAAAAGCGCCTACATTTTTGAAAAAGCTGATTCGGGAAGAGGCAATGTATGAAATGTGGGCAGAGGAGATGCGCATTCTGTATGTAGCGTTGACAAGAGCAAAGGAAAAACTGATCATGACAGGGGTTTTGCCGGATCGTTTCATTATGCGCTCCGGCAAAGACGGAGTTATCACGGCAGGTGCAAAATCATATTTCGACTGGATCATACCGGCTCTTTGGTCTGAAGAGGAGGAGGCGGCGTTAGAAGATGCGCCTGTCTGCATTTTTCAGTATACAGGAAATGACATAGGAGCAGATATTTTACAGGTGAAGTCAGAACAGTTGGCGCTTGACGTATTGAAACACTGGGATGTGACAAAAGTGTATGATCCGGAAATACGAAAATGTCTGGATGAACAGGCAGATTACGTTTATCCGTATTATTCGGAAGGCGGTATGAAAATGAAGTTTACCGTATCGGAGCTGAAAAAAAGAAAGGCGCTGCAAGAAGAAGCGGGAGAGGAAATGTATAAAGAACCACAGACGGTTCCTCTTCTTCCCCGTTTTATAAAAGAGGAAGAAACTCTTTCCGGCGCTTCACGGGGAAGCGCATATCACAAGTTTTTAGAACTGCTTGATTTTGCAAAAGAATACGAAGCAGATGATCTGGAAGCAGAGGTGGAAAGGCTTGCGGAAGATGGACGTTTATCGAGGGAAATGGCAGAATGTATTGAGACAGAAGATATGATGCGGTTTCTTCGGACTAAGAGCGGAGTGCGGATGTTACAGGCGGCAAGGAACAGAAAACTTTATAAAGAGCAGCCTTTTGTGATCAGCGTGAATGCATCGGAGATCTATCAGGGAGATCTGTCCGGGGAAAAGATATTAGTGCAGGGGATTATCGACGTTTATTTTGAAGAAGAAGACGGACTTGTCGTGCTTGATTATAAGACGGATCAGGTGAAAAGCAGAAAAGAACTTGTGGAAAAATATCATGCGCAGCTTGAATATTATGCACATGCCCTGTCTCAGCTTACGGGAAAAACTGTAAAAGAGAAGATTATTTATTCGTTTACTTTAAAAGAGGAGATCATCGTATGAAGATTTTGATGTATTGTTTGCTCGCATTAAATGTTGGGGTATGGCTGATGTACGGTATAGATAAGTGGAAAGCAAAATCGGGAAGATGGCGGATTCCCGAAAAAGTTCTTCTGCTTGCGGCGTTTGCAGGCGGTTCGGTTGGAGCTTTAGCAGGAATGATGATGTTCAGGCATAAAACAAAGAAAGCAAAATTTGTCATCAGCGTACCGATATTTTTTGTGATCCATTGTGTGATAGCCGGATATGTGCTTTTGAATTATTAAAGAACAATGTAACAGTTCAGCCCGCGCCATTCGTAAAACCGCACTGCGTGCTTATTGTGGCTGCCGCCACTGTTTTACTCATAAAAAGGCGCTAAGCACATACAGATGTCCGCTTGCAAAAATATGCAAGCATGTTTTGTGCTTCCTGTACATCTGTATGGATGAACTGTTACGAAAAAATATGTCAGATGCTCTTGACTTTGACGTAACGTCAAGTAATATACTTGCCCTAAGCTGATAGAAAAGAAAGAAAATATCGGCTTAGGGTATTTTAACAGGAGGTGAAAACGGTGAAGTGCGGCATTAAAGAAGTATCGGAACTAACAGGAGTGAGTGCGCGCACACTTCGTTATTATGATCAGATCGGATTGCTGAAACCATCAAAGACAAGTGAAGCCGGATATCGGTACTATGGAGAGCGGGAACTGGAGATCCTGCAGCAGATTCTGTTTTACAAGGAACGGGGAATGGAACTAAAGCAGATCAAGAAGATCATCTATCAGAAAGACTTTGACATTATGGCGGCTTTGCGGGAACACCTTTTGGAACTTGAGGAAAAGAGAAACCATATGGAAGCTCTGATCCAAACAGTGGAACAGACGATACGTTCAATGAAAGGAGAATATGATATGAGTGATCAGGAAAAATTTCAGGCGTTTAAAGAAAGAGTAGTTCGGGAAAATGAAGAAAAACACGGGGCGGAAATCCGCGAAAAATATGGCGATGAAGAGATGGATGCCGCAAACAGGAAAGTTTTAGATATGACAGAGGAGGAATACGAGAGATTTCAAAATCTGGGTGAAGAAATCCGCATACAATTACAGGATGCGGTAAGAGGCGGAGCAAACCCGGAGGATGAATGCGGCAGGCGGATCGTCGCACTTCATAAAGAATGGCTTGGAAAGACATGGAAACAGTATACGAAAGAGGCGCATGCGGCAATCGGCAATCTCTATATCAGCGACGAGAGGTTTAAAATGTATTATGATAAAGAAGTGAATGGATGTGCAAAGTTTCTCGAATCTGCAATTCGATATTGGGTTGACCGGGTATAAGCGGAGCTGAACAGACGATTTACAGGGCGGCGATCAATGGTTTTTCCGGATAATATTGTATTGACAAACTATATTATACAAAATATAATATTACTCATATAATACAATGTCTTTGGCAAAAAAGGAGGAACAGATGGTATTTCATACAGGAGCTGCCCTGTTGGATCGTACTGGCAGTCGTATCTATGGAAGAAACGGGAACATATGGATACAGGATCACGCAGGATGTAAGAAAAGTGATCGACGTATCGGAATCGACATTGTATCCGGTTTTGCGAAGGCTTCAGAAAGATGAGTGTCTGGAAGTATATGATCGACAGTTTGAAGGCAGAAACAGACGGTATTATAAAGTGACCGAAAAGGGAATCGCGCAGTTGGATTTTTATAGGGAAGAGTGGAAAAATTATACATGTAAGATCAGCGATATCTTTGACGGAGCAGATCGGATGAATACGATTTGCTAAAACGGGCAATACTCCTTTGAAAGAAGAAAGGGGAAGTTGTATGTCAGGGAAAAAATCAAAGACGATCGATCCGGCAAATCTTGATCCGGATGAAAAGCTGAAATATGAGGTGGCTGAGGAAATAGGGCTTCTCGATAAAGTGATGACGGAAGGCTGGAAATCACTTACATCAAAGGAGACAGGCAGGATCGGAGGATTAGTGACACGAAAGAAGAAGCAGCGATCCGGCGGGCAGAATATTTCTTTACAAAGATAGACAAATTTGATAGAATTATACATCCGAGGGAGACGACAGGTGATGTGTATGAAAGAAAGAATAAATGTTTTGAGTACGGAAATGGACTGCATAACAGCGAAGGAAGCGATGTTAAAAGCGATTGCGTTTCTGGAAAGAGAGTCGGTTGATATTATCGAAGTTTTATCTATGAGCGCATTGATGCGCGCGCGGGATGAAGACGAGTGGATAAGATCGACATCCGGATTTGGTCTTATTCTGCCCGGAGAGACAGAAATTCTCGAAGCGGCAGGGGAAACCGACAGGATAAAACTAAGAGAAGCGGAAAATCAGACATTTATAAAAATGTTTATGAAATACCTTCAGAAGAACAGAAAAAGAGTTTTTTTGCTTGCCGAATCGGAAGAAAAGCTAAATACTGTGGAAAATGCCATGAAGTATTATGACAAAGGAATTTTTCTGACGGGACACGCGCTGATCAAAGAGGGAGAAAACCGGGAAGAAGACGTAGTCAATGAGATCAACGGAACAGAGACGGACTGTATCTTGTCCGTACTGACTTCTCCTTATCAAGAAAAGTTTATCGCGGAAAATCAAGCTCTTTTAAATGTAAAACTGTGGTTCGGATGTGGAACTCTGCTTGAAAAAAGTTATGGCGAGAGAAAGCTTTCCAAAAGGCTCTCCCGGTTTCTGCTGAAAAAGCGATTTCATCTGTTAGTAGGGAAACAACAGAAAAAATCAGACTAGACAAAAGCGGGAAAAATGTCCATATATGGAATTTGTGAACAATGTATAGACATTAAAATATGAATTTTTTGTAAAATATCTGAGGAAATGCATAAAAAATATGTATTTCCTCTTTCTTTTTTTGCTGTTTTGCATTAATATAATATACGAATCTAAGAAAGAGGAATATTTTCGCTTTTAAAGTTTGTGAAAAATGTACATGATATAAATCCAAGGAGTGGAGGAACAGGCATGATTTCAAATCAGATACTTCAGAATACGATCGACGGATTGAAAGGAATTTCCAAAGTTGACTTCTCAGTATTAGATACAGAGGGAAAGGAACTGGCATCTACATTAGACAATGCGCAGGAACGAAACAGCGCGGTAATCTCGTTTGTAGAATCGCCTGCGGACAGTCAGGTAATACAGGGATGTCAGTTTTTTAAGATTTTTGACGAGCAGAGGCTTGAGTACGTACTGCTGGCGGAAGGTGACAGCGAGACGGCGTATATGCTCGGCAAAGTTGCGGCATTCCAGATCCACAGTCTGCTGGTAGCTTATAAAGAAAGGTTCGACAAAGATAATTTTATTAAAAATCTTCTTCTGGACAACCTTCTGTTGGTAGACATTTATAACCGTGCTAAAAAATTACATATTGACACGGAGGTAAAACGTGTTATCTTTATTATTGAGACATCACACGAAAAGGATAATGCCGCGCTTGAGAATGTGAGAAATCTTCTTGGCGGAAAATCAAAAGATTTTATTACTGCGGTTGATGAGAAGAATATCATTGTAGTAAAAGAACTCACAGAAAAAGACGGGGCGAAAGAGCTTGAGAAGATGGCGAAGGAAATGCTCGACATGCTGAAGGAAGATACAAAGGACGAGCAGATCCGTATTGCATACGGTACGATCATCAGCGACATCAAGGAAGTATCCAAGTCCTATAAAGAGGCGAAGCTTGCGCTTGACGTAGGGAAAATTTTCTTTGCGGAAAAGGATATTGTTGCATTTACGACACTTGGTATCGGCCGTCTGATCTATCAGCTCCCGATTCCGTTGTGCAAGATGTTTATCAGAGAGATTTTCGAGGGGAAATCGCCGGATGATTTTGATGAGGAGACATTGACAACGATCAATAAATTTTTTGAGAACAGTCTGAATGTATCGGAAACATCCCGGCAGTTGTACATTCACAGAAATACTCTTGTATACAGACTGGATAAACTTCAGAAGAGCACGGGGCTTGATCTGCGTGTGTTTGAGGATGCGATCACGTTCAAGATCGCGCTTATGGTTGTAAAATATATGAAATACATGGAAACACTGGAGTATTAAGTTATATCGGAGTATGGATAATTAGGAGGAGCATATGATAGAACTTAAAGAAGTTACCAAGGAATACTCGAAGGGTATTGCTGCACTCAATGGTATCAACCTTCGGATCGAACAGGGAGAGTTCGTATTCGTAGTTGGAGACAGCGGTTCCGGAAAGTCTACGTTGATACGTCTTCTGATGAAGGAGATCGAACCAACGTCAGGTACGATTATTGTCAACGGTCAGAATCTGAATCGTATGAAACATCGCCAGATTCCGCAGTACAGAAGAGGAATCGGCGTTGTATTCCAGGATTTCAGACTTCTGAAAGACCGCAATATTTATGAGAATATTGCATTTGCACAGCGGGTTACAGAAAAATCAACCCGTGTCATCAAAAAGAAAGTGCCGGCGGCTCTGTCACTTGTCGGACTGGCACAGAAGTACAAAGCGTTCCCGAAGGAATTGTCCGGTGGGGAACAGCAGAGAGTTGCAATTGCCAGAGCTGTTGTCAATGAGCCTGCCATTTTGCTGGCTGACGAACCGACAGGAAACCTGGATCCAACCAACTCATGGGAGATCATGAAACTTCTTGAAGAAGCAAACGAGAGAGGAACTACAGTT
>ERZ826146.2941-NODE-2941-length-11887-cov-3.359703_pt1 | contig 11887 bp, 8 predicted proteins | sample MGYA00519857_ERZ826146 | MGnify/ENA primary metagenome ERZ826146 (study PRJEB31778, sample SAMEA3449222) | human gut metagenome | biome: human gut; feature: human-associated habitat; material: faeces | place: United Kingdom | collected 2010/2012 ...
ATCAGATAGGGAACCGACCAGACCAGCATGGGAATGTATACCTTTACCGCCTGTCTTTTCAGGAACTCTTTATATGCAGTCGGGGGGTCTGTTTTTTTATTTGCCATGAAATAACCCGATATCGCCAGAAACAGCGGGACGGCCGCATTCAGCAGGTTCCTGAATTCCACCCCGAAAAGATTCAGAACGGGACCTTCCATGGCGGAATAGTCGATGCAATGCAGGCATACCACCATAATGATAGCGATGCCCCTCAGGAAGTCGAAATAGGGAATACGATGCATTAGTCTTTGGTTTTGGGTTTTAGCCTTGTCAATATGGCTGAGATTTTTGAAGAGATGAAAGTCTTTTCACCGGATGTCAAGCCGAAATAATAGATGGAGATGCTTGTCGATAGGGTACATACGAGGCATACCATCAAAAGATTCCATACTCCGTGCTGGGGGTGGCAATATATTACTGCCTGCGGTACTGCAAGCGCGATTGCCGTAACTTTGGATATACTCCAGATCACTTTGGCAAAGTATTCCCGCAATGACAACCGAATCATTCGCCGCAGCATCAGCAGCCGGGCGAATTGGGCTGTAATCTCCATGACAAAATGTACGATAAAGACGCTGTATGCAGGGAGCCCGAACCGCAAACAGAGATAGGAAATCGGCAGGATCAGCAGCAGCAACCCTCCGACGACGCTTTGGTATAGTTTGATCTTGCCGGTGGCGGAAGCGGCTGTAATCAACGGATTGGAGACGGCATACACCCATGTCGTGCATAACATGATCCGCAGGAATACGACTGTGTGGTCCGGGACGATTTTCAGCCAGAGCGTCAGTATCGCTTTTGTCTCGATAAGGACGGGAAGCGATAACAGCAGCAGCAGGAAAAATGAAAATTTGGCGCTCCGGAAAATCAGGCCATGCATGTATTCCATATCGCCGGTCGCGTACGATTTGGTTATTTGCGGGTTGAGGGCCGTCTGGAAGTTGCTGCTGAATTGACCGATGGCGGTTTGGGCCTGCACGGCGATACCTCTGGCAGCGTTGACAACCGGACCGAAGAACATATTCAGCAGCAGGTTCAACCCCTGTGTAAATGTGATGGCCGCCAGACTGCCGAACATATTCCAACTGGCAAATCCTGTCATTTCCTTGAATAACCCCTTGTCCCAGCTCCAGCGATATTTTGTTTCGTTGAAATGCCGGTTGCAATACCAGCTGTAACATAGACGTATGAGGAACTGGACAATAACGATTAACGCGGCGTACAATATCAGTTTGTCGGTGTGAAAATACCGAAGAAAACAGACGATCAGCAATTTCAAAGAGACTTCGATAATCGATATATAGGCAAATGCGCTCATTCTTTCATGGGCGATGATGGCCGCATTATACGGTACGCTCATGATCATGATCACCGATGCCGCTACCGAGCACTGGAATACCCAGAAAGCGGCATTCATGCGGTCGGCCGGAATCTGCATTTTGTTCCATAAGAACCAAAGCCCGACCGTTTCCGCCAGCACTATTATCAGAAAGGATATGATGCCATGTATTGAAAGGCTGGTCGAAAAAACCTTTGTCAGTTGCGCCCGATTGTTCTGTCCCAGCTCAAAGGTCAGGTACCGCTGTGTCGCGGAGGTCATTGACCCATTGATGAATCCGAACATGGCGACGATTCCGCCCACGACATTATAAATGCCGAAGTCCTCCACCCCCAGAATATTCAATACCACCCGGCTGGTGTAGAGACTTACCGCCATGGTAACAAGCATCCGGAAGTAGAGCAGAAGCGTATTCTTTGCTATTCGTTTGTTGTTAGAGCTTATTTCCTGCATTTCGGAGCCGATGTTCATCCGTTAAGCGCCATATCTACCTCTCCTTATACATGCTCTGATAGTATTGCTGGTACTCGCCTGAGGTAATGTCGTCCATCCACGATTGGTTCTGGAGGTACCAGCGGACGGTCTTTTCGATCCCCTCCTCGAACTGCAGGCTGGGCTGCCAGCCCAGCTCGTCTTTGAGTTTGCGCGAGTCGATGGCGTATCTCAGGTCGTGGCCCGCGCGGTCGGCGACATACGTGATCAGCTTTTCCGAAGCGCCTTCGGGATTGCCCAGCAGCCGGTCCACGGTTCTGACGATCACCCGTATCAGGTCGATGTTCTTCCATTCGTTGAAACCCCCGATGTTGTACGTGTCGGCGACCTTGCCCTTGTGGAAGATCACGTCGATGGCCCGTGCGTGGTCCTCGACGTAGAGCCAGTCGCGGACGTTCTCCCCGCGGCCGTACACCGGAAGCGGCCTTCCGCGGCGGATGTTGTTGATGAACAGCGGAATCAGCTTCTCCGGGAACTGGTAGGGCCCGTAGTTGTTCGAGCAGTTCGTAACCAGCGTCGGCATGCCGTACGTGTCGTGGTAGGCCCGCACGAAGTGGTCCGACGAAGCCTTCGACGCCGAGTAGGGGCTATGCGGGTCGTACTTCGTCTCCTCGGTGAAGAACTCCTCGCCGAAAGGACCGCCGCCGCTCTCGCAGCCCGCAGGGTCCCCCGCGGGGCGGGTCAGCTCCAGCGCACCGTACACTTCGTCGGTCGAGATGTGGTAGAACAGCTTGCCCGCCCAATTGCCGTTCCAATGCTCCCGCGCAGCTTCGAGCAGCGACAGCGTGCCCATGACGTTCGTACGCGCGAAGGTGAACGGATCCCTGATCGAGCGGTCCACGTGGCTCTCGGCTGCGAGGTGGATCACCCCGTCGATGCCGTACTGCCGGAACAGTTCACGCATCGCCTCGAAGTCGCAGATGTCGCCCCTGACGAAAGTGTAGTTCGGCCGCTCCTCGATGTCCCGCAGGTTGGCGAGGTTGCCCGCATAGGTCAGCTTGTCGAGGTTGACGATCCGGTAATCGGGGTATTTGGTCACGAAAAGACGGACCACATGCGAGCCGATGAAGCCCGCGCCGCCCGTGATGAGGATAGTGCGTTGCATAGTGATTGGATTATTCGGCGAGTTGTTTCAGGCAGTAGATCATTGCCTCCCTCCAGTGGGGGATGTCCATCTGGAAGGTGGTCTTGATCTTGGTTTTGTCCAGCACCGAGTAGGCCGGGCGTGCGGCCTTGGTCGGGAATTCCGACGTGTGGCAGGGGATGATGTGGCATGAGTCGTGACCCGCAGCCGCGGCGATCTCCGTCGCGAAGTCGTACCACGAGCAGACGCCCTCGTCGGTGAAGTGGTACACGCCCTCGTTGCCCGCGTAGCGCCCCGTCTCGATCAGGGAGAAGATCGCAAGCGCCAGGTCTCCGGCGTAGGTCGGAGTGCCCACCTGGTCGAAGACCACGCGCAGCGTCTCACGTACGGAGAATGTGCCTTGGGCGTTCATCTCATGCCGCAGATTGACGCCATGCACATATTCCATGACCAGAAAATCAAGTCCATTGAACTCGCCGGTGTCATACACCTGAACGATGTGCGGGTTGGCGATGGACGCGGCCGAATTGGCCTCGCGGCGGAACCGTTCGACGAACTGCTCCCGATGCGGGCCTTTGGCGAGTTGTGTGTGCATGACCTTAATCGCCACGGTGCGCCCCAGACGCTCATCGATGGCCTCATACACGGTGGCCATACCACCCTCGGCGATATTGCGCACGATGCGGTAGCGTCCCTCAATCATCTGTGCGGGCTCGTTCTCACTCATGTTGTATCGTACGGTTCCTTTAATCACGACTAAACATGTTCAGTGTACATGGCCCCGGTTACGCGGCCGGAGCATCAGCGCATAGCTTTCACGGGTTTTCACCGGTGTTCATGGTCTCATGGTCCGGCGGCTCGCATTGTGGACTATCGCAAGGATTCGGGGACGAATCGCGCACAAGCCTCGGTCAGACGGCGTTGCGCTTCGGAATTCAGCTCAAGACCGGCAATCGCCTTACGGGACTCACCCCATAGGGCAGCGATGCGCTCGCGGGATCGATCAAGAGCACCGGTCGACGTGAACAGTTCAATGGTGCGGGCCACCTGGTTGTCATTGCGACAATCTTCTTCGAAGATGGCAATCAGATCGGCCTTATCCGCCGTATCTGCCGCAGACAGAGCATCAGCCAACAGCACTGTGCGTTTGCCTTCTCGGATGTCTCCGCCAACTGGTTTTCCGGTATTGCGGCTTGATCCGACGACATCCAACAGGTCATCCGCCAGTTGGAACGCCAGTCCGAGCGGCCGGCCGACGGCCAACGCGCAATGCCTGGCCTGATCCGGGCTCTCTCCTGCGGCCAGCAGTGCAAGCAGCAGTGGAGCGATGGTGGTGTAACTGGCTGTCTTCCAGCGGAATACGTTCAATGAGGCGTTCGCCAGAGCTTCGGGATTAGACAGCGGGGTCATCTCGACGGCCAAGTCCAGTACCTGGCCGATTTCCACCTCGCGTTGCATGGTAAGAAACGCCTCGTTCAGGGCATCGGTGTTGGGAAGACGGCTGGCGGACCGGTGTGTGATTTCAATGCAGGCGGTGGCCAGAATGTCGCCGAGCATCAGGCCCAAGCCACGGCCTATGGCACCGCTGTGTACGGCCTGTTCCAAGGCACGATGTGCGGAAGGCCTGCCCCGGCGCAGATCGGATTCGTCGATGATGTCGTCATGCACCAGTGCGGCCGTCTGAAACACTTCAATGGCGCAGGCCAGGTCGATCATGGCGTCACGCCGATCAGGCGTCACGTCGCCGGCAAGAATATCGAAGGCGTCCAACGCGAGCAGCGCACGCAGTCGTTTGCCTCCTTGGCTGGAGGAGGCGGCTTGGTCCACAACCTGTTCCATCACCGGTTTCAGGGCGTCGGCAACCTCGTCGGTGGCGGGGGCGGCAGTCAGTTCCCGCACCAACTGAATGATGCGTGGCTCGATGATTTCGCGGTTGTTAGCAGTTGTGCACATGCCTAATAACTTATCCACAGGGTTTGAAGAACACAAGAACGTTGGGAATCAAGGGTTTTGAAGCTAGAACCACAATGGTCGTTTTTTCCTGCGTCATACGGCGTTTTCAGCCATAGTGGGCACACACCCCCTCGGCGCATGAGCTATCCGGCTCGGCGCGCACCACAACACCAATAGATTGCACACCATTAGTCAAGGAGGACATGATGAACAACAACACGCCGCACAAGCCGCGTAAGAGCCGACACGCCAAACGGCACGCCGCCGAGCAGACGGAGCCCTTTGGCTTTGACGAGTTGGAGACGAGATCACAGGAATTTCGCAATGATCGACGACTTCGAGGCACGCAACAGGCTAATGCCGACTGGGTGGCCGAACCATTGGACGAATGGCTGTCTTGTCTTGATGCCGGGAACACCGACCTAGGCCGAGAGACGATGGCCGCGTTTGCGGTGGGCATGCGTGAGACCTTATCGATTCGTGATGCGCTGATTCTCTCGTTGGTTATTGATGAAAGCCGTTGCCCCAAGTCATGGCTTATGGAATTCGCGGCGCGACCGCATCTGGCGCGTACGAGAACACGAATGGGCGAGCTGCTGACTTGCGCATTCGAGGATGAAGGCATGATGCCGGATAAGGAGCGTTGCCATGCCGGCATCGGTATGTTGCTCGATATCGCCGAAGCCTCACCGGTGCCGTACTGCATACAGCCATTGGCCGTAATCGCCTACACCTTATGGTGGCTGGGCGATCCGCGAGCAATGGTGTTCGCCTTGCGATGCCTGCTGCTCGATGAGGATTGTTCGCTGGCGGCGATGATATTCTCAGCCGCCGATCGAGGCGTGGCACCGGCATGGTGCTCGGGCTGAGTGAACAGAAACGGCGGATTTCCGAGGTTTTACGCGCGATGCGCGGAAGGAAAGCGTGTGGTGATCGGCAACACGTCGGGCAACGATGTGGGAATAATCGTCCGTGGAGGGTGGTTTACTCACATAGTTGACGATTTGCCCTTGCCAGAAGTGGGCCCATGTGGTATATGCACTTCACGGCGAGAGATCAGGAGGAGCAGTTTTGGCCACGAAGGAAACGACGGCAACCAAGCAGACAGCCGAGTCCAGCGAGGAGACCGAGACCAAGAAGAAGGCCAGCTCTACGACCACCGCACGCAAGACTTCCGCCAAGAAGTCCAAGTCCGCAGAGCCCTCGAAAAAGACCACGCGCAAGTCCGCTGCGAAGAAAACCGCGAAGAAGGCCAAGGACGATGAGCTCGTCAAAGACGAGGACACTCAGGTCGATGACGAGCTTGATGACGATGCCGAGGTCAACGACGACGATTTGGACGTTGACGACCTCGACGAGGATCTTGACGACGTTGACGAAGACGATGCCGACGACGAAGACCTCGATGAGGACGATGCCGACGACGATGATGTGGAAGACGACGAGGACGAGGAAGAAGCCAAGTCCAAGGCACCCGAGCAGCCCAAGGAAAAGGGTGCCTACGTGGTCTCCGACACGGATGATGAGGAAGAGAACATCATCCCCTCGGGCAATCCGAAGCGTCGTGTGATTGCGGCCGGCGCAACCGCCGACCCGGTCAAGGACTACCTGAAGCAGATCGGCCGTGTGAGCCTGCTGAATGCCGAGCAGGAAGTCGACCTGTCCGAGCGCATCGAGGCCGGCCTGTACGCCCAGCACCTGCTCGACACCGAAAGCGAAGGCATGGAGTTCAAGCGCAAGCGTGAACTCAAGTGGGCCGCCGCCGACGGCAAGAAGGCTAAGGACCATCTGCTGGAAGCCAACCTACGACTTGTGGTCTCGCTCGCCAAGCGCTACACGGGTCGCGGCATGCTCTTCCTTGATTTGATCCAGGAAGGCAACCTTGGTCTGATTCGTGCCGTCGAGAAGTTCGACTGGAAGAAGGGCTTCAAGTTCTCCACCTACGCCACGTGGTGGATTCGTCAGGCCATCACCCGTGCCATGGCCGATCAGGCCCGCACCATTCGCGTGCCTGTGCACATGGTCGAAGTGATTAACAAGCTGTCCCGTGTACAGCGCCAGATGCTGCAGGATCTGGGGCGTGAACCTACGCCGGACGAGCTGGCCCGCGAGCTGGATATGCCGGTTGAGAAGGTGCAGGAAGTGCAGAAGTACGGCCGCGAGCCGATTTCCCTGCACACCCCGCTTGGCGAGGATGGCGATTCCGAGTTCGGTGACCTCATTGAGGATACCGACGCCATCGCTCCGTCCGACGCCGTGGCCTTCTCCCTGCTGCAGGAACAGTTCAAGCAGGTGCTGGAAACCCTGTCTCCGCGTGAGGCCGGCGTCATCAAGATGCGCTATGGCCTTGAAGACGGCCAGCCGAAGACGCTGGACGACATCGGCCGTGTGTATGGCGTGACCCGTGAACGCATCCGTCAGATCGAGTCCAAGACCATGTCCAAGCTGCGCCACCCGTCCCGTTCGCAGACCCTGCGCGACTTCCTGGATCAATGATCATCTGGCTCCCCTCTGTGAGGGGAGCCAAGCATTTGAAGAGAAAAATAGGACTGTATGCCCAAAGAAGAATACGGCGCCAAGGACCTAGCTGTTCTTGAGGGCTTGGATGCGGTGCGCAAGCGTCCGGGCATGTACATCGGCACCACCGACTCGCAGGGTCTTATGCACTGCCTGTGGGAGATCATCGATAACTCTGTGGATGAGGCCTTGGCCGGCTTCTGCAACGATATCGTGGTCACCCTGCACACCGACGGTTCCGTGGAAGTCGCGGACAATGGCCGAGGCATTCCGGTGGATAAGGAACCGAAAACCGGCCTGTCCGGCGTGGAGGTCGTACTGACCAAACTGCATGCCGGTGCCAAGTTCGGCAACTCGTCTTATAACGCCGTCGGTGGCCTGCACGGCGTGGGCTCCTCCGTGGTCAATGCCCTGAGCTCCCGACTGGACGTCGAAGTGGATCGTGACGGCAAGACGCACCACATGACCTTCCACCAAGGTCACCCTGGCGTATACACGGATGCCGACCCGGCCAATCCGTCTCCCGATTCCCCGTTCAAGCGCACTCGCAAGAACCGACCCACCGAGCTGGAAATCATCGGCAAGGTATCTCCCAAAACCACTGGTACCCGTATTCGCTACTGGTATGATCCGGAGATTTTCAACAAAACCGCCGAATTCTCATACGAACAGCTCATCGACCGCGTGCGCCAGACCAGCTTCCTGGTGCCCGGCCTCAAAATCACCATTGTTGACGAAAACGTACCGGAAACGGCGACTGACACCGCCGAAGCCATTGATGCCGACGCAGTCGAACCTGCGCAAGACCAGGCCCCGGCTTTGGACGTCTCGTCCAACGATGCCGAACTCTTCGACGACTCCACCGAGGCTCAAGCCGACAGTACCGAGAGCCTGTCCGAGGAGGACTTCTCGCTGACGGCCGGCGACCAGGTCGTCGATGGCGCGTTCGGCGAGCAGCCCGCGCACCCGCGCGTCGTGGAATTCCTGCACACCGGCGGCGTCAAGGACTTCGTCGACTTCCTATCCAAAGGCGAGCCGATCTCCGACATCTGGCGCATCCAAGGCGAGGGCACCTATAAGGAGGAGACCCAGGCCGTGGGCGAAGGCGGTGAACTGCACGCCCAGGAAATCGAACGCACCTGCGGCGTGGACATCGCCCTGCGATGGGTCAACGGCTACGACACCACAATCATGAGCTTCGTGAACATCGTGGAGACGCCCGGCGGCGGTACTCACGTGGACGGTTTCATGAACGCCATCACCAAGCAGATTCGCAAGGCGGTGGAAGACAACGCCCGCAAGCTCAAGGTGAACATGAAGGACTCCGCCATGAAGGTGGAGCGCGACGACATCCAAGCCGGACTCGTGGCCGTGGTCACCGCACGCGTGGCCGAACCTCAGTTCCAAGGCCAGACCAAGGACGTGCTTGGCACCGCGCAGGTCAAGCCGATCGTCACCCGGCTCACCGACAAGCAATTCGGCGAGATGATCACCGGCTCCAAACGCGGATACAAGGAACAATCCGGCCGCGTGCTGGAGAAGATCGTCGGCGAAATGCACGCACGCATCCAGTCGCGCAAGGCCAAGGAGGTCACGCGCCGCAAGAACGCGCTCGAATCCGCCTCGATGCCGGCCAAACTCTCCGACTGCCAGCCGGGCAATGACGACGTGGCCGAACTGTTCATCGTCGAGGGTGATTCCGCACTCGGTACCGCCAAGGCCGCCCGCAACGCCGGTTTCCAAGCGCTGCTGCCGATTCGAGGCAAGATTCTGAACGTGCAGAAGGCGTCGATTACGCAGATGCTCTCCAACAAGGAATGCGCGGCCATCATCCAGGTGGTGGGCGCCGGCTCAGGCCAGAGCTTTGACATCGAACAGTCGCGCTACCACAAGATCATCATGATGACCGATGCCGATGTGGACGGCGCGCACATCCGTATCCTGTTGCTGACGCTGTTCTACCGGTACATGCGGCCGCTTATCGAACACGGCTACGTGTATGCCGCAGTGCCGCCGCTGCACCGCATCGCGTTGACCGGCTCGCACAAGGGCGAATACATCTACACGTATTCCGATGACGAGCTGGCCGGCAAACTGGCCGACCTCGACAAGAAGCACATCGGTTACAACGACGACATCCAGCGATACAAGGGTCTGGGCGAGATGGATGCCGACCAGCTGGCGGACACCACCATGGACCCGCGCACGCGTATGCTGCGCCGCATCCGCATGGAGGACGCCGCCCAGGCATCCGAGATCTTCAGCCTGCTGATGGGCGACGACGTGCCGCCGCGCAAGCAGTTCATCGTCGACAACGCCGACGATTTCGACCGCTCCAAGATCGATACCTGATCGAAGACGTCGCTGATAATGACATCGTGCTTACCGAGAATTTCCGTAATTGGCGTTTGAGGTGAGCACGTTGTCATATGTTTTATGCGTGTTGCCCATGAGCTATTCGATAGACTGATGACATCGTTATCACAACCGGTGCCGTACTGTGAATGGGAGATGGAACATGGCCAGTCTGTTGCTTGCCGTCATCTATGTGGCGTTTATCAGTCTGGGGTTGCCGGATTCGCTACTCGGGTCCGCATGGCCCACCATGAGCCAGGATCTGAACGTGCCGGTGGCGTGGGCTGGCGGCATCTCCGCGGTGATTTCCATGTTCACGATTGTCTCGGCGCTGCTTTCGGACCGAATGACATTGAAATTCGGGGCAGGCAAGGTCACCGCCGTTTCGGTGGCGTTGACTGCGGCGGCCTTGGCAGGTTTCTCCGTTGCCCCGAATTACTGGGTGCTGTTGGCCATCGCCATACCATACGGCCTTGGCGCGGGCGGAGTGGATGCGGCGCTCAATAACTACGTAGCCATTCACTACGAAAGCCGGCATATGAGCTGGCTGCACTGCATGTGGGGCGTCGGCGCATCGGTCGGCCCCTACATCATGGGCTATGCGCTCTCTCAAGGCCAAGGTTGGCCGTGGGGCTATCGGTACATCGCGATCCTGCAGGTGATGCTGACCGTCATCCTGGTGCTGAGCCTGCCGCTGTGGAAGAAACGTGGCGCAATTGCGGTCGGCGAATCGACCGATGACACCGCATCATCTGACGGCAATGCCGAGAGATTTGGCACTGCTGAAGGGGTGTCTGTTGCCGAACGCAAACCGCTCGGCGTGGCCGGCGTGCTCGCCATTCGCGGTGCCAAGGAAATCCTCGTGATGTTCTTCTGCTACTGCGCCGTCGAATCCACGGCGGGTCTGTGGGCCTCCAGCTATATGGTGATGCACAGCGGCATCGACAAGATCACCGCCGCCAGCTGGGCCAGCCTATTCTACGTAGGCATCACCGTGGGTCGTGCGCTTTCCGGCTTTCTGACCATGCGATTCAAGGACCCGGTCATGATTCGCCTCGGCCAAGTGCTGGTGTTCGCCGGCATCCTCACCATGTTCGTGCCATTGCCTCACCACCTTGGCGTGGTCGTTGGGCTGGTGGTCATCGGCTTCGGGTGCGCGCCGATTTATCCGTGCGTCATCCACTCGACGCCGGCCTACTTCGGCGAAGACAAATCGCAGGCCATCGTCGGCGTGCAGATGGCCTGCGCCTATGTGGGCTCACTGCTCATGCCGCCACTGTTCGGCATCATCGCGCAATATGTGACAATCAGTCTCTACCCGTGGTATTTGCTGGTGCTCTTGGTGCTGATGGTGGCCATGCACGAGCGTCTTCGCAAGTTGCGCGGCTGATCATATGCGCATTTGGGCCCGTCGCCTACTATGCTTGGAGCCCATGGTGATAAGTGGAGAAGAACATGAACAGATGCCCGAGCCCGTACGGGAGCGATTGAGAGCGCTGAAGGATGCGCCGGGCTCGGTAATCGTGGTCGGCTCGATGAACGCCGATTACACCGTAACCACTAAACGACTACCCAAGCCAGGTGAAACCGTCAATGGTGGTGCCATGAAAGTGCTGCCGGGCGGCAAGGGCGCGAATCAGGCATCTGCCGCCGCTCGTCTCGGTGTCAATGTCCAGTTGCTGGGCGCGGTGGGCGAGGACTCCAACGCGGACTTCCTATTAAGCAAGCTGGATGAGGCCGGCGTCGACACCGCCGATATCCTGCATGTCGAAGGCCCCAGCGGCGCCACGGTAATCACCGTGAGCGCTGAGGGCGAGAACACCATCGTCTATTCGCCGGGTTCCAATGCCAAGGCAAGTGCCGGCTATGTGCAATCACATCGCACGACCATCGCCGAATGCGCGGCATTGGGACTGGGTCTGGAGAGCCCGATTGCCACCGTTATCGCCGCCGCGCAGACCGCGCATGACGCTGGCGTGACCGTGCTGCTCAACGACTCGCCATTTATGGACGAGCTGCCTCACGAACTGGTGGAAGCCACGGATATTCTGCTGGTCAACCAGCATGAAGTGGCTCAACTGCTGGGCCTGCCGGATGATGACGTG
>ERZ826146.2948-NODE-2948-length-11868-cov-2.605435_pt1 | contig 11868 bp, 8 predicted proteins | sample MGYA00519857_ERZ826146 | MGnify/ENA primary metagenome ERZ826146 (study PRJEB31778, sample SAMEA3449222) | human gut metagenome | biome: human gut; feature: human-associated habitat; material: faeces | place: United Kingdom | collected 2010/2012 ...
TAAAGATCCGCGATAATGGTATCGGGATTCCGGAACAGGATATCGACCGGGTATTTGACAAGACCTTTACTGGGGAGAATGGACGCAAAGGAAATGCTTCTACTGGAATGGGTTTGTATATATGTAAACAGCTTTGTAATAAGCTCGGACATGCGATTACGATTGCGTCCGTGTACGGGGAATACACCGAGGTGGAGATCGCCTTCGGCAAAGAGACTTTCTTGACGAAAGAGTAGTCTATAACCTTACAAAAATGTAAGGTTGTTGTCATGAACTACGATGGATAGAAAGCATGAGAGAATGTATGATGCAGGCAGGATAGATGCCTGAGATGCTAATTTAGAAGAAAGGCACAGTCTGGTACTGTGGCGAGGATTTGGAACATGGCTTATCATGAATCCATGTATTTTTTAGTATTTTTACCGGTGGTTCTCATCGGATATCAGCTTGCACCAAAGCAGGTGCGCTTTGGTGTGCTACTCTTTTTTAGTTATTGTTTCTATTTTTTATTCAGCCACAGATTAATTGTATATTTGCTTGGCGCAACTACAATCACCTATCTGACAGGACGGCTGGTTGCGACTGGTGAGAAAAAACGCAGAAAAACGATTCTGATCGTGGGTGTCTGGCTGTTGCTTGGCATGCTGCTTGTGATGAAGTACAGCGGATTTTTTGCGGAGAATCTGAATGCACTTTTCGGGACGATGAACTTTGGATTCCGGTTTCCGGTGCGGCGGTTCCTGCTGCCACTTGGCATCTCGTTTTACACGCTTTCTGCGATCGGTTACATGGCGGATGTGTATTGGAAGAAGATTGAACCGGAGCGAAATATTGCGAAGCTTGCCCTCTTTTTAAGCTTCTTTCCAATCATCATGGAAGGTCCGATCTGTATGTACAGCGATACTGCAGAGACGCTTGCGAAGGGCGAGGATATCCGGAGTGAAAACCTTATCCGCGGCTATATGCGGATTGGCTGGGGGCTGTTGAAGAAGGTCGTAATCGCAGACCGCCTGTATGTCGTTGTGCAGACGCTGTTTGATGGGTATGCGTCCTACCACGGCGTGATGATCGTCGTTGCGGCAGTGTCCTATACAGTGCAGCTTTATATGGAATTTTCTGGCTGCATGGATATCGTGATCGGAAGTGCGGAATGTTTTGGCGTGACATTGCCGGAGAATTTCGCGCAGCCGTTCGTATCGAAGAATGCATCTGAGTTTTGGCGGAGATGGCATATCTCGCTTGGCAGATGGTTCAAGACGTATATCTTCTATCCGGTTTCCATGTCGAAGCTTACCAGAAAATGGAACCGGTTTGCGAAGAAACATACAAGCAAATACATAAAGCTGATGGTTGCGTCGGCAATCGCATTATTCCCGGTGTGGGTGTGCAACGGACTGTGGCGTGGTGCGAACTGGAGCTACCTGTTCTACGGCATGTATTACTTCGTCGTAATTATGATTGAGCTGATGTTGGAACCAGCGGTGAAGAAGCTTTGCGCGGCATGGAAAATCGCAGAAGACGCGGCATGGTGGAATGTCCTTCGGATCTTGAAAACATGGGTAATCATTTTCACCGGAGAACTGTTTTTCCGGGCGGATACACTTGGCATTGGCATGCACATGTTCCGGTCGCTGTTCCATGATTTTTCGATACAGAAGCTTTGGGATGGTACGTTGCTTACGCTTGGACTTGGCAGAGTGGAGATCGGAATTATTTTAGTCTCTCTGTTGATTGTCGGCGTAGTAAATCATTTCCGTGAGCAGCAGATTGATGTGCGCGGTGTGATATTACAGAAGCGATTGCCAGTGCGCTGGCTCGTGTATCTTGCGCTCATCTTTGTCGTACTTATATTCGGTGCGTATGGACCGGGATATCAGGAGGTGGATCTGATCTATGCAGGCTTCTAAAGATATGGATATACAAAAGAAAGATATTTTGGGAAATACGGATTCTGGAAGAAAAAAATCCGGGACACATAAGATATGGCTTCGGGCAGCCGCATTTGCAATGGTGGTTTTGCTGCTTCTTGTAGCAGCCGGGAAGATATGTGATCCGATTCGGCTTGGCTTGCAGGATTCGGTTTCCGAGCGGGAACGGTACCTGCTGCATCTGCTGTCCGAACCGGAGGATATGGTTGATGTGGCAATCCTTGGCGACAGCGAGAGCTATACGGTATTGTCCACCTATCATTTATGGAAGGACGCGGGGATTGCATCATATATCGGTGGACAGTCCGGACAATGGATCGGGGAAAGTTATTTTTCGCTGAAGAAGATTCTCAAGCGGCAGTCTCCCAAGGTTTTGATCTTAGAGACGAATGAATTTTTCTCCAGAGGAGATGCGAGTGTGATAAAGGATGCGGCGAAATCCGCGCAGGAGTTTGCACGGCAGATGTTTCCGATCCTCAAATATCACCGTTTCTGGAAGATGGAACCCGCCGATCCGAAATTGCAGACGACGATTTTCAATGGGTTTGAATTGCGTGCAGCGGTGGCGCCGTATACGGGTGGTGGCTACATGCATACAACCGACGATAGAACACCGGTGACTTTTATCACAAGGTATTATCTGGATAAGATCAAGCGTTTGTGTGATGCACATGGAACGAAGCTGTTGTTTGTGACAGCCCCTTCCCCGGTCAATCATACGATGCAGCGGCACAATGAGGTGCAGGCACTTGCAGATGCGCTTGCCGTTCCATACCTCGATCTGAATCTGAATACCGAGGAGCTTGGAATCGACTGGAATCTGGATACCCTCGATGGTGGCGATCATTTAAACTATACCGGTTGTCAGAAAGCTACGGCATATCTGCAGCGGTATATGCAGACGCATTATACGTTGCCGGATCGCCGGGATGATGTACGGTACGAGGCGTGGAACAAGCAGGCGGAAGAATTTGAAAAACTGCTTCCACAACCTTAAAGAAATCTTAAACGATTGCTTGGTTTTATCTTAATATTTAAGTTGCTATACTATGTAACAGAACAAAGAAATGCGGCGGATGAACCTGCACGCATGGAGGACATTATGAAAAATGTATTAGAATATCTGGAACAAAGTGCAAAGATGTATCCGGACAAGATAGCAGTGAAGGATGCGGCATGTTCCTATACATATGAACAATTACAGAACAAAGCGAAATGCATTGGTGCCTGTCTGGCAAAGCAGACAACACCGCGCCATCCGGTCTGTGTATTTGCCGATAAGAGTGCGGATACACTGGCAGTCTTTTTTGGAATCGTCTATGCGGGCTGCTTCTACACACTGGTTGATCCTTCGTTTCCGGAGGCACGCATCCAGTCGATGCTCTCGGTGTTACAGCCGGATGTGATCGTGGATGGAAGTGATGCGTCGGAGAAGCTTACCGCGTGTGGCTACATAGAGAATGTGGTTCGGATGGAAACGCTGACACAGGGGATGGATAGTGAATGTACAGGTTCCGATGAAAATCAGTTACAACAGATCCGGGAATCTATGATTGACACCGATCCACTCTACTGTAATTTTACTTCCGGCTCGACCGGAACCCCGAAGGGGGTGCTTGTGGCACATCGGTCGGTGATTGAATTTATCGATCAGTTTACAGAGATCTTTGATATCACGGAAGCCGATGTGATCGGCAATCAGGCGCCGTTTGATTTCGATGTATCAGTGAAGGATATTTACAGTGCGATGAAGATGGGCGCAACCTTAGTTGTGATTCCGAAAGCGTATTTCATGTTCCCAAACTCCGTTGTGGACATGCTCGATGAGAACCATGTCACGACGCTGATCTGGGCGGTGTCGGCACTCTGCCTGTTGAACCGGCTGCATGGACTGAAACATAAGGTACCAGCAGATATCAACAAGATTTTGTTCAGCGGCGAGGCAATGCCGATCCGGCAGCTTCATGCATGGCAGAGCTACTACCCGGATGCGATGTTTGTGAATCTCTACGGACCGACGGAGATCACCTGCAACTGTACCTATCATATTTTAGACCGGACATACGGCGAGGACGAAAAACTTCCGATCGGAATTCCATTTCCAAATGAACGCGTCTTTCTGCTCGATGAGGAAAATCGTCTGATCGAACCGGGAAGTGCTGGCAAGACCGGAGAGCTTTGTGTGGCAGGTACGACGCTTGCGCTTGGATATTACAGAAATGCAGCGGCAACGGTGAAGGCATTTGTGGCAAATCCGTTACAGACCGATTACCCGGAGACAATCTATCGGACGGGAGATCTGGCAAGCTACGGCGAAGATGGGCTGCTTTATTTCGCGGGACGGAAAGATTTTCAGATCAAGCATATGGGACACCGCATCGAGTTAGAAGAGATTGAACATGCACTGGCGGTGATCCCGGAGATCGAAGGTGCCGCGTGCTTTTATGACCGCGAGAAGAACAAAGTCGTTGCCTGCTATATCGGAATTGACGATAAGAAATATCTGATTACTGCGATGAAGAAAAAGGTGCCGGATTACATGGTGCCAAATGTATTTTGCAAGGTGGACATGCTGCCACTCAACAAAAATGGCAAGACGGACAAGAAGCTTTTGGAGGCACAGTACAGGGAAGGAGCGTTTGCATGAATACAGAGGCGTTAAGAACGGTTGCGGCGACATATGGAACGCCGACCTACATCTTCGATGTGCGGGAAGTGGAAGCGCGAATACGGTTGCTTCGCAGCTTGCTGCCGGAGGACACCGGACTTTGCTTTGCCGTAAAAGCAAATCCATTTCTGATCCCATATGTGGCAGATCTGGTTGATCGGCTGGAGGTCTGCTCGCCGGGCGAATATGAGATCTGCATACAGGAACAGATTGCACCGGAGAAGATCGTGGTATCCGGGGTAAACAAGACTTACGAATCCATGAAACGCATCCTGTCTTACAGCAAGGGTGCTGGGATCTATACGATCGAATCGGAAGAGCATGCGAAGATCCTGCGGACACTTGCAGAGAAAAATCAGATGCCGCTTTCGGTACTGATCCGGCTTTCGAGTGGCAATCAATTCGGCGTTGATGCGGAGACGTTCCTCCGGCTGGCAAAGGAGATACAGGAAAGCCCGTATCTGACACTGGCGGGCGTCCATTATTATGCAGGGACACAGAAGCGGCAGAGCAAGCTGGAGAAGGAACTTGATACCTTAACCGCATTTGCAAAGACGTTTGAAGAAGAGACCGGAACCGTGCTGAATGAGCTTGAATATGGAGCAGGCATGAAGGTGTCTTATTTCATAAATGACAGCGAGAAGGATCAGAGGGAAAGCGAGCCGGAACCGCAGATACAGGCACTTGCCGAAAAGCTTCGGACATGTGCCTACGGCAAAAAGACGATCGAGCTTGGACGGTTCCTCGTCTCCATGAGCGGCTATTACCTGACGCGTGTGATGGATGTCAAGCGGACGGCACAGCCGGGATTCCTGATCTTAGATGGCGGAATCCACCAGATCAACTACTATGGCTGGATGATGGGAATGAAGCAGCCGGAGATCGAAGTCTTGGCAGAAAAAGACGGTGACGAGGAACTGTTTCATTTGTGCGGATCGCTCTGTACAGTCAATGATGTGCTGGCGCGGGATGTTGCCCTGCATGATCCGAAAAAAGGCGATGTGATCTGTTTCAAACGATGTGGCGCATATGCAGCGACCGAGGGCATGGCGATGTTTCTAAGCCGGGAGCTTCCGCAGGTTCTGATCTGCAAGACAGACGAGAAGATCGAGAAGCTGCGCGACCAGATGGAGACGTATCTGTTTCATGTGTCTGCAACAACATAATACAAAACACATGTGGAATCATTGGTAACAATACATGAGAATTCATGGATTTATAATAAAGATTAGGAGGATTTGTAACATGGAAGAATTATTGGAGATTTTGGAAGGAATTGCACCGGGTGAGGATTTTGAGAACTGCACAACGTTGATTGACGATCATATCTTAGATTCCTTTGCGATTTTATCACTTGTATCAGAAATCGAGGATACCTTTGATGTAGAGGTATCACCGGCAGAGCTGATCCCTGCGAACTTCAATTCAGCAAAGAGCTTGTGGGAGATGATTTGCAGACTCAAGGAAGACTAGTCTAGGAAAGGATGAATCATATGGCTTACCATCTGCTTACATACAGTTTAATATTTTTGCCAGTCGTGATCGCATTGTACCAGTTATGCCCGGCACGGTTCCGGTTTGTGGTACTGCTTGCAACCGATTATACATTTTTCTGTATGATAAGCGGTAAGCTTCTGGTCTGGCTGCTTCTGGCGACGCTTGTGACATATGGAACCGGCAGATGGCTGGCGGCGATTCCGGTTCGGCACAGTGACCTTCACGGAAAAGCGCTGATGCGGAAGAAGCGTGGTGTGTTGGCACTTGGAATTGTTTTGATCTTAGGGGCGCTTGTGACACTCAAATACCTCCGCGTATTTGGGGTGACACTTGCAGCACCGATCGGTATTTCCTATTATAGCCTGCAGGCAATTTCGTATATGACAGATGTTTATCGTGGCACACAGGAGTCCTGTAAGAATCCGGTTAAGGTGGCACTTTATTTGAGCTTCTTCCCGCAGATCATGGAAGGTCCGATCAGTCGGTTTTCCGAGACAGCAGATGCTCTGTATGGTGGGAACAGCATTCAGTTTGAAAATCTGGTCTTTGGTTACCAGCGTATCATCTGGGGGCTGTTCAAGAAGATGGTGATTGCCGATCGGCTGGCACCGCTTGTGGCAAAGGTGTTCAGCAGCTACAACAATTTCGATGGTGCGGCAATCCTCGTTGGGGTGCTGGCATACACGATGCAGCTATATATGGAGTTTTCCGGATGTATGGATATCATCATGGGAAGTGGCGAGATCTTCGGTGTACCATTGCCTGAGAATTTCCGTCAGCCGTTCTTCGCGAAGAATGCGGGTGATTTCTGGCGGAGATGGCATATCACGCTTGGCGCATGGTTGAAGGATTATGTATTCTATCCGATCTCACTTGCCAAGCCAGTGAAGAATCTGGCGAAGAAAATCAAGAAGAAAGCTGGATTTTCGGTCAGCAAATTCGTGGCACCGACGATTGCGTTATTCTTTGTCTGGCTGTCAAACGGCATCTGGCATGGACCACATATGAATTATATTTTTTATGGTATGTATTATTTTGTGCTGATCGTGATCGAGAATCTGACGGAGGAACCGTGCAGGAAGCTGGTGGAGCGATTCAAGCTTGATACAGAATGCATCGGATTTCGGATCTTCCAATTCCTGAAGCTGTTTGTGATCGTGAATATTGGCGAGATGTTCTTCCGTGCTGACACGGTTGCAACTGGATTTCGGATGCTGCGCAGAATCGTGACAGACTTCCATATCACAGCACTTGCGGAGACGAATTTCGGTGTGGATGTGCCGGATCTCATTCTGGCAGTTGTCAGTATCCTGCTCGTATTCGTGGTGGATGTTATTCACGAGAAGGGGATTTCAATCCGGAGAAAGGTGGCGGAATGCAAGCTGCCGGTCCGTTGGAGCTTCTGGTATGCAGTTATACTTCTTGTCGTTGTATTTGGCGCATATGGCAGCGGATATACGATCGTGGATATGATCTACGCGGCGTACTGATAGAGGGATGAATAATTACGTGGAAGATGACATTCGATGTTTGGTAATTTGAAATATTATGGATTGCATGGATAGCGTAATTGTATGTGATTTACGAAAGAAGAATGTTTATGAAAAAAGAAAGTGGAAAATGGAAAACAACTCTCAAGATGGCAGCGGGCAGCGTCGGGTTTCTAGCGGGACTTTGTGTGGTACTGATTCTGGCAGGACGATTCCTGTGTCGGAAGAGTAACGCTGACATCTATGATACAACAGCTGTGCGCACGAAAGATGCGGAAGTGAAAAATGAAGTGAAGGATACGATTGACGTATTGTTCTTAGGTGATAGTGAATGTTATTCGAGCTTCAATCCTCTGCAGATGTTCGCAGAGCATGGCTACACCTCATTTATCTGCGGGACATCGGCACAGCGTATGTGCGACTCGTATGCGATTTTACAGGCGGCATTTGAGACGCAGACGCCGGAGGTCGTTGTGTTGGAAACGAACTGTCTGTTCCGAAGCGTGAAATCTAAGGGTGATTCGAAAGATTATGTCTTAGACCGTCTGTCCGATCATGTGGAGATTTTTAAGAATCATTCCCGCTGGAAGGATGCATTCGTAAGTACAAATTCACTGACGAAGAAAAAAGATGAGAAGAACCGTGGATTTATCAAGCGAAGCACGGTCAAGCCGTATGAGGGTGGAGCCTATATGCATGCGAGCGAGGAACGTAAATCTATGGATGCGGACGCAGAGAAATATCTGCTTTTGATGAAGGAATATTGCGAGAGTCATGGTGCAAAGCTTGTCTTAGTCAGTTCCCCTTCCCCGAAGAACTGGACGTATGCCAAGCACAACAGTGTGTCCGACTGGGCGCAGGCAAACGCGGTTACTTATGAAGATCTGAATCTGAATGATGCGCTTGGCATCGACTGGGCGTCCGATACGAAGGACGGAGGCGACCATCTGAACTTTGACGGCGCGAAGAAGGTGAGTGCATATGTGGGAAACTGGCTATCGGAAGCTTATGGGTTGAAAGACAAAAGAAACAATCCGGACTACAAACACTGGGAGGAAGACAGTGTGGAGTATGCAGCAGCAAGAAACTAGCTCGATGGGACATGCTATTTTGGAGGCAGGGATGCCTCCTTTTTTTTGAATTGGGGCAAAAACCTGAAATATGGGGAATCCCCCCAATGGAGCAGTCACAGGAAGCAAGTGGGTTGGAGTAAAACAGCAGAAATCAGGGAAATACTCCAAGCTGGAAGAATTACATGAAGCGTGACATGGAGTAAAATCAGATAATCATAAGGATTGCTCCAAAGTCGACTCTCTTGCATAGGCATCTGCACCAAATCAATATATAATACAACCATTATATTACAAAATCGTAAGAAACATGTAATCTAGACCGATGGATGTCGGCTGAAAAACCATATATACTGAGTACAGTAAAAAGCGGCAGGAACCCCAGAATTCCTGCCTGCAGAATGTTAGCAAACGAAGGGAGACTATCTATGAATGAGATATTAAAACTTGACAATGTAGAAAAGTATTATGGCAACAAAGCCAACCTGACAAAGGCGGTGGATAAGATTTCGTTCTCCGTAGAGAAAGGCGAGTTTGTTGGAATTATGGGAGCGAGCGGTTCCGGTAAGACAACACTCTTAAATTGTATTTCCACGATCGATCGTGTCACAGCCGGACATATCTATGTCGGAGAGAAAGATATCACGACGATCCGCGGCAATGAATTAAATAAGTTCCGCCGGGAAGAGCTGGGATTTATCTTTCAGGATTTCAACTTGTTGGATACACTGACTGCTTATGAGAATATCGCACTGGCACTCTCTATCCAGAATGTAAAGCCGAAGGAAATCGACAGCCGGATCAAGGAAGTCGCCAAGCGTCTTGGCATCGAGGAAGTCCTGAACAAATACAGCTACCAGATGAGTGGTGGACAGAAGCAGCGTGTGGCAGCAGCGAGAGCGCTGATCACGAATCCAAAGCTGATCTTAGCCGATGAGCCGACCGGTGCCCTTGATTCCAAGTCTTCACGCTATCTGTTAGAGAGCATGAAGGAGATGAATGAAGGGCTTGCTGCAACGATCCTGATGGTTACACACGATGCATTTACAGCAAGCTATGCGTCCCGCGTCATCTTCATCAAGGATGGTAAGATCTTCAATGAGATCCGCAGAGGCGAGGATACCCGGAAACAGTTTTTTAACCGCATTATTGAGGTTGTGACAGTGTTAGGGGGGAGTTTGAATGATGCTCTTTAAATTATCCGCCCGGAATATCCGGAAAAGTATGCAGAATTATCTGATTTATTTTGCAACATTGATCTTAGGCGTAGCAATCTTCTATGTATTTAATGCACTTGGAAGCCAGACAGTTATGCTGAAGGTATCGTCAAATACGGAAGAAATCATCGGGCTTATGAACGAGGCGATGTCTGTCGTCAGTGTGTTCGTATCGATCGTACTTGGCTTTCTCGTCGTGTACGCAAGTACCTTCCTGATGAAACGAAGGAAGAAGGAATTTGGTATCTACTTAACGCTCGGTATGGGAAAAACACAGGTGGCAAAGATTCTCGTGATCGAGACACTGCTGATCGGCGTGATCTCTCTGGTAATCGGGTTACTGCTCGGTATCGGTATCTCACAGGGGATGAGTGTCGTGACAGCGAACCTCTTCGAAGCGGATATGACGAACTTCCAGTTTATGGTCAGCACATCAGCCATCATCAAAACGATTATTTATTTTGCAATCATGTATGTGATCGTCATGGCATTAGATGTAATCATTGTCAGCCGCGCCAAGTTAATAAACCTGCTTTATGCAGGCGCAAAGGCACAGAAAAACCATGCAAAAAACCCGGTTGTCTGTGTGCTTGTATTTATTATAGCGGCTATTCTGCTTGGAACGGCATATTATAAAGTGACAGCCGGTGTCCGTACAATCTCTGACTTTCAGGGACTTGGTATCCAGATCGCGAAAGGTATCATCGGAACCTTCCTTGTATTCTGGTCGATATCCGGGATGCTGCTTGCAATCGTGAAGCGGTGCAGACGGTTTTATTATAAAGGTATCAACTCGTTCAGTGTGAAGGAACTTGGAAGCCGGATCAACACAACGGTGTTCTCTGGCGGGATTATCTGTCTGCTGCTCTTTTTTACGATCTGTATTCTGTCAAGCGCAATGGCAATCCGCAACTCAATGAACCATGTGTTAGAGACATGTACGCCGGTTGATGTGCAGTTTTCAAAGCTGTATTCCTATGATGCAGCCGAGGACTATGATATGACCGGACACAATGTGGAAGAAAACCTGAAAGCCTGTGATATCGATACATCGAAGCTTACGGATGTGACCGAGATGATTCTCTATGCACCGGAAGATATCAATATCGGAGATTTCTTCGGAAAGGCGTTTGCAGAGAGCGGATCGGAGGATTATTTCAAAGAAGCATCGATGGAGACGATGCATATTGGAGAATACAATGCGTTTGTAAGCTCCTTTGGCGGAACGACAATCGACCTTGCAGAGGATGAATATGTGATACTCTGTAATTACGGGGAGATGGAACCACGATACAACGAAGGACTTGCGGAGGGACAGACGGTTACGATAAAAGGAAAGACCTATCATCCGAAATACAGTACCTGTGTGGATGGAATCGTACACATCAGCAATTCAGAGAGCAATGCAGGCGTGCTGCTTGTCCCGGATTCTGTGGATATGTCTGACTGTGATTTCTGGTATGATATCTATTCCGCAAATTATAATACGACAGACCAGACAGAGGTGGATGCACTTAATGAGTACTATAGTGATGCGAATTTCTACAAACTGCAGGAGGCGAAGACAGAAGCAGTCTTAGGCGAGGATGGTTCCTATTATTCCATGAATTGCGAGACAAGCAAGCGGCTCCGTGATAACAGCGTGGGACTTACTGCGATGATCGTATTTATCGGAATCTACTTAGGTGTTGTATTTCTGATCTCCGGTGCGGCAATTCTGTCACTCAAGGAGCTTTCCGAGGCAGCCGACAGCAAGGAGAAATACAGGATCCTGCGCCGGATCGGAGTGGACGAGAAGAAAATCCGTCATTCCCTCCTGGCACAGTCGGGCGTGTTCTTTGCCATGCCGCTTTTACTTGCAATCGTGCATTCCGTCTTCGGAATGCAGACAGCAATGTTTATTCTGACTGCATTTGGACGGGGCGGACTGCTTGGTTCTATCCTGCTTGCGGCAGCCGTGATATTGGTAATTTATGGTATTTATTTTATGATCACATA
>ERZ826146.2949-NODE-2949-length-11857-cov-3.287494_pt1 | contig 11857 bp, 11 predicted proteins | sample MGYA00519857_ERZ826146 | MGnify/ENA primary metagenome ERZ826146 (study PRJEB31778, sample SAMEA3449222) | human gut metagenome | biome: human gut; feature: human-associated habitat; material: faeces | place: United Kingdom | collected 2010/2012 ...
CTCTAATATTCGTCTTTGAATGGTTGCCGGTCACGAAAGCAGCAAGATCACCATGGATATTTACGTCAAGGTGAAATACAACCGCCCAGAGCGGCTCGCAGGAGTGTCAGGAAGCTGGTGAACAGATGTGAAGGGTGAAAGTATTTTACAAAATTACTCAGTTAAACAATATATCTTTACCTGGTAAAATATATGGGAAGATTACAAGTTGATATATTTACACATAAAATAGTAAATACAGACAAATAACATTAATTAAATGGTAATAACTGCAAACTAACCAAAAAACAGTAATACAATTATGCATTGTGCATAACACTTATATGGAAAATAAAATCTCCTTTGTACAGCAAAACCAAATTATCCTTGCTATTTATAGTGACTTTTATTATAATTAAAAGCGCGTGATTATGCGTCTGTATAGTATTGTGTACAAAATTCGGAGAATAGAAATGCAGCAGATTATTTTAGGGAGTGCAGGTTTTCTTCTGTACTTTATTTACGATATAAACAGTGTTAGAAAACAGAACAGGTTGTTACAAAAATTTTTCGCAGCGGGCACTATTCTGGTTGTTTTGTCACTGTTCATGGAACTTTGGTTTGCATGGGAACAGTGCAGTCACAGGATCGGAAGAATGATTGGATTCGGAATCGGAGCAATGTGCTTTTGGCACTTCTTATATACACCTTGTTTTTCGCTCTTCCTTTTGAGCAAACCTATTGTGAAGAAAACAGATTACGGGCTGCATACACAGAAGGGGTGTATGGATTGTGTCGGCATCCCGGCGTTTTGTGGTTTGCAGGTGCATATCTTTGTATGTGGGGAATGTTTGGCGGATGGAAACAGGGAATCTATTTTTTACTTATGATTTTTTGGAATTATCTGTATATCATTTTTCAGGATCTGTGGACTTTTCCGCAGACGTTTTTTAATTATAGAGAATATCAGAAAAACACCCCCTTTTTAATACCAAATAAAGAAAGCATACAGGCATGTTTCTATAGTGTCAGAAAACAATGATCGATCTGGAGCGGACAGACTATGAATTTAGAAGAAAAATTAAAGAAACAACAGTATAAAGAAATCTGGCAGCAGTACTGTGGATTCCTTGATTTGTCCATGGATGGATATATGAAGATTCAACGGCGATTGATGGAGGAGCAGATCCGGTTATGGAGTAACTGTGGTCTGGGACAGTCCATTTTGAAGGGAAAGCATCCGACGAATCTGGATGAATTTCGGAAAATGGTGCCATTGACAACCTATGAAGATTATGCAGATGTGTTGCTTACCAAGCAGCCGGATATGCTTCCGGGCAATCCGGTTATCTGGATCCAGACGACCTGGGAGGGTGGTAAGCATCCTATTAAGGTGGCACCCTATACCAGAAGCATGCTGGATACCTATCGCAACAACGTGACGGCATGTCTGATTCTTTCTACCAGTAAAGAAAAGGGCTCTTTTGATGTGGCAGCTACAGACAAATTTTTGTATGCCCTGGCACCGTTGCCTTTTGCAACCGGACTTTTTCCGTTGGCATTGGGTGAGGAGATCGGAATTGAATTTTTACCGGCAGTTGCTGAAGCTGTAAATATGAGCTTCAGCGAAAGAAATAAACTGGGATTTAAGATGGCTATGCAAAAGGATCTTGGATTTTTCTTTGGTCTTGGAAGTGTGGCTTACGCAGTGAGTCTGAGCCTTTCTTCTCTGACCAGTGGCGGAGGTGGCGGTATCAAACTGTCAAGCCTTATGAAATGCAAGCCTCATATGATCTTACGTATGATTCAGGCAAAGCACCGGTGTAAGAAAGAAAACAGACCATTTCTTCCAAAGGATTTGTTTCATCTGAAAGGATTTATGGTGGCAGGTACGGATAACCTGTGCTACAAAGATGATTTGGAAGAACTTTGGGGCATTCGTCCCATGGAATTGTTTGCCGGTACGGAGCCTTCTATTATGGGTACAGAGACATGGACAAGAAAGGGAATGTATTTCTTCCCGGATACTGCGTTCTATGAGTTTATTACAGAGAAAGATATGATGAGAAATTATGACGATCCTTCATATATTCCGCCTACCTACCTGATGGATGAGGTGAGACCCGGTGAAAAGTATGAGCTGGTATTTACGATCCTGAAAGGAGGTGCGTTTGCCCGTTATCGTTGTGGAGATATGTATCGCTGTGTGGGATTGGAAAATCGGGAAGATGAGACCAGGATCCCTCGTTTTGAATATGTGGACCGGGTACCCTGGATCATTGATATTGCAGGTTTCACCAGAATTTCGGAAAATGGAATTCGAAGTGTGATCAGCCTTTCCAAACTTCCGATCACCAACTGGGTGGCAGCGAAGGAATACAATGAGCAGAACCGACCGTATCTTCACATGTATGTGGAACTGGAGCAGGAGGCACTTCTTAGCAATGCCATGAGTGCCAATATTTTAAAGGATTTACTGAGTACATATTTCAAATATATTGATCAGGATTATCGGGATCTTAAGAAAATTCTGGGTATGGATCCGTTACAGGTTACAATTTTCACCTGCGGAACCTTTGAAGCTTATGAGAAAAAGACAGGCAAAAAGATACATCAGATGAATCCTTCTCATTATGATATGAAGGAATTACTGGATGTACAGGAATATCTAAATAAAGTAAGATAACTGTACAGGCATGGAACAGTTATGAGTGAAACAAAGAATGGGATAAGGGAAATTTATGGGAACCTACGGATATATATCAATTATAGCCATGCTGTGCTATGGCTTTCTGCTGTTGATGTTTTTGACAGCAAAGAAAAATAAAATCATAAACAGTTTTCTGGTGGTATTGCTGGGATTGCTTTTCTGGACAGGAGGCTCTGCCTTCATGCGAGCACAGTTCTGGCCGGGATGTGAATTCTGGTATCAGGTTTCCCTGTTGGGAATCTTATTACTGCCATATGCGTATTATCGTTTTATTCTTGCCTTTGGCGGAGTCAGGAACGGATCCGTCGGTAGAATATACCTGGTGACCATGCTGATCTGCTTTTGGGTGAATGCCCAATTTGGAGTTTTTCTGGAATCTCCTAAGATGATAGAAAAAAGAGGGGTACAAACCTTTGTATATGAGATCAACCCTTCTATTATTGTATTTTTCATTCCGGCAGGACTTTTTCTGATCCACCTTTTTGTAATTCTTGTACGGATCTGTAAAGAAAACCCTACCATGAAAGTTCAGTATGAGCCGGTGATGATGGGGGTACTTGCACTGTTTTTTGGCAATGCATTTCTTGGAATTCCATTTTTCAGCGGTTTTCCGATTGATATTTTAAGTGGTGTGGTAAATGTATTTTTACTGTTTTATGCACTGATTCGAAGACGATTGTTCCGCCTCCAGATGCTGGCATCTCCCAGTTTGTGCTATGGCGTAGGATTCCTGTTTTCTGTTCTTGTATTTTTAAATATCATGCCGTTTCTGCAAAAGATTCTCCATATGCAGCCGGATAATAATATCACCATGTACACCCTTGTATTTGCCATTGCTTTTCTGATTACCTATGCAATCTTTACTTATCTGTGGAAGCTTTTGATCCGCAGTGTATTTGTAAGGGAAGAGAACCATCAGGCGGAGAAGTTAAGGGAATTTAATTCAGCGATTTCAAAAACCCTGGATCTTCAGGAAATTCTGGATCGAACCATCCGGGTGATGAAAGAACTGATGGATGTGGGAAATATCTATATATGTATGCAGAAAGCGCCCGGAGAGGCTTACTGTGGAGTTGCAAGTGACCAGCCTCTTAACGATCTGGCATTTTCTCTGGAAGAAGAAAATCCGATGATACAATGGCTGAAAGATCATGAAGAGCCGCTGGTTTACAGGGATTTTCGCTATTCTGTAGAGTATAAGTCCATGTGGGAGGAAGAAAAACATCATCTGGATAAGAAGCACACGCGCTATTGTGCCGGATTAAAAGACGGTGATACTTTGGCGGGAGTGATATTGATTACAGCAGATTCAGGGAAAAAAAGATTGGTCTATGATGAAGTGGAACTGATCTCAAACATCACATCGGTGGCTTCTATTGCGATTAAGAATGCAAGAATGTATGAAAAAGCCTGCATTGAGGCAAGAACGGATGAGATGACCGGCTTGTTGAATCGGAAATATTTCCATGAAGTGCTTCATGAAGAATTCGAAAAGAATAAAGATGGATCGTTGGCACTTGCACTTATCAATGTAGATGATTTTAAGTTATATAATCAGCTGTATGGTCTGAAAGAAGGTGATCTGTGTCTCCAGCGTATTGCAAAAATCATCCAGAGCAGTGTGGGAGAAAACGGATATGCTGCCCGTTACGGTGGAAAAGAATATGCTGTTTTGTTGCCGGGATATGATCTTTTCTCTGCCAGAAACCTGGTGGAATCCATTGAAAAGCAGATTTCTGTTATGAATAACTGCAGGACGGACATGAAGCTGAAAGCAATTACGGTCAGTGCGGGAATCAGCGCGGCACCTTATGCGGCAAAAAATGTGAAGGAACTGATGGAGAATGAGGATCTTGCAGTTTACCATGCGAAACACAGTGGAAAGAACGGGATCCAGGTCTTTGATAGCATGTTCCGCAATGCCAACAAGAATATAGTGTCAACAAACCGGGCACATATTTACCAGGAATATGAATCAACCATCTATGCCCTGACAGCAGCAATCGATGCAAAGGATCATTATACATTCAGCCATTCCACAAATGTGGCCTATTATGCAACAGCGCTTGCAACAGCACTTGGCATGAATGAAGATATGGTGGAGATCATTCGCCAGGCAGCCCTTTTACACGATGTCGGTAAGATTGGTATCCCGGAGTATATATTAAATAAGGCCGACAAACTGACAGACGATGAGTATGAAACGATCAAGGGACATGTGGAGGCTTCTATCGATATTATCCGTCATCTGCCTTCTCTGGATTATGTTATTCCGGCTGTTATCGGTCATCATGAACGTTATGATGGCAAAGGATATCCGCGACGGATCGCAGGAGAGGATATACCTCTGACGGCACGTATCCTGTGTGTGGCAGATTCCTTTGATGCCATGACATCAAAACGTTGTTATAAGAAGGCTTTCCCGCTGAATATAGCAAGGGAGAAACTTCTTCAGGATGCCGGAAAACAATTTGACCCGGATCTGGTCTACAAATTTGTGGAATGCCTGGATAATGGGACGATTACGTTAGTGAAAGCTGAAGAGATATAGAAAAAAAGGCAGCGTTCCATGTCTGCTGTGACAGCAGATTATGATGAATGCACCTGTATAGGAGGTAGATGCATGAGAAAAGAGCAATCTTATGCATCTGCTTTTTTTACATTTTGGCTCGTAACTGTGAAGGTACTGAACAGTTACCTTATATTTTTAAACTGTCAAAGAATGTCGTGATTGAGCCTTTGGCAGTGACAGAGAGCGTTTAAAATAACTGTTCCGTGAGGAATTGTTCAAAAATAAAAACGCATAAAACAAGGAAGTGTATATCTTTTTCATACATAGTTTGTTAGAATATAGCTTGAGGTTTATGAAACCGAAAATAGAATCTTTTGCTGCAGCTAAATAAAGTAAATATTTGTGAAAAAGCAGTTGCAGATGAAAAAATGGGAAGTTTTGTAATGGATGGATATTTTTATGTATTAACTACAATTGATCTTTTTGTTTTATGTTTTATGTGCATACTCACACATCTGAGTGAATCGCTTAGCGAAAAACAAAAGCGAGGTTTTTTTCTGGCCTATCTTATGATCGCAGGAATTTCAGTGCTGGAGGTCATAACAGTGGTTGTGGATGGTTTGACGTCCGGGTACCGATGGCTGAATATTGTGTCTAATTATCTGGGGTTTGGCCTGTCGCCGGCGGTGTCTGTCTGTCTTGTATATGTATTGGACAGAAAGACAGCTCTCCGACGCAAGATCAGAATTGCAGTGTGTTGTGAGATCGCATATCTTATGTTTCTGCTGGTCTCTGTTCCATATGGAATGGTATTCTCTGTGAGTGTGGATAATATGTATTCACGTGGTCCGCATTTTTACATATATGTCATCATGTATTTTGGGGCAATTTTGTATCTTTCGATATCTACGATCATCACAGCCAGAGAATTTCAGAATCGCAGCAGGATACTGATCTATCCATTGATTCTTTTTGTGATGGTTGAAACAGTCATTCAGGTTGCACTGCCTGAACTTCATGTTACATGGCTATGTGTTACGTTGCTTTCTGTATTATATTTTATCTATTGTAATGAGATGTGGAATCAGTTGGATGCACTCACAGGACTTTTGAATCAGAACAGCTATTTGAACCAGACCCAAAAGATAAAATACAACAGTGGAGTGCTGGTAGTGTTTGATGTGGATGATTTCAAACAGGTCAATGACTGCCATGGTCACGTGAAAGGTGATCTTTGCCTTGCGGGTATTGCGGAATGCATCAAAAAAGCATATGCTGACTCTGGATATTGTTATCGTATAGGTGGTGACGAGTTTTGTGTATTACTGAAAAACAGAGCGAAAGAAGAGGAATGCAGACAGGAATTTTTGCGGCGGTGGACAGAGAAACGAAGAAAGTTCACATTTTTCCCAACCGTTTCTTACGGATCAGCTCCATTTTCAGGTGAAGATATTGCAGTTGTCAAAGACAGAGCCGATCAGGATATGTATCAATATAAAAAAGGACGAAAGAAACATGGCAGTTCAGGTGTGCTGAGTGAGCAACAAAAATATCAAAACTAACAAAAGTTCGGATGCAAAGTCCCTTGCCAATCACCAATACATGTGTTAATATACTCGAAACACAATTTGCACTGCATATCAATCTACAGTACAAACTGAGCAGGCGATGGAGATCCATGGGGCCGGGCCCGACAAGGGCAGCAGATGAGAACGTGACATCTGTGGGACAGTAGTTTACTTATATTGTCCCATGGGTGTTTTTTTATTGTAAAGAAGAGTGATGATGAATGCTGTTTTGATAGTTTATCAGTCAGAATGCAGAGATTCACCAGAGAAAATATTGATAAGCACGGGAGAATAACAGGAAAATGTTGCAGGCATAAGTTATCAAAAACGGAGGTAAAACTTATGAAACAAAAAGATTTACAGGATTCTGCAAAACGTGCGGCTCTTGGAAAGCTGTCCGGCCTGGTGGGGATTGTATGTAATGTCGGTCTGGCGGGAAGTAAGCTGGCAGTCGGAAAACTTGCGGGTTCCATGTCGATTACAGCAGACGGCTTAAACAATCTGTCCGATGCGGCAAGTTCCATCGTGACGTTGACCGGATTCAAACTGGCAGAGAAACCGGCAGATAAAGAACATCCTTACGGACATGCAAGGTTCGAGTATCTGGCAAGCCTTACGGTGTCGGTGATGATCTTGTTTATCGGATTCGAGCTGGCAAAAAGTTCGGTGGAGAAGGCGCTTCATCCGGTGGCAGTAGAATTTTCTCTTCTGTCCATGCTTGTCCTGATTGCATCGATTCTGGTAAAAGCAGGGATGATGATCTTTAATACCAGGATGGGAAAAAGAATTGATTCCACGACGCTGATAGCTACCGCAGCAGACAGCAGAAATGATGTGCTGACGACAACGGCGGTTCTGATCGCTGCTCTGATCGAGCATGCAACCGGATGGAAGGTAGATGGTATCATGGGAATTCTGGTGTCTGTCTTTATTCTCTGGAGTGGCATCGGACTGGCGAGAGATACGATTTCCCCACTTCTCGGAGAAGGAGTAAAATCTGATTTTCGGAAAGAACTGACAGAAGAAATTATGACCTATCCCATGGTACTTGGCTGTCACGATCTGATGGTACATGATTACGGTCCGGGAAAACGGTACGCGAGTATCCATGTGGAATTTGATAAAGATGACAATCTGATGGCGTGTCATGAAGTGGTGGATCAGATCGAACGGAAATGCCTGGAAGAATACGGAACAAATCTGGTTATTCATCTCGATCCGGTGATCACAGACGATGTGGAGATTAACCGGATGCAGAAGCTGGTGAAACAGTGGCTGGTACAGAAAGACAGCCGACTTGCGATGCACGATTTTCGGATACATTCGTGTGACGATAAGATCAAGGTGGTTTTTGATCTGATGATTCCGGATGAATTGCAGGGAAAAGAGGAAGAAATCAAAGAGTCACTGGAGAACTTTTTAAACCAGGGAGAAGGAGAAGAGTATCAGGCAGATATCACCTTTGACCCGGAGGCAGACTGGTAAAAATAAATATGGGACTGCGAAAAATCGAAAGAAAAATGATAGAAAAATTATTGCATTTTCCTGTGAAATGATTATAATATCTTAGAGCGTGTCTAAAAAAGGCTTTTCGTGAGCTGCGAGTCTCAGTTTGTGGAAATGATTTTTCAGACACGCTCCAGGTAAGGAAAATCATAAGTAAGAGGATAAAAGAAAGGAAAACAGGAAATGGAAAAAAACGGGGGAAACAGTACCATTCGGGATATGACATCCGGGAGTCCGGTAAAACTGATCATACAGTTTATGATTCCCATGTTTCTCGGAAACATCTTTCAGCAGTTTTATAACATTGCAGATTCTATCGTAGCAGGACAGTTTCTCGGGGTGCGGGCACTGGCAGCGATCGGAAGTACTGGTTCGCTGATGTTTTTTGTCACCGGCTGGCTGAACGGACTCAGCAGTGGATTTGCGATTCTCGTAGCACAGTGGTTCGGTGCAAAAAAATACGACCGGATGCGTCACTATGTGGCAATGTCCATCTATCTGATGGTAGCATTTGCTGTAGCCATGACGATAGGTTTTGAAATTGCCAACCGTCCGATCATGCATCTGATGAATTATTCAGAAGAGATTATGCCGGATGTAACTTCCTATATGGGAATCATCTATGCCGGTCTGATCGTAACGGCAGCCTATAATGCGCTGGCAGCATTCCTGCGTGCACTGGGGGATTCCAAATCACCGCTCTATTTCCTGATTATTTCAGCGGCGATCAACGTACTGTTGGATATTGTATTTATCATCTATGTGGGCATGGGAGTGGAAGGCTGTGCGTATGCAACGGTGATCGCACAGGCGATTTCAGCGATTTTATGCCTGATCTATATCGTGAAAAAATTCCCGATTCTTCATCTGAAAAAAGAAAACTTTACAGTTTCTTTTCAGGAGCTGGGAAAACTTCTGGCACTCGGTATTCCGATGGCATTGCAGTTTTCTATCACCGCGATTGGTGTCATTGTGGTGCAGGGTGCGATCAATGTATACGGGGAAAATTATATGGCAGGGTTTTCGGCAGCAGGAAAACTGCAGAATATTTTCAGTACCGTGTTTGTCGCTTTTGGTGCGACCATCGCTACCTATGTTGGACAGAACCGCGGAGCGGGGAAAATGGACAGAGTCAAACAGGGTGTGCGCTGTACGCAGCTGATGATCTTTGTATACAGCATCTTTGCCATGCTGATCCTGTATTTCCTCGGAAGACATATGGCACTTTTATTTATTGATGCATCGGAGACGCAGGTACTGGATGTGGCGGAGACATATTTCCACACAGTATTCTGGTGCTATCCGTTCCTTGGAAGCATCTTCCTATATCGAAACGCCCTGCAGGGACTGGGCTATGGTCTGGTGCCGATGGTCGGTGGAATCTTTGAACTGGTGGCAAGAACCGGAATTATCATGCTGGTAGCAGGACACACCAGTTTTGCCGGGGTATGTCTGGCAGATCCTGCTGCATGGATCTCTGCGCTGATTCCGTTAATTCCCTATTATATCTATAAGATGCGGAAATGGGAAAAACAGAGAACAGTGAAGATGACAGCAAATTAAATTATTTTCGTGCCTGCTTTGGAGATTTGTGATATTTGTTTCGATACGCCTGGTAGAAGGTTGTATAGTTGCGAAATCCGCTCTGATAGCAGGCATCGGTGACAGAAACGCCCTGTTCGATGGCATGGTTTGCCAGATAGAGGCGTTTTTCTGTTATGTATTTTCCAATCGTATATCCGGTTTCGTCACGAAACAGATGCATCAGATAGGAGCGGTTCAGGAAGGCAGCATCTGCGATCTTGTCGATGGACAGGTCTTGTGTCAGATGAGCATTGATATAGTCAAGAATCTGTAAGATCTGTGGATTGGCGGTGGGAAGAATCAGAGAGATTTTCTGATTTTCCTGCTTCAACAGATAACGGTTCAACAGCAGAAGATATTCTGCGAATTTTAACTTCTGATAAAAAGAAGTACCAAAATCTTCCGAAGAAAATGTTCGGATCAGCTCCTGCAAAACCGGATATAATGAACCGGAAAAATAATCGGGAATGCGGATCAGATTTTCATGAGCGTCCAGTGCATGGGAAAAACAGCCGGAAAGGTCACATTCCCCGGAAAGGGTTGAAAAATAGTCCGGTGAGATATACGCGATCAACCGGGTATAGGTTGCACTGGGATGCACCACCGGGCAGTGGATCTCACCGGCAGGAATCAGCACCTGATCGCCCGGTTTCAGATCGTATTCCCGGCCCTCCACCCGGTAGCTTACCGTTCCGTTCAGGAAAATCAACAATTTGTGAAAGTCATGATAGTGATAGGTATATTCCCGCCCGGGCAGATCTTCAAGATAAAAAAGCCGGAACGGACTGTTCAGATATCCGCTTTTCTGATAAATATCTGGCATGATAACCTCCTTTGTGCTAGAGCCTTTTTTAGACACGCTCTAGGATGCATAAATCTGTTACTGTCAGTATACAGCACTATTTTGAATATATACAGCAGAAAAAGAAAATTTATTTAAAAAATTTCTGCTATAATAAAAGTATCAAGAGATGAAAAACGAAAAGGAGTAAAGGATATGGCCAGACAGATTATTTTTCATAAATATCAGGGAACAGAGAACGGATTCCTGATCTATGACATCAGAAAAAATGGTGGAGAGATGAATGATGGACTGCTGCATATGATCCGGAGCCGAAACTTCGGTTTGGATCTGGATGGTATTCTGGTCGGACCATATCTGGTCGATGGCAGTCTGGAGATGAAGATGTTCGACCGCCAGGGACATGAAGTAAGTATGAAAAAAGAGAGTACAGATGTACCGATCTCTTATATGAAAGAAGCAGGTTATCTCCCGGGAGAATGTCCGCAGACGGAGCAGAGACCGGAAAAGATATACTGCTGGTGTTAAAGCCAGGCAATAGATGAGTATGGAACAGTTATGAAAAAAGAATATCGATAGTTTCCTATATGGACGAATGGACGAAAGCCCCTTTCTGTGTTATGATAAATCGTAATAATTGCGATAACTATTCAGTAGACAGGATCTGCGAAGTTACTGAACAGTTACAAATAACGACAGAAAGGGGTATTTTCGATGGGATTTACATCAGAAAATAAACCGGAAAAACAGATTACGATGGGAATCCTGGCACATGTGGATGCGGGAAAGACAACGTTATCTGAGAGCATTCTTTATCTGACAGGCTATCTGACACGGGTCCGAGAAATTCCAGCTTCAGATGGAGCGCTTGCCTTGACCATCCCCAACGCAGAGGTGCAAGAGATCTTCCGCTCCACGATCCAGAAATGGTTCAAGGACAGCTCTCAGACGTGGAACCGGCAAGCGAGGAGCATGACCGGGAAGTATTTATAGAACTGAATATAAAAAGCATCAAGTATACAAAAACGACACTGTTTGAAATAGTGTCGTTTTTTGCATTTCTAAACTAGGACATGAGTGCCAATTAGGGGATCAAGCAGAAATTGCTGATCGTCATAGCAGCGATTCTGACTTGCATACGATTGAAGCAATGCAGCTTCAAAGGAGGCACTAACTATGACCATCACGCATACATA
>ERZ826146.2955-NODE-2955-length-11837-cov-72.094466_pt1 | contig 11837 bp, 10 predicted proteins | sample MGYA00519857_ERZ826146 | MGnify/ENA primary metagenome ERZ826146 (study PRJEB31778, sample SAMEA3449222) | human gut metagenome | biome: human gut; feature: human-associated habitat; material: faeces | place: United Kingdom | collected 2010/2012 ...
TCTGCCCTCCCGGACAGCTTTGTTAGACTACCATACACTGTGCCGTTTGTCAACGGTCAATTCCACATTTTGTCCACTTGGAATGGAAGGCTTCACGTCATCAGCACAGCTTATGTATTATTCCCATCTCCCGCCTCTTTGATACTTATAGGAACGTCTCGTTCTTTGCTGGCCGGGCGTAGATCTCCTCCAGTTCGCTCTTGTGGTATAGATACCCGGGGTCATCGAAATACTTGGCGCCGGTGGGACATCCCTTGACACAGGCACCGCACTTGATGCACACTCCATTGATCCGGGACACGTCCGCCGGGTCGATACTTCCCATGGGACACCGGGCAGCACATAGACCGCAGCCCCCGCATTTTGTCACATCCGTTTTGGGCTTGACCTTCAGGATATTGATGGGTTCTCCATGACGGTCACGGGGGGTGTAGTAGGGCCGTATGGGGTCGCAGCCGCCCACAGTAACAGGCGCAGTATCTCCCGCTACCAGCTTGGTGGCCACATGGTCGGCAAAGACATCCATCTCCGCCATATCCGCCCTACTGGGCCGACCCGCGCCTAAGGTACGGGAAAAGCTGTGTTCCCCCACGAAGGCCCCTCCGGCCACGCAGGAAAAGCCGTCAGCCGTCAGCAGCCGCGACAGCTCCATCAACGCGTCATCGTAATTGCGGTTGCCGAACAGCACCACAGGCACCGCCAAAGCACCCTTGCCGTGCACCATATCCCGCAGGTACGGCATCAGCAGATTTGGAACGCGCCCAGCGTAGGTGGGACAACCCACTACGGCCACATCACCGGACGGAATGGTCAGCTCCTGTCGGCGTGCGGCAGGCAGCGTGTAGTCATACACTTCGCAGTCTGTACCCAACGCTTCTGCCAGACGGCGGGCGATGCGATCGACTGTTTTCTTCGTGGTGCCGGTCCCGCTGAAGTACACAGCCCATACTTTTTTAACAGTCATGCCATTCTCCTTTCACTGCACGGGCAGCCGCCCAGAGGCGGCTACCTATTGTGCTTACAGTTGAAAATCCTCTTCCCGCAGCTTGTCTGTATCCAGCTTCATCGGCCGGGGCGGCACCCGCTTCAGGGGATCGTACTTAAATGCGCCGCAGTGGTCCTCCGGCGCCACGACACCCCGCTTGACGCAGGCTACCTTGTCCTCGCCGATGCGGCTTCCTTTGGCGCAGTATGCGCACCGGGGGTCCATATCCTTGCGAAACAGCATAGACTCACCTCACAATGTGTACAGCTGTACCGCGCCGTCGCGTACGGTGGCGCTGATCTGCGTAATGGGATGCTCGAATGCATCGATGATACGGGCGGCCATGGGGTCCTCCAGCTCCTTTTGGATCAGGCGCCGCAGGTTTCGGGCGCCGTAGGTCAAAGAGTAGGATTTCTCTACCAAATAGTCCACCAGTGCCTCGTCATAGCGGAGGGTATAGCCCTTATCGCCCAGAGAGGCTTTCAGCTCATCCAGCATGATACGGGCGATCCCGGCAAAGTTCTCTTTTGTCAGGTGGTTGAAGCACACGATCTCATCCACGCGGTTCAGGAACTCCGGCCGCAGGAAGTCCTGCAGCGCCTTCATGATTCGCTCCCTGCCCTGGTCATCAGCGCTGCCGCCGAAGCCCACTGCACCGGCGGATTTAGTGTCGGACCCTGCATTTGAGGTCATCACGATGACGGTGTTCTCAAAATTCACCTTCCGTCCGTGGGCGTCTGTGATCTGTCCGTCGTCCAAAATCTGCAGCAACACATTCAGCACATCCGGGTGCGCTTTTTCGATCTCATCGAACAGCACAACGGAGTAGGGCTTGCGGCGTATCTTCTCCGTCAACTGCCCCGCCTCGTCGTAGCCTACATAGCCCGGAGGACTGCCCACAATACGGGAGACAGAGTGCTTCTCCATAAACTCGGACATATCCAGGCGGATCAGGCTCTCCGGCGCATTGAACAGATCGTCAGCCAGCTGCTTCACCAGTTCCGTCTTGCCCACACCGGTAGGACCCACGAAGATGAAGCTCACCGGCTTGTGCTTGGGGGAAATACCCACGCGGTTGCGGCGGATCGCGGCGGACACGGCGGCGATCGCCTCGTCCTGGCCCACCACATGGGCGCGCAGCCGCTGATCAAGCTCCGCCAAACGCTTGAACTCTTCTTCCTTGATCTTGCTGGCGGGGATCTTTGTCCACATCTCGATGACCCGGGCAATGTTCTCCATGGTCAGCTCCGGCATCCCCTTGGCCCTGATGGCATTCAGCTCATCCGTCACCCGCAGCTCCTGGCTGCGAAGCTCCGCGATGCGCTCGTACCGCTGGTCCAGTTCCTGCTCCGTGAACTGCTGACCATCCGCCGGCTGGGCGGACATCAGGTTCTCGCGCTCAAAGGTCAAATTGGACAACTCCTGTTCCAGCTCCATCCGGCGGTTGATCTCCGGATCATGGAGGTTCCGGTCGGAGCAGGCCTCATCGATCAGGTCGATGGCCTTATCCGGCAGATAGCGGTCCGTGATATAGCGCTCGGACAGCAGCACCGCCTGGCGCAGCACCCCCTGCGGGATGGACACACCGTGGAACTGCTCATAGTAGTGGGCAATGCCCTGCAGTATCTTCAGCGTATCCTCTACATTGGGTTCGCTGACGGTAACGGGCTGGAAGCGGCGCTCCAGCGCCGTGTCCTTTTCGATGTGCTTACGGTACTCGTTGAACGTGGTGGCACCGATAACCTGTATCTCGCCCCGGCTAAGGGCAGGCTTAAGGATATTGGCGGCGTTCATACTGCCCTCGGCATCGCCGGCACCCACGATGTTGTGGACCTCGTCGATGACCAGGATCACGTTGCCGGCCTTGCGTATCTCCTCGATCAGGCCCTTCATCCGGCTCTCGAACTGACCGCGGAACTGCGTGCCTGCCACCAGCGCCGTCAGATCCAGCAGATAGACCTCCTTCTGCCGCAGCTTGAACGGCACCTCGCCCTTGACGATCCGCTGGGCCAGGCCCTCGGCGATGGCGGTCTTGCCCACGCCCGGCTCGCCGATCAGGCAGGGATTGTTCTTCTGGCGGCGGTTCAAAATCTGCACCACGCGCTCGATCTCCTGCTCCCGGCCAATAACGGCGTCCAACTTGCCCTCCCGGGCACGTTGGCTCAGGTTGATGCAGTAGTTATCCAGAAATTTGCGTTTTTTCTCCGTCTTGCGGCCGGTCCCTTGCTGTCCGGCGCCGCCGTTCTGGGACGGCTGCTGCTCGGCCGGCGGATTACTCCCGTTGCTGAACAGCCGGTTTAGGAACGGGAACGTAGCGGTCTTGCCGCTTTCCTCATCGTCCTCGTCGCTCTCGTCCGCCGGCGCATCCAGCTCCTCCGCGCCGCCGAAGGCCTGCATCATCTCACTGTTGATGTTCTCCAGGTCCTCCGGCGTAATACCCATGCGCTTCATCATGTCCTCCACCTGGGGCAGACCCAGCTGGGCGGCACACTTAAGGCACAGGCCCTCGTTGACCATCTCGTTCTTCTCATTCATCCGGGAGATGAACACAACGGCCACATTCTTCTTACATTTGGAACAAAGAGTCGGTTGCATGGTTTTCCTCCGTTATCTCTTATCAAAAAGCATATCCATTATAGCCGCTTTCACAGCTTTGCGATCAGATCGATGGGGCTGTTCTGGGCGAAAAATTTGAGCAGCACCGTTTTGTTCACCAGCTCCGGCGTCACCAGCAGCTGCAGCTTCTGCAGCACCCACACCGCCAGGAACAGCAGCAGCGCGCATTTCACCAAGCCCAGCACGCCGCCCAGCAGGGCGTTGACGCCATGTACCACGGGCAACTTCGTGAACAGATGCAGCGGTGTCAGTACCAGCCGCAGCAAAAGCAGCAGCAGCAAAAACGACACCACATACACCACCGCGTAGGCCGCAGACTTCAGCGCGGTGGACACCACAGCGCTCAGCAGCGTCTCGCCCGCCTGCTGGGCCTTCTCCACAGCGTTGTCCACCAGCTCTGACAGCGTATCGCCCTCAAAGCCGAAAGCCGCCAGCATCTCGCCGGCGTCGTCGGTGTTGCCCTGGGCCGTCAGCCGCTGCTCCAGCTTCTCTGACAGGATCGGCTCCAGCCATCTGGCCGCCGGCTCCGCCAGCTTTCCGGCGATCCAGCTGGCCAGCAGCAGTGCCGCCACCACTACGATGATACGCGTCAGCGCCTGCACGAACCCCTGCCGCCAACCCAGTACCAAGCCAATCAGCAGCAGCGCCAGTAAAATCAGATCCGCAAAAATCCCAACATTTCCACTCATTGGTGATCACCTCACATAGGGCCTCGCCCCGTCACAGCTTACGGCAGATACAGGCTTGCGGCGGTACTGCCCGCCAGCACAGCCGAGCCGTCGCTCCGCATCAGCACCTCCCGTGCCTGGCTAACTTCCTCCAGCTCCGCCACGGGAAGCAGCTGCTTATCATAGATCGTCAGATGGTCGCTGCACAGCACAGCCACGTATCGTCCCGCAGCGGACAGGCTGCTGACCTCCGCGTCCAGCTCCAGCGATGCCAACTCCTGACCCTCGCTGTTCACCGTCACCACTCGGTGCTGCGTGCCGGTACGGTACCGACCCAGCAGCAGGGCGGCATAGCCGTCGCCGCTGATGCTGACCCGCCGCAGATAGTCTCCGCCGTAATCATAGGCGGCAGTCATCACGCCGCTGCCATCGATAAAGCACAGCTGCTCCTCCGTCACGGCGCAGAATCCGGTTCCCGCAGCCATCAGATCATAGACCACGCTGCCCCGCAGGGTGCAGCGTCCGACCTCCTGATCACTGTTCACCCGGTAGAAGATCACATAGCTGGCAAACGTGCCGTTTTCCTGGCCCATGGTCACCGCCGCCAAGGTACGGCTGTCGGCGGACAGCGCCGCCGTCATCACAAAGCGGTCCGACGACTTGAAGGCGAACACCGCTTCTCCGTTGCCGTCATAGACCCGTACCGCGGCCTTGCAGCCGCTTTCACTGCACACCACAGTCAGCCAGCCCTTGGTATTCAACGATGCACTGAGCACCTCTCCGGCGCAGTCCAGTGTGTACATCAGGCCCTTATCCGACAGGACGTATACCACCGTTCCGCCCACGTCATAGGCTGCGGCACGTCCGCCGCCGACGGACAACGCCGGTGATTGGAACTTCACCGCCTCGTCATACAGCGTTTTGTTCTGCTCATCCAGCACCGTCAGTTGGTGCATGGACACAGACACGAGGCTGCCCTCCAGCGAGGCGAAATGACCCGACTGGTCGCTGCTGTAACGATACAGCTGGGCACAGCCGTTTTCATCCTTCACCGCCTTGGCGTAGATGACCTTGCGGCGCAGGCCATCAAAACCGCTGCGGTCCAGCAGCACCGCTGCCGTCACCGCCGCTACCGCCAATACCGCCACGATCAGCAGTACCAGCAGCGGCTTCCGGCTGCGCTTGGCCACACGCCGGGGCTGCTCCTCCTGGACGTCGCCCAGGGTAAACTCTTTCCAGTTGTTGGTGTTGTTATCCATTCAACCGTTCATCCTCATACCATACTCGCGTGAGATACAGCCCTCCCGGCGGCGCCGTGGGCCCCGCCAGCGTCCGGTTGCCCGAATTCAGTATCTCCGGGATGTCCTCCGGCATCAGCTTCCCCTCCGCCGCGTACAGCACCGTGCCGGTAATGGCACGTACCATATTATACAAGAAACCGTCCGCGCATACCTTCAGCTCCAGCAGTTCCCCATTCCGCGTCACACGGCAGTAGTGGATAGTCCGCACGGTGCTCCGCACGTTGGTCCCCACACTCCGCACAGCGGCGAAATCGTGAGTCCCCTCGAACATCCGGGCCGCCCGGTCCATCAAGTCCTCATCCAGCTTCTTGGGATAGAAATACGCCCGGTGAACGTAAAAGGGGTTTTTGATCCGGGAGTTGTAGATACGGTAGGTATACTCCTTTTGGATGCACGACCCGATGGCGTTAAAGTCATCGGCTACCTCATAGGCCGCCTTTACCACAATATCCTCCGGGATATGGGTATTCACCGCAAAGGGCAGGCGATCCACCGGTATCCGCGACTCTGTACGGAAATTGGCCACATAGTGCTCCGCGTGGACGCCGGCATCTGTGCGCCCGCAGCCGATGACCTTCACCGGATGGCCGCACACCATAGACAAGCCCTTTTCCAGCGTCTGCGCCACAGAGGTCTCCGTCTTCTGCACCTGCCAGCCGTGATAGGCGGTGCCGTTGTACATCAATACCAGCGCGATATTCCGCATAGGCCCCGCCTCCTCTCACTCAAAAGCCAAGCTTTTTCAAAACGATAATGCCTGCCGTCAGCGCCAGGAACGCCACCAGCACAAGCCAGTCCGCCGCCTTGTACCGCAGTACCCGCAGCGCCGTGCGCCCTTCGCCGCCGTGGTAGCAGCGGCATTCCATAGCCGTAGCCAGTTCATCGGCACGGCGGAACGCACTGATGAACAGCGGCACCAAAATGGGAACCAACGCTTTGGCACGCCGGAAGATATTGCCTGTCTCAAAGTCCGCGCCGCGGGCCTTCTGTGCCGACATGATCTTGTCTGTCTCCTCGATCAGCGTGGGAATGAAGCGCAGCGCGATAGACATCATCATAGCCAGCTCGTGGATCGGCAGGCGCAGCTTTTTCAGCGGCCCCAGCAGGCTCTCCATGCCGTCCGTCAGGGCGATGGGACTGGTGGTATACGTCATCAAAAATGTGCCCATGATGAGCATCACGATCCGCAGCACCATCTGCACGGCGGCTACAACACCCTCCCAGGTGATGCTCCGCAGCAGCCAAACATCCGCCACCGGCGTACCGGCGGTGAAAAACATATTCATAACGGCCGTGAAGGCCACCACAAAATAGACGGGCTTCAAGCCCTTTGTCAACGACTTGAACGGCACCCGCGACACCAGCACCGACACCGCCAGCACCGTGATCATGATTCCATAGGTCAGTACGCTTTTGGCGCTGAACAGCGCCACGATGTAGAGGATGACGCACAGCAGCTTTGTCCTGGGGTCCAGTCGGTGTACCGGCGTATCCGCCGGGAAGAACTGTCCCAGTGTGATATCCTTCAGCACGGAGACGCACCCCCCCTCAGCGTCAGCAGCTTCTGCTCCAGCGCCTCCACGGTGTACACCGCCGTGTCAATATCCAACCCCCGTGCCTTCAGCGCGGCGGCCACCTTCGTCACCTGAGGCACGTCCAGCCCCACCTGCTCCAGTTCATGAGCCCGGGCAAACACCTGCTTCGGCGTGCCCTCCATATATACCTTTCCGTCGGACAGCACAACGATGCGGTCCACATTTCTGGCGATCTCCTCCATGCTGTGGCTCACCAGCACCACCGCCGCGCCCTTGGCGCGGTGATAGGCCTGTATCTGTGCCAGTATGGCGTCCCGTCCTTGGGGATCCAGCCCCGCCGTGGGCTCGTCCAGCACCAGCACCTTCGGTTCCATGGCGATGACGCCCGCGATAGCCACACGGCGCTTCTGTCCGCCGGAGAGCTCAAAGGGCGACTTGCCCAGCAGTGTCTCATGCAGGCCCACAAAGGCCGCCGCGTCCCGCACCCGCCGGTCGATCTCCTCCGCGTCCAGTCCCATGTTCTTCGGTCCAAAGGCGATGTCCTTATACACCGTCTCCTCGAACAGCTGGTATTCCGGATACTGGAACACCAACCCCACCTTGAAGCGCACGTCCCGTATTTTTTTCGGATCCGCCCAGATGTCCTTCCTCTCCAGGAGAATACGCCCGGACGTGGGCTGCAAAAGCCCGTTCAGATGCTGTATCAGCGTGGATTTACCGGACCCGGTGTGTCCGATCACGCCCAAGAACTCCCCTGCGCCCACAGTCATGCTCAGCCCCTCCACGGCGCTGCGCTGGAACGGCGTCCCCGCCGAATAGGTGTGGGTCAGGTCCTCTATCTGCAAAATCGGTTCCAATGTTACTTCCCTTCCGCCTCGCCGAAAGCGCGGCAAATGGTATCGGCGCACTCGTCTACCGTCAGGTTTTCCAGCGGCACATCTACTCCGTCCCGCCGCAGCCGATACAGCAATTCCACCGTATCCGGCGCCGCCAGGCCCAGCTCATGCAGGCGCTCCACCTGTGAGAACACCTGCCGCGGCATACCGTCCATCGCTACCTCGCCGTCGTTCATCACGATCACTCGGTCTGCACGCTCCGCCTCGACCATGTGATGGGTGATAAGCACCACGGTAATACCCTGTTCCCGGTTCAGCCGCAGCACGGTGTCGATGACCTCACGCCGTCCCGCCGGGTCCAGCATAGCCGTGGCCTCGTCCAGCACGATGCACTCCGGCTCCATGGCCAGAATACCCGCAATGGCGATGCGCTGCTTCTGCCCGCCGGAGAGCAGGTGCGGTGCGTGGCTGGCGAATTGCTCCATGCCCACCGCCTCCAGCGCGTCGTCCACCCGCCGGCGTATCTCCGCCGTAGGCACACCCAGGTTCTCCGGGCCGAAGGCTACATCCTCCTCCACCACATTGGCCACGATCTGATTGTCCGGGTTCTGGAACACCATCCCCGCCCGCCGCCGTATCTCCAGCAGCAGCTTCTCGTCCCGCGTGTCCATTCCGTCCACATACACGGCACCGCCGCACGGCAGCAGCACCGCGTTCAGGTGCTTGGCAAAGGTGGACTTGCCGGAGCCGTTGTGGCCCAGCACTACCGTAAAGCTGCCCTTTTCGATCTGTACCGATACATCCCGCAGGGCTGGAGGATTTGTCTCCCCCTCCGGTGCAGGGTATGTATAGGTCAGGTTCCTTGTCTCTATCATCACTGCCATACGCAATTACTTCCGTTCTTGTTTACTCGGAAAACCATCTTCCCGTGGCGCCGCAGGGCAGCGCCATGCCGCTTTCCGTGCAGGGCAGGCCCAGCTCGTCCCATGTGACCGTGCCGCCGAATTTCCGCCCTACCAGCATCTGCAATATGTACCCCAGCACCGACGGCGCCAACCCCGTGGTATAGCTGTTCAATACCACGAACAGCGGCTTGTCCGACAGCACCCGGCTGCACAGCTCCACAAAGGGATACAGATTGTCTTCTAACTTCCACACCTCGCCGCCGGGCCCGCGCCCGTAGGAGGGCGGATCCATGATAATGGCGTCATAGGTCTTGCCCCGGCGTATCTCACGCTCCACGAACTTGGCGCAGTCGTCCACGATCCAGCGGATGGGCGCCTCGCCCAGGCCGGATAGACGGGCGTTCTCCTTACCCCAGGCCACCATACCCTTGGCCGCGTCCACATGGCACACAGAAGCCCCGGCCATCGCACAGGCTACCGTAGCCCCGCCGGTATAGGCAAACAGGTTCAGCACCCGGATAGGCCTTCCGGCATGCCGTATCTTGTCCATGGCGAAGTCCCAATTTACCGCCTGCTCCGGGAACAATCCCGTATGCTTGAAGTTCATGGGCTTCACCTGAAATGTCAGGTCTTTGTAATGCACCTGCCAGCTTTCCGGCAGCTTGCCTTTATCCCAATGACCGCCGCCGGTAGAAGACCGGGAATAGCGTCCTGTTGCGCCGCGCCACAGCCGCGTGGTCTTGTCCGTCTCCCAGATCGCCTGGGGATCGGGGCGCACCAATACCTGCCGGTCCCAGCGCTCCAGCTTTTCGCCGCCGCCGCAGTCCAGCAGCTCATAATCCTTCCAATCCTTCGCGATCCACATACAGACGGACCCTCCCCATAATAAATCAGTTTATTATACAATAGAAGTCTCCCATCGTCAACGCCGCAACTGTAAACATTTTTCGCCAACATTTTTTGCCGCGCTGCCCGTTGTGGCCGCGGGCAAAGTGTGGTATACTGCATATACCATACGCAAGGAGGTCTATATGGAAAAGAACACACCCAAACAGCTGGCCCCCGTCAACGGCACACCCTTCGATTACCTCCGCTGGCGCGGCGACCTGACCTTTGCCCGTGACGGCTTCAACGAGGTGGACAACCTGGTGCTGTGCATCCTCTCCTATATCAACTTCCGCCGCATCGACGCGGTCCATACCAAGGACCCCGCCGCGGCGCCCACCCTGGCCCAGGTCGCACCCCTGCTCACCGACGAGGATGACCAGCTGGGCCTCTCCGAGCTCAGCTATCTCCCCCTGCTGCGTCTGGCGGCACAGACCGAACGCTTCCGGGACCTGCGCCTGTTCGGCTATACCCACGAATATGACGAACAGAGCGCCAAGCAATTCGATGCGCTCTCCTTCCTGGTGCCCGACGGCACATTATTCGTCGCCTTCATGGGCACTGACACCTCTCTGGCCGGCTGGAAAGAGGACTTCAACATGAGCTTTCTCTCCGCCGTCCCCGCCCAGACGCGCGCCGTGTCCTACGCTACAGAGATGGCGTCCCTCTGCCCCGCCCTGCCCCTGCGTATCGGCGGCCACAGCAAGGGCGGCAATCTAGCCGCCTGGGCGGCAATCTATCTGCCTGCCGAGCTGCAGAAGGACCGCCTGCTGTCCGCCTATAACAACGATGGCCCCGGCTTCGCCCGGGATATGCTGGACACCCCGGAATACCGCCGGGTGGCCGATAAGCTGCACACCTATATCCCCGAGTCCTCCATCGTAGGCGTCCTGCTGGAGCACGCCGAGGACTACGCCGTTATCGACAGCGCCAACCGTTCCATCATGCAGCACGAGCCCCTGTCCTGGAGCGTGGTGGGCACCCGCTTTGTCCACCTGGGCCAGCGCTCCCAGATGGGCAGGCTCTCCGACGATGTGCTCCGGGAGTGGATCGGCTCCATGACCCCCGCCGAGCGCGAGCAGTTCACCGACGCGCTGTTTGACGTGCTCTCTCTGTCCGGCAAAGCCCGGACGCTGGACGACCTCCGCAGCGGCGGTCTGGCCGGCGGCGCGGCGCTGCTGAAGCAGTACGCCGGCGCGGACGAGGAGAAAAAGAAGATCATCGCCGAGATATTCCGCCGCCTGGCCGTGGACGTGAAGGACGAGCTGAAAAAGGCCGCCGGTGAGGGGTTTGAAGGCGTGAAAAAGGCCGCCGGCGAAGGTTTGGAGGGCGTCAAGACCGTCCTGACCAACCTGACCAAGGGTGAAAAATAAAAGCGCAGCCGCCCGCAGGCACAGCCCCTGTCCCAGCAAATGTCAATAAATATCCCCCGGCCTAGCCGGGGGTATTTCTTATGCGGGCGAAGCCCTATGTTACCAGCCACGCCTCATGCGACGTTAGTACGACTTGCCATTTGCATAGGCTGTCCTACCCACGCCGGTATAAGTCCGGCACCTTTTCATTCTTATATAGCCGTCATCCCTAACACTTATGCTTTTTCTTCTGCCTAATTATCTCAACAGCAATCTTTACTTCTATCACACAACTTGCTAAACTGTTTCTGCCACTTCATTCTTGAATGGCCTCCCTTTGTTTTGTAGTTTGCAGTTGCCAGACCGCATCTCTACTATAACAGAGGGAGTTTTATTTTCCCTCATCGGCAGCAGCCTCTTTTGAACCACTCGCCCAGCGAGTGGTTTTCGGGACACAATAAAGGACCCCCGGCACAGCCGGGGGTCCTTTATACAGCATACAGTGCTTAGTCCAGCATACTCTTCAGGTCAACGGCGACCTCGAAGGGAGCGGCCGTGGCTTCCTTGATCTGGTCCACGGTAAACTCGGGATTGATCTCGGTCATCAGCAGGCCCTTGTCAGTGACCTCAAACACGCACATCTCAGTGATGATCTTATTCACGCAGTGAGAGGCGGTCAGGGGCAGACGGCACTTCTCGAAGATCTTGGGGTTGCCCTTGGCGGTGTGCTCCATGCACACAATGCAGTGCTTGG
>ERZ826146.2965-NODE-2965-length-11788-cov-4.859541_pt1 | contig 11788 bp, 8 predicted proteins | sample MGYA00519857_ERZ826146 | MGnify/ENA primary metagenome ERZ826146 (study PRJEB31778, sample SAMEA3449222) | human gut metagenome | biome: human gut; feature: human-associated habitat; material: faeces | place: United Kingdom | collected 2010/2012 ...
ACATGATGCAGGACAAGGGCGCGCGCAATGTGCTGGTCAGCATGGCGGGCGACGGAGCCCTGCTGGTGGACGAAGCGGGCGGCGTGCACCGCATCGGCTGCCCCAAGGGCAAGGTCGTGAACAGCGTGGGCGCGGGCGACAGCATGGTGGCCGGGTTCGTGGCCGGGTATCTCAAGACCGGCCGCTACGACGACGCCCTGCGGCTCGGCACCGCCTGCGGCAGCGCCACGGCCTTCAGCCTTGGGCTTGCCAAACGGAGTGAGATCGAAGCACTGCTTGCAGCGCTTTAAGATCAGGAGAAAACAAGGAAGAGATCGCCGCCTGTGACGGCAGCATCGTGGGTGCGGTGATCCTAAGCCTCCTCAAGAAGGACCAGCCCCAGAGCTGAATTTCTCCCAACCATAGGAAAAGCCACCCCTTCGGGTGGCTTTTCTTCGTTGTATCACGCTTTCGGCCCACAGACATGTTTCTCTTCCAATTCCGACGCAAGGTCGCCCTCGATCTCCATAAAGCATTCCAGCAGGACGGGGTTGAAGGCACCGCACTCGCCGTTCAGGATCATGTCCACAGCCTTCCGGTGGGGGTACGCCTTTTTGTAGCAGCGCTCACTGGTCAGCGCGTCGTAGACGTCCGCCAGCGCAACGACCTGCGCTTCGATGGGGATCTCGTCCCCTTTCAGCCCGTCCGGGTAGCCGCAGCCGTCCCACCGCTCGTGGTGCCAGCGGGCAATGCTGTAAGCCGTCTGGAGCAGAGGCTCGGTGCTGAAGTTCTCCAGCTTGCTCAGCATCTCCGCGCCGATGGTGGTGTGGGTCTTGATGACCTCAAACTCCTCCTTGGTCAGGCGGCCGGGTTTGTTCAGGATCTTCTCGTCGATGGCGATCTTGCCGATGTCGTGCAGGGCTGCAGCCAGCGGGATATTATCCTGCATTTCGGAGGTGATGTGGTAGCGGTTGGGCCGTTCCAGCAGCTTTTCCAGCACCCGTTCGGTCAGGCGCTGGATGTGCTGGACATGCAGCCCGCTCTCGCCGTTGCGGAACTCGACCATCTGGCTCAGAACGCCCACCAGCATGGTGGTGTTCTTCTCCCGCTCACGGATCTGCTCCGACAGCAACGTGGTCAGCCGCCGCTGTTTTGCGTACAATTTAATGGTATTGAACACCCGGCGGTAGACCACGCGGGAGTCGAACGGGCGGGAGACGTAATCCGAAACGCCCATTTCGTAGGCACGGCGGACGGAGGCTTCGCTGTCCTCGCTGGAGATCATGATAACGGGCAGGTCCTCAATGGTGTGGTTGCGGTTCATGAAGTCCAGCACCTCGAAGCCGTCCATCTTGGGCATCACGAGATCCAGCAGCACCAAGGCGATATCCCCCATGTGCTGATGCAGCTTTTCAAGGCACTCCTCGCCGTCGGCAGCTTCCAGAATGCGGTAGTCCCCCCGCAGGATCTCCGAAAGGATGGCGCGGTTCATCTCGGAATCGTCCACGATGAGCACCTGCTGCTTTTGTTTCCGCTTGGAGTTTGCTTCATCGGGCAGGTCCTCCGCACCGGCCATCACGACGCTGTTCTTGCGGAGCTTGGCCTGATACATCAGCCGGTCGGCCTGACGCACCACGGCATCCATGGAGCCGCCGGGCATCTGGACGATGCCGCCTATGCTGGCCGAAAGCCGCATGTGGCTGTAGCCGGGCACGATGGCATCGTGGATCTTTTCGCGGATCAGCTCCAGCTTGACTTTGAAGTAATCCTCCGGGATGCCGGGCAGCACCAGCAGAAATTCGTCGCCGCCGAAGCGCACCAGTGCATCGGTCTGGCGGATGCAGCTCCGCACGATGTTGACGGCGGTCTTCAGCGCCATATCACCGGCGTGGTGGCCGTAGGTATCGTTGTAGACCTTGAAGTCGTCGAGATCCATCAGCGCCACGCCGGTGGGGCCCTTCATCCCCCGGACGATCTCCTCATAGTAGCGGCGATTGTACACATCGGTCAGGACATCGTGGTAAAGCTTGGTGTTGTAGCCGGAGATCGCGCTGAACAGGGCCTCGGTGTCGTCCGGGTCAATGATGGTATCGCTGTGCATCCGCTGCAGCAGTTCCAGCACGAAGGGATCCCCGTCCACTTCCAGATATCTGGCCGTCACCTGTACGATATCCGGTGCAAAGTATTCCAGTTTTACACGCTGATCGTGGTTCTCATAGGCGCTTTTCACGGCACAGTGGCGGCAGCGGCGGCTCTTGTGGCGGCAGGCATAGCACAGATCTTCGCCGCTGGGGTCGGAGCGTGCCCCCTCCTCGATCCGTGCAATGGCGTCCCTGTCCAGCAGCCGCACATCGGTGTACAGTTGCTGTAAGTCGCGGAGCATTGCCTGAACTTCCTGCATCGTCTTCATCTTTGCCGCTCCCCATGCCTTTCTATGCTGCTTTGCCAAAACGCAAAGCAAATCTCTGGTATTTTTAGAATATATACTCATTATAAACGGTTTTCCCGCAAATGGAAGGGCTTTCTTGAAACTTTTCTGCAAAAGAGAGGCTTTCGTTGGGTTTTTCGGGAAAAAGCCAATTTTTTTCGGCGCAAACAGTAGCCCCGCAGAGGAAAAGGTGCTATAATGGTTTATATATCACCGTTGACGATACAGGGGGATTTTTGTACATGACGCTCGAAGAATGCTACACCGCCATGGGCGCGAATTATCAGGATGTGCTCAAGCGGTTCTATAAGTCGGATATGATCCGCCGCTTTGTCAAAATGTTTTTGCAGGACGACAGTTTCCGTCTGCTGACCGACGCCATGGCCAAGCAGGACGTGAAAGAGGCGTTCCGTGCCGCGCACACCCTGAAGGGCGTCTGCCTCAACCTCGGCTTCGACAACCTCAGCTCCCCGGCGGTAGCCCTGACGGAGATCCTCCGCGCAGGAACGTTTGAGGGCGCTGCGGAGCAGTATGCCATCGTGAAAACCGAATACGACCGCACCATCAAGGCCATCAAGGCCCTTGATTAAGGTGCGCATTCTGAGCCGCGGGGTCACCGGGGCTCTTTTTTACGGGGTCCGGGCCGGAGATGCCCGCCCCGCGCAGTGGAAGGAAACCGTATGAAGCTTCATTTTCGTTCTTTGGTCAGCATCGCACTGAGTGCTGCGCTCTTGCTGGGCTGTGTGGGTTGCGGCGGTGCCCCCAAGGCAGCCACCACCATTACCGTCTGGACCTACTACAGCGGCGACCAGCTTACCAGCTTCAATGCGCTGGTGGACGAATTCAATTCCACCGTCGGGCAGGAAAAGCACATCGTGGTCAAAAGCTCCAGCCAAGGCAGCGTGACCGATCTTGAGACCAATGTGCTGGCCGCTGCCAAGGGCGAAGTGGGCGCTGCCGCCCTGCCCAACATCTACTCCGGCTATGCGGATATGGCCTACGACCTCGACCAGCTCGGCGAGGTCGTGGATCTGACCCCCTACCTGACGGATAAGGAAAAGGCCGCCTACGTGGACGGCTTTCTGAAAGAGGGCGACCTGATGAACAACGGCGAGCTGAAGGTCTTCCCCGTGGCGAAATCCACCGAGCTGTTCTACCTGAACGCGACCGACTGGGCTCCCTTCGCCGCCGCTACCGGCGTGACCTATGACGACCTTGCCACCGTAGAGGGCGTGACCGAAGCGGCCCACAAATATTACGACTGGACCGATGCCCAGACCGACACCCCCAACGACGGCAAGGCTTTCTTCGGCCGCGACGCGCTGGCGAACTACCTGCTCTGCGGCGCGCAGGAGCTGGGCGTGACCATCTTTGATGCCGAGAACGGCGTCATGACCCTGAACCTTGACAAAGACGTGATGCGCAAGCTGTGGGACAACTACTATGTTCCCTTCCTCAAGGGTTGGTTCGGGGCCAGCGGCCGCTTCCGCAGCGATGACGTGAAGACCGGCAACCTGCTTTCCTACGTAGGTTCCTCGTCCAGTTCCACCTTCTTCCCCAAGCAGGTGCTGACCAGTGACACCGAGAGCCACGACATTGAGATGGCGGTCCTGCCCTGCCCCAGCTTCTCTGGCTGCGCCCCCGTTGCCGCCCAGCAGGGTGCCGGCATGATCGTGACCAAGGGCACCGATGCCCAGATCGAAGCCAGCGTGGAATTTTTGAAGTGGTTCACCCAGCCGGAAAATAACATCGCCTTCTCGGTCAGCTCCGGTTATCTGCCCGTGACCCACGCCGCCGCCAGTCTCGACGCCATCCGGTCCAGCGGGCTGGAGCTGTCCGACTCCATCACCACGGTGCTGGATCTCTCGCTGAATGCCGTGGAGAACGACCACCTGTACACCACCCACGCCTTCCCGAAGGGTTCCACGGCCCGCAACAAATTGCAGTCCGCCATGGAGGACGCCGCCGAAGCCGACCGCGCCACGGTCGAGGAGCGGATCGCCGCCGGGCAGACCCCCGAAGAAGCCGAGGCCGAATTCTTGACCGATGACTATTTTGACCAGTGGTACGAGGCCACCCGCACCACGCTGGAAGCCTTTGCAGGCTGAACGGATCATTTGATTTGAAAGGAGCACCCGCCCTATGGGGATCTCATCCCAGCGCACCCCGCCGAAGAAACGCCGCGAGCGTTCCATCTTCGGCTCCATCTTCAACGCCCTGATGCTGGTGGTGCTCGTCGAAGTTCTGCTGCTGGTCGCATCCATCTACCTCATGCGGGTGGGGCCGCAGCTGAACCAGAACGCCGAGGATATCCTTGCCATGCAGGTGGAGACCCGCAGCGGCTACATCCAGTCCCAGTTGAACGATGCGCAGGAGCTTTCCTCCCTGACCAGCCAGATCAACACCCTGACGCAGGAACTGCTGGACAGTGGTGCCATCGACCTTGCCACGCTGGACAGCAGCAGCGACGCGGCTTACCCTCTGCTGGCGGCCGTCACCCCCAAGCTGATCTCTACCCTGCGCTCCAAGTCGGTGACGGGCATCTACCTCATCCTGAACACCCACGACCTGAACGAGCGGGCCAGCGGCGACCGGCTGCCCTCCGTCTACCTGCGGGATCTTGACCCCGACTCTCCGCCGCCGGAAAACAACTCGGACCTGACGTTCGAGCGGGCCCCCGCCAGACTGGTGCAGACCCAGAACATCGCCACGGATAAGGCGTGGAAGCCCGCCATCACCTACCGCTCCCTCGGCACAGGGGGGCTGCTCTACCCGGTGTTCCAGACCGCCTATGACGCGGAAACCAAGCTGGATGCCACCGCCTACGGCCACTGGACGACCAGCCCCTATGTCATGGACGGCGATGACCGTCAGGCCATCGCCTACAGCCTCCCCCTCATCCTGCCGGACGGCACCGTTTACGGCGTGGTGGGCGTAGAGCTTCTGACCAGCTATCTGACCGAAAAACTGCCCTACAACGAGCTGCACACATCCAATTCCGGCAGTTACGCCCTGTGCTATTCGGACACCACCCTCCATGCAGACACCCTCACGCTCACAGCGTTTCCGGTGATGAACAGCGGCGGGCTGGATCTCAGCACCGCCCTCCAACTGACGCGGGCAGATGCAGACTGCTTCCGCTTTTCCAAGAACAACATCTCTTACATTGCTTCCCTCGTTCCGCTGGAGGTTTACAGCCGAAACGCCCCCTTCTACGAGGAGCACTGGTGTCTGGTGGGCATCGTGCCCTCCTCCGCCCTCTTCGCCTTTGCCCAGCGGGTGCAGCAGCTGCTGTTTTTGACCGTGCTGCTCACCCTCATCGCGGGCTTTGCGGCCAGTTGGCTGGTCAGTGAGCGGATGTCCAAGCCCGTGGCCCAGCTCTCGGCGGAAGTGGCCAAGGCGCAAAACGCGGCGGCGCTGCCCCAGCTTTCCACCACCGGCATCGCCGAGGTGGACCAGTTTGCTTCCGCCATCAGCCAGCTTTCTTCGGCTATGCTGGCCTCCTCCACCCGCTTTCTGCGGATCATGGAGATGGCCAGTGTGGAGCTGGCGGGCTATGAGCTGCGCAGCGACAGCGTTTATGTCACCGACAACTTCTTCCGGATGCTCGGCATCCAAACGCCTGACCCCCTGACCCCCTCTTCCTTCCGCGCCGCCCTCTCAACGGTGGCCCACAGCAGCCTGTACCGCACCACTTCCATCGGCAGTTCCGTTTTCACCATTGCGCAGCCGGACGGCAATGTGCAGTACATCGTCCTCCGCATCACCCGCATTGTGGCGGAGACGCCCTCGGAGGTGGGTCTGCTGGAGGATGTCACCTCCGCCATTCTGGAGCAGCAGCGCATCGAGCATGAGCGCGATTACGACATCCTGACCGGCCTGTACAGCCGTCAGGCCTTCAACCGGGTCTGCGCCGATCTCTTCGCCCATCCCGACCGGCTGCGCTGCGCGGCCCTGCTGATGATGGACCTCGACAACCTCAAGCACATCAACGACACCTACGGCCACGACTGGGGCGACCAGTACATCCGCCAGACCGGTCAGTGCTTCGCCGCCAACACCCCCAAGGGCACCGTCTGCTCCCGCCTGTCCGGCGACGAGTTCCTGCTGCTGTTCTACGGGTACGACTCGCAGGACGCCATCCGCAAAGAGTTGAGCACCCTGAACGGGGCCCTGCGGGCCAGTTGTGCCACCCTGCCCAACGGCAAGACGCTGAACATCAGCATTTCCGGCGGCGTGGCGTGGTTCCCGGAGGACGGCACCGATCTCAAGACCTTGAAGAAGTACGCCGACTTTGCGATGTATCAGGTCAAGCAGTCCCACAAGGGCCACACCGGCGACTTCGACATCGGCGTGTACCACCGGGAGGAGTACGCCGCCCAGACCCAGCGCGAGTTCGAACAGCTGCTGCGGGAGGAACTGGTGACCTACTATTTCCAGCCCATCTTCTCGGCCCACAGCGGGCGGGTCGCCGCCTACGAGGCGCTGATGCGGGTGAACATGCCCACCATCACCTCTCCCTCGCAGGTCATGACGCTGGCCCACGAGCTCGACCGGCTGTACGACATCGAGCGGATCACCCTGTTCAAATCCGGCGAGACCTACGAACAATTGCAGCAGAAGGGTCTGCTCCAGAATGGGGCCTTCCTCTTCGTCAACTCCATCGCCAATGTCAGCCTGACCCCCGCAGACGTGGCCAAGTATCAGCGCCGTTTCCCCGAACTGCTCAAGTATCTGGTGGTGGAGATCACCGAACAAGAGGATCTGGACCGCGATTCTCTGGAACGGAAGCGGAACGTGCCGGGCTTCTCCGGCTCCTTCGCGCTGGATGATTACGGCAGCGGCTACAGCAACGAGCTGAACCTTCTGGCGCTGGCTCCCCGGTACATCAAGATCGACATTTCCATCGTCCGCGGCATCGACACCGACCGCGACAAACAGCAGATCGTTTCCAATATCGTAGACTATGCCCACGCCCGCAGTATGCAGCTGATTGCGGAGGGCATTGAGAACGACGCCGAACTGCGCAAGGTCATCGACCTCGGCGTGGACCTGCTGCAGGGCTTCTACCTCAGCCGCCCCGCTGCAGTGCCTGCCCCCCTCGCGCAGCCCGCACTGGATACCATCCGCAGGATCCACACCCGGAATTCCAGTGCCGGGTGATCGGCAGCAGCTTCCTCAGTGCTTCCCCAGCTGCCAGAACGCAACGGCGCTGGCGGCGGCGACATTCAGCGAATCGACGCCGTGGGACATGGGGATCTTGACCGTGTAATCACAGGCGGCAATGGTGGAGTGGGCCAGCCCGTCGCCCTCGGTGCCCAGCACGATGGCAAGCTTCGGCTCGGCGGCAAGAGCCTCGTCGTCGATGCTCACCGAGCGGTCGCTCAAGGCCATGGCCGCGGTCTTAAAGCCGAGGGCATGGAGCTGCGCCAGCCCCTTTTCGGGCCAGTCGGCGGGCGTTTCGCCAAGCTGCGCCCACGGCACCTGAAACACCGTGCCCATGCTCACCCGCACCGCGCGACGGCAGAGCGGGTCGCAGCAGGAGGGGTTGATGAGGACGGCGTCCATGTTCAGCGCCGCCGCACTGCGGAAGATTGCCCCCACGTTGGTGGAATCCACAATGCCTTCCAGCACCGCCACCCGCTTAGCGTCCCGGCAAAGCTCCTCCACGCTGCGGGGAGCCGGGCGGCGGAAGGCGCAGAGCACGCCCCGCGTCAGCTCAAAGCCGGTCAGCGCAGCCAGCAGCTCCCGGTCTGCGGTGTAGACCGGCGCATCCCCGCAGCGGGTCAGGATCTCCGCCGCCGGGCCGGTGATCTGTTTGCGCTCCATGAGCAGCGAAACGGGCCGGTATCCGGCATCCAGCGCACGGGAGATCACCTTGGGGCTCTCGGCGATGAAAATGCCTTTTTCCGGTTCCAGCCGGTTCCGGAGCTGGTTCTGCGTCAGGCGGGCGTAGGGGTCCAGCTCCGGCGCGTGAAAATCGGTGATCTCGACGATGTTCGGCATAAAAATTTCTCCTTCGGTTCCTTGATGGCTCTATTGTAGCACAACCGGCGCTCCATTGCAAAAGCATGGCCGCCATGTGGGATTTACATGGTCGTTCTTGCTAAAAATCGCGCTCAGATTTTGACAAATCCGACAAATTGCGTTATCATAGACTGGAACTTGTGAAGAGGGGGAAATTTTCGTGTCCATCAGCAAAAAACTGTCCCACAACGGGCAGATGTCCGAAGCGTTCTGCACCGCGATGTTCCTGTCGCTTTCCGGCGGATTGCAGGATGTTTACACCTATTTGTATCGCGGCAAAGTTTTCGCCAACGCTCAGACCGGCAACATCGTGCTGTGCGGCGTGAAGCTGGTCGAAGGCGACTGGGGGGCCGTGTTGCACTATCTAGTGCCGCTCTGCTTCTTCGCGCTGGGCGTTTTTGCGGCGGAACTGCTGCGCCAGAAATTCCGGCAGATGCAGCGGCTCCACTGGCGGCAGTTGGTGGTGCTGTGCGAAATTTTGATGCTCTTCGTAGTGGGCTTCTTCCCGCAGGAATGGAATCTGGTGGCCAACGCCCTCGTCTCCTTCGCCTGTGCGATGCAGGTACAGGCCTTCCGTAAGGTGAACGGCTACGCCTTTGCCAGCACCATGTGCATCGGCAACCTGCGCAGCGGCATGGACTCTCTGTGCAGTTGGCTCGTGGCGGGCAACCGCTCCGCCAAGGACAAGGCGCTCCACTACTTCGCCATCATCTTCCTGTTCGCGCTGGGCGCAGCCCTCGGTAGCGTGGCGCTGAATTTCTGTGGGGCCAAGGCCATCTGGTTCTCCTGCCTTCTGCTGACTGTCAGCTTCTGCCTGATGTTCCTGAAAGAAGATGTGGAAGAGATCAAAGAAGATCTCGAAGCACTGGAAGCAAAACATTAAATCAAGGAGTTTCCCTCAGTTTCACGCTGTTTACCGCCATGCCAAAGGCCCCCCTGGTAGGGGAGCTGGCGAGCGCCAGCGAGACTGAGGGTTTATTTTTTTCCGGATCTATCCAACACTTCCCCGGTCTCCTTCGTCTTACAGGCAGAACGACGCAATGAAAGGAGGAAGCCCCATGTGGGAGCTGCTGTACGAGACCTTCTGGGACAGGCTGGAACACTTCTGTTTCAATCTCTGCCGGGACGAAGCCCGGGCGGAGGATCTGACCCAGGAAGTCTTTCTGCGGGCACTGCAGAACCGGAGCCTTATCAACAGCTTTACAGAGCGGCAGTGCAAGGCCTGGCTGTTTACCACAGCGCGGAATCTCTACTGCGACCAGCTCCGCCGGACGGCAAAGGAGGAGCAGCTGCTCAGCACCTTTTTCCCGGAAGAGGACAGTGCTGAACCGGATTCCGCGCTGGACACAGTGGAAGCCGCCAGTCTGCTGGCTCTGCTCACCCCGGAAGAACGGCGGCTGTTCACCCTGCGCTATACAGCGGGCTACAATGCCAGTGAGATCGGTCAGCTTCTCTGTCTCCCGCCCGGCCCGGCCCGCAGCCGCCTTGCCCAGATACGCCATCGCCTCAAAACTGAACTTACGGAGGATTAAATGATGAAAAAGAACCTGAATGTGGACGCTATGATCCTGGACCTGCGCAATGTGCAGGAGGATTTTCTTGACCGCTATGAGCAGATCAAGCTGGACTGCATGATCGCGCTGACCTCGCCCCGGGTGCAGACGCTCCTGAGCCAGCACAACATTTCTCTGGATTCGATGCTCTGCAAAAATGTCCCGGAGGAGGTCTCGGTGGGTGTGGTCAATGGCAAGGTCACGCTGAGCTCTGCCAGCCAGACTGCCGCCGGGCAGGTACTGGTGGTCAACGGCAAGCTGATGATCACACCGGATGCTGCGGAGGTTTTACAGAAGTACGCCTGCATTCTGGTCAACGGTATGATCTACTGCCCGCAGTGCCTCTCGGCAGTGGTATCCGCCCGCTGCATCCTGAACGGAAAGCTGGCGGTCTACCCCGATGATGCAGTGCTCCTGCCGGGAAGCTCCATCAAGCTAGACAACACCTTCCTGCTGCGGGCACAAAGCCGCCTGTACTGGAATGAACATCGCTTCCTGGCGGTTGACCCCAGGCTCGACACTGCCGCACTGGCCGCAAAGGGCTGCAGCTTTTCCGCTCCAAAGGCTATCCTGTGCGCAAGCCTTGCGCCCGTTCTGGCCCCGCTCTTCCCGGATTCCACCGAGCTGATCATCGTGCCGGACGGCACCGCCGTGGTGGAGGACGACCTGGAGCTGACCGCCTCTTCCCTGCGCCGGTATGGCACCCGTCTCTATGTGCTGGGCGATGCTGTTATCCCCGCAGAGAGCGCAGACCTGCTGGCTCAGATCGAATTCCTGCATGTTACCGGTGAAGTAGAGCTGCCTGATGCTCTGGAAGCGGCCTTCTTTGCCATCCCTGAGCTGGAATGCGGCAAAGTAGTCCACGAGGACGCTCTGCCCAAACAGACCCGCGCCAAAGCAAAGGATGAGGAGCCCGATCCGGATACCGTGACCCTCAGCGGCATCCAGCTGACCCTGTAATCCGCACCGTTCCTCCCTGCCCCGCTCTTTCCGGCAGAAGCGCTCTGCTGGAAGGAGCGGGACTTTTGTTGATTTTTTATTGCACCCGCTCCTCTGATATGATATACTAATTTTTGTATTGTGTAATTCCCCGGGCACACTTCCGCTGTGGAACCCGCTGCCCGGGCAGGATATGGGAACCGAAATCAGGAAGAGGAGCAACGAATGAAAAAAGGATTTGACAACGACAAATACCTTCAGATGCAGTCGGAGCACATCCGGGAGCGGATCGCGCAGTTCGACAACAAGCTGTATCTGGAATTCGGCGGCAAGCTGTTCGATGACTACCACGCCTCCCGCGTGCTGCCCGGTTTCCAGCCGGACTCCAAGCTGCAGATGCTGCTGCAGCTCAAGGATCAGGCTGAGATCGTCATCGTCATCAGCGCCGAGGACATCGTAAGCAACAAGGTGCGCGGCGATTACGGCATTACTTACGACCTCGACGTGCTGCGCCTCATCGACGCGTTTCAGGAGCGGGGCCTGTTCGTGGGCAGCGTGTGCGTGACCATGTACACCGCCGCCCCCGAAGTGGAGGCTTTTGAAAAGCGGCTGAACGGCCTTGGCATCCGCACCTTCCGCCACTACAAGATCCCCGGCTATCCCAACGACGTGGCCCGCATCGTCAGCGACGAGGGCTACGGCCGGAACGACTACATCGAGACCCAGCGCCCGCTGGTGGTCATCACGGCCCCCGGCCCCGGCAGCGGCAAGATGGCCACCTGCCTGTCCCAGCTCTACCACGAGCACAAGCGGGGCGTCAAGGCCGGTTACGCCAAGTTCGAGACCTTCCCCATCTGGAACA
>ERZ826146.2967-NODE-2967-length-11787-cov-2.999062_pt1 | contig 11787 bp, 3 predicted proteins | sample MGYA00519857_ERZ826146 | MGnify/ENA primary metagenome ERZ826146 (study PRJEB31778, sample SAMEA3449222) | human gut metagenome | biome: human gut; feature: human-associated habitat; material: faeces | place: United Kingdom | collected 2010/2012 ...
CGTTACGGATCAGAACCTCGCCGCGCGAACAAGCCGGCAGCTCCAGTCCGGCGCACGGTCTTCGCGGATCAGGCATCCGCCCCGGGACGGACGGCATTCCGTCCGCCTTCTCCGCCGGAGGCAACACGGGCACGACCGACACGGCGAGCCACACGACGAGCACGACGGGTTCAGGAAGTTCGGGGAGCGGCGGAAGCTCCGGCGGCAAGAAGACGACGAGCGGCACGACGGCGGCGGTGAACGTGCGGCAGGTCAACGGGCGATACAGTCCGGGCAACACGAGCAAGATCAGATAAGGAGAAGCACATGGCAAGATGGTTTGACGAGAGAGAAGCGAAGCGTCGGCAGGCCGAACAGGAAGCGGCGAGGGCGCACGAGGCGGCACAGGAGAGCCTGCGCCCGGCCAGCGAGCAGAAGGTGAAGACCGCGCCGCTTGTGGTCAATCTGGACAGGCAGACCAACCAGAGCGCGGCGCGCGTGGCGAGCCGGATTCCGGACGAGACGGAACGCGACGGCTTTCTGAACGAATACATCGCCCATGTGAAGAAGCAGAAAAGCCCGAACTACCAGAAGTACGCGCCGTCGATTGGCACGATGCGCGAGATGACGGATGCGACGGTCACGGGCGGCGTATACGCCGACACGCGGGCGAAAAACGAAAAGCAGCGGCTCAAGGAGATTGAGACGCAGAAGGCCGGAAAGACGGCCATGCTGGAGCTGGCCGAAATGCCCCTGATGGGCTTTGACGGGCAGAGCATCAACGCCAATACGGCGGACGCGGCGACGGTGATTCGCGGCATCAACGCCATTGCGGACGACACGCTGCGCGCGCGGGCGGCAAAAGCCTTTAAGACGCTGACGCAGACCGAGGGCAGCCGATTCTACGGCGAAAATGCGGACGGCGTGGGAACATTCCTTGAAAGCGCGAACCTGACCCGTGACGAATACAGGGACGCGACAGAGGACTACGCGAGCCGATTCTACGGAGACGGAAAGCACGACAAGGAAGACGCGGCGGCCTACCTCAAGGCGCGGCAGGAGATCGAGGAAGGCGCCTACTCCGACTATGCGAAAAGCCAGCTGACGGCGGCGCTGGACAAGGCCTACACGGGCATCACGGGCGGGGAAACGCCTTCCGAAAGCGCAGAAGGTACGTCCACCGAGGCGGAAGACGAGAAACGCACGACCAAGGAAGAGCAGAAGAAAGAGAAGAAGCCGGGATTTTGGAGCGGCCTGGCCGGGAAAGTGCCCGAGCAGGAGGAACAGGAAAAGGCTGCAAGCCCAGCACAGGCGAAGGCGCAGAGCCAGATTGTTTCCCAAAAGATGACGGCATCGACCGCGCCGGGCTTCCCGACGGCGGGCAAGGCGAAGAACGATAAGAGCGGCAAAGCGCCGGAGGTGCAAGGCCCCGTTCAGATGACCCCGGAAGAGCGGATCGTCGCGCAGGGCGGGATGAGCTTTGCGGAATGGATGGCAACTCCTTCCGTCAGCTCCGCTGACACCTCCCTCGAAGAGGGAGGCAGGGAGCGCACGGATGAAGCAGGCGCGGAAATTCGCATGCACGAGGCGCAGACCGTCGGCGAGGCGGCGGACGCGCTGCTCAAGGGACGGTATGACCAGATCGAGGGCGCGGGTAAGGATGAGCTGGATCGTATGCTGGCAGAGAGCGGGAACGCGCGGCGGATGATCGGCACGCTGACGGAAGCGGACAGCCAGCGCATTATCCTCGGAAACGACATGGCCGACGCGGTGACCTACGGGAACATCGCGGCGCAGGGGCAGACGGTCAAGACGCTGTACGACGTGATGAAGAGCGATTCCTTCCCGGACGAGCTGCGGGGCGACGTGATGGCGCAGATGGTCGTATGGGCGGCGCAGGCCGAGGCGATGGAGCAGACGGGGACGCTGGGCGGCGACGCGGAGCTGCCGCTGATGGAGCGCCTGCTCACCACGGACGAACACGCGATGGACGAGCTGGCAAGCATCTACGCGGCCAGAGACGAGCTGCTATTCGACAAGGCCGACATGCGCAGGGCGCAGGAGGAGGCGAGCGCGCAGGCGCTCAGCGACGCGCGCACGGCGGCGCTCAAGGGAACGGCCAGCGAGGAACAGCTCGCGCTGGTGCGCCAGAACGCGCAGGCAGGGCAGGACGAGCTGAACGCGGACATGGGCTATGTCGGGCGGCTGGCGGCGGTGGACGACTATTTCAGGCCGGGCGCGAGCAAAAATGCGGTCAGTCCGTTTGATTCAAGCAGCGTGAAGCTGAACCTCGACGCGCAGGGCGTGATCGACACGGGCGACTATCAGGCGCAGCTCAGGGAACAGATGGACGCGCTGCTCGAAGAGGACACGCAGACGGCGCTTGCGCTGGGGCTGACGCTGGACGAATACTACGCCAAGACGGGCGGCGTGGACATGAACGCGCTTTGCGAGCGCGCGGCCAGCCGCATCAGCCAGCAGGGCGCGGCGATCACCGATGAGGAAATGGCGGCGCTGGACGTTCCCTTCGGTCAGGGCGTGGGCGCGAGCTACACGGCCGGCGCGGGCATCAACGCAGGCGTTAAACAATGGTATCTGGACTACAAGGACACCCTTTACACGGGCTATTCTCAGGGCATGGTGCTCGTCAACGCGGCGCGCATCCAGAACCGATACCAGAACGAATACGGCGCTTACGGCCGGACGCAGTACCGCAAGGACATTGAAAGCGCGCTGGCCAGCGGGACGCTCGACGAGAACTACGCCAATGCGCTGAGAAAGGCGCTGGCCGGTGCGGCGGACGTATACCAGCTCGGCATTGACCCGATGGATTTTGAGGGGGATTTCCTCAAGAACAGCGCGGAGGTGCGCCGGGACATCGCGACGATGGAAGGATTCATGCGCACGAACGCGACGGAGGATGAATTCAAGTGGTTCGGGCGCGTGAAGGGCATGACCTACAACGCGGTTTCGGCCGGTGTGGCGGCGGGAACGACGCTGGCGACGGGCAGCAGCCTGCTCGGCTTTAACACGGGGTACAGCGTCGTCGGGTTCAAGAACAACTTTGACGAGTATCTGCAAAAGGGATACAGCATTGATTCCGCTCGATATCTGAGCGCGGTGAACACGGGGCTTGACTGCGCGGCGAACTTCGGCACGTTCGAGGGTGTATTGGGCAGAATGACGGGCATGAGCGCGCTGACGGAAGCCGCGAGAAGCCGGATCCTCCGCAACCCGGCGGGCGCTTGCAGAGGCCTTGCGGCGATTCGAACGTTTGGCGAGGCGTTTAGCAAGGCGTTTGCCCTAAACGAATTTGACGAAGTGGTTTACGACGAATTCTTTGAAGGACTGTCGGCAAACTGGACGGACAACGCGCTGGGCGAAATCTTCCGCAAGGTGGACGCGGGCGAGGACATCACGTTCACGGACGGCCTGAATATGGCGCTGAACTTGCTGAATCCCAAGAACCTTGACGTGAAGGGCGCGGCGGAGGGCGTTGTCAGCGGCGCGGTGGAGAACGCCATCGGCGCGGTGCTGTTCTCCCTGTCCGGCGCGGCGGGAAGCGGCGTGGGTACGCTGCGCGGCGTGAAGGCGGCGCAAGACCTGATGAACGGAAAGCGGACGGACGTGGAGAACGTCATCTTGGACGTGACAAAGACGCTGGGCGACGAACAGGCCTGTGCGCTGCTCAACGACTATGCGCGACAGCAGAAGGAAAGCAAGGCCGTTGCCGAGGAAATCATCAGCGGGCAGGACGAGCGCGGCAGCGCGGCGCACGCGGCAAAGGCCAAGCAGCAGGCCGACGAGGCGCGCGCACAGGCAGACGCGGCGCAGACGGCGGCGGACAACAGCCGGGCGCAGTTCGCGGAAGCGAGCGATGCGGTGATGAGCGGCGACCTGACGCGGCAGAAGGAGATGACCGAAGCGCGCGTGCGCATGGGCGAAAACCAGAAAACCGCGAACGAGCAGGGCGCGGTCGCCGCGCGCAGAACGGACGAAATGCAGCAGGCGGCGGCACAGCGGCTGGCAGAGGCGAGACAGGCGGGCAGAAAGGCCGTCATCGCGGAGGATGCGGCGGCGCGGGAAGCCATGCTGGACGACCGGGAAGCGCGGATGCAGGCCATTGACAACGAGATTGCGCAGCTCGACGCGCAGCAGCAGGCGGCGGAAGAAGAATTCTACGCGGCGACGCAGAGCTATACGGAAGCGGAAGCCATGGGAATGGACGAGGAAACGCTTGGCCAGCTCGACGCGCGGATGAACGAGATCGGAGCGCGGCTGATGGCGCTTTACGACCGCCGGGAAGCGCTGCAAAACCCGGAGGCTTACGAGGCGCGCCGGAAGGCGGAAGCGGAAATCGCCGAGCGGGAGCAGCAGGCGCAGGAAGAATACCAAAGGCAGACCGAGCGGGAGCAGGCACAGAGCGAGATGGACGAGATCGCCCCGGTGGTCAGGGACATCCGAAAAAAGCGCATCTGGCTGAACGAACAGCAGATTGCCGAGGTGCTGCACACGACGGGACTGCGGACAATCGCGCAGGTGAACCGCCAATACGGCACACAGTTCCGCGTCAACCGCAAGAGCGCGGACGTTGACCTTGACAGCGGCTTTTTCCGCGAACTGGCGGCGCAAATCCCCGGACGGATGGACGAGGCGAGCGCGCACCCGGAGACGGAAATTCTGAATCTGCTGGACAGGAGCGGCGAGCTGAAAGGCAAGCTGGGCGGGATGGAGGCCAGCATCGGCACAGTCGGAGCGGAAGACTATCTGAACGCGGACGTTTCGCGCGGCAACCTTGACCCGGTGACGCAGAAGCTCGCCAGCAGCCTGAAACAGAAGACGGGGCTTGAGCTGATCGTCATGCCGCTGGCAGACAAGGTTCGCGGCTTCTACGACCGAGAGAACGGGCGGCTGATTCTTTCAAGCCGAATCGGCGCGGGCGAACAGATGCGACAGGTGGTCATGCACGAGCTGACGCACTACATCGAGAGCACGAAGAACTATGCGGCCTACGAAAAGGCGGCGCTGGAAGCGGCCTATCGCGGCGATACAGAGGCGATGGACAGAGACGCGGCGGAAATCCGCAAGACCTATGAGGACGCGGGTCTCCCCTGCGACGTGAACAAGGAGCTGGCCGCCGCGGCGACGGAAAAGCTGATGGCTTCCCTTGGCGCATGGGGCAGGACGGGCAGCGAGACGCTGGTATATGACCTGCTGGGCGCGAACCAATCCTTCCCGATTCGGGTCTACAACAAGCTGACGCAGTTTTTAGCCCGACGCAAAGCCCAAAAGGCAGGCGGCGCGGCGGCAGAACACTACGAGGCGCTGGTCAGGGCGCGGGAAGCGCTCAGGCAGGCCATTCTTGAAGCCGGAACGTGGAAAAAGGGCATGGGCGGCGAGGATGCGACCATTGAGCTGTTCGGAAAGACCGCGCCCGTAGAGCGGGAGGTCACGCGCGGACAACAGACGGAGATGGAATATGCCATCAGACGGGATGAAAAGGGAAAGCCCGTCGTTTCGGTTGAAGAGGACATTCTTGCGGGCGTTCCTCAAAAGGACTGGGCAAGAACCGTCAAGCAGGCGCTGAAAGAAAAATTCCCGAACGGCGTAACCGTCGGGAGCAATCAGATTCAGATCACCGGCAAATCTCGAAATGAAATCACCAATTCGAAAGATACGATGTGGCTTAAACGCAATCAGTCAGACGTATATGCCGACAAGATGCGCGCGGCAAATAACGCGGACGAGATTTTGCAGGCATCGACAGATCATGTCAGTCAGGAACTGACGCATGAAAGAAAAGACGACATTGTTGATTTTATTCACGGTAATGTTCAAATTGATGTTTCCGGTCAACTGTATGATGCAGATGTGGTCGTTGGGACGAAGAAAGACGGTTCAATGCTGCTCTATGATTTTGTCGGAATGACAAAAAAAGAGATGCAGCGTACCGCCGGACGTCAAAGCGCCCCACACGATATCCGTGCTGCATCTCTTTCTGACACCAGTGTAGCACAAAGCAACGCCAGTGTCAATCCCTATGATATGCCAAACGACGTGGAATATGCCGTCGCCCCGCGCCAATTCGGCAACCAGACGGCGCAGGAGCTCGATACGCTGACCGACGGCGTGAAGAAATTCCTTCGCGGAGACCAGTACGAGACTGTGACCAACCGGGAGCAGGTGCAGCGCGCGAACGATGATATCAACGCGCGCGGCATTGACGCGGTGGTGAACGACCTGCTGGCGCGGGACAAATGGACGGCAGACGACCACGCGGCGGCGGCGGTGGCCTGCATCCGGGCGCAGAACGAAGGGCTGATGACGACGGCCTATGTGATCGCGAAGACCTATGACGAGCAGGGCACAAATGCCGGTCAGGCGCTGCAGGCCAGACAGATCATCGGAAAGCTGACTGCGGAGGGCGCGCTGGTGGAAGCGGCGAAGAAAGCCGACCACGCCAACGCGAAAAAGGGACTGGCGGACGGCGATATCCCCGTCGGCAGCCAAGCGCCGGTGAAGGGATGGCGCGACAGACAGCAGAGAAGCAAGGAAGGCGCCGAAAGGGAACAGAACGTCAGCCCGGCGGGCGAGTTCGACCCGGACAACCCGTTCAACAAGGGCAGGACTTCCGTTTTGCCGCAGGAGGCTGTGACGGGCGCGAGCGGCGCGGCGGGCGACGCGGTGCAGGGCAGCTTCATTGAAAGACCGCTGCCGCCGGTGCTCGAAAAGGTCTATACGGCGGCGGAGCTGATTCAGCGGCAGATTGACAAGCTGCCTTCCGACGTGAAATATGACAACCCGTGGAACATGCCGCTTGAAAGCTGGAAGACGGAACTCATCGACCAATACGGCCTTAACGGGACAAAGCTGGTCGGCGACACATACAGCTATGCGACCGTGAAGGAACGCATGCTGGCGGCCATTCTGGCAACGGACAACAATGTGCGCGGCGACGGGCTTTTGACGCTCTGCCAGCAGCTCGAAGCGATGAAACAGGGGCTTGCGGTGGTGACGGAAGCCGACCTGAACTACATCGCGGGGCAGATGAGCACATTCCTCTATGCCGAGGGCGCAGACCTTGAGGGCATGCCGGTGACGACGGAGGGCAAAACGGCGTTGCAGCGCGTCTACAACGCGCAGGCCAACGTCGTACAGGACAGCATGATGGGAAAGGTCAATGCCCTTGGATATACCAACATGCTATCCGGCACGAAGACGGGGAGCAAGAACTTTTCGAGCAACGTTCTCATTCGTCCGCTGGAGCTGGCGAGCGAGAAGATCGGCGGCGCGATTGAAAGAAAATATATCACCAAGCGGACGGGCAACCGAACGACGGACGCGCCGAACCGCGCGGAGCGGGCGGCAGGCCGGGAAGCGTTTACCGGCGAGATCGGACAGACGATGGTGGACTATTTCGTGACGCACGCGGACACCGGCCACGGAAGCGGCTTTGACCTGAACCGCAACAACCGCACCTTCAACAACGAATGGCTGCAAGCCTACAAGAACATCGTGGATTTTGCCATGCAGGTGGGCGACCGTCCGTTCTGGGAGCAATGCTACACGGAGGAGCTGGCCGTCATCAAGCGTCTGGGAACGAAAATCCCCGATACGCAGCGCGCAGACGGACGCAAGGTCAAAGTCCTGCGCGACATGACGCTTGAGGAAATGAAGACGGAAGCGGCGGTTCGCGCGACGGAGCGCGTTTTTCAGGAGGACAACAAAATCGTCAGCGCCATCAACGGCGCGCGGCGGGAAAGCCCGATGATCGACCTTATGATTACGAGCATAATGCCCTTCCTCAAAACGCCGACAAACGTCGCAAGCCGCATGATGCAGTACAGCCCCATCGGACTGGCGCGGGCGATCATCCAATACGGCCTATGGGACGGCAAGCGCAACGGCGGCGCGAACTTCGACCAGCGAAAGTTTGTGATGAACCTCGGGCGCGGCCTGACGGGAACCGGCGTGGCCGTCGTCGGCGCGCTGCTGGCCAGCCTCGGCGCGATTCAGCCCGGACGCGAGGACGAGGAAGACAAGAAGCTGGGCGTAATCCGCAAGGCGCAGGGCAGGAGTTACAGCACATATTTCAAGCTGGGCGACTGGGAAATCCCGCTTGACTTTGCGCAGCCTTCGAGCGGGCCCCTGTACATCGGCGCGAAGATCGCATGGGCGCTTGAAGAGATGGGCGGCGATGTGAACGCTCCGGCGCTGATCGGAACGGTGCTCTACGGTTCGGCGCTGGAAACGGGCAACCAGTTGTTTGACAACTCGTTCCTTTCCGGGTTCAGCGCGCTGTTCAGCGGCTACAACGACGCGGCAGGCATTGCGAGCAACATTGCAGAGAACATCGCGGAGAATCAGGCGAGCCGCCTGACCCCTTCGGCGATTCGCGCGCTGGCCAAGGTGACAGACCCCTATGTGCGGGACGTGTACAGCCAAAACGCGGTGAAGCAATTCCTCAACCGTCAAATCATCCAGAACTGGCCGCTTCTGCGGCAGACGCTTCCGGTCAAGACGGACATCACGGGCGACGCGACGCTGCAAAACGGCTATTACAACTGGGGGCAGGAGAACCAAAACGCGGCGCTGCATTTCCTCAACGCTTTTGCGACCCCGTGGACGACGCTGGGCGAAAAGAACGAAGCGGCGCTGGACACGCTGATCGACCTGAGCTATCGGACAGGGGAAACGAGCTTCCTGCCGGGGGAGATGGTCAGCGCGAGCAAGTACGAGGTGAGCGTCACCAAGACGCTGGCCAAGGAACTCAAGGTGGGCAAGGTCGGGTTTAACCAGTACGAGGGTTTCAAAATCCGCCTGACGGACGAGGAAAAGCGCTGGGCGAACAGCACCTACGCGGACACGCTGTTCAACGGAAGCGGCAGGGACGTGATCGGCCTGCGCGCGATGATGAGCGGCAGCAGATGGGAACGAATGAGCGACGAAGAAAGGATAGAAGCGGTTCGGGACATGCAGAAAACGGCGAAAAAGCAGGTGCTGACCGAGCTGGTCAGGCGAAAGAAGGAGGCGGGCGAAATCAGATGATCGAGGCCAATTTTGAATCCAGAACGCACAAGAACGCGGCCATTGCCGGGGTTTACCAATACGACACGGGGCAGCGGCTCAGGATGCGCGGGCTGCCGACCCCGGACGAGCTGGCCGAAATGGACGACTTTCTTGCGGGGGACGTGGTGACGGTGCAGGCGCAATACGGCTACGCGGGGGACAGCCAGACGGAAACGCGCATCGCGTCCTTTGACGCGGAAACGGGCTGCTGGATGGCGGACATCCCGGACGTGTATCTGAAAAGAAGCGGCGCGGTGAAGGTATTCGTCTATGTGAGCTACGGCGCGACGGCGGATGAGACGCGCGCGAAAACCTGTTACGAGGGGAGCTTCACGCCCATCAGCCGCCCCGCGCCGAGCACACAGGTCACGCCCAGCCAAGGAAACGCATGGGACGCGCTGGTGACGGAAATCAACCTGACGCTCTCGAAGATGAACACGGCGATTTCCGAGGCGAACGCGGCGGCAGAGGGCGCGAAGACGCAGGCGGAAGCGGCGCAGAAGGCCGGAACGGAAGCGAGCACGGCGGCGCTGTCGGCGAACACGCAGGCGCAGCGGTTGGCGAACATGAACATTCAGGCGCAGACGCGGGAATACGGCAGCGGAAGCACGGCGCAGATGGCCGACATCGACGGGAAGCTCGTGCTGACGCTGGGCGTTGAGCGCGGACAGCCGGGCGCGAAGGGCGACAAGGGCGACCCGGGCGACAAAGGCGACCCGGGACCCGTCGGCGCCCGGTTCCAGCTTTCGAACGGGATTCTGTACATTACAACGACGTGAGGTGAACCATGGCGATTACGACGAGCAAGGGAAGCTATCAGGACTACGCCTACACGGGCGGGATGCAGAGCGTTACCATTCCGCATGACGGCATTTATAAATTCGAGGTTTGGGGCGCGGGCGGGTCGAACTCGGCGCTGCATGGCAGCGGCAACTATGGAAACAACTACAGCACCAATGGAAAAGGCGGGTACAGCGTGGGCTACAAGCTCTGCAAGAAGGGCGAGGTCTACTACATCTGCGTGGGCGGATGCAGCAATCCCTATAACGGCGGCGGAAGAGGAAACGCCGGTTGGGGCGGCGGCGCGACGCACATCGCCACGAAGACGGGCGAGCTGAAAAACCTGTCCGGCAACAAGGCGGCGGTGCTGCTTGTCGCGGGCGGCGGAGGCGGCACAGGGCAGGCCAACGGCGAGGGCGGCAAGGGCGGCGGCTGGTACGGCGGCGGCTATGGCGGAACACAGACCGGACCCGGTTCTGGCGGAATCAATAAAGGGTCTTTCGGACAAGGTGGACAAGGCGACTGGTATTGGGCGGATGGCGGCTTGGAAACCGGCGCCGGCGGCGGGGGCGGCGGCGGCTGGTACGGCGGCAACGGCGGCAACAGGTATATGGGCGGCGGCGCAGGCGGAGGCGGCGGAAGCGGCTACATCGGCGGGCTGCCCAGCTTCACCAGCGCGGGCGGTACGGTATACAGCCCATCCACAACGGCGGGCGGCGGAAACGCCGTCAACACGGACGGTTCGGCGCGGGTGACATTCCTGCGCAAGAACGACGTGCCGGTGATCTTCAACGGTGAGCAAGTGGAGGACGTGGTGCTCAACGGCGTGAAGCTGACGGGGATGATGGTCGATGGCATCCGGCTATACATGAAGAAAAGGAGGGAAAAGCGATGTTTCGCGTAAGCGGAAACCAGATTTCGATTACGGCGGGCGACACGGCGCTGATGGCGATTTGCCCGGACGAAACCGGGTATGTGCCGACGGCAAACGACCGGGCGATTTTCACCGTCAGGGAGAGACCGAAACGGCGCGCGCTGATTGAAAAGACGATTGCGCCGGAAGCGGACGGGCGGTTTGTCGTCTGCTTTGAAAGCGAGGACACGGCAAGGCTGAAACCGCGCGAATATGTCTGGGATGTGCGGCTGGCGATTCAGGCCAACGTGGACGAAAACGGCGAGGTGACGGACGCAGAGCAGGTCATCACGCCCTGCCCGCCGGGAATCCTATTCGTCATGGCGGCGATTGGCGAGCTATCGAGCGCGGCAAACAACGGGTTCGGTCAGCCGGTCAACCAGACGCTGAGGATTCGGTTTGAGAAGCTGATGCAGGGTCCACGCGGCGAGCCGGGGCGCGACGGCGCGAAGGGCGAAAAGGGCGACCCCGGCGCGAAGGGCGACAAGGGAGACCCCGGCGCACCGGGCGCGCAGGGCGAGAAAGGCGAAAAGGGCGACCCCGGCAGGGATGGAAGCCCGGGCGCGACGGGCGCAACGCCAAGGTTTACCGTCACGGCTGTGACGGGCGAGGCCGGGACGGCGGCGAGCGTTACGCAGAGCGGCACGGCGGAAAACCCGATGGTGGAATTTACGATTCCGCAGGGGATGAAGGGCGACACGGGCGAGAAAGGCGAAAAGGGCGATCCGGGAAAAGACGCGCCGCAGGAAGTTGTGCTGTATACGGCGCAGACGCTTGATGATGCACAAAAGGCGCAGGCGAGGGAGAACATCGGGGCGGCTTCCGCCACGACGGTTAGTTCGCTAAAGACCGATGTTGACGCTAAAATCAATCAATCTGACGCGCTGACATTAGAAGAGATTATGGCGAGCACGGGCTTGTCTAAAAAAGTCGCCAGCGCCGAAGCGGTTAAATCCATAAAAAATAATGTCGGCTCGATAAAGTCTGGTGGTTTTTACTCTGAAAAAACCAAAGGGAATACGATGCCGGCTGACTATGGCGGCTTT
>ERZ826146.2968-NODE-2968-length-11785-cov-3.101279_pt1 | contig 11785 bp, 10 predicted proteins | sample MGYA00519857_ERZ826146 | MGnify/ENA primary metagenome ERZ826146 (study PRJEB31778, sample SAMEA3449222) | human gut metagenome | biome: human gut; feature: human-associated habitat; material: faeces | place: United Kingdom | collected 2010/2012 ...
TCCTCTGCCAGCTCTCGCAGGAGCAGCTCAGCCGGGCGTTGTTTCCCGTCGGCGGGCTGCTCAAACCCGAGGTGCGGCGCATCGCCGAGGAGCAGGGTCTCGCCACGGCCAAACGCAAGGATTCGCAGGGCATCTGCTTCGTGGGCAAGGTCGACCTGCCGACCTTCCTCCAGCAAAAGCTCGCCCCGAAAAAGGGCAACATCCACGAAATACTCCCCGCATGGCCGAAATACGTGCGCGAGGAGGTCCCGGCGGAGGGAGAGCCGACGACCGGACAACTCGCGGTGCTGGCCGAACCGTGGCGTTACACCGTGCGCGACGGCAAGAAGATCGGCGAGCACAACGGCGCCCATTACTACACCATCGGACAGCGCAAGGGACTCGGCATCGGAGGCCGCAGGGAGTCGCTGTTCATCCTCGCCACGGACACGGTGCAGAACGTGATCTGGGTCGGCGAGGGCGACGCCCACCCCGGGCTGTGGCGCCCCGCGCTGCACATCGCGCCCGGCGAAATCCACTGGGTGAACCCCGCCCGGGAGCTGACCGCCGGGCAGAGCGCCCGGTTCTCCGTCCGCATCCGCTACCGCCAGCCCTTGCAGGGCGCGCGGCTGTTCGTCCGCGACGAAGGGGCTTACCTCGTTTTCGACCGGCCCCAGCGGGGCATCACCCCCGGACAGTTCGCGGCGTGGTACGACGGCGACCAGCTGGTCGGATCGGGCGTGATCGAAGGCTGACCAACTCAAACCAACCATGATAAAACACCTATTATTCATTGCAGCCGGGCTGTCGATGTTTCACGCCGCATCGGCGCAAAAGTATGTCGACGCCTCGACGCTGACCATCATCGGCCGCACCTGCCCGATGGAGGGGCATCCCTATTACCGGGTCGACACGACGCGCTACCGTTTCGACAACGCCACCATCCGCCACTACTGCGGCTACCCGGCCGGCGTGGCCGTGCTTTTCACCACCGACAGCCGCCGGATCGAGGCCCGCTGGACCACCGCACCGCGCAACTACGGCTGGAACATGACCCCGGTCCTGCAACGCGGCATGGATCTCTACGTCCGCGAAAACGGCGTATGGACGATGGCCGGTGCGGCACGTCCCGGATTACAGGACCGGCACGCCAGCACCATCGTCGAGCACATGGACGGACAGCCCAAGGAGTGCATGCTCTACCTGCCGGCGTGGAGCGAACTGCTGACGCTGGAGATCGGCGTGGACGAAGGAGCATCCGTTACGCCGCTCGAATCGCCTTACAAGCACCGCGTGATCGTCTTCGGATCGAGCGTCACCCACGGAGCTTCGGCCAGCCGCCCGGGCATGACCTATCCTGCGCGCATGAGCCGCATGACGGGCATCGAGTTCGTCAATCTGGGGTACAGCGGCAACTGCATGCTCCAGCCCGAATTCGCGCGGCTGCTCGCCGAGACCGACGCCGACGCCTTCCTGTTCGACGCCTTTTCGAACCCCTCCCCGAAGATGATCCGCGAGCGCCTCGACGCGTTCGTGGCGACGCTCGTCAAGGCCCATCCCGACAAACCGCTGATCTTCATGCAGACCCACTGGCACACCGCAGGCAACCTCGATCAGGAGGCCGCGAAATTCCACCGCGAGCGGATCGACACCGCGGACGGGATGATGCGGCGGCTGGCGAAGCAATACGACAACGTCTACTTCCTCGACGGCGAATGGTTCTTCGGCCGGGACGCCGAGGGAACCATCGACTGCGACCACGGTTCCGACCTGGGCTACGACCGCATGATCTCGGAGCGGCTGCCCCGTATCCGGAAGATCCTGCGCAAATACGGAATCCGGTAGTCCGGGCGCATTGCGCCGGGTTTCGCAGTCCGGCGACTGAATCCCTGCGTTTTCAACGCGGGGATTTTTTGCGTATCTCCCGGCTGCAAAAGATATTTGCACTCTTCGACTGGTGTTGTTTGCCGCTTTTTGGTCGGCAAAGCAGCCTTAACCGCGGCGTATGCCGCGGAGGCTTTGTACCTTTTGACTGCAAAAGTATCACAAATTTGGTAAAAAGGCAAATGTAAGCATTGGTATTGATAATCAGGTAGTTTTTCTATCCAGTTCACTCTATACAGGTTGTCGAATCGGTAGTCGGCGGCATCGTCAAGCGTGGGTTCAGTTACCAAAGCATTACCTCGTTCGGGAATGCCTTTTATTTCCTAAAATAGTGATTTACCGTCTATTGCATTTCCATTCATCTTGACCGAAGACTCTGCGGAAATTAGTTTTGTATCCCTAAAAAAGCAGAGTTATGCGCAGCACATTCAAGGTTCTGTTCTACCTGAAAAGGAACAAGAAAAAAACACAGTCTGCGGTTCCCCTCATGGGCCGCATCACGGTCAACGGTACTATTTCGCAATTCAGTGCGAAGCTCACGGTTCCGGAGCGTTTGTGGGAAGTCCGCGGCGGCCGTGCCAAGGGGCGGAGTCTCGAAGCCGACCGTATCAACCGCCATCTGGACGATATCCGCTCGCAGCTCGACCGTCATTATCGGGATATCCGCGACCGGGAAAGCTATGTGACGGCCGAGAAGGTGAAGAACGCCTGGCTGGGATTCGGGAAGCGTTACCGCACCCTGCTGTCCACTTTCCGCAGCTTTACGGACGACCTGCACGGCCGTATCGGCGTCGACCGTTCGAAAAACACGTGGTACCGTTATCTTGCCACGATGAAACACCTGCAAGCGTTCCTTACTGTAAAATACCGTGTGAGCGACATCGCCCTTGCCGAACTGGAACAGTCCTTTATCGAACAGTTCCATGTTTACTTGAGAACGGAATGCAATCTCAAGCTTACGAGCATCTGCCGTTATCTGGACTGCCTGATCAATGTGGTCAAAGTCTCCTTCAACGACGGAATCATGCCCCGCAATCCGTTCGCCTCGTACCGTTACAACGAACCCACGCCGGAGCGTGCTTTCCTGAACGAGGAAGAGATCCTCACGCTTCAGCATGCCGCGCTCCGCACGAAGAAACAACGTATGATCCGCGACCTGTTCCTCTTCTCCTGTTTTACGGGCATCTGCTACGCGGATCTGAAAACCCTTGCATGGAAACAGCTCGAACAGGATACGCACGGCGACTGGTGGGTCACAGGCAACCGCTGCAAGACGGACACACGGTACGTGGTCAAACTGCTGCCTGCTGCCTTGTCCATTCTGGAACGTTACCGGGACGGCACGGATTATGTCTTTTCTTTTATGCCGCATCTGAATACGGTCGACCGTTCCCTGAAACGGATCGCTGCCTTGTGCGGCATCGAAAAGAAGCTGACCTTTCATGTCGGACGCCATACCTATGCCACGACGATCTGCCTGATGAACGGCGTGTCGCTGGAAACGCTCTCGAAGATGCTGGGGCATAAACGCATCACCACGACGCAGACCTATGCGAAGGTGACCCAGCCAATGGTCGACCGGGAGGTGGAGATGCTCAAAGAAAAATTGGCGGATAAATTCATGGCTGTATAGAAATAGCAGATAGTTGGGAAAAACGATACGGAGCCATGTGAGAACAACATATATCGTCTCACCCTTAAAAGCAAAAAAGTCTGATATATCCTTGTAATCTCTTTCCGCCGGCAGGAAATTTATCGCTGAAGATGGAAATACGCAAGGCCATGCGAATCGCCCGAGGGGCGAGCCTTGCGTATTTCCATCCCCGGCATTTTGCTGAACGCTACCGTCGGAAAAGGAGGCTTTCTGCGCCCCGGACGGCACCTAACGGGTATTTGCTCCACAGCACGCATATCTGAACTCTGATAGTCGCAGTCTACGACAAGCACGTCATGCCTCAAAGTGTAATGCAGGTAACTGGCGAGCAGTACCGTGAAGGTTGATTTCCCACGCCGCCTTTTGGATGGCAGATTGAAATACTCGGATTGGCAGAAATATAGAAATATTTCTCTAAGCATCGCTTTATCCCTTTATCTGAAAAATCGCCTGCATCCATAATTGACTGTCTGTCCATCTGCCGGAATAACTCTTTCTGCCGTTCCAATTCGCATTGTCTGTTCAAAACGGTCGTCTGTTGTTCTTCTTCTCGTGGAGATAATTCAGCTCACCGCTGTAAATGTCCATGACAAATCGCAGCATATTGTCGACCAAGGCCGTAAGCCTTGTACTCTCATTCCCTAACAGGTGGAGTATTTCCGATACTTTGTGCTTGGTTCGGGTACTGACATAGATCGCAGAGCGGTTGCGGCAATCCACCGGAGCGAAGAACGTGCGTTCAAAATCCGGTAGCGTGAGCTTTTTCCGACGGAAACCGGAATGTTCTTTTACGGTACTCGCAGTGGAGTCTATGCCTGTTTTCTCAGCAGTCGGTGCCGATGCTCCGGATACCGTTTCCGATGTGTTTTCCTCAAGAGCGTTCGTATCTTCCTCTTCCGGCTCGGGAATCCTGCGGACGACTTCCGAGTCCAAAGGGGCTTGTCCGGCGATCATCTGACGCATCAGTTCCTCGTCGACTTCGATACGGGGACGCTTAGCAGGATTGGGTGCGGGGTTGTCTTTTTCCTTTAATGAATCCATGGTGCAACGTTTTTGAGATTGATTGTCAGCCATACGAGCATAGAGTATGTATGTCTGGTTTATTGGGTTAAACCATTCAAAATACCGTTTTCTATTTCATGCAGTTTATATCGGGATAATGAACGCAATAAGAAAATCGACCTTTCATGCTGCAAGATACAACTGGGTGAAATACCTCGGTTCCGATGTCCGCTCCAGACCGCTCCAGTCCGTACCGAGGGTTTGTTTTGGCGCCCGCATGGTTGTAATATTGCAGAGGGAAACGACCCACCCTCGGAAGCCGTAGCGGAGGTTTGGCATAGATTTTTCGAAAATTTTTCCGCCGCGGATTTTTCGCCTCACTTGAGGCGAGCGAGCTGTACCTTTGTCCGACAAACTACCGTTTGTCCGACAAAGGTCCTCGCTCTGCGAGGCCGGGCGTTCTCCCGAGTCGAACGCCTTTTTAACCGATATCATGAATACCGACCCAAAACAGACAAACAGAAATGCCCGGAAATCTGAAACACCAAGCTACAAGTACTCTTTCTGGTTCAATGAAGAGCACATCCGCTTCAAGAAGCTACTCTGCAAGTCCGGATTGGAGCATAACAGGAGCCAGTTTATCGTAAAACGCATTTTCGGAGAAGAGTTCGTCGTCATCAAACGCGACCCGTCAAAGACGCAGTTTATCGCCCGGCTGAACGACTTTTATTTTCAGTTTCAGAAACTCGGCAATAACTATAATCAGATTGTAAAGGCTGTCAATTCGCACTTTTCCAACGTCGCTATCCCGCATCAGATCGCTATGCTGGAGCAACGGACCCGCGAGCTGAAAGCCCTCAGTATCGAGATTCTGAATCTTGCAAAACGAGCTGCGGAATGGTTGCGAATATAAGATCGGGAGCATCGTCCAACCGACAACGCTATCGGAATCAAATATAGAATTGTACGCTTGCTCGTTACCTTGACCCGGCAACTTTAACAACAACAAACGTATGGCAAGCGTAAAAGTAAAATTCCGGGCCTCGTCCGTTGCGGATCGGGAAGGCCGACTGTTCTATCAGATAATCCATAACCGTGTAACCCGGCAGATCAGCAGCGGTCATAAGCTGTTTCCGTCGGAATGGGAAGTTCTGCAGCGGAACATACTCCCGCCGAACTGCGAAGGCCCCCGGCACGCTTACCTTGTCGCATTGAAGAGCCGGATAGCGGACGACAAAGCCCGTCTGGAACGCATTATCTCCCGGTTGGAGCATACGGGCGAAAGCTATACTGCCGGGGATGTGGCGGCACGCTATCTTACGCCTCCGGATGCCGGCGGCTTTCTCTCTTTCGCACGGAGCCTTGCCGGGCAGTTGAGACAGATCGGGAAAATCCGCACGAGCGAACGCTACACGACCGTCTTGAACAGCTTCGGGCGTTTCCGCAGAGATGTCGAGGTGCCGTGGGATGAGGTGGATTCCGACCTGATGATCGAATACGAAACTTATCTCAAATCGAGGGGCGTATGCCCGAATACCTCTTCCTACTATATGCGGGGGCTGCGTGCCATTTACAACCGTGCTGTCGAAAAGGGAATGACGGTACAGCGCGATCCGTTCAAGTACGTTTACACGGGCATCGGCAAAACGGTCAAGCGGGCGGTACCTTTGAAAGTCATCCGCCGAATCCGGGATATGGACTTGGCGCTGTTCCCGGCGATGGATTTCGCCCGCGACATTTTCATGTTCTCATTCTACACCCGGGGAATGTCGTTCATCGACATGGCTTATCTGAAGAAGAAAGACCTGCAAAACGGCATACTCTCTTATCGCAGGCAGAAAACGGGACAGCAATTGTTCGTCAAATGGGAAAAACCCATGCAGGAAATTGTCGACAAATACGATACGGTCAGCACTCCCTATCTGCTGCCGGTGATTAAAGACATGAATGCCGACGCCCGCCGGCAGTACAAGAATGCGGCGCATCTGGTCAATGACAAATTGAAAAAATTAGGCGAGCGGTTGGGACTGGACATACCCTTGACCAGCTACGTCGCCCGCCACGGGTGGGCTTCCATCGCCAAGGACAGAAACATTCCGCTCGCGATCATCAGCGAGGCGATGGGACATGATTCGGAGAAGACCACGCGGATCTATCTCGCCTCTTTGGACACATCGGCTGTGGACAAGGCTAACAGCCGAATTCTGAAAGCATTGTAGTCGTACAAAGATTTTTGTTCAGCCGGCTTTCATTCGGAAATCTCTTTCAAGGCTTATTCTTGAAAGAGATATTTTTTCCGACAGATCAATCCACCGGAAAATCTCTCTCCGGAAGGAATAGGTGGTTCGGTAGTGATAATTGAAGAAATAAACGACGGCTAAATCCTCAAAATAGCATTTAACGGATTGACTGATAGATGCAACTTCTCTTCATGAGAGAAATATCTCACTGCCGCAAAGTTATGAAAAATATGAAATACGGCAACAGAATTCGGTGAAAAATAAAATTATCCCGGTCATTTCAATTCGAAATGTTAAGCAATCGGGAGAATTTGTTGAACTAATTCGGAGGCTTTCGTGCGTAGGGCGCTGGGAATAAACGCTAATCATTTCGCTATTTCTCTCATGAAGAGATGTATCGGCTGACGGAATCCTCCAAAGGAAATCGCAAACGGCTTGCAACCGGTAAAAATGGAGCAGAGAGACATTTTCGATGGATGATTCCGACTGATTGATAGGGAGAGTAGAAAGAAAAATGTTGTGAAACAGACTGCTTCTCTCCGCAAGAGAAATATTGACAAACACAAAGTTATGTAATTTAATGGAAATAACGGTATAAAACGGATGAAATTTTCGGCTGCTGAACTCGCCGAAAGGTTTTTATCCAACAATGTTATATAAATAAACCGCCCGTTGAGTGTGATTTCCGTTTGTTTACCAGATAGTTACAACCTATTATATCCATCGCTCTTTCTCTTGCGGAGAGAAAGAGCGTAAAACGAGCAGAATATCTGTTTACAGATTTACGGAATAGATGATTGATATTCCGGGAGGGGTGATATAAACGATTGTAATACATATTAATACACCTATTGGCATGAACTACGGGTATGCGCCCTGATTGATTGAAAAACAAGTATAAACATGTATAGATATCGTCTCGCCCAATACGGAAGGAATCGGAAACAGCCCGCTGGTTCGTCATGCGGGCCTACAAAAGCGAAAAGAGAGCGGAGGAAAAACTCAAAGGCAGAGATGGATTGGAATTTTTAGAAACTTTATCGAAACAGGTCCAATGGAGTTGCGACGGAAGATATTCTTATTGATGCTGGCGTGCGTTTGTTGTCTGAATGACAGCCATGCGCAACATGCCGTATCCGATTTATCCCTGCGGAGGGATACGAGCGCGATCATTCGTCTGTATTTCCGTTTCGACCGGTCTCTGCTCGAAAAGAAGTATCTGACAAACGAGGAGTCGCTCGCCAAACTCGACACCATGCTTAACAGACCGGAAGTCAGGGATAATCTCGATTCCATTGTCATCATCGCGTCGGCATCACCCGAGGGCATGTTGGAACGCAACATCAAACTCGCGGAAGAACGGGCTCGGGCTACGCGCACCTATGTGTATTGGAAGCATCCCGACATCGTGCGAGAGAAGGTGCAGATATATTCTATCGGCGAAGATTGGGCGGGCCTGGCCCAACGGATTGCCGATGACGACCGATGTCCCCATCGGGCTCGAGTCCTGGAGATCATCAATTCGGACGTCAATTCCGCGACCAAAGAGTGGCGGCTAAAACAGGTGGGCGACGGTGCGGCATGGCGGCACATCGTAAACAACCATCTGCGTTATCTGCGGGCCGGCGCAACCTGCATCATCGTGTTCCAGTCGGTTCCCCATGCGCCCGAACCGACGGTCGAGCCGGAACCCGAGTCAGAACCCGGACCGGTCGTAGAACCAGACACCGAGCAGATGCCGGCTCCGCAACCCGTTCCGGAGTCGCCGGCCATGGAACCGACGTTCGTCCGCATGCCCCTGCTGGCCGTGAAGAGCAACCTGCTCTTCGACCTGGCCTCGGCGCTCAACGTCGAGCTCGAAGTCCCAATGGGCAAACGCTGGTCCGTTGCCGGGGAGTGGATGTTCCCGTGGTGGCGGAGCAACAAGTCGGACCTGACGATGCAGCTTCTGGCAGGACATGGCGAAATAAGATATTGGCTGGGCGACCGCGCCAAACGAGATGTCATGACGGGCTGGCACCTCGGCGGCGGAAAATTCGACTTTCAGGTCTTCAACGACGACGGTTCCCAGGGCGACTTCTTCGATGCCGGGCTGAGCCTGGGCTATGCGCACCGCATCGGACGCAGCCGCAGCCTGCGTATGGAATACACGTTGGGAGTCGGTTACCTGCGTTCGAACTATGAGGCCTACGACCGAGTGCGCGACACGAAGTACGGCGACATCAAGGTCGTCCGTTACCCGTGGGAGACCCGTCGGCTGAACTGGATCGGTCCTACGAGGGCGCGGATTTCGCTGGTATGGCTGTTGCATTACAGAAAAAAGGAGGTTGCAAAATGAAAAACATACTGATTATATCGGCTCTTGCAGGCGTTCTGGCGCTCTCCTCCTGCTGGCGCGACGACCTTTATTATGCCACCGTCGACCGCGCCACCGTCCGTATCGAGGCCGACTGGACTCCGGCGCGGCTGACGCCCAACGGCGTTTCGGCATTCGTGTTCGACCGCAACGGCGCGGCTTTCGACGTGGTCCGGAGCAACGACTCCCGGAAAGTGGACCTCTCACTGCCCGAAGGCTCCTATAGTGTTGTCGTGCTGAACAATACGCTGGATGAATACAGGAATATCGAAAGCGCGGGAACCGACCGGCTGGAGACCTTCGCCCTGATGGGCAGGGCGGTGTCCCCCAACTTCACGTCGCTCGGCGGCGGCACCCGAGCGGAATCCTTCATCGGGGAGCCCGACACGGTGGCCGGAAGCGTAGTCCGAAATATCGAGGTGACCCGCAAGATGATCGAATATTTCCGGACCAAACCCCACGGCATGGAACCCGCCCCGGCGGCAGTCTATCAGACTGCTCCGACCCGCATCATCTCGGTGGCCGACATCAGGGTGCATGTCAAGGGGCTCAAATATGCCGCGGGGGCGCCCCGCACCCACCTGAAGAATCTTTCGGGCGGCTATTACCTCGATTCGGACAAGCCGCATTCGCTGCAGGTCTGCCACGAGTTCGTGCTGAACAACCGCTGCTTCGATGCGGAAGACCCGCGCAACGGCACCATCACCAGACAGCTGGCGACGTTCGGCCTGCACGATGAGACGGGCGTGCGCTACCTGATGGAGATGGAGTTCGTGCTGCTCAACGGCGAAAAACATCCCGTCTCGCTCGATGTCACCGATGCCATCCGCGTGACGCAGGGCGCGACGCACAAGATCATCCATATCGAGGTGGAGATCGAACTTCCCGAGGTGATCGGCAACGGCGACGGCGCCTTCGACCCCGACCTGGAGGAATGGGAGGACATCGATGTCGACATCCCGATGTAACCGACGAAACATGATTTTACAAACACCATAAAAAAAAGAAAAAAATGAAAAGATCTGTTCTCATCGCTCTGGCGGCCTTCGCACTGGCCGGCTGCGCAAAGGAAAGCGTGGTCGACTCCGCCCTGACCAATGCCGGCAACGCTATCGGCTTCAACACCTATTCGAACATCACCCGCGGCAATCCGTTCGACAACAACCCCGAGTTCGCCGCATCGGGCAACGTCTTCGGCGTAACGGCCTTTATCAGCACCTCGGACAGCCCCTACATGGGCAAGGCCGATGCCGGCACCGAGATCGTTTCCGACGGCACGAAATGGGACTACAAGAACACGAGCGACATCCGCTACTGGCCGACCCAGGGAGAAACCCTCAGTTTTTACGCCTATGCGCCCTACACCAAGAACGGCGTTGCGATTCCGGTTGCATATACGAAGGGCGACGGAATGATCATGACGGACTATACCGTTCCTGCCGACGATGCCGGCCAGGTGGATCTCATGTACGCCTCGGCGCTGAATGTCGCCAAGGCAAGTCCGGCCGTGAAGGTTCCCCTCCAGTTCAAACACGCGATGACGCAGGTGCGTTTCAAGGCCAAGGCCAAGGGCGACGGTGTCTTCATCGACGTGAAGGAGAACGGCATCAAGCTGAGAAACCTCGAGTCGAAGGGCACCTTCACCCTCTCGGCCGCCGGCGCTGCCAGCTGGAGCATTACTGAAGGCAACCTGACCGAATATACGGCAGTTTTCCCCGAGACCAAGGAAATCACCAATGCGGAAGCAAAAAATCTCTATGATGCGGACAAGGCACTGATACTGCTTCCGCAGGAGTTCGCCGCAAAAACCGGTGACGGAGACATGACCGGCGGCACCCTTACGATTTCCTGCAAGATCTATTACAAGGATAATAACGCAACCCCCCAGTATCTGTTCGGTTCGGCCGACACGTATGCCGACTACACGGTTCCGTTCAGCAGCAAGAAAGTTACCGGCGATACGGAGGGGGAAGAGATCTGGAAGATGAACAAGCGCATTACCTATACGCTGACCGTCACCGGCAACCTCGAACCTATCCTGTTCGAGACGTCGGTAGTGGATTGGGAGGATTCCAACGCAGCCATGGAGATCTAAGACGCTCTGGCCGCACGCATGCGCCGGCCTCACGAAATTCCGGGAGGGTGGAATGTCCCTCCGGGAGTACAAACCGGATCGCCCGGCGGTCCGATACGATTTACAAGTTACGGATATGGAAACACGAAGATATTGGCTTTGGGCGGTTTTCAGCCTGACGACTCTTATATCGTGCGGCAGGGGAGGGGATGAAGCCCTGCAACCCGCGGACGACGCCATCCGGTTCGACGACCGGATAGGGGATGTCGTTGTGGATGCACGACGCGAGGAGCGCCGCGGCTGCAAGGAGTGCTGTTTTCAGGTATCTGGTCATAATTTATTTCTTTTTCTTGTCCCACAGGTGTACCGTCATGCCGAAGTTGATGGCGGCGACGTTGAGCCTGAAACGCATGTTCGAAGCCTTGCGCGTTCCGATCTTGTTGCCGGCGTCGTCCTTCTGCGTGACGGAGGTGTACTGGATGCCGCCCAGCCCGAACGACAGCGTGGCGCAGACGTTGGGGAAGATATAGACGGCAGCTCCCGGATTAAACGCCAATTTGAGCTGCGTATTGTCGCTGAACGTGGTTTTCATGTTG
>ERZ826146.2970-NODE-2970-length-11774-cov-3.333902_pt1 | contig 11774 bp, 7 predicted proteins | sample MGYA00519857_ERZ826146 | MGnify/ENA primary metagenome ERZ826146 (study PRJEB31778, sample SAMEA3449222) | human gut metagenome | biome: human gut; feature: human-associated habitat; material: faeces | place: United Kingdom | collected 2010/2012 ...
CCTGCTCCATCTGAGCGATTGGCATTGGTGTACGAACACCGGCAACTACGTCTTCGCCCTGTGCATTGATAAGGAACTCACCCATAAGCTTCTTCTCACCTGTTGCAGGGTCACGAGTAAATGCAACACCTGTACCAGATTCATTATTTAAGTTACCGAATACCATAGGCATTACGTTAACTGCTGTACCCCATGAATAAGGGATATCGTTATCTCTTCTGTATACGTTTGCACGTGGGTTGTCCCATGAACGGAATACAGCTTCGATAGCTAACTTTAACTGCTCAACTGGGTCTGAAGGGAAATCTGTTCCTAACTGGTTCTTGTATTCAGCCTTGAACTGCTCTGCAAGAGTCTTAAGATCAGCTGCTGTAAGTTCTACGTCGAACTTAACACCCTTCTCTTCTTTCATCTTATCGATGAGCTGCTCAAAGTACTTCTTACCAACTTCCATAACAACGTCTGAGAACATCTGAATGAAACGTCTGTAAGAATCATATACGAAACGCTCGAATGCTGGATCTGGGTTGTGTGCGATCATTGCAGCAACAACTTCGTCATTTAAACCAAGGTTAAGGATTGTATCCATCATACCCGGCATAGATGCTCTAGCACCTGAACGAACTGATACTAATAATGGATTCTCAAGATCTCCGAACTTCTTGCCGTTGATCTCCTCCATCTTCTTAACACCTTCCATAGCCTGTGCCATGATCTCGTCGTTGATCTTACGACCATCTTCATAGTACTGAGTACAAGCCTCTGTTGTGATTGTGAAACCCTGTGGAACTGGAAGACCAATTGTTGTCATCTCTGCAAGGTTTGCACCCTTACCACCGAGAAGATTACGCATGGTCATGTTACCCTCTTTGAAGGTATATACCCACTTGTTTGCCATTTTGCAATTCCTCCTAAATTTTATTTCTGGTATGGTAAAAAAACCATCCATATACTTGATTAATGTGTGCACTCATACAAGCGCACACATTAATAATACCATAATTTCAGCAAATATCAACTAATTTTTATTATCTTTTCCCTTATGTTTCATACTATTTTTTTGAACACGGACAGACTTAACATTCTTTACTATGACAAATATCATAATTGCAAGAATTGCAACTATCCCAAGCGCACCAATAGCCAGCGGAACGACCATTCCACTCTCACTAATCATGGTGGCAAGCGGTACCTGCTCATCTGCTATATCATGCTTATTGTCGTTTGCCGCCTGCGGTACCTGCTCATCTGCTATATCAGTATTTGGCTGTGCCTGCGGTGCCTGGATTCCATCATGCGGATCATTCTGTCCGTCAGGCACTATTGTGTTTGCGGCATTTGCTCCATCTGTAGCTCCGTTATTTGCCGCTCCTGCTGCATTGCCCGCTGCATTAGCTGCCCCGGTTGCATTTGCAGCTCCTGCGGCTGCCTGATTGCCGCCTGCCGCAGTATTGTCATTTGCTCCATTTCCGGCAGCAGTCATACTTGATGCAGCCCTTGAATATACGAAGTTGAACACGTTTTCTGATGCATTTGACGACAGCTTGCCTGTCTGATTATAGCTGTCCGGAATATATCCATCTATATACAGATATGCTATAACCGGCTTATCGCCCACATTACCATAATAGGTACGGCTTTCAGCAAGCTTATTGCCATCTGTATCCACATAGTTGACTGTATACTCAGCAAGCTCGCCCGGTATGCCGTAGTCCTGATCTCCCGATACGAGAAAAGCCGACTGTGCAACCGTATTATTGTCACGGCCGCTTAATCTGATTCCCTTTACGTAGTACTTGCTGTTTTCATTAAGTGCCACACTGCCCTGTGCATCACAGCTGATGACATCTCCATATTCAAGACCTGTGACAATTATTTTGTCTCCTTTAGCAGAAACAGAAACCGAAGCCTCATTGCCTGATGCCTTTCGTACCTGCACACCACCGTTTATGCTTCCCTGACCTCCGGCTGAGAAGGAAACAGTGTATGTATATGAAAATGCCTTTGCATCTGCTGTCTGTGAGAAAACACCGGTTATGACAACAAGAGCTGCAAGAAAATATTTAAGCAATCTTTTCATTTTGCTTAGCCCCCTTTCTGTCACTTACGAAAGCCAGTATCATCAAAATAATACCAATCACAAACACTACAGCTGACGCTATTGACCAGATATCTCCGGTCTTTACCTTGCTTGTTGTAGTTGTAAATGTAGGTGGATTTGATAAAGTTGGATCTGAGTTATCCTCTACTGCAAAGTTCATCATGAGCTTTGCTAGTGTATCCTGATATATATTACCCTGACTCTCTCCGTCAAGTCCTACTAAAAGCTTCACGCTGCCTCCCTCTCCAGGCTCTAATGTCTTTAAATAAAAGAACTTATCCAGAGAGTTTGTAGCCTCATTGAGTCCTTTTCCGGCTGTTGCCTCTTTCTCACCACCTACGCTGGTGCTGCTGTATATAGTGTCCTCTTTTCCATCCGGTCCTACGAAAGTAAGAATATATGAGTATCCACCGTTTTCAGCCACAGCCTGTGTATCCTCAAGACTCTTTAATACATCATTGGACATATACCATTTCGTCGAAATACTGCTGTTATTCTTTATATCAACGGAAAATATGACAGAATCTCCCGGCTCCATCTGTGAGACAGAGGCTGCTATTTTATTTGAATCGAACGAACTGACCATCTCCTTGCCGGTAAACTCACATGAGCCGGCTGTAGTAGTATTCTCATCTGCAAATACAGTGCCTATCGAACCAAGGATAAACAACATGCATGATAATAATGCGATAAATTTTTTCATATTGTCCTCCTTTACTCTAAGCTAAGTGCCCCGTCATCTGATATATTTACATCAACACCCCACGCACTCTTAATTGCGTCCTTTGCATTATGTGTCTGTACTGCATCAACAGTTGCCTCCAGCACAAATTGCGCACCATCATATTCATAGGTAGTAGTGATGGTTGTAAGTCCGTTGCCATCAGTCTGTGATGTCTGACCCACAATGGCTGCAATATCGCCGGATATACTGATTTTGTCTGTAAAATCAGTGGATGTCTGACCTTTTTTTAAAATAGAATTGTAGTAAAATACATTTCGCTCTGTAGTCTCAGCACTCTTATCCTCTGTCCAGCCATCGTTTGTAAAGTCAATCTGTATCTTTGATGGATCAAGTTTTGAAAGCTTATCACCTGTCTCCTTGTCTGCCCAGTAATGCTGCACAGTCACTCTCACATACTCATCTATCGAGCCGCTGTTTTTGACAGCAAGCTTCTCATCGTACTTTTTGTCGAGAATCAGTTTTTCATCTCCGGCATCCTTTAGCATATCTCCAAGCAGCACTCCTGTTGCCTCGCTCCAGTCATCATCCTTATGCTTATAATCACGCCAGCTCACATCATTGCCATTCTCAGTCAAGGTAACACCGATGGATTTGATGTCAATCTGAGCCAGATAATTATCACTCATATATGTAAGAGTCGCTTTTGTAGATCCAATCGTCGATGCTGCAAGCATTATCGCAGAGGATGCTACAAGTATAATTGGAAGTTTTCTCTTCATTACTCTTCGCCCTCCTCTTTATCATATTGTGCTGTCGCATCCCATTTTGCATCAGGTGCGACACACGGATTGCCATTCTCATCATATGTGACAGGAGCACACTCCTGAACCACAACTACATTGAAGCTGGTCTTTACCTTTTCACTAACTGTGATAGCTGCAACAATCGGCTCGGTTTTACCACCAACCGGCACTACCTGACTGTAATACCAGTAGCCATCATCTGAAAGACTCCAGTTTGAGCCTGATGCCTGTATATCAAACTGGCTTGCTGCAATTACCTTTACCCTGACAAAACAGTCTGCTTTTCCTGTATTCTCAATCTCAATAGTTTTCTTCCAGTCCTTAAACTTCTCCTTGACATCAGTTGTAGGACCGATATCTACTGAGATACCGCCCTTTGCCGTAGCATAGGTTGTAAAATATGCCAGTGTCGTTTTAACTGAAACACCACAGACAATAAGTGTTGCAGCAAAGGCTGCACATACAAGAATACGGTGATTTCTATTAAGTTTTTTACAAGACTCTGATAATTTTTTCATTAATTCTGCACCCATTCCCATCCGGTTCCGTCATACTCAAAATGGTTTACGACACCGGTACTATAAATCAATTTGTCGTTGTAATCGTTTGTGAAATCAACATCCGCGGTCTCACCGGCCACAATCTGTGTCTCTATGCTGTCTGAGGAGGTCACCTGATAACTGCCAGCGGCATATACCTCCTTTACTATCACCCTTGACCCTGCCGGAATATTGTCAATAACTACGCTCTTAGCCCCTGTACTGTCAAATCTGATTGATGCGATATCGGAAAACACCACATTACCATCCCTGTCGTAGGCCTCAACATCAAATGCAAACACCGGCTCACCAAGTGCTGTATTGTATGTCTTTAATGTTTTATTAATCTGTAAGCTTCCCATAAGCCCGGTCTGTTCAGGCTTCAGCTCGATATCGATATCATCATATATCCATGAATCTGAGCCGCTTCCTGTCATAGCAAACTCATTATTCGGAGCCGAAATCAGATACGGCACAAATGTGTATCCAAATCTTGCCGAATTAGCCGGCTTTGCATACACCAGATACAGTCCCGTCTTAACGCCTGTGACGTTTCCCCTTCCGTTTGAAACATCTATTGCCTCATCTGCTGTCAAAGAACCTTTGTCTGCAATGTCCGCAGCTGTCTTTGCCATCTTTTCCCAGTCATCTGCGGTAGTTTTACTGCTGATATCTGATATAGATTTAGCCAGCTCATCAAACTGCTTCGTTGCAGTGTATACATCGTTCTCATCTACATCTGCCACTCTGTAAAGCTCTACGGGAAAATCCACAGTATACAAATCCTCCCATGTATCAGGGATATCAACTGTTATAGAGCATTTCTTATCAATATCAATATGCGTCCTTGCAAAAATGCTTCCACATGGCAGAGAAAACAAGGCTATCGCTGCTATAGCTATACTGACAGCCCTTTTTAAACTATTGTGCATTTTTCCTCCTTCCTGATTCTATCTGAATCTATACAATATCGTTTTACTAAGTATCTTACAAATTATAATATACAAAACCAGAAACAGAATGCCAAGCACTATGGCTTCATGTAACGGCTGTACCTGCTTTACATCCTCGACAATAAGTCCCTGTGCATCATTTGCAATCCTGTGCCCCCTGATAAGAAGCCTGTGTGAATTCACACCATACGGTGTACATGTGATAAGTGTACAGTAATCCTGACCTTCCTCAATCTTTAAGTCATTAAGCTCATCAGGCAAAACAATCCTTATCTGATCAACCTCGTAGGTCAGTGTCTCGCCAAGCACATACAGCTTAAATGTGTCCCCCTCCGCCATCTGGTCAATATCCGTAAATAGCTTAGACGACGTAAGTCCCCTGTGTCCTGAAACAGCACAATGTGTGCTTGCTCCGCCAACCGGAAGCGATGTGCCCTCAATATGGCCAACACCTATCTGAAGTATTGTATTGTCTGTGCCGTGGTAAATCGGCAATGAGACATTGATGGACGGAATCTCAACATAGCCCATGACTCCTGTGCCAGATACATCAAGAAGACTTTCATACTCTGCTTTATCCTGATCTGACATTTCATAACGATCCTGCTTACTTAAAAGCTTCTCATTATATGCCTGTGCAGCTTTTCGCATCTCATCAAGCTTTTGCTCATCCGTGTTGTCTACCGCATCAACGTAGCTTGCAATGGCTCTGGACTGATGAAATGAATTCCAATAATCACTTACTGTCGGATATAGCAGTAAGGACAACCCTGCGATAAACACTACGCCAAAAAGAATAGTAGATAAACGTCTTTTCATAGTGCTCTCCTTACTGTTACATAAACTCTAAATAAAATCTATTATAGCTGCCACAGATTTATAACCTGTGGCAGCATAATATTTAAAACTAAATAGTGCCAGTCAGATATTAATTATCTAACACGCTTCTTTGTTACAAGAACAATTCCACCACCGATAACTAAGATAGCACCAATTACGTAGATTGCTACACGTCCGGCACCACCAGTTGAAGGAAGAACTGAACCCTTGTTGTTTACTACATTTGTAGATAACTCACCCTTATCAAGCTTAACACCTAAATCAATAATTGAACCAGATGCTACATCTCCTGTAAGATCTGTAAGCGTTGGATTATCACTAGACTCGTCATGCTTTGCAGAAATTGTAAATGTCTGATCCTCGATTGAGTTGTATCCGTCAGGTGTCTTTGTCTCGCGTAATACGTATGTACCATCATCTAAGCCTGTGAATCCGAATACTGTTCCCTCTGTATTAGTAGAAAGAATCTTCTTAACCTCTACAAGCTTAAGCTCCTCTTGTCCGTCAACCTTTACTTTCTTGAAAAGTGAGAACTCTGCACCTGTAAGTGGCTTATTATCTTTGTCAACCTTGTTTACAGTTAACTTGTAAGTAAATACGATAACCTTGTCTTCAGGAGTCGTACCTCTGTCTCCCTCACCACCATTGTTAGGGTTGTTAGAGAACTTAAGACTAACTTTATTTGGGTTTCCGGCTGCGCCGATTACCGCATTCTCGTTAAGCTTTGCTGTATACTCAACAACAATCTGATCTGAGTTTTTAGCGCCAAATGCTAAGATATTGTCACATGTAAATGTAAGTGTCTTAGCTGTTGCATCATAGCTAGGTGTGAAATAATCTGTAACATCCTTCTCACCTAATTTAATTACTGCATCATTGTTGTAGTCAAGTCCTTTTGAAAGAGTATCATCAAACTCGAGAGAGTATGCCTTGTAGCTTTCAATGTTGTTTGCTAATGTAGCTGTGAGCTGGAATGGAACATCATCTCCGATATCGTAATCGGCTGAATCCTGCCAATCTGTTGTCACGCCTGTTGTGTCGTTTGTATCCTTAACCTTCTTCTCTACAGAAGGAACATCTGCCTTTACATTTGCAACTACATCATCTGTAATATGAAGAATGAACTCTGTGTAAGATTCCTGACCCTGTAAAGAATTATCCTGATCTTTGATAAGGTAGTAACCTGGCTTAAGGTTGCTGATTACATTCTTTGCATCCGGATCTGTTACTGTAACTGAGCCTGATGCTGATGCTAAGTTTGCACCAATAATCTGCGCCTGCTCTTTAAGCTCTGAAGAGTTGTTACCAAAACCACCGAGTTTTTCAGCATAACTAGCAGCATCACCGCCGAGAGCAGTCTGTCCTGCTTCTGTAATGCCCTCTCCCCACTTTATGTTAGAAAGAGTTGCTTTATCTGCTGATAAATCACCAGATAAAATCTGATAAGCCTCATAAGTGTGTCCTTTGACAGCCTTGTTAAGTGTAAGACTGAATGTGTTTTGATCTGCGTTTGGTGCTGCAAATACAGTTACACTCATTGCAAGTGTAAGAATCATAGCAAGCACTAATGCAATGCTTCGTTTGATTGTTTTCATTTCGCATTCTCCTTTTTTTATAATACTTTTTGTTTTTTATAGAAAAGTGTTATTGTAGCTATCGCAATAAGCACAACTCCACTTAACATATACAACCATCTGTTACCGCTTCCACCTGTTTCAGGAAGCTTATACTCATTGAGCTTATTTGTAATCTCAATAGTACCTGAGTCAACAGCCATATTCTTTCCCGGTGCCACATTGGCATCAGTTCTGTTAATCACTGTTCCATCTGTATTCTTAAATACATAAGAAACATCATAGCCTGACATACTGTTGTTCTGATTTATTCCAACCTCTGTAACATAATACTTATAGGTTTCGCCTGTTATATGACCTATATTATCTGTCTTTTTCGTAGGAAGGTCTTTGAATTTATAAGACCAGTTTCCATCTTTATCCGGTGTCACTTCTACGGTATCACCGTATTTATCATCATTTCCTGATGAATCCACCCGATGTAACTGTAAATAAATACTTCCATCTGTCTTATTTATAGGTTTGTTATTGGAATCAACCCAATTTTTTTCAACAGAAATTTCTGTTGTTGGAATAGTCTCATCACCGATATATACTATATCATAATTGTTTGCCAGACATTTTCCTGTTAAGCTGTTATTTGGAGCTGCCACAGGATATTTATCTTTATCCAGCGAACTAAAGTAGAAATATGTTTTTTCCGGTTCTTCTGGAAGAACATAGCCACTAGGAGCCTTTGTCTCAACAACATAATACTGTGTGTTATATGTCATTGAATTTTTATTAAAGACAATCTCTATCTTACCTTTATCATCGGTAACATATTTATTAACATAGACATATCCTTCTGGTGTTTTCGTAGTATCTGTACTGTTTGGATCATATTTGTAAACATCAAACTCTGCATTCGGCAATAACTTTCCGTTATTTCCCTCTTCTGTCTTATAAAGAATAAACGAATTATTCTTATATACATAAAACGAAGAATAAGATTTAGTGTACTCTAATTGAGTGTTAATATCTGTTTTACTATTATCAACACCTTCCAGTGAAACGGCATTAGATACATTAAATTTAGGTTTTGAATCATTATACTCCTGTAGCAAATCACCCTTTACACTATAAGTGTATGTCAACATTATAGCTTTTCCATCAGGGACAATAGCATTTATTGTTTTGCTTGAATACTCCCATTCATTTGATGCTTCCTGTGAATCATATGTCCATTTACAGTCAGATATCACCTCACCAGGTTTGTATGTTCCATCGTCCTGCTTGATAGCCTCTCTGAACTTAACTGTACCAGGCATCAAATCCACCTGCCAGCTTACCCTAGCATTTTCATAAGTTATTTTTTTGTACGACAAAACATCTTTTAAATTTAATGGCCTACCACCATCCAGATATGTCTTGCCCTCCGGATTTATAAGAACAGTATAATTCAACTTATGTTCATCATCATTCCAGCTTCCGTTTTTGCTTATAACTTTATCTCCTGAATCCGGAATATTTTCATTATCCTGCTTTGGTTTTGATATTATCTGTGTCTGGCTAGATTCACCAATCTTATCATTATTGTCCGATTTAGCAGAAGCTGTATTCTTGTACACAAGCTCCTTTCCTGCCTCCAGGGTTTCAGCACTATCAGCCTTACATTTGTAAACAAGGAAAATTTTAGAACCTTCTCCCCAGCCACGAACCTCTGCATCTTTTGGCTTTTCTACAGTTGTAGTTATTACCTCACGACCATTGCTTGTATCTTTTTTACATGAAGTATTAATTCCCTCAGAATAGTAATTTTTGCCATTTAAATTTTCTACTTTATAGCTCTTGCCATCCAATGTAGGCTATGTAAAACCTTGGTCTGAATTATTGTATTTTAACTTTACAGTAACATTTTGTACGCTGATGCCCTCCGGCATATTATCAGTGATTGTATATTTGGTTGCATTTTTATCCATTGTAACCATTACAATCCATGTGAGCGTTCCGTCATATCCTGAATCAGTGGTCTTTACATATGTATCTGCTGTATTGTTATTTCCATCACTCTTAACAATTGATGATTTAATATCTTTTGTCGTTTTAAAAGAGTCATTTGCATTAACATTCCAGAAATTTACGTTGTTCTTAAACTCGAGTTCGCCACCTGCTGAATAGTCTGCATATGATTTATATTTTAAAGTTACTTTATAACCATCTTTATTGCTATTAGAAGGTACAAACTTATCTTTAAACTCAAACGAAAATCTGGTAAACTTAGCATCCGTTTCGCTATTAAGAGAATAAAAATCATACTCATGATCGCCGGATTTTACTTTAAAATTATATATCGTATCGCCAAAAATGTTTTTTGCCTTATCAAATACATCTTTAACCTGCTGATAAGTCATATAATGAGCCGTATTGTCTGAAGTATTATTTGTCAGTTCATCAACAAACCAAGCCCCTGCATCCGCTCCGGTTGAAGGAATGGTAAATGTCGATTCCCAACTGAGCTCATACCTGTTATTCTCAGTCTCTTCATTATGGGCAGTCAAGTTCTTTGTAACTTTTACATCTCTATGAGTTCCCGGAACATTTACTCCGGCCCATTTGCTAAACGATATCTCTTTGTTATTGAAATTAACCTGATTATTAACAGGCTGGTCATAGCTTTGTGGTGTGACAGATGTTTCATATGTAATAACATATGTACTGTCATTTTTATTATCTATAGCCACAAAGTTAATACCGCTAATCTTGCCTTCTTTGTCCTTTTGGATTTCAGCACCTTTACAGTCGGTATCCTGTTCAGAGCTTATTTTAAAATTCTTTGCATCCTTAAGGCAGTTATCTGTCAGTACAGCCCCAACAATATCATTTCTTTCTTTATTAACAGTGATTGTCCACTTGACAGTCTGACTGTCTGAGTCGTATGCACCTGTTTTATCAAGATCATCTCTCGTGTATTTAATAACACTGCTTGATGTATCAATAACCTTTTCATTAGACTTTTTATTTATTGATTCACCGGTAACCTTGTTAGACGCCTGTGACTCATTTCCACTATCGCAAAGAGATGTGTCATAATAATACTTGTATTTTATCTGGCAGCTTTCACCGGCATTAAGCTTAGGCAGCGTTGCTGTAAGATTATATTTATGATTATTATTGTCATTATTCGAAGAAGCCGTAACATTAGCAGTATATTCACCACCAACCTGCTGTCCGTTTTTAGTTATTGTGTAAGTAAACTTTGATGTATCAACAGACATTTTGCCGGCCTCCAACACATCATTTAAAGTAATAACATCCGGTGTACCTTTTTCAGATGAAACATCAACAACATACTCAGCATATTTGCCATTGTCATCTTTCTTAAGCGTATTATCTGTTGTATTTGACTTTTTAACGGTAATATCATAATTAGCGCTGTGGTTCTTATCCCAATGGATATATTCCTTGCTTATATCTAATGTAGCATCTCCGCCTATCTTAACAACAACATCACCATTGTCCTTAACTTCACTATAGCCACTTGCGCCAAATGTCGCACCACCTTTAATTTCAGTAGTGTTGCTTTGTATGTAATCATCAGCAAATTTAATCAATACAGAAAATGTACCATCATTGTTTTTTATAAAGCGATAATTACAAAACTTATTGCCGCTTTCGTCTGTATATGAATGCCAGCCATCACAAACCGCATCAGGAATAGATATATCCTGTCCATAAGTCATATAATAATTCTTAATTATATTTCCGCTTTCATCCTTGAACTCACCCTCGCCTATGGCGAAAGACATATCAACCTTATAATTAAATGTCTTTCCATCCCATTCTACTTCAGGCTGATCACCTTCAAGCTTCACCACCGGAGGATTTTTAAGCTCCCCCAGATTGGTATATGTTTCCTTCTGTCCATCCACCTCGAACTCGTACTTGTTCTGATCTTCTGCAGATGCAGGTTGTATAAGTCTGTACGCAGTAATGCCCAGCACAATAACAGCCATTGAAATAATAAACGTAGCAAGCTGTCTACGTCTTCTCACTCTTTTAAGCCGTTCTTTGCCGAGACGTTCCATATCCTTATCCATTCTGCATCCTCCTTTCATAGAGTTATATAATTCCATTTGCTTAATATCTTAATCGTTCAGCTAACATATTACACCTTTTTGGTCACACAGCGGTCACACGGGACCATAAATCTGATTTTTCTACTTTTTTACTAAAAAAAGCTAAATATTTTTAGTCAACTTTGCCAATTTTAGACAATGGCCATATGGCAAATGTGACT
>ERZ826146.2971-NODE-2971-length-11774-cov-2.754672_pt1 | contig 11774 bp, 8 predicted proteins | sample MGYA00519857_ERZ826146 | MGnify/ENA primary metagenome ERZ826146 (study PRJEB31778, sample SAMEA3449222) | human gut metagenome | biome: human gut; feature: human-associated habitat; material: faeces | place: United Kingdom | collected 2010/2012 ...
GGTTTTATGTTTTTCTCCGAGTATCAGCCGTTCGATGAGCAGTGGAAGTGAGGAGGTCGCGCGTTGTATCGTCTGCTTTTCCCGGTCGATTCGACTACGGACTTCTGAGCTTACCGTGTGAGACAGATTGACGGCATATGTGTCGGCTTCGTGCATACGAGCGATAATCCATTCGGCTGCCGCCGTAGGGGTTTTTACCCGTGTGTTGGCTACCATGTCGATGACGGTGTCGTCTCGTTCGTGCCCGATACCGGTGATGACAGGTAGTGGGAATTGAGCTACATTGACGGCCAGAGGATAACTGTCGAAACTATTCAAGTCGGAAGTCGCACCTCCTCCCCGAATGATGACGACACCATCGAACAACTCTTCGTGCCGGTTGATTCGGTCGAGAGCATGAATGATAGATTGTTCTGTTTGGTCGCCTTGCATGGCCGCCGGGAAGAGAACAGTGTATATTTTGTACCCGTAAGAATTGTTTTGTATTTGATTCATAAAGTCGCCATAGCCGGCGGCCGACGGAGAAGATATGATCGCTATACGTTGCGGCAGTATCGGCCATGTGAGCTCTTTGTTCATGTCGGCCACTCCTTCTTCCCGGAGTTGTTGCAGTATGGCGGCTCGACGACGGGCCGCATCTCCCAACGTATAAGCGGGATCGATATCGTGCACGGTCAGGTTATAACCGTATAGCTCGTGAAAGGAGATACTGACTTGTATGAGAATTTTGATACCCGATGTGAACAGTTGGCCGGTCGACTGCTCGAACCACGGTTGCAATAATCGGAATGTCGTCGCCCAAATGGTGGCTCTGGCTTTGGCTACGGTTTTCCCGGATTGTTCTTCTTTCTCGATCAGTTCCAAATAACAGTGACCGGAAGGGTGTATTCTCGCCTCGCTGATTTCGGCGCGTACCCAATACCGTTCCGGCAAAGACTCTTGTAGGGTATTGCGTACGCAAGCATTTAGTTCGAGTAGTGAAAATTCTTTTCTCCCGGAGGTCATAACCGTTGTATTTTTTGAGTCCAATAATTTGATTGACAGCGGACTGCCAGTATATATATCCCTTTTTTCAATGTGTACAAGGGCGTTTCGGAATTTTCCGAAACATTATACTCTTGTATAATAACACCTTCCAAAGTGTATATGTGGAGGGCAATCGAGGTCTCGCCGATCGGTAGCCTTTTTATTTTTATGACGGGGATTCCTTCCCTGTAAATGATTTGTAGAGGAATATCTTCTTTTAGGGAGGGTTCGATTCCCGTTCCCTGACGATAGGCTGCATAGAAATCGGGTATGCCGTATCCCATGACGGAATCGGGCGTTAAAGATTGCGAACTGTTATTTTTGATGAGTCCGACGATTTCCTGTGCAGAAAGGTCGGGAAGAGCTTGTCGCAGACAGGCTGTAAGTCCTGCTATTATCGGCGCGGAAAACGAGGTCCCGTCTTTCCATGCCGTGTTTCCTTCGGGTGTTATTGTTGCGGCGGTAGCCCCGATTCCCATGATATCGGGCTTAATGCGGCCGTCGGCCGTAAATCCCCTGCCGGAGAAATATGCGGGTTTCAGGTTGGGTGAAACGGCTCCTACCGTGAGAACGCCATCGACATCGCCCGGAAAAGTTATCTTTCCCCAGTTGTTACCTCCTTCGTTCCCTGCACTTACCACGATGAGCAATCCTTTTTGTACTCCCATAGCGGCTGCTTGGGAAATAAATGCCGATTTGCCGTCAAGTTGGTCCCATGTGTGGTTGAACCGGGAATCGTCGAATTCGGAGTAACCGAGAGAAGAGGTTATCACATCGGCTCCTATGCTGTCGGCATATTCGAGTATACGCAACATTTTGATAACCGGTAAAATCTGTTCGGTTGAGTCTGTTTCCAATAATGAAAGTAAATTCTTGTCGGCCTCTTGCTGGCGAGCGATCGAGTCGGTATCGGTAACCTGTATGGTTATAGAATCTGATGGCATGGCCATTGTTATACTGTCAGATACGATTTCGTTCGTTATACTATCGTTCTGTTCTATGGCAGTCGTTGCGAATACTCCGGTTACAGAAAGAAGACCTATGAGAATAGCTGTAATTCGTGAGTTCATAAGAGTATATGTTTGTATTTTTTAAGATAGTGCAACAAGTAGAGAGTAGAAATAGGTTTATTCGATTATGGCAAGGCGTAGCCTATTTTCGCATCTGTTTGCAAAGATAGTGCCAATGAGGGCAAAAGCAAGCTTGCTTGACTTTGCCGAATGCAGCCTATTTTCGCATCTGTTTGCAAAGATAATGATTATTTGATACAAATTGTTTACCGATAGTCTTTCTTTTGGGTAAAAATTGTAAAGTGTTTCTATCTGTTATGGGCTTTTCTCTTCATAGCAAATGAAAAGTGATAATTCTGTTGAATGTTGCGATAGATTGTGGATTATTTTTCCTAATTTTGCGCCTTGTAAATGTAACACATAAACCATATTTTATCGTGGAGACTAAGTATATATTCGTTACGGGGGGGGTAACCTCGTCGTTGGGTAAAGGTATTATTTCGGCTTCGTTGGCTCGATTGCTTTTGGCAAGAGGTTATAGAGTAACTATCCAAAAGTTCGATCCTCACATCAATATAGATCCCGGAACATTGAACCCTTATGAACATGGAGAATGTTATGTGACGGTCGATGGACACGAAGCCGACCTTGACTTGGGTCACTACGAGCGATTCACCAATACTCCTACGACTCGCGCCAATAATATTACAACAGGGCGTATTTATCAAAATGTAATAGATAAAGAACGACGGGGCGATTATTTGGGAAAGACGGTGCAGATTATTCCGCATATTACAGATGAAATTAAACGTAACATTAAACTTTTAGGATCGAAGAACCAGTTCGATTTCGTAATCACGGAGATCGGGGGAACGGTCGGGGATATCGAATCTTTGCCCTATCTCGAAAGCGTACGTCAGTTGCGTTGGGAAATGGGGAAAAATTGTGTATGTATTCATTTGACCTATGTACCTTATATTGCTGCCGCTAAGGAATTGAAAACCAAACCGACCCAACATTCGGTAAAACAATTGCAGGAGGTAGGTATCCAACCCGATATATTGGTATTGCGTACCGAGTATGAGTTATCTCTTGCTTTACGTAAGAAGGTGGCATTGTTTTGCAATGTAGATCCTGCGGCAGTGATTCAGTCGATAGATGTTCCGTCTATATACGAAGTCCCTTTGAAAATGCATCAACAGCATTTAGATGAAATCGTATTGACAAAAACCGGTTTACCCATAAATGGAGAACCTCATTTGGAGCCGTGGTTGAATTTCTTGCATCGCATGAAAAATGCGACTAAGACCGTACGTATCGGATTGGTCGGCAAATATGTAGAACTTCCCGATGCCTATAAATCTATCAATGAATCGTTGTTTCAGGCAGCTACCTATAACGATCGCAAACTCGATTTGCAATATATTCATTCCGAGAAGTTAAATAGCGGAAATGTGGACGCTATGCTTTCTTCTTTAGATGGCGTGTTGATTGCTCCGGGATTTGGGCAGAGAGGTATCGAAGGAAAATTCATCGCTTTGAAATATGCTCGTGAACACGATATTCCGACATTTGGCGTATGTTTGGGCATGCAATGCATGGTGATCGAGTATGCCCGCGATGTGTTGGGGTATACCGATGCTAACTCTACCGAAATGGACGTGACGACCAAGCATAATGTAATAGACTTGATGGAGGAGCAGAAAAGCATAACCAATATGGGTGGGACGATGCGTTTAGGCGCCTATGACTGTATATTGGCCGAAGACTCTATTGCTGCTAAGGCTTATGGAACGACCCATATTCGCGAACGGCATCGCCATCGTTTCGAATTTAACAATGAGTATCGTAAAGCTTTTGAAGATGCCGGAATGCGTTGCGTGGGCGAGAATCCCGAAACTCATTTGGTCGAAGTTGTCGAGGTTCCGTCTTTGCGTTGGTATCACCCCGAGTACAATAGTACGGTTCTTAATCCGAATCCCCTTTTCGTTGACTTTATTAAAGCTGCGATTTCAAAAAAATAATTTAGTAATCTCAAAATTGAAGAATGGATAAAAACACGATTTTAGGTCTTGTATTGATGGTCGTAGTTGTGCTGCTTTTCTCTTGGTGGATGCAGCCTACACCCGAACAATTGGAGGCACAGCGTCGGTATAACGATTCGATTGCCGCTGTGGAAGCGGAACGTATGGCCGAGGCCGCTTTGGCAGAAACACCCGTTTCGACCGATACCGTTTCGGGAGAAGTTGCCGATTCGTTAAAAAATGCAGGTTTGATAGCGCGTTTCGGCGAGTTCGCTCCTTGTGCCGAAGGTTCGGAAGAATTTACTACTTTGTCCAATAATAAGGTGACATTGAAGTTTTCTAATAAAGGAGGTCGTCTTTATGAGGCTGTTTTGAATGATTACATGGCCTATGATTCCACGAATGTGACTCTGTTTACCGGAGACGAAAACGACTATGGATTCATTATTCGTACGAATGCGCGCGTGATCGATACACGCGATTTATATTTTACTCCCGAAATCGATGGTAATGCTGTAAATATGACATTACAGCTTGCCAATGGAAGTCAGATGGGCATTCGATATTCTTTGCCGGAAGACAGCTATATGTTGAAAATGGATATCTGGCAGAAAGATATGGATCGGGTAATTCCGTCGAGCGCTGTTTATTGGGATTTTATTTGGGACCAGAAAATGCGTCGTCAAGAACAAGGACGTATGTTTGAGGAGAGAAATAGTGCCTTGTATTATAAATTTGCAGGAGACGATGTAGAGCATTTGAGCGAGTCGGGTAACGATGAAGAGAAAGCGACTACGAGCCTCAAATGGATTGGTTTTAAAAACCAGTTCTTCTCTACTGCTTTTATTGCCGATGGAAAATTTAACGACGGGATTTTTACCTCTCGGTCTTTGGAAGAAGATAGATATTTGAAACAGTTTCATGCCGAGAGTACGATAGATTATGATTCGAAAGAGCCGCAGGTTGCCGGATTCAATATTTTTCTCGGACCGAATTCTTATCCGTTATTGTCCTCTTATGACGACGATCTTTCGGGAGACCAGACACTCGATTTGGATAAGCTCGTTCCACTGGGATATAAGTTTTTCCGTTGGATAAATACGCTCGTCGTTATACCGGTATTCACCTTCTTGGGTAAATTTTTCAGCAATTATGGCGTTATCATTTTGTTGTTGACGATATTTATAAAGCTCGTTTTATTCCCCTTCACGTATAAATCTTATAAGTCGCAGGCTCGTATGCGGGTTTTAGCCCCTCAAATTAAGGAGATTAATGATAAGTATCCGGGGCAGGATAAAGCGATGGAGCGTCAGCGTTTGACAATGGATCTGTACAGCAAGGCGGGAGTGAATCCTATGGGCGGGTGTTTGCCGTTACTTTTACAAATGCCTATTCTTATTGCGATGTTCACCTTCTTCCCGTCTTCTATCGAGCTTCGGGGTGAATCGTTTTTGTGGGCGAAAGATTTGTCGACCTATGATGCGATCGTAAGTTGGGACACTTATATACCGTTGATAACGCCCTATTTTGGTAATCACATCAGCCTTTTCTGTTTGTTGATGACTATTACCAACTTGATATACACCAAAATCAATATGCAGAATACCGCCGGACAACAACAGATGCCGGGTATGAAGTTCATGATGTATCTGATGCCCGTCATGTTCTTGGTATTCTTCAATAATTATTCGGCCGGGTTGAGTTATTATTATTTCTTGTCGTTGTTGATTACGATTATTCAAACCTATGTATTCCGTAAATGTATCAACGAGGAGAAGGTTCTTGCCGAGTTGAAAGAGAATCAAAAGAAACCTCGCAAGAAGAGCGGTTTCATGGCTCGGTTGGAAGAAGCGCAACGCCAGCAGCAGGCTGCGTTGAGAGAACAACAGAAGCAACGAAACAAACAACAGCGTCGTCGATAAATAACGAAGGGGAGCATTGCTCCCCTTCGTTATTTATGATAGTTTCGGATTTTTCCCGTTTTATTTTACAGGGAAGATATCAAAAACAGATTTAGCCGATAACACGTTCGGGTATAAGAAAAGAGATTATTCCAACAAGTGGAATAATCTCTTTTCTATATGGTAATCTATTTGCCGGTTAGTTATTTTCGGGGCGTAATTTTCGAACGGTTACACCGGCTTGCCACATCTCGCTTTCTCGCAACTCTTTCAACTCTTTGTTCAGGCCATCGCGATATCCTTCTTTACTGTTCGTGTCGATAGAACGTTGAGCTTCGTTCCCTTTGGCTACCTCTTCATACAGTTCTTCGAATACGGGTTTGGTAGCATCGCGAAACTTTTTCCACCAGTCGAGAGCTCCTCGCTGGGCTGTTGTCGAGCAGTTGGCATACATCCAGTCCATGCCGTTTTCGGCGACAAGAGGCATCAGTGATTGGGTAAGCTCTTCGACCGTTTCGTTGAATGCTTCCGAAGGGCTGTGTCCGTGTGCGCGCAGTGTGTCGTATTGTGCGGCGAAAATACCTTGAATGGCCCCCATGAGAGTTCCCCGTTCTCCGGTAAGGTCGGAATAAACCTCGCGTTTGAAAGTAGTTTCAAAAAGGTATCCCGAACCGACTCCGATACCGAGAGCTATAACTTTCTCTTTGGCGTGCCCGGTCGCATCTTGGAAAATAGCATAGCTCGAATTGAGTCCCCGACCTTGCAAGAACATGCGCCGTAAACTGGTTCCCGAACCTTTGGGCGCAACCAGTACTACATCGACATCGGCAGGAGGAACGATACCCGTGCGCTCTTTGTAGGTGATGGCGAATCCATGAGAAAAATAGAGCGTTTTACCGGCGGTAAGATGTTTTTTCACTTTGGGCCATACCTCTATTTGAGCTGCGTCGGAAAGAAGGTACTCGATAATTGTTCCACGCTGGCAAGCCTCTTCGATTTCGAAAAGCGTTTCGCCGGGAACCCAGCCGTCGGCCACCGCTTTATCCCATGTCTTCGAGCCTTTTCTTTGTCCGACGATGACATTGAATCCGTTGTCCCGCAAGTTCATACTTTGTCCGGGGCCTTGTACGCCGTATCCGATAACGGCGATGGTTTCGTCTTTGAGGATTTCTCTTGCCTTTTCCAATGGAAATTCTTCCCGGGTGACTACGTTTTCGTCAACACCGCCAAAATTCATGATTGCCATTTTCTTTTTTGTTTAGAGGTTAATTAAATTGGTTTTATCTGTTTTCAAATATGATTCTTCCTTTGCAGTACACGGTTTGGTCGTCCCGTATTTCTAAGGTAAAATGATCCGGAGCTTCTTCCTCTTTCAGCAGTTGCAGGGTAGAACCGTATCGAGCTTCGTTGGCATAGCTTATCTCGAACCGTCGGATACGTTGTTTGTCATACCGTTCGAAAGGGAAAAGGTCGAGTTCGTGCTCGATGTATTTCACACTGTTGACATGTCGGTTCAAATCTATATCGTTATAAGTCACAGGATAGATTACTGCATTTTCGTCATGTACATCGCGTACTCTCGATTGCTTTTCGATGGGGCATGCTTTGTCCGATATGTTCTCGGCGATATATTCGAATTGACTTATATCTACCGATGTGCGACTATCCAAATCGATAACGACCCAAATCGTGCGGGCATATCCGCAGGGAGAGCCGTCCTCTCCCAGTATGGCGAAGTTTCTCGATGAAAAATGCTTGTTATACCCTTCGATCCATGTTTGTAAAGTATAATGCTCGTTGATGAGCGGATAACGGTACATTTCGACGGTGAGCCGGGAAAGTACCCATACTTGCTGGTTTTTGATGAGCGTACTATATCCCACGCCCCACGATTCGGCATGTAACGTAGCCACTTCGAGTATTCGTTTGGCGAGCAGGGTGAGCGGCAACTCCTGTTGACCGTTTCCTTCGGCCGGCTCTACGGTATAAGTTTTGGAGTAGACCGGTTCTGTTTGTCGTTTGGATTGTTCTTCTTTTTCTTTCATAGTTGGTTTTGTCGGTATTGTTGTTCTTGTAGGAATATGCTTACGTGCTCGACGGTCGATTTGGTTATGGCGACACGTCCCGACCGGACGAATTGCATGACGTCGTATCGACTCAGTTCTTCGAACAGAGATTGAGTTTCGTCGGGGTGGCCCGATTTCTCGATGACGGTATATGTGCGGTTTACTTCCAAAATGCGGGCATTGTGTTTGCGAATCAAATCTTCGATGCTCCTGTCGTCCAATAATTTGTCAGTAGGAACCTTGTAAAGTGCGACTTCTTGAAAAATGATTTCGTCGTCGGTATAAAAGAAGGCGCGTAATACGTCTATTCGTTTTTCTATCTGCTTGACCAGTTTTTCCATCGTTTCGCGGTCGCTGTATGTCGTGATGGTAAATTTGTGTACACCTTCGATAGCTGATCCCGATACCGACAGGCTCTCGATATTGAGCTGTCGGCGTGTAAAGATAATCGAAATTTGATTCAGTAATCCTACTTGGTTTTCAGAATAAACGGTTACGGTATATAATGTCTGTTGAGTCATATCGGTCTTAATATTTTTCAGTGGCGTTGAGCATGATATGGGTTACACAGCTCCCGGCGGGAGTCATCGGGAATACCATGCAATCCGGGTCTATTTGTACATCGAGCAGGTAAGCTCCGTGGTGGTCGAGCATACGTCGTATGGCAGAGTCGAATTCTTCGCGGGTGGCGACCCTTTCGCCGGCTATGCCGTAAGCTGCCGCCACGCCCGTAAAATCGGGATTCAGCATTGGGGTTTCGGAGTAGCGATGGTCGAAGAACAGGTCTTGCCATTGTTTTACCATACCCAAGAAATTATTATTGAGAATAATGATCTTCACATCGATACCATATTGCATGATTGTACCCAGTTCTTCGATTGTCATTTGCAGTCCTCCGTCTCCGGTAAAAAAGCAGACCGTGCGGTCGGGATTGCCTATCTTGGCTCCGATAGCGGCGGGAAGGCCGAATCCCATAGTGCCCAATCCGCCGGAGGTAACGATACTGCGGGATCTTTTGAACCGGTAATATCGGGCCGATAGCATTTGGTTTTGTCCCACGTCGGTCACGAGAATACTGTCGTTGCCTGTGGCTTCGGATACCTTTCGGGCGACCTCTCCCATATTCATCAATGGTTTCCGGGGGTGTATCTCCGGTTCTATGACCTTTTCTTTTTCCACCTTTTCACACACCGAGAAAGATTCTATCCATTCGGAGTGTTCGGCGGGAGCGATTTTTTCATTCAGCTTTTGCAATACGGCACGGGCATCACCCAATACCGATACATCGCACTTCACGTTTTTGTTGAATTCCGACGGGTCGATGTCTATATGAATTACTTTGGCTTGTCGGGCATATTGTTTCAAGTCGCCCGTTACTCGGTCGTCGAACCGCATGCCGATGGCGATGAGCAGGTCGCATTCGTTGGTCTTGATGTTGGCGGCTATGCTGCCATGCATGCCTAACATGCCTTTGTATAGGGGGTGGTCGGTCGGTATTGCCGATAATCCCAGCAGAGTGCAACCTACTGGTATATCGGCTTTTTCGGCCAGCTCCGACAATTCCTTTTCAGCATGGGAGATAACTACCCCCTGACCGGCGAGTATGAACGGTTTGCGAGACTGGTTGATAAGCCGGGCGGCTTCCTCTATTTCGCCGGGTTGTATGTCGGGATAAGGGTTGTAGCTGCGAATGAATTGACAGGGCTTGTAGTCGAATTCGGTCATTCCCGTTTGGGCATCTTTGGCAATGTCGAGAACCACAGGACCCGGACGACCGTTCCCGGCGATGTAAAAAGCTCTTGCTACCGCCCAAGCTATTTCTTCGCTGTGACGTATCTGGTAACTCCATTTGGTCACCGGCTGGGTGATTCCTACGACATCGGTTTCCTGAAAAGCGTCCGAGCCCAATAGGGGAGAGGCAACCTGCCCGGTGATGACGATGAGCGGCGTACTGTCCATCATGGCATCCGAGAGCCCCGTGATGATATTGGTGGCAGCGGGACCCGAGGTGACCATGACGACTCCGGTCTTCCCCGATACTCGTGCGTACCCTTGTGCGGCATGTGTAGCTCCTTGTTCGTGTCTCACGAGGATATGTTTCAATTTGTCTCGATAATCGTAGAGAACATCGAATACGGGCATGATGGCTCCTCCCGGATATCCGAATATATACTCTGTCTTTTCTGCGATGAGCGATTTGATGAGCGCTTCCGCTCCGCTTATTTTCTCTGTTGCCATAGTCGTTTTGTACAATTGGGACTCTGTTTCTTAGATAATTCGTCCTGCGCCTTTATCGGCCGAGCTTACTAAGGCTGCATAGGCTTGCAGGGCTTTCGATATGTTTCGTGTTCTGTGTCGAGGGGTGAATGCCTCTTTTCCCCGGGTATTTTCTTCTGCTCTGCGACGTTCCATTTCTGTTTCTTCGATAAGCAGGTTGATGCTGCGGTTGGGAATGTCTATTTCGATGAGGTCGCCGTTTCGCACTAATCCTATGTTTCCGCCGGCGGCTGCTTCGGGCGAGATATGTCCGATGGAAAGTCCCGATGTCCCTCCTGAGAAACGCCCGTCTGTAATGAGGGCACAGGCTTTGCCGAGGTGTTTCGATTTGATATACGAGGTAGGGTAGAGCATCTCTTGCATGCCGGGGCCTCCTTTGGGGCCTTCGTAGATGATGACGACCACGTCTCCGCTCTCTACTTTCCCGCCGAGTATGCCTTCGCAAGCCTCTTCCTGAGACTCGAATACTTTGGCTTTTCCCTTGAAGCGGAAAATGTTTTCGTCCACTCCGGCCGTTTTGACGATACAGCCGTCTTGGGCGATATTACCGAAAAGTACGGCCAGTCCCCCGTCTTTGACATAAGCGTGTTCGAAATCGCGAATACACCCTTTCGAACGGTCGGTATCGAGCTTGTCGTAATAGTTTTCCTGAGAGCCCATCACGAGGTTGAACCGGTTGCCCGGTGCGCTTTTCCAAAGCCTTTCCGCTTCGGGGGGACATGCTCCGTTTCGTATCGCATACTGTTCGATGGCTTCGGTTAAGGACAGTCGATCTACTCGATGGACAGATGCGTCTATCAGCCCCTCTTTTTCGAGTATGGCGAGAATCGAGAGAATACCTCCCGCACGGTTCACGTCTTGTATGTGATAGTGCGAATTGGGTGCTACTTTGCAAAGCACCGGCGACTTGCGGGACAGGGTGTCTATGTCTTGTATCGTAAAGTCTACTCCGGCCTCTTGGGCTATGGCGAGCAGGTGCAATACCGTGTTGGTAGAGCCCCCCATGGCAATATCGAGAGTCATCGCATTGAGGAATGCTGCGCGAGTAGCGATGTTACGGGGCAATACGCTTTCATCGCCGTCTTGGTAATAGGCCCGGCAGTTCTCCACGATTTGTCGGGCAGCTTGTATGAATAACCGTTCCCTGTTGCGGTGGGTCGCTACGACAGTACCGTTTCCGGGGAGAGCCAGACCGATGGCTTCGTTGAGGCAGTTCATGGAGTTGGCGGTAAACATGCCCGAGCAGGAACCGCAAGTAGGGCATGCGGCATGTTCTACTCGGCGTACTTGTTCGTCGCTTATGGTTTCGTCGGCCGATTCGACCATGGCATCGATTAAATCGAGTCCTTTCCCATCGAGCTGCCCCGCTTCCATAGGACCTCCCGATACGAAGATGGTAGGAATGTTGAGCCGCATGGCCGCCATGAGCATGCCCGGTGTGATTTTATCGCAATTACTGATACAGATCAT
>ERZ826146.2979-NODE-2979-length-11748-cov-2.689387_pt1 | contig 11748 bp, 8 predicted proteins | sample MGYA00519857_ERZ826146 | MGnify/ENA primary metagenome ERZ826146 (study PRJEB31778, sample SAMEA3449222) | human gut metagenome | biome: human gut; feature: human-associated habitat; material: faeces | place: United Kingdom | collected 2010/2012 ...
TACGGATGCATGCCCGCTGCCGTTCAAGAGTCACGAGCCGGTTTACGTGTCGGGTGACGTTAGCTGCGACGGAACACTGGGAGCAAACGCAAGTTTCTCTAACACCGAAGGCTCTCTCAACAAGAAGGATCACGACTATGTTGACGGCGTATGCCAGACTTGTGGAGCCCGCTACATCACCACAGGCGAACAGCTTATGGCTGCCGCTGATGCAATAGCTTCAGGATTTGCGAGCCGCGCAATGAAGATTACTCTTGGCGCAGACATCGATATGAGTGGCATATACGATTATCCGGGCATCGGAACAGTGGACTATCCGTATGCAGGTGTGTTCGAAGGCAACGGCCACCGCATTCTCAACCTTACGATAGATAACGACGCCGCAGGCAACGTAGGACTGTTCGGCGTAGTGACAGGTGGCGCGAAGATAAGAAACGTTGTGCTCGACGCATCTTCTTATATCTATGCAAAGGCTTGGGCTGCAGGTATCGTCGGAACGACAAAGAACGACGGACTCGTGGAGATAACGGGCTGCGGCAACGAGGCAGACATCACTGTTACCGGCGCGAACGCAGGTGGAATACTCGGTGTGAACGACCAGCAGACAGCGATGGTATATATCACCAACTGCTACAACACAGGCGCAATAACCGCTCAGCGTGAGAGCGCCGCCATCTCAGGATGGCTCGGCAACAGAGCGAAAGTGGTGAACACCTACAACACCGGTATTGTGGCTGCTACAGGACTCGACGGCAATCTGACATTCGCACGCGGAACAAACTGCGAGTATATTAACTGCTATGAGCTCGACGGAAGTCAGGTTACAGCTGTTACAAGCAATCAGGTGACCGACGGTGAGCTGTGCTATCTGCTCAACGGAAAGCAGAGCGACGATGTTGTCTTCTTCCAGACACTCGGCGAGGACAGCCATCCTGTACTCGACAAGACACATAAGGTGGTTTATTTCGACGGAATAAAATATGTGAACGAACTCCTTCCGGATGCCATAGAAAGTACGACCGACACCACGGGTGCTACCGTTACAGGTATATGGTCATTGTCAGGAATGAAACAGAATACGTTGCAGAAGGGCATCAACGTAGTTAAGATGTCTGACGGAACGGTACGCAAAGTGTTAGTTAAATAATTATTCTGAAACGGGTCTGCCACGTTGCAGACCCGTTCAGACAACCTCAAGAAACAGTATTTGACGTTGTAATGCTCGAGGTCTGAACCGTATTGATAAAGAACTTATAAAATAAATACATTATAAAGTTTAAAATAAAGGTATATAAGATGAAAAAGATTTTATTGTTACTGTCTTTTGCTTGCCTGGCTCTGATAGCAAAGGCGCAGGACAACTATGAGCCGAAGGCCGATCCCAAGGCTGTGGTTGTATCCGGCTGCGCGCGCTTCACGGTGCTCACGCCGCAAATGATACGTATTCAGTACAGCAAGGAAAAGAAGTTTGAGGACCGCGCAACGTTTGCGGTTGTGAACCGCCGCTTGCCGGTGCCAGCGTTCAAGACACGAGAAGACGACAACTTTTTGTATATCAGCACAAGCGATCTTGAGCTGAAATACCGTAAGAATGCGGAAATAAACACCGCCGACAAGAACCCTGACGTGCTTTCAATCACGTTCACGCTCAATGGCAAAAAGGTGTTATGGTATCCCGGTAAGGACGACGCGCTCAATCTTAAGGGCACGACACGTACGCTGGACGGATGCATAGGCGACTCAAAGCGTCCTGAACTCGAGAATGGTCTGGTCTCGCGTGCAGGATGGGCCATCATTGACGAATCGTATTCGGCACGACGTGGCGACGGCAGCCGCACATTCGCGTTCGACAAGGAAGTGAACGGAATGCCGTGGGTAGCTCCGCTCGTTGACAAGACAGCCGTTGACTGGTATTTCCTCGGTTACGGCCATCAATATAAGAAAGCGCTGCACGATTATACGCTCATAGGTGGAAAACAGCCTATGCCGCCGCTCTTCGTGCTCGGCTATTGGTATAGCAAATACCAGCGTTATTCTCAGCAGGACTTCATCGACATTGTGACAGACATAAAGAAAAACCATATTCCTATCGACGTGATGATTCTGGATATGGACTGGCACACTGAAGGATGGACCGGCTGGACATGGAACAAGGAACTTATTCCTGACCCTCAGGGACTTCTCAAATGGATGCACGAACAGGGACTGAAGGTGTCTATGAACCTTCATCCGGCTGACGGAGTGGACAGCGATGAGGAAAACTTCAGCCTGCTTGTGAAGGATATGGGCATGGATCCCGCAACCACAAAGGTTGTGCCATGGCATCTTGAGGACTCTGTATTCTATAAGAATATGTTCAAGGACATCTTGCACAACAGAGAGAAGGACGGTGTGGATTTCTGGTGGCTCGACTGGCAGCAGAACCTCACCAACCCACGCATGGACGGACTGAGCGAGACTTTCTGGTGCAACCACGTGTTCTATAATGATATGAAAGCCACTCATCCGGACCGCCGTCCGTTGATATTCCACCGTTGGGGAGGACTCGGAAGCCATCGTTATCCTATCGGATTCTCCGGCGACTCATTCTCCACATTCCCGACACTGGCTTTCCAGCCTTACTTCACTGCTACGGCTGCAAACGTAGGCTTCGGCTATTGGGGACACGACCTCGGTGGTCATCAGCACGGAAACAACAATCCGGAACTCTATCTTAGATGGATGCAGTACGGAGTATTCTCTCCTCTGTTCAGAACTCACGCCACAAACGATCCGAAGATCGAGATGCGTATATGGAAATATCCTAACTTCCCGGATCTGCTCCAGACGGTGAAACTCAGATATGAGCTCATGCCTTATATCTACACTGCGGCACACGAGGCATACGATACGGGTGTGTCAATCTGCCGTCCGCTTTACTACGACTATCCTGAAGTGAACAACGCTTACCGTTACGAAGACGAATATATGTTCGGCGATGAGATTCTCGTCGCGCCTGTCCTGACCGCCGGAAAGAATGGTCTTACTGAAAGAAAGATATGGCTGCCGGAAGGCAAATGGTTCGATGTATGCCGCAACAAGGTGGTTGACGGCAACAGAGAGTTCGTTGATTCATACAAGCAGACCGAGATTCCTTATTTCTATAAGGTAGGAAGCATAATCGTGAACTACGAGAACGTGATGAACCTCAACAACCGTCCTGACCGCATCGTGCTGAAGGTTGTGCCGGGAGCAGACGGTTCGTCAACCCTCTATGAGGACGAGAACAACACCGAAGGCTACAAGAAGGGTCTGTTCACAAACACCAAGTTCGAGCAGAAGCGCACCGCAGGAAGCGTAACCCTGACCATCAATGCGCGTGAAGGTTCGTTCCCCGGCATGCCGGAGAAGCGCAACTACACCGTGAAACTGCTTGCCGAGAACGCTCCTACAGCCGTAAGTCTTAACGGCAAGAAGCTCGGTAGCGCCGACTGGAGCTACGATGCAGCCACACGCACGGTGAAGATAAACCTCACCAACATACCTTGCGCTAAGAAGACTGTGGTAAAAGTGAACGTGAAAAAATAAATCCGGAACGGAGCCGGACACAAGGCTCCGGTTGACAATACATGCTCATGCCGCTCCGTGCGGACAGCTCCGCACGGCGGCGGAAGGCATGAAACCGGAAAAGAATCAATGGTTCGTAAAATAAAAAACAGAAAGAAATGAGAAATACCAGTATTATATTCATATTGTCAATACTGTTCGGATATACAGCCAAAGCCCAGACTTATCAGAATCTGTGGATAACAGGAAGCGCTGTTCCTGAGGGAACACGTCAGCTGCAGAAGACTCCTGACGGAGGCTTCAGATTCGCAGGCTCGCTCAAGGATGGCGAACTGAAGATAATGACCACCGGGAAGGCTGGTGCCGACACTAAGTATATCGCGCCGAAATATGTGGATTCTTACATCGTGAACAAGGGCGTTGAGACTGTTCAGACAGCCGATGCAGCCAAGGCAGCGTGGATTGTTCCGTTCTCAGAAGACCGCTACCGCTTCTACGTAAGCAGCGACGGCAAGACCGTGAGAGGCGAGCTGTTCATCCCGTGGGAAGAGGCTTACATCGGCGGCGGAGCCACCAAGACCGGATGGAACGCGTTCACAGCCGAGTCGATGACACAGGATCCGAACAACGAGATGGTGTGGACATGGACCGGCGAGCTGAAGACTCATCAGAACATAGAGGAGCCGTCGAGCTTCAAGATTATGGGTTGGAAGAACTGGGGACAGAAAGAGATTCATCCTTTTGTGCAGGGTGAGGACCCGCTCACAACCAAGCTCGTGAGAACAAACGGCGACGACACAAAATGGACCATCACCAAAGACGGAACATACCGCATCACGGTGGATGTGTTCAACGAGACATTCAAAGCAGAACTAATCTCTCAATAACACGAATAAAAGATGCCGTCGGCCAGGAGCAATCATGCAAATTGTGCATTGAGATTTATTGCAGATTGTTTCCTGACGACGACATTCGAAGATATTCAATAGTCTGAAACCAGAGAAACACCGAATCCGTCATCAGTTGTGGTAACTGATGACGGATGTTTTTATTGTGTGGTGTTTACTCTGTATGAAATAAAATATGAAATTATAAAGGTTTTCGTTTTTGTTTTTTCAGTTGTTTTTGCGCGCGGCAGCCTTCTCCATTGCCACTTCCTTCACCTTCTTGAAGAGTTCAGAGGCGAACACCAGGTCGTTCAGTTTCTCGTTGGTCGAGGTCATCACGTCGTCCTTGGTGCCCTGCCACTCCTTGTTGCCCTGATATATGAAGATGATGTTCTCGCCTATGCCCATCACCGAGTTCATGTCGTGCGTGTTTATTATGGTCGTGATGTTGAAGTCTTTTGTGATGCTGCTCAGCAGTGAGTCGATTACGAGCGAGGTGCGCGGGTCGAGTCCGGAGTTAGGTTCGTCGCAGAACAGATATTTGGGGTTGAGCACAATGGCGCGTGCTATTGCCACACGTTTCTGCATACCTCCCGATATCTCGCCCGGATACTTGTTCTGCGCGTCGCCGAGATTCACGCGGTCGAGACATTCCTGCGCACGCTTCACACGCTCGCGATAGTTCATCGACGAGAACATGTCGAGCGGGAACATCACGTTCTCCAGCACGTTGAGCGAGTCGAAAAGCGCCGCGCTCTGGAATATCATTCCCATCTCGCGCCGCATGTTCACGCGCTCCGCCTTGCTCAGTCCCACGAAGTCGCGGCCGTCATACAGCACCCGCCCGCTTGTAGGAGTGAGCAGTCCGACGAGATTCTTCATCAGCACGGTCTTTCCGCTTCCGCTCTGTACGATGATGAGGTTTGTCTTGCCATCCTCGAACACAGCGTTGATGTCTTTCAGCACTTCTTTTCCGTCGAACGACTTATATAGATGTTGTATTTCAATCATTTTCTTTCTTCCTTACTGATAAATTCATTCTTTCCTTATGATAAGTCCGTCGCCTTTCCGCGTCCCGTTTCAGGACTTCCGCACCTGTTAGTACCGATCAAGACAGCATCTGTGTGAGGAAAACGTCTGAGAACAGAATGAGCACGCTCGAGCTCACCACGGCGTCGGTGCTCGCTTTGCCCACTTCTACCGAGCCGCCCTCGACCGTATAGCCGAAATATGAGGACACGCTCGAAATGATGAACGCGAAGAACAGGCTTTTTATGATACTCATCCACACGAACCACGGGTTGAACGAATGTTGCAGTCCGAGCGTCAGGTCGTCCGGAGGCAGTATGTGTCCGATGTATGCCGTGCCGTAGGCTCCCAGTATTCCGGTGGTGGATGAGAAGATTACGAGGAACGGCATGATGGTTACCAGCGCCAGTATTTTCGGCAGAATGAGATAGTTGGCCGAGTTCACACCCATTATCTCCAGGGCGTCTATCTGCTGCGTCACGCGCATGGTGCCGAGCTCCGAGGCTATGTTCGACCCCACCTTTCCGGCGAGGATGAGACACATTATTGACGATGAGAACTCGAGCAGCAGTATCTCACGCGTGGTGTAACCCGACACCCACCGCGGCATCCACGGGCTCTGTATGTTGAGCTTCATCTGAATGCAAATCACGGCTCCGATGAAAAATGAGATGAGCAGCACGATGCCGATGGAGTTTACGCCGAGCGACGACATTTCCTTGATGTATTGTTTGAGAAACATGCGCATACGTTCCGGACGCGAGAACGAACGGCCCATCAGCATCAGATAGCGTCCGAGGGTGTTTAAATATTTTGTAATCAACATATTCTGATTTTTTGATATGCCTGTGTGTCTATGGGTGCAAAAGTAGTAATAAAAGATTGAAAAACTGTCAAAAGCGTTGAAGTTTTATGTTTATTTCAGATTGACGCGCCTCCGGCGGCAGTGCGTAGGGTGGGAGAGGGGCGGATGGTCGATGATGTGTGACGAAATATAAAAAATCGGAATTTATGTAGGTAGAATGTTAAATATTTGCCGCCGCAGACGCTCAAAAATCGTTTCGCAGCGCACCGGCGACGGTTTTGCTCTGAAAATCGCGAAAATTCGGTGTTTGCGCAATGCGCTGATACACAGCCGTTTGCGGAATATGGCACTTCGGCCTTGCCCTGACGGCTTTGCGAAAAAGCCCATTTCGGCTTCCGATATAGGCTATATTGGCTCCCGATTAAGCCCGTTTCATGCTGCGAAATGCACCATTTCGGAGTGCGAAAAAGCCCATTTCGCAAAATCATCCTCCGTCGGGCGGTCTGCGTTTTGCTCCGGACGGGCCGATATTGGCGTTTTCATCGTCTGCCGTTTCTCTGGATTGAGAAAAATGAAATGTTAAATACCGATTCCCGAAAGTAAATGTATGTTAACACAATGGCGTTTCTGGCATGGCTTTACTCTCCGGATATTCCGTCGGTATGATGTCTTCATAAGCTGCCGGCCACGCATTTTTGCCGGTGTGCGGAGCGCATCGCCGCGTGCTTGTAAAAAAAGCATAAAACATGGTTTGCACGGAAAGATAAAAACATTTAACTTTGTAACCGATATAATCATTGATATGAACGAAACAGACAACAAGACAACCGCGGCGCCCGAACACAGAATGGTGCTGCGCACCGAAGGACTCGTGAAGCGCTACGGCAAGCGTACCGTGGTGAACGATGTGTCGATAAACGTGAGACAGGGAGAGATTGTCGGACTGCTCGGACCTAACGGCGCGGGCAAGACCACGTCGTTCTATATGACCACCGGACTCATCGTGCCCAACGCGGGACACATATATCTCGACGATAAGGACATCACCGACTATCCCGTCTATAAGCGTGCGCGTGCCGGCGTTGGTTATCTTCCGCAGGAGGCGAGCGTGTTCCGTAAGATGAGTGTCGAGGACAACATTCTCTCGGTGCTCGAGATGACGGGTCTCTCGCGCGCCCAACAGCTCGACAAGCTCGAGAGTCTCATCAGCGAGTTCCGACTCAACAAGGTGCGCAAGAACAAGGGCGACCAGCTCTCGGGAGGCGAGCGCCGACGCACGGAGATAGCGCGCTGTCTTGCCATCGACCCTAAGTTCATCATGCTCGACGAGCCTTTCGCCGGCGTCGATCCTATCGCCGTGGAGGACATACAGCACATTGTCTGGCGCCTGAAATACCGCAACATCGGTATCCTCATCACCGACCACAACGTGCACGAGACGCTCAACATCACCGACCGTGCCTATCTTCTCTTCGAGGGCAGGATATTGTTCCAGGGAGCGCCCGAGGAACTGGCGGCCAACCAGATTGTGCGCGAGAAGTATCTGAGTAACAGTTTCGAGCTGAAGAAAAAGAATTTCCAGCTTATCGACGAGGAACGTAGGACGAGGGAGAAGGCCATGTCTGACAACGAATGATGCGCTGAGATTATGAAATACATGCTTTTGTCCGACATACACGGCTCAATAGGTCGGCTCGAACGCGCCCTCGACTTTTACAGAAACGAGCACTGTGACATGCTGCTCCTGCTCGGCGACATAATCAATTACGGTCCGCGCAACCGCATACCCGACGACATCAATCCCGCGGCCATCGTCGAAAGGCTCAACGCAATGAGCGGCGACATCGTGGCCGTGAGGGGAAACTGCGACTCGGATGTCGATCAGATGCTCCTCAAGTTTCCCATGATGGCCGACTATGTCGTGGTGGTGGACGGCGGCAGACGCCTCTTCCTCACGCACGGACATATATATAATGAGAACAACATGCCGCCATGCCGCCACGACGTGTTCGTGTATGGCCACACCCACTTGTGGAAACTCTGTCGCGACAACGGCGGACAGGTGATATGCAATACCGGTTCGGTGACTTTTCCCAAGGAAGGCCGCGAGCCCACGTTCGCGCTCTACGACGACGACGAGATGAGCATACGCCGGCTCGACGGAAGCGTGGTTGCGAGCCTGCGGATATGATTCCTACGTCGCGCTGGTTCTTGTCGTCAGTTCCGTGCGGCGCCTTTCCTGCGCCGCGCACCGTCGTCTGTCAGCCGCTTCACAAAGTGGTAAAAAAACAAAATTTTCATTCTTATGTTAGGTTATTACATTAATAATGAGTAATTTTGCACTTTCGAAACGAAAAATAATCAATAAATAAATATAGAAAATCAAATCACAAATGAACATTTTATTTGAGAATCCCGACAAAGTGAATGGCCTTATGACCGTCACCGTCGAAGACGCAGATTTCAAAGATAATGTAGAAAAGACTTTGAAAGACTATCGTAAGAGAGCTAACTTCCCGGGCTTCCGCCCCGGCATGGTGCCGATGGGACTTATTAAGAAGCAGTTGGGACCGTCTGTAAAGATGGACACTCTTAACAAGTACGTGGGAGAACAGATTTACAACTACATAAGAGAAAACAAGATACAGATGCTCGGCGAGCCTCTGCCTTCTGAGAAGCAGGAGCCGGTTGACATCGAGAAGGACGGACCTTATACTTTCATGTTCGACATAGCTGTCGCTCCTGAGTTCAAGATCGAGCTCAACGGAGACACAAAGATAGCTTATTATGAAATCCAGGCAGACGACAAACTCATCGACCAGCAGGTTGATATGTTCGCCAGCCAGCTGGGAAGCTACGAGAAAGCTGACAGCTACGACGGTGAGAAGCGCGACATGCTGAAAGGCGATCTGCGCGAGCTCGACGCCGACGGCAATACAAAGGAGGGCGGCATAACAGTGGAAGGCGCTGTCATGATGCCTGAATACATCAAGGTGGACGACCAGAAGAAACTGTTCGACAACGCAAAACCGGGCGACATCATCACTTTCAACCCGCGCAAGGCTTATCCGGACAACGACTCAGAGGTTGCAAACCTGCTCAAGATCAACCGCGACGCCGTTAAGGATGTTGAGGCTGACTTCAGCTATCAGGTAATCGAAATCAACCGCTTCAAGAAGGCTGATGTAAATCAGGCTCTGTTCGATCAGGTGTTCGGCAAGGACACAGTGAAGAGCGAAGAGGAATTCCGCAACAAGATTGCTGAAGGACTCAAACCGCAGCTCCAGGCAAACAGCGACTACAAGTTCATGCTCGACGTACGCAAGTATGCTGAGGACAAAGTTGGTGAGCTGACATTCCCGGACGCTCTGCTCAAGCGCATCATGCTCCTCAACAACAAGGATAAGGGCGAGGAATATGTAGAGAAGAACTACGACGAGAGCATCAAACAGCTCAAGTGGCACCTCATCAAGGAGCAGCTCGTCGCTGCCAACAACATCAAGGTTGAGGACGCCGACGTCAAGGCTGCCGCAAAAGAGGCTGCACGCATGCAGTTCGCTCAGTATGGCATGAACAATGTTCCTGAGGAATATCTCGACAACTATGCCGACGAGATGCTGAAGAAACGCGACAGCGCAGCGAATTTCGTTGACAGCGCAGTAGAGAAAAAACTTGTTGACGCATTGAAGGGAGTTGTTTCTCTCGATAAGAAAACCGTAACTCTTGATGAATTCAATGAGTTGATGAAATAAATAAATTTGAAAAAAAACTTCTTTTTTAAGAGGTTATCGACTTTTTTTCCTATCTTTGTGTAGGATAATTTGCAGAAAAGAGTCGATAACCTCTTTTTCTGTATATTTATTAATCGGTTTTTTTGAATGTAATAAATATATTATTGTCATAGTATGAACGATTTTAGAAAGTATGCCACAGGTCATCTTGGTATAAACGGACTGACGTTTGACGACGTCGTTAAGGCGCAGGCCGGTTATCTCAACCCCTACATCCTTGAAGAAAGACAGCTCAACGTAACACAGCTCGATGTCTTCTCGCGACTGATGGCCGACCGCATCATATTCCTCGGAACAGAAATAAACGATTATACAGCCAACGTGCTCCAGGCACAGTTGCTATACCTCGACTCGGTTGACAGCTCGCTCGACATCAACATCTACATCAACTCTCCGGGCGGAAGCGTCACGGCAGGTCTCGGCATATACGATACCATGCAGTTCATCGAGAGCGACGTGGCAACGATGTGTACGGGCATGGCAGCATCGATGGCAGCCGTGCTTCTCGTGGCAGGCAAGGAAGGAAAGCGCACCGCGCTCACCCACAGCCGCGTCATGATACTCCAGCCTCTCGGCGGAGTGCAGGGACAGGCCTCTGATATCGAGATCGAGGCACGCGAGATACAGAAGTTCAAGAAAGAACTCTACAACATCATCTCAGAGCACTCGCACACTCCGTTTGAGAAAGTATGGCAGGACAGCGACCGCAACTATTGGATGACGGCCGAGGAAGCCAAGGAGTATGGTATGATAGACGCTGTGATGAAACGCAAGCGGCGCCGACAAATAAGATGTCCGGACCGTGCAGGCGGAGCTTATGAAGCGCACGGATCCTGACTGAATAAACGAATATATCAAAAGACACAAGAATTAGAATGCCAAAAAAAGTATGCAGCTTCTGCGGAAGAAGCGAGAAAGATGTCAAACTGCTGATAACCGGTCTCGACGGCTTTATCTGTGAGGATTGCGCCGTGTCGGCTTATCATATTGTGGAATCGACAGGCCTTCTCGACCATAACGGCACATCTTCCGCCGGCAGCGACAAGTTCAAGATAAAGAAAGTACCAAAACCGAAAGAGATAAAGGACTTTCTCGACCAGTACATCATAGGTCAGGACGCGGCCAAACGCTATCTCTCGGTTGCCGTATATAATCACTACAAACGTCTGCAACAGCCTAAGGACGACGGTGGCGTTGAGATAGAGAAGAGCAACATCATAATGGTTGGCAGCACCGGAACGGGCAAGACTCTCATGGCCCGCACCATAGCGAAGCTGCTCGATGTGCCTTTCACCATCGTCGATGCTACTGTCTTTACCGAGGCAGGCTACGTGGGCGAGGACGTGGAGAGCATCCTGAGCCGACTGTTGCAGGTGGCCGACTACGACCTGGCTGCTGCCGAGCGAGGCATTGTCTTCATCGACGAGATAGACAAGATAGCCCGCAAGAGAGACAACCCGAGCATCACACGTGATGTCAGCGGCGAGGGCGTTCAGCAGGGACTGCTCAAGCTGCTTGAGGGAACGATGGTAAACGTACCGCCAAAAGGCGGACGCAAACATCCCGACCAGGACTACATACACGTTGACACCCACAACATACTTTTCATCTGCGGCGGTGCGTTCGACGGCATCGAGCGCAAGATCGCCCAGCGCATGAACACCGGAGTGGTGGGCTTCAACACTGTGCG
>ERZ826146.2980-NODE-2980-length-11740-cov-18.178519_pt1 | contig 11740 bp, 10 predicted proteins | sample MGYA00519857_ERZ826146 | MGnify/ENA primary metagenome ERZ826146 (study PRJEB31778, sample SAMEA3449222) | human gut metagenome | biome: human gut; feature: human-associated habitat; material: faeces | place: United Kingdom | collected 2010/2012 ...
AAAAACTGGATGCATTGGAAATTACAGAACACCCGGATATCGATGGTATTTTAAACGGACTTGCGAGAAAGAATATCCATAAGGGGGCAGAGTGTATGGGAAATGTACTGGAGCAGGTGACGATTCCTGTCTATCCGGTCATTGAACAGATCAAAAATGTCATGAAAGAAGGCGGAGCCATGAACGCTATGATGAGCGGAAGTGGTCCGACTGTATTTGGCTTATTTGAAGACAGACAGTCAGCGAGACGTGCGGCACAGAAGATAAAGGAACAGAAACTGGCAAAACAGGTATATGTAACGAGTATACACCAGGCAAGGAGGAAGTAGAAAGCATGGAGCAAAATTTGAAAGTCAATGAAAATGAATACCTTCCGCTCAGGGATGTGGTATTCAATACACTCAGACAGGCAATCCTTCGAGGAGAGTTTAAACCGGGTGAAAGATTGATGGAAATCCAGCTTGCAAATAAACTGGGCGTGAGCCGTACCCCGATCCGTGAGGCAATCCGTAAGCTGGAGTTGGAAGGTCTGGTCATTATGATTCCGAGAAAAGGTGCGGAAGTGGCGGACATTACGGAGAAAAGCCTGCGAGATGTGCTGGAAGTCAGAAAAGCACTGGAAGAACTGGCAGTGCAGCTCGCATGTGAGAAAATCACTCAGGAAGAGTTGGAAGAATTGGAAAAGGCCGGAGAGAATTTTAAAAAAGTTCTGAACAGAAGTAAAGACATCACAGAAGTAGCAGAGGCAGATGTGCGATTCCATGATGTGATCTATATGGCAACGGATAATCAGAAACTGATCCATCTGCTGAATAAATTAAGAGAACAGATGTACCGCTACCGTGTAGAATATTTGAAGAACCCAGATGTGCACGAGCAATTGATCCAGGAACACGAAGAGATCGTGTACCATATCAAGAGAAGAGAAAAAGCAGAAGCAACAGCAGTTACATGTCAGCATATTGATAATCAGGTATCTGCGGTGACGGACAAGATCAGAACGAAGAATAATTAGCAGATACCTGTATAATCTACGGATATCTGTCCATACTTTCTGTATAAATTCAATTTAAATGTTTGAGTGATTGCAGGAGGTACATAGATATGCGAAAGTTATGGGATTTGTTGAGAAATAAAATCGGGACAAAGAATCTGATTTGTGGTATACTTGGTATTTGTCTGCCGCTTGCACGCGGTATGGGCCGGTGCGCCGGCAAACAGCATCAGGAGGTCTTACGCACCATGCAGTGCACTGAAAAATATTTTGAAGCGGATGCCTTCCGCACCCGGGCCGAAAGCGTCCTGCTGGCCGCCGTGCCGGACAGCCGTACCGGCGGCGGACTCATCGCGCTGGAAGGTACGGTGTTCTACCCGGAAGGCGGCGGTCAGCCTGCCGACCGTGGCACCCTGACCCTGCCGGACGGCACCGAGCTGGCCGTGACCGATGTCCACGAGCAGGACGGCATCCTCTGGCACAGCGTTCCTTCCCTGCCCGACACCGCCGTGCCGGGCATCACGGTAGAGGAAGTCATCGACTGGGACTGGCGCTTTGACAAGATGCAGCAGCACACCGGCGAGCATATCCTTTCCGGCATCCTGCACCAGATGTTCGGGGCGGAGAATGTGGGCTTCCATGTGGGCACCGAGGCCGTGCGCATGGACACCAGTGTGCCCATCAGCCCCGAGGGGCTGCGGCAGGCAGAGCTTGCCGCCAACCGCATCGTGTGGCAGGATGTGCCGGTGCTCATCAGCTACCCCACCCGGGAGGAACTTGCCGCCCTTGTCTATCGCTCCAAAAAAGAGATCGAGGGGCAGGTGCGCATCGTGACCATCCCGGGCGCGGACGTCTGCGCCTGCTGCGGCACCCACACCCGCACCACCGGTCAGGTGGGGCAGATCAAGATCCTTGCCAGCGAGAACTACAAGGGCGGTGTGCGGCTGAGCGTGGTGTGCGGAGCCCGTGCACTGGCGGCGGCGCAGGCCATGCGCGCCCGGCAGGCGGAGATCGGTGCGCTGCTCTCTGCCAAGGCCGACCAGACCGCTGTGGCGGTGCACCGGGTCTACGATGAGTATACTGCACTCAAGTTTACACACTTTGGACTGTGCAGCCAGCTGTTTGACGCCCTTGCGCAGCTGACCGCACCCGATGCGGATGCCATCCGTACCCTGCCGGGGCTGGACCCGGACGGGCTGCACCGGCTGGCTGTCCGTCTGACCGAAGCCACCACCGGCCTGTGCGCCGCTCTGACCCCCACCGAAAAGGGCACCGGCTACTGCCTTGCCCGGCGGGACGGCGATGTGCGCGCCCTGACCAAAGCACTGAACGCCGCCCTGAACGGACGCGGCGGCGGCAAGCCCGGCATCTGTCAGGGCAGCTGCGCCGCCACCCCGGAGCAGGTGGAGAGATTTTTGAAGGAGAACAACAAACTATGAGAATGCGTTTCAAACCCTATGCCCACGACGAACTGATGGCCGCGGATTTCCATGTGCACGAGCCCCTCATCTGGGGCGGCAAGTGGCACGGCCAGTATGCCCGCCCGGAGCAGCCCTTTATTCTGGAGTTGGGCTGCGGCAAGGGCGGCTTCATCTCTCAGCTTGCCTGCGCCCACCCGGAAAATAACTATCTGGGCATCGACATCACCGACAAGGTGCTCATCCTTGCCAAGCGCAAGATCGAAGCCGCCTATCAGGCAGCCGGACGCCCCATCGACAACGTCAAGATCATGAGCACCGATATCGAGCGCATCAAGGGCGTCATCACCCCGGAGGACGAAGTCAGCCGCATCTATATCAACTTCTGCAACCCGTGGAGCAAGAACGACTCCTCCCACAAGCACCGCCTTACCTATCCGCGCCAGCTGATCGCTTACCGCGAGTTTCTGAAGGACGGCGGCGAGATCTACTTCAAGACCGACGATGATGATCTGTTCCGGGACAGCGTGGAGTACTTCCCCGCTTCCGGCTACGACATTGAGTGGATCACCTACGACCTGCACGAGAACGAGCCGGAATGGAACATCCGCACCGAGCACGAGGGCATGTTCACCGAGATGGGGATTAAGATCAAGGCACTCATTGCCCGCAAAAAGCCCGGTGCCGACAGCGTGACTTGGGTAGACCCCAAGGTGCTCAAGCGGATGGCACGGGAAGCTGCCGCTGCCGAAGCCGCCACGCAGGAAGGCGAAGGAAATGTCTGACCCCTGTGAGCTGTGCCTGAATAATGTTCAGGACGAATACGGCAGCTATTACTGCGCGCAGGGCGCTGCGCTGGACGAGGACGAGATGGCACGCTATCTTGCACATAATACCGCTGCCTGTCCCTTTTTTGAGCCGGGGGACGAATATAAGATCGTATCCAAACAGAACTGAAGAACGGAGGTGCCTATGGTAAGCTTTCTTACCGATACCGTGGTATGTGGCTTTTCGCTGTACCATATTCTGGCCTATTTCCTGATCTATTCCTGCATAGGCTGGTGTCTGGAGGTCATCTATGCCGCCGCCACCACCGGTCAGCTGGTGAACCGGGGCTTTCTCAACGGCCCGGTCTGCCCCATCTACGGCTTTGGCATGATCATCGTGCTGTTTGCCCTTACGCCCTTGCAGCACAGCATCCTGCTGCTGTATATAGGCGGCGTCATCCTGCCCAGTGCGCTGGAACTGGTGGGCGGCTGGGCGCTGTATAAGCTCTACCACACCCGCTGGTGGGATTACAGCGATTTTCCCTTTAACATCGGGGGCTATATCTGTCTGGAATTCTGCCTGCTGTGGGGCGTGGGCACGCTGGTGGTCATGCGTATCGTGCACCCGGTGGTGGCTGACCTTGTAGACCTGATCCCGCCCTTTGTGGGGGTTATCCTCATGTGCTTTTTGTACGCCGTGTACGCGGCGGACGTGGTGGCTACCGCCATTGCTGCTTCTGCGCTGGCCGATACGCTGGACACCATGGAGCAGCTGGGCGACAGTATCCACGCCGTCAGCGATGCCATGACCCAGCTGCTGGGCACCACCACCCTGAACGCCGACAAGAAGCTGGACGAGGGACGGCTGCAATTCAAGCTTGCCGCCGCCGAAGCGCGGGATGCTGCCGGAAAGCGCCCCTCTGCCCGTGAGACCATGGCTGCCATCCGCGCCAAGGCCGCTGAGGCCAGCGAAGCTGCCCGCCGCGCCAGCGAGGACGCCCGCCTGAACGCTGCCGAAGCTGCCAACGCCGCCCGGCTTGCCGCCAAGGGCACTGCCGAGCGCGCCGCCGAGCTGCTGCAATTGGAACAGCTGGCCGCAGAGCTGCAGCAGCGCAGCGAGGAAATGCAGACGCAGCTGCTGCGCACCCCCCGCATCGTAGGCCCGCGCCGTATGCTGCGTGCCTACCCGAAACTCCGGCACGGCAGCAAGCTGCGCAGTCTGCCCACATTGCGGGAGATGCTGCACCGCGCCGAACAGGAAAACAAGGACGACAACAAGAATACCAAATGATCCTGAATGCCGCACCGGCTCCGCTGTGTGTGGCATTTTTGTTGCACTTCGCTCGAATAATGTTGTTAAAAAGTGTGAAAAAACTATTTCAAAACGACTTAAACCGTGTTATACTGATTATAAAGTATACAAACCGACCGCAATCGGCTTATCCGTATTGAAACTATCCAAATTGTGAGGAATCGTTATGTCAGAGGAACGAAAGACCAAAACAGATGCCGCCGCACCGGCATCTGCTGCGTTGGGGCGGATCGACCGCAAGGACGCATTTTTACAGGCCCTGCATACATTCCTGACCGCGCATCAGGGAACAGAATGGGCTGTTGCCGCTGTGGATATCCAGCACTTCAAGCTTTATAACGAGCTTTACGGCACCGAAAAGGGCGATGCTCTGCTGGAAACCGTGGCAAACTGTCTGCTGGGTTACAGTAGGCAGACCGGCTATCCTGTGGGCTATTTTGGAAACGATGACTTTTTCCTGTGCCTGCCGGACGAAAAGGCCGAGCAGACTGCTGTGCTTGCTACGCTGCAGGCCTGCATGGCTGCCGGAAGGCAGGATGTCACCTTCTTTATGGTAATGGGCGTGTGCCCTGTGCAGGCAAACCCCGGTGCAGATGCCGCCACCCTGTGCAACTATGCGCAGATCGCCGGTGTAACGACCGACAGCGGCTACCTGCACCGCTTTGAGCCCACCATGCTCAACGAGCTGAAAGAACAGCAGCAGCTGCTGGGCGAGCTGGAGCGCGCACTGGATAACCACGAATTCTGCTTCTTTTTGCAGCCCAAGTGCAACAGCATCACCCGCGCCATCGTGGGCATGGAGGCACTGGTGCGCTGGAACCATCCCACCCGGGGCTGTGTTCCCCCCGCCGAGTTCATGCCGCTGCTGGAGCGCACCGGCCTTGTAACGAGGCTGGACCAGTACATTTGGGAATCTGTCTGCCAGACTTTGCAGAAGTGGCAGGAGAGCGGCAGCAACCTTGTGCCGGTATCGGTGAACGTTTCGGTGCAGGATATCCTGAACCTGGATGTGCCGCAGATCTTTGCAGATCTGGTGGAAAAATATAAGCTGGAGCCCAAACTCCTGCTGGCCGAGATCACCGAGACCATGGTGGCCGAGGACACCCAGATGGTGGAAAACGCCATTCAGGGCCTGCACCGCAAGGGCTTTGCGGTGATGATGGACGACTTCGGCAGCGGGTATTCCTCGCTGAATATGCTCAAGGATACCAACGTCGATGCCATCAAGCTGGACATGAAGCTCATCGACATGAATCAGGAGAACCGCAGCAAGGGCGTGCAGATCGTGGAGTCGGTGGTGGATATGGCACACCGGCTGAACCTGCCTATCATCGCCGAGGGTGTGGAGACCCCGGAGCAGGTGTCCATGCTGCAGGCGGCAGACTGCCTGTATTCGCAGGGCTACTACTTCTTCAAGCCCATGCCGGTGGAAAACGCCGAAAAACTGCTGGCAGATCCCACCAATCAGGATTACTGGGATCTGCGCCGCGACCGCCGGGTGGAGAACCCGGGCACCGAAAAGACCGCGCTGGCCTTGCAGGCCTACCAGATCTTTACCGATAACGTGCTGGTGATCGCGCTGCTGAATCTTGCCACCGGTGCGTACCGGGTGATCAAGCGGGACGCCCGCCTGCTGGATCCGGATCTGGAAAAAGAAGAAGATTTTGTCAACTACTGCGACCGCATGGTGAACGAGAAGATCGTGCACGAGGAGGACACAGACCTGTTCTTGGAGCAGACCGATCTGGAGGCCTTGCGCTCTGTGCTGTACCATGCCACTGCGCCGGAGTTCTACCGCTACCGCGAGAACGTGTCCGGCCAGTATATCTGGGTCACCACAGAGGTGCTGCCCTGCCGGGGCTGCTGCGCCCAGAACCCGTGGGCGACCGTGCTGGTGCGCAACGACGCACAGGCCGACCAGCTCAGCGAGGAACTGGACTTCTCTTACAGCCACGACACCCTGACTGGTCTTGCCAACCGCAGCCGGTACGAAGCCGACCTGCGGGAGCTGCCCAACAGCGGGTACGAATCCGTGGTGTGCACCTACATTGATGTGGTGGGGATGCACGAGGTAAACGAGCATCTGGGTCACCGCAGCGGCGACACCCTGCTGTGCTGTCTGGCAAATGCCGCCCGCAAGTTCTTTGCCACCAGCCGGGTGTACCACATCGGCAGCGATGAATTTGTCATCCTGACCCCCAACGAGCCGCCTTACAGCGTGTGGAGCACTGCGGACCGGATGCGCGCCTTTTTGAAGGAAAAGGACTATGTTATTTCCGTAGGCATCCAGCAGACCGCCGACCTGCGCCATCTGGACGAAGCTGTCGCCAAGGCCGAGGCTGCCATGCGGCAGGACCGGCAGGCTTACTACGACCACAACGGCCGCGCCCGCCAGCTGGAAGGCCTGAACGAAAAGATGGAGCGCACCCTGCAGGAAAAGCGGGATGCCGAGCACTTTTTAAAGGTGCTTGCCCCCAAATACAAGACAGTGATCGTGGTGGACTTGCAGGAGGACACCGTGCGCCCCGTTATTGTGCCGGACGACTTCCAGTCCGTTCTGGACACCTGCGGCGGCTCTTTCCGCGCTGCGTTGACCAACTACCGCGACAAGCTGGTAGCGCCCGAGGACAGAGAAAACTTTGCAAAGTTGTTCGATTTCGGCCTTGTGCGCAGCACCGTGTTCAGCAGCAACCTGCTGGAGCATCGCTACCGCAAGACGGATGGCCGCAGCTTCTGCATCCGTGTGACCCCCTACTCCCGCAGCGGCTCCCACATCAACGAGGTGCTGTGGATCTTCGCGGATGAAGAGGTAGAGTAAAATATTTTTATAAGCATAAAAGCAGCCAGACCGCCCGGTCTGGCTGCTTTTGCGTTTGACGCAACTCCCTCAGTCAAAGCCTGCGGCTTTGCCAGCTCCCCCTCCCATCGTCCCGCAGCAGCGCGGCTCAGTGGTAGAAGGTGTCAAAGTTCACCTGACGGTAGAACCGCTGCTGCAGCTGGTCAAAGCTTTCGCAGTTCTGCGCCAGCAGCCACATACTTTTGGTCACTACGGCCTCGATGGTCATATCGTGGGCCTCTAAGAAGCGGAAGCGGTTGCGCACCCGCTTGCCCACCTCGTACACGCCCACGTCGCTGCCCTCGTAGGTGACCTGCGTGGTCATAATGAGCACCTTGTGGGTGGTCTCGTAATCGCCCAGCCCGGCGGCAAAGGCGTCCATCAGCTGCTGCGGGATGCCGCCCACGCCGAAACTTTCCACGATGACGCAGTCGTACAGGCGGAAGATCTCCGGGATGAGTGCCGGGGACATGCCCGGGGTCAGCTTGAGCAGGAACACCCGGCTGTCCAGCGTGCGGCTGAACTCCACCGGGCCGGTGGGCCACGGCGAGGAGATGTACCGCACCAGCCGGTCGCCCTGCACCAGCGCCAGCTCCGGGAAGTTGACCGAGGCAAAGGCATCGTAGCTGATGGTCTTGTTCTTCTTGGCGCGGGTGCCTGCGATGACGTGCCCGCCAAACACCACCATCACGCCCCGGCTGCCCGGGTCGATGGCGCAGACCACACTATCCCGCAGGTTTTTCTTGGCATCCGTGATCTCGTTGGAGATGGGCTGCTGCGCGCCGGTGAGGATGATGGGCTTATCCGCGTTCTGGATGAGATAAGAGAGCGCCGCCGCAGAGTACGCCAGCGTATCCGTGCCGTGGCAGATGATAAAGCCATCGTACAGGGCGTAGTTTTCCTGAATGGCGCGTGCCATCATGAGCCAGTGCTCCTGCCCGAGGTCGGTACTGTCGATGCTGCACAGCGCCAGCGTTTCCGGGCAGCACAGCTCCTTCAATTCCGGCAGATGCGCAAGCAGCTCCTCGCTGGAAAGCACGGGCTTCAGCCCCTGCTGGGTGCGCACGCTGGCAATGGTGCCGCCGGTGGTGATGAAAAGCAGACGTTGTTTGGACATAAAGCAAAAGCCCCCTGTGGCAGAAATTTTAACATGACAACAGTATAGCACACGCTCCGGAGCTTGAACAGTGCCCGCTGCCCAAAAAGTTTTTGCGACCCGGTCACAGAAATCTGCGCGGCTTTGGTGTATAATAAGGGCAATGAACCATGCAAAGGAGCAACACCATGTCCAACATCGTCATCGTAGGTTCCGGCCCGGCGGGGGTGTCCGCTGCCCTGTACGCCGTGCGCGCCGGGGTGCAGACCACCGTGCTGACCAAGGGCTCCGGGGCGCTGGCGCGCGCCGAAAAGATCGAAAATTATTACGGCTTCGCCCAGCCGGTCTCCGGGCCAGAGCTGGAACGCCGCAGCATCGAGAACGCCCGGCGGCTGGGAGTGCAATTCGTGCAGACCGAGGCCGTGGGGCTGACATGGACCGACCGTTTGACCGTGGAAACGTTGGCAGGCGCGTACCCGGCAGACGCGGTCATTCTGGCAACGGGTGCTTCCCGCGCGGTGCCCCGCATCCCGGGGCTGACCGGGCTGGAAGGCCACGGCGTGAGCTGGTGCGCCGCCTGCGACGCCTTTTTCTACCGTGGAAAGGACGTGGCGGTGCTGGGCAGCGGCGAGTACGCCCTGCATGAGGTGCAGGCGCTTTTGCCGGTGGTAAAAAGCGTCACCCTGCTGACGAACGGCGCAGCCCTGACCGCAGACTTCCCGCCCGAGGTAGCCGTCTGCACCCAGAAGGTGGAAGCCATTCTGGGCGAGCAGACCGTCACCGGCGTGCAGCTGGAGGGCGGCGCGGTGCGGGAGGTATCCGGCATATTTGTGGCGCTGGGCGTGGCGGGCAGTACCGCACTGGCCCGGAAGCTGGGCGCTGCCGTAGAGGGCAGCCGCATCGTGGTGGACGACAAAATGCAGACCACCGTGCCCGGTCTGTACGCCGCCGGAGACTGCACCGGCGGGCTGTTGCAGGTGGCAAAGGCCGTTTACGAGGGCGCACTGGCGGGCACGGAAGCCGCCAAGGCGCTGCGAAAGGGGTGAACCGTATGGCAGAAGCATCTCCGCACGCCCGGTGCTTGGCCTGTGCGTTTCCGTTCTGGGAGCAGCTGACCCCGGAAGAACAGGAGCGGCTGTGCCGCTTTACCCGCCCGGTGCACTACGCCAAGGGCGCCCGGGTGCACAGCCCGCTGGAAAGCTGTGTGGGCATCCTTTTGCTGCGCAGCGGGCAGCTGCGCTCCTATCTGCTATCCGAGGACGGCAGGGACGTGACACTGTACCGCCTGTTCGGCGGGGAGGTGTGCATCCTGTCCGCCTCCTGCGTGATGGACGCGGTGAACATCGACCTCTACATCGATGCCGAGGAGGACACCGAAGCGCTGTGCATCAGCGCGGGCATCTTCCGGCAGCTGATGCAGGAAAACGTCTATGTGCGCTGCTACGCTTACCAGATGACGGCAGAGCGCTTTTCCGATACCATGTGGACGATGCAGCAGATTCTGTTCATGAGTGCTGACCGGCGGCTGGCGATCTTTTTGACCGACGAACTTGCCAAGACCGGCGGCGCGGACGTCCGCATGACCCACGACCAGATGGCAAAGTACATGGGCTCTGCCCGCGAGGTGGTGAGCCGGATGCTCAAATACTTTGCGCAGGAGGGCTGGGTGCGGCTGTACCGCGGCGGGGTGCAGGTGCTGGATAAGAAAAAGCTGCAAGCGCTGGCAAGGGGAGAATAAGAGATAAAAAACAACACCGGAGCGTCCGAAGATGCTCCGGTGTTGTTTGGTTTATCTTCAGGAGATCGCGTCCACGTCCCACTTCATGCGGACGGCGTCGGCGCCGTCCAGCTTGATGTGCAGCGCACCGGCGTTGTCCAGCACCTGCTCCGGCTTGCGGGCACCGCACAGAACGTGCAGCCCCGGGATCATGCGGGCGGTCATGGCGATGACCAGCTGCGTCATGGTGCAGTCGTACTTCTCGGTCAGATCGCCCCACTTTGCCAGCAGTTCCAGCGCCTGTGCCCGGCGGGTGGGCTGGAAGCAGGGGTTCGTGTTGCGGGTGCTGCCCTCCGGGTAGGTGGTGTCCATGGTCACCTTGCCGGTCAGAAGCCCCTGCTCCAGCGGGGAGTAGGCCTGTACCGAAACGCCCAGCTCCTTGCAGGTGGGCAGCAGCTGCTTTTCAATGCGGCGGGTCAGCAGGCTGTACTTTTCCTGAATGACGTCCAGCTGGCCGTAGCGGCAGTAGCCCCGGATGATATCGGAGGTGACGTTGGAAGCACCGATGGCGCGGATCTTGCCCTGCTCTTTCAGCTTCATCATGGCCTCCATGGTCTCTTCCAGCGGGTACACGCCGAAGTCCGGGCTCTGCCAGTGGGTGTACAGCACGTCCAGATGGTCGGTGTGCAGACGGCGCAGGCTGTCCTCCACGTCCTCGATGATGCTCTTGGCGGAGAGGTCGCGGTACACCTGTACGCCGTCCACCACCTTGTGCAGGATGGGGGACTCGTGCCGCCACTCCAGGCCGCACTTGGTGGAAAGCACCACCTTGTCGCGGTCGATGTGCTTCATGGCTTCGCCCACCACTTCTTCGCTGTGGTACAGGCCGTAGATGGGCGCGGTGTCGATCCACCGGATGCCCTGTTCCACGGCGGTCTGGATGGCCTTGACCGACAGACTGTCGTCGTTGTCGCCCCACCAGGCACCGCCGCCGATGGCCCAGGTGCCCATGCCGAGGAACGGCACCTCGATGCCGCTCTTGCCGATTTGGAGATTCTTCATATACTTACCCTCCTGCCAGCAGTGTTCCCCGCAATGGGAACCCTTCATTCCAATGCTGGCATCCTTTGATGTATTTTTTGGTTTATTCAAAAAAAGCCGCAGCGCAGGGGGTTGCCCCACACAGCGGCTTTCTTGAAACAGATTCGCGTTTGCGTAACGAAGTGGAGCAATGAAAGCCCCAGTGGGGCTTTTAAGCGACCGAACGGTCTCGCGCAGGCGAGATGGAGGGGCATTGCCCCGACAAGTTATATGTTGCCGAACTCGCTCAGTTCCAGCGTTTCGTTGTGGGTCTCGGCCCAGCGCACCGCCCAGTCGGAGGTGAACAGCAGCAGGCGGTTGCCCTTCATGTCCTCCACAGCCTTGGTGTCGCTGGTCAGGTCCAGATCCCGCAGGTTGTAGGTGTCGGGGTCGTTCTGCACCCAGCGCAGTTGCTCAAAGGGCAGCTGCTGCATCCGAATTTCCACGTTGTACTCGGTGTTCAGACGGTACTCCAGCACTTCCAGCTGCAGCACGCCGACCACGCCGACCACCACTTCTT
>ERZ826146.2981-NODE-2981-length-11740-cov-3.675481_pt1 | contig 11740 bp, 10 predicted proteins | sample MGYA00519857_ERZ826146 | MGnify/ENA primary metagenome ERZ826146 (study PRJEB31778, sample SAMEA3449222) | human gut metagenome | biome: human gut; feature: human-associated habitat; material: faeces | place: United Kingdom | collected 2010/2012 ...
CGAGTGGCCAAAGGGGGCAGACTGTAAATCTGTTGTCACCGACTTCGATGGTTCGAATCCATCTTCCCCCACCAGATTATGTGCCTGATTTTACTGTCAGGCACATTTTTCTTAGTATTCATGCGGGTTTGCGGGCTTTTTTCCGTTTCAAAAAAGGATTGGTGTCCCATTACTGTCATCCCCGTTTTTAGAGATATCTGCAAAGCTAAGCGGAGTTTTCACCTGATTTTTCAGGCTGGGAACTCCGCTTTTTTGCGTTTACCACTCTTTTTTCCCGTTGTCGGAACTGTAAAAGTTTTCGGCAGATATATAGATAGATTGACGAAAGCCCCAAATGGGCCAATTTCAAGCCCTCAAGATACAAGGGGGTAGTGCGCCCTTTTTTAGAACCGCTCCGGCTGAATGGCCGGGGCGGTTTTCCGCTTTTCCCCCCTCTCACACTCTCCCCCCTAATACTTTACCAGCTGGGAAAGAACAAGATAACTCTAAGCTCTAACTCAGCAAGAACCTCAAGTTTTCAACAACCAACAAGAAAGGATGAGTAAAACCATGAACATTGGCATCGACCATGGCTATTACGCAATCAAAACCCGGCATTTTTCTTTCCCAGCCGGTATTGCAGAGTATTCCCATGAACCCTACACCTTGCAAAACACACTGGAATTCGGCGGGAAGTTTTATGTCTGCGGAACCGGCAGACAGCCGATCCTGCGTAACAAAATGGAAAACGACAATTACTACCTGCTTACTCTTGCAGCCATCGCCAAGGAAATCAAACAGCGAGGTGGAAAAACGGAGTGTTCGGTGCGCATTGCCGCCGGGCTGCCTTTGGCCGGATTTGGCCGGGAGAAAAAGCCCTTCCGAGAATACCTTCTGCGTTCTTCCCAGGCGGTGTGCTTCAAGTTTGAAGGAATTGCCTACAAAATCACCATCGAGGATGTGAAACTGTTCCCACAAGGCTATTCCGCCATTGCTCTGCATTCGGAACTCATCCAGAATGAGCCTTCTGTTCTTCTCATGGACATCGGCGGCTGGACTGTTGATCTGATGCGGCTGGATAATGGTGTTCCCAATGCGGCTACCTGCCGAAGTCTGGAACTCGGTATGATCCGCTGCATTGATGAAACGAAAGAACAGGTCCGCCGGGATACCGGGCTGTCTGTGACCGACGCTCAGGTGGAGCGTGTTCTGACAGGAAAGCCCTGCAGTATGGATGAGGACGCCCGAAACATTATCCAGAAACAAGGGCGGCTTTACAAAGAGAGCCTTCTTTCGGCAGCTATGGAATCAGGGTTTGACCTGAAAGCCATCCCGGTGGTGATGCTGGGCGGCGGCGCATCGGTAGTCAAGGGCAACGTGAGCGAACAGGACAGCCTGTGTCGGGTTTTTGCCCTGATAGACGACAAGGTAAACGCTGAAGGGTTCGAGAGGATTTTGGGGCAGTTTTCGGGCGGTGTGGGCAAGGCATGAGCAGGCCCCTATTTATGTTCCGCCCCAACCTCCAGAATGAAGAACATCGCAGAGCATGGGAAATTCTGCAGACTGTGCCGGAAGGCCAGAAAAACGCCTTTCTGGTACAGGTGATTCTGGAAAATGCCCAGCGAGAAGAACTGGAAACAATTCTGCGCCGGGTACTGCGGGAAGAACTCAAAGCTGTGCCTTCCCAGCCCATACCACAGCAGGAAGAAGCCATTCCGAAGGAGATGATGGGCTTCCTTGGTTCCCTGTTGAGAGAAGAATAACCCCCACATAGCCTTTATTGGTTGTGACGTTTGTCGAGCCTGCTTTGACTGAAAGGTTGTTGGTCTTGGTAATAGCTTTATCCGGCGGGTTGCAGTATGCTTGTGTTGCCCGAAAGGGAAAGAACGAAAAAAGGAGCGATAGGCGTGGAAACAAAGGGCGTAACCTGCAAAATCCCGCTGGATCTGCATAACCAAATCAGCGAGGAAATCAGGGAAACGGAAAGTACGATGAGCAAATTCATCGAAATGATCATCCGGGAGCATTATGAGAAAGGGGCTAACAGAATTATGGAAAAAGGAAGAACATTAGCATTTCAGGTGAGCGAGGAATTGTTCCAGAGGGTAAAGGAATACCTTGAAAACTATGAGAAAGCCTATCATCGCCGCCTCACCCAAAAAGAATTCGTGATTGGGCTGATCGAACAGGCGCTGGAAGAAGCGGAAGAAGAATTCGAAGCCGCCAGAGCAGCCGAGCACGAGGAACAGGCTGAAAACGGCTGGGAAGCCGCAGAAATCGCTGAAAGCGATGAGGACGAGGAAGTATCCGATGACGAGGAACCAGAGGACTGGGACGAAGAAAATGGCGAAACCGAGGGACTCAGTGCTGATGAAGAAACAACCGGGAGCAGCTGGGAACCTGCAGAAAACACCGAAACCGGTGAGGGCGAGGAAGAACCCAGCGAGGACGATGAGGATACTACACCGGAAAGCTGGAATCAGGATGAGGAAGAAGAAACCGAGCCGGATGACGATACCATAGAATCCGGCGAAACCAATGAAAATGAAGATGAAACCTACGCATAACACAGCCAGCAGCAGCCCGCAGGAAACTGCGGGCTGTTTTCATATATATTTCATTTCACCATGGGAAAGGGGCGATGTCCATTGATTGTGTGTTAGCTTTTAGTATCATACAAGATAAGGGGCGTGATATAGAAAACCATACGATATATTGACCTGTTCTCCGGTATTGGCGGGTTCCGGGAAGGACTCACCCGTGCCGGAGGATTTACCTGTGTAGGACACTGCGAAATCGACAAAAAAGCCAATCAAAGCTATGAAGCCTTGTTCGATACCAAAGGAGAGTGGTTCTGTGAAGACATCAAAAAAGCCGATCCGAGCAAAATGCCCGACTTTGACCTCCTGTGCGGAGGTTTTCCCTGTCAGTCTTTTTCGATTGCTGGAAACCGTGGGGGATTTTCCGATCCAAGAGGTACCTTGTTCTTTGAAATTGCCCGGCTGACTGCGGCAAAAAGACCTGCGTATCTGCTGCTTGAAAATGTTCCCGGACTGCTTAATCATGACGGGGGCAGGACATTTGCGGCCATCCTCCATACGCTGGACAGACTGGGGTATGGTTTGGAATGGCAGGTGCTCAACAGCAAAGATTTTGGAGTCCCCCAATCCAGAAAAAGGGTGTATCTTATCGGATATCTTGATGAACGATGCAGAGGAAAAATATTTCCTTTCACCGAAACAGCAGGAATATCTCTTGTACAAATCCTGCCCGGAGCTCAGGGAGAAAGAATCTATTCCACAAAAGGAATAAGCTGTACCCTTGCTGCACAAACGGGTGGATTTGGCGGGAAAACCGGACTGTATGAAGTTGGGCTTCCGATTAAGGAAAACACGAAAAAAGGCTATAAAATGGCGTATCCCGGCGACAGCATCAGTTTGGCGTTTGCCGGACTGAATACCCGCCGCGGCAGAGTTGGCAGAAAAATCGCCCATACCCTCACCACAAACAGCGACCAAGGAACCTTGGAAGCCCGTGCGGTCCTTACCCCGGAAAGGGAAACTGTCCGTCAGAACGGGCGGCGAATCAAATCTGCGGAAGAACCCATGTTCACCCTCACCGCCCAAGACCGCCACGGTGTTTTTTTCGGCGGCCGAATCCGCAGGCTGACTCCAAAAGAATGCCTGCGGCTGCAAGGCTGGCGGGACGAACAGATCGACAGAGTGCTTCCTATTCAATCGGACGCACAGCTCTACAAACAGGCCGGAAACGGCGTTACCGTTACAGTGGTGGAAGCCATCGGCAAACGGTTGGCTTCTGCCCATCGGGAGGTGAATGCCATCGATTGATCTGAAAGACCAATATTTCGGCTGTGAAATTGAGATGACGGGACTCACCCGCCAGCAGGCAGCAGAAGCCGTGGCTTCCCTGTTTGGAACCAACGCTGTCCATTCCCGTTCTTCCCGCACCTATGATCCGTGGGAAGTGACCGATAACGAGGGAAAAACATGGCGGTTTGTTTACGACTCCAGTATCCATGGTTCTCATCGAACCGGGCGGCAGCAGGTTCCAATCGGTGATGGTGACTACAAGGTGGAGATGAATTCCCCAAAACTGGAGTACAGCGAAATGGGAAAACTGCAGGAAGTTGTCCGTACCCTGCGCCATGCAGGAGCTGTTGTCAATGGAAGCTGCGGTATGCACGTTCATGTGGACGCTTCCAAGCATACACCGCAGAGCCTGAAAAACGCCCTTTCCATTATGTATTCCAAAGAGGATATCCTGTTCAAAGCCTTAAATGTAAACGAGAGCCGGGTGGAACGCTGGTGCCAGAAGGTGCGGGAACCCATGCTGGAGAAAATCCGTAAACTTCCAAGCAATACTACCATGGATCGGTTAAGGCGGGAATGGTATGAAGGCTCTGACGGAAGCTACGAGCATTACAACTGGACAAGATACTATGCCTTAAACCTTCATTCTGTGTTTTACCGTGGAACCTTGGAATGGCGCTGTTTTGAAAGCACCCTCCATGCAGGCAAAGTCAGGGCAAACATCACGCTGGCACTGGCGATCTCTGCACAGGCTATTAACCAGAGCCGGACAGTCATGCGGAAAACCGAGATCAGCGAAAACCCTGCCTTTACCTTCCGCACCTTTCTGCTGCGCCTTGGTCTTATTGGACCGGAATGCAAAAATGTGCGAGAACATCTGCTTTCAAAGCTTCCCGGCGACAGGGCATGGCGCTACGATAAAGCTCAATACCCCAGCCTGCAGAACCGCCAAAACCATGAACGATAGATTAACTATTAAAAGTCAACCCTAAAAATGAAGGGTGGTGAAAATCAGATGGTTTACAAAGGTATAGCAAAGCAGAGACCCAGAGAGGTCCCAGCTAACTATCAAGCAAGGAATTAAGTTGCCAAGTGGTATGTCGTTCTGGATTTCTCCATAGCAAAAATCAAACGCACTAACTTCTTGGCAGCATGGGAAATGGCAATGTTGTAATGTTTGCCCTCAGCCCGTTTCTTGGCAAGATAGGCGGCAAAGGTCGGATCCCAGTGACAGACATATTTGGTTGCGTTGTAAAGTGCATAGCGTAAGTATCGGGAACCACGCTTTTCCATGTGTGGGTAACAGTTTTTGAGTTGCCCGGACTGGTAAGTGGATGGCGACATTCCGGCAAAAGCCAGCAGCTTGTCTGGGGAGTCAAACCGGGTGAAGTCTCCCACCTCAGCTAAAATCATGGCGGCCATGCGGAAGCCCAATCCGGGGATAGTGGTAATAGGGGAATTAAGTTCCTCCATCAAGGACTGAATCTGCTCTTCAATTTCAGCAATCTCGACATCCAGTTCACGGATGAGGCGGATGGTGTGCTGTAATTCAAGGGACTTGGCAGGCATACGAGAGCCAATAGAGTTCCTTGCTGCATCCCGGATCTCTACAGTCATATCTCGTTTGTAACGGCCTCTGGAAGAAGATTCAAGAAGTGCTTTCAGCCTTGCCAAATGGGCGTTGGCAATCTGTTTGGCTCCCGGAAATTCTTCCAGCAAAGCGTAGACAGAGGTAATATGCAGAGAAGGCACCAGTTTTTCCAGTTCGGGAAACAGGATGCAGACCAGTCGGGAGATAGAACTTTTCAATTTTGCCCGTTCTTTCACCTTGTCAAAACGGTATCTGGTTAGTGACTTTAGCTCCTCGTTGTGATATGCTGTATTTGTGTAGGGTTTGAGGCCCGTATCGGATAACAACATAGCCGCAATCGTTCGTGCATCCACCCGGTCGGTTTTGGTCTTTCTGAGACTGAAGCCTTTCCGGTAAAGGTTTGTACGCAAGGGGTTCAGGACATAGGTGGCCAGACCATTGTCAAGAAGGAATCCAAGCAGATTGTAGCTGTAATGCCCGGTAGCCTCGAGCCCTACCTTTATTTTGTCCTGTGGTGTGGTGCAATCCCGGATTCGTTGCAGCAGGAAGTGAAACCCTTCTGCGTTGTTGGGAATTGTGAACACATCTGCCAGGACTTCTCCCTCTGAACTTTGGATAAAACAATCGTGCTTATCCTTTGAAACATCGACACCAACAGAAATCATCATTACAAATACCTCCAGCGAAAAAATGTGATGCTGCATCCACAGTACGCCTTACTTTTGTAGCCTTGTTCCACATAAACCGTCTGGCGGTATTTAACTGATCAACAAAATCGTAAGGGGCTGTGGTTGGAACCTATCGTGAACCATCTTGTGGTAGGAGATGATAACCAATCCACAGCATCCCTTACAGTGTAGCACATAGCCCTTGGAGATGGGCTCTGATAACTACTACTTTATAATACAAGGAGATGATCAAAACCAAAGAAAAACTTTATTTTGCGTATGGTTCTAATATGAACCTGAATCAGATGGCGTTTCGCTGTCCGGATGCAGAAGTTGTGGAATCCGTCCGGTTAGAGGGATACCGCCTTGCGTTCCGCACCAATGGCGGCGGGAATGGCGTTGCCACCATTCTGCCGGAAGAAGGAAGCTATGTGGACGGCGTCCTTTGGCGTATTTCCGAACGGGACGAACAGCATCTGGATCATTACGAAGGATTTCCCTTTTTATATGGGAAAGAGCCTGTTACAGTGACAAATCAGGACGGAGTCAGACGGGAAATCATGGCCTATACTATGAACAGCCCGTATAAAGACAAACCCGCCATGCCCTCTGTTTCCTATTTGGAAGGTATTCTGAATGGATGCAGACAAAATGGGATCGATACCCAAACTGTAATCGAAGCGGTTCGCTGTACACAGCAGGAACTGCCTCAGAAGGTAGTCCCTCACAAAAAACAGCGCCATCCCAAACACAAAGAAGAACGATAAATTGACTTGCCCCCGTAAGTTGAGAGTTTTCTTTCAGCCTGCGGGGGCATTTTTTATTTTATCCGAAAGGAGAACTTCATGAAAAAATATCTAAAAAGACTTCTGTCTATGATGATGGCAGTGCTTCTTTGCTTTGGTATTGTACCAAGCAATGCTTTTGCCGCTGAATACGAGTATGATGGATATATCTCCATGATCGACTATAACGGCAGAGGATATTCTCTTAGCTCCAGCCTTCCGGCGCCATTTGGCGGATACAGCACAGATAAGTTTACTGAACTGCGAATTAACGATTTAACAGCTTTCCGCACCGCCTATTGCATCCAGCTTGGCGTGGCAACCCATACCGGGATTGGCTATGACCAGTCGGATGATTATGCCGCCCTTACCACGGAACAGAAAGCAATGATCAACACTGCTCTGACCTTGGGATATAACGTGGAAACCGGCACTAAGTACGGCGGGAGCGCCATGGATGAATACATTGCCACCCAAATCCTCATTTGGCTGATTGCCCACGGGCAGCTTGGCACCGGATATGAAAACCAGATCGTGAATGAAATTACTGCCAACAGCCCTGCGGCAAAGACGATCTTTCAGAAGCTGAGGGAAAACGTGGTTACTTATCACACCGTTCCATCCTTTGCCACCGACAATCCCAGTGCGGTCGGCGCATATACACATGACCTCAAATACAATGAGGACACTGGAAAAAATGAAACCACACTGGTGGATGAAAACAATGTTCTCAAAGATTTCTCCGTCAGCTATCCGGGAGTGGATTTTTCCATCAGCGGGAACAAACTTCATGTTTCTACGGATAAAAAGGAATTCGGTACAATCACCGCAGAAAAGGAGCTGCCTTCCTCTATCCCCGGTGTTGTAACAGGCGGCACCAAATACTGGCTGCGTGATGAATACCAGAATGTAGTCACTTTTGACGTCAAAGGCTCCGCTGAACCCGTAAAGTGCTATTTTTCCCTTGAGATCAAGGCGGGTACCCTGCAGCTTGTGAAAACCTCCGAAGATGGCGAGGTTTCCGGCATTCCTTTTCATATTTCCGGGAATGGAATCGAAAAAGACGTGGTGACCGGACCGGACGGAAGCATCCGGGTAGACAATCTCCAAGCTGGAACATACACCGTAACGGAACGTGCCCCGGACAAATATGTCCAGCCTGAATCCAAGCAGGTAACCATCTATCCCGGCCAGACTTCCAGCGTGAGTTTTTCCAATCTTCTGAAGAAATTTACAGTTAAATTGGATAAAGTGGATTCCGAAACCGAGGAAGCACAAGGCGATTCCAGTTTGGATGGCGCTTTATACGGTATGTTCAAAGGGGAAAATCTGCTGGATACCTATACCACAGCAAACGGGGGCAAATTCACCACCAAGGAATACCCCTGCGGATCGGATTATACAATTCGTGAGATTACGCCCAGCGAAGGATACCTGCTGGACGAAACCATCTATCCGGTAGGTGCAGAACCGGGAAATTTCACCTTGGAAAACAACAGCATCCCCATGACCGCTACAGAGGATGTTATCCTCGGCAGCATTGCTATCACCAAGCATACGGACAAACCTGCTGAGAGCAGCGATTCCGATCAGATCGAGCAGCCAGAAGAAGGCGCTCAGTTCCAGATTTATCTGGCAAGCGCAGGCAGCTATGAGAATGCAAAAGAAACCGAGCGTGACCTGCTGACCACCGATTCCTATGGATTTGCCCGTTCAAAGGACCTTCCGTATGGCTTGTATGTGGTGCATCAGACCAAAGGTGCCCAAGGACAGAAATTTGTCCCAGACTTCTCCGTGTTCATTTCTGAGCACGGTAAAACCTATTATTTCATTCTCAATAACCCCACCTTTACCTCGCTCATCCGCTTTGAGAAGAAAGACGCCGAATCCGGCAAAATTATTCCTCTGGCGGGAACAGCAGTCAAAATCCGCAACGCTGATACCGGCGAGTGGGTAGTACAGCATATCAATTACCCCAGCCCCATCGATATCGACACCTTTGTGACGGACTCCACAGGAACCCTTATGCTGCCGGAACCGCTTCCGTTTGGAAATTACGAGCTGTATGAACAGCAGAGTCCATGGGGATATGTTCTTGACAAAGAGCCGGTTCCCTTTGTGGTGGACGGTTCACAGGACGTGGTTACAGTGGAGAAATACAATATCCCGCAAAAGGGAACGATTACAGTCTCCAAAGAGGGCGAAGTATTTAAGTCTGTTGCAGAATCCGGCGGGATGTACCAGCCTCAGTATGAGGTGCAGGGCCAGCCGGGCGCTGTTTATGAAATCACAGCACTGGAAGATGTCGTTACCCCGGACGGAACCGTCCACCTGAAAGCAGGCGAACTGGCGGCTACTTTGACCACCGGAAGTGACGGGACCGCCACCTCGGAACCTTTGTATCTCGGCCGCTATCAGGTGAAGGAAATCACTGCGCCGGATGGCATGGTAATCGATCCTGAACCCAAGGAAGTCGTTTTGTCCTATGCCGGTCAGGAAGTAGAGATCACCTCCGCCAGCATTGGTTTCGTCAATGAACGCCAGAAAGTGGAGATTTCCCTCAAGAAGTTGCTGGAACAGGACGAAACCTTCTCCCTCGGCATGAATGAGGAATGGAAAAACATTACTTTCGGACTGTTCGCTGCGGAACAACTGACCGCCTCCGATGGTACCTCCATCCCGGCAGACGGGCTGATGGAAACAATCGGCATTGACGAGAATGGGAATGCCGTATTTACAACCGACATCCCCTGCGGGGCTTCCCTGTATGTACAGGAAATCGGAACCGACGATCACTACATTTTGAGCGACAAAAAATCCCCTGTGGTGTTTGAGTATGCCGGACAGGATGTGGCGAAAGTGGAAATTGAAGCGAACGATGGAGAAGCCATTGAAAATACCTTAAAGCGCGGCAAGGTATCCGGCTGGAAGGTCGATCAGGATGGTTTTGAATTAGGCGGCGCTGTTATCGGCCTGTTCCGTTTTGACGAAACGGAGTTTACCGAAGAAACCGCCCTCATGGTCACCGAGAGCAATGAAATCGGGTACTTTGAGTTTGATAATGTGCCTGCTGGAAACTTCCTCGTGCGTGAAATCGCATCTCCGGAAGCCTTCGTATTGACGGAAGAAATCTTCCCGGTAGAAATCACCGAGGACGGACAGACCATCGAAATCACCATTGAAAACCAGATCATCAAAGGTACCGCCGAAACCATAAAGGTGGACGCCGATTATCCGGACCACAAGCTGTCCGGGGCTGTTTTTGAAGTTTATGCCGATGTGGACAATAATGGTGAATTCAATGCGGATATCGACAAGCTGGCAGGTGAAATGACAGAAACCGAACCGGGCCTCTACCAGATGAAGGATCTTGTTTATAGAAATTACTTCCTGCATGAGAAGGAAGCGCCGGAATTTTTCGAAAAGGATGACGGATATTATCCTTTCTCCATTACTGAGAATGAAGCGATTGTCCGCATCGAAACCGAAGCTGGCGAAGGGTTCCTGAACAAAGCGCAGACCGGTTCCCTAAAGGTGGTAAAGACCGCCGACGATGATAAGGTCGAAGGGCGCACCTTCAAAATCAGCGGTACTGACTTCATGGGCAATGCCTATGAGCAGGAATTCAAAACGGATGAAAACGGTGAAATCAATCTCACTCTCCGTGTGGGAGAATACACCGTATCTGAAGTAGCTGGCGAAGATTCCGAAAAGTATATTCTGCCTGACGATCAGACCGTAGAAATCAAGGCAGGCGAAACAACGACCGTAAAGATGCATAACAAGCTGGTGCCGGAGGTTCCCTCTGTTCCGCAGACCGGCGATAACCCGTGGATGCCTGCCATCCTTGGCACTCTTGCAGGCTTGGCAGTTTTGTCCGGCGGCGCTCTGCTTTTCCTGCGCTATACAGGTAAAAAGCGCAAATCTGCTGATCAGGCCGATGAGGATCAAGGCACAGAAGAATGAAAATCTTTCTAAAAGGATTTTGCATCGGCCTTTTGTGCCTGAGCCTATTGGGACTTCTCTGGTTTTTGGTTCTACAGCCGGGGCTGACCAATGGAGAAGCACAAGCCCTGAAAAAAGAATACGCACAGCCTCTCCCCGGAGCCGAAAGCTCCGGGGTTTTACCGGCTGGGAAAGAACAGCTCGAACCGGAATCCCTTGTGGACCTTCCCGCTTTGCAGACTGAATACCCGGACATCAAAGGCTGGATTTCCATTCCCGGCACCTGTGTGGATTACCCGGTTTTGCAAAGCAGCGCTGACGATCCCGAATACTATCTGCGGCGTACCTACAAGGGAGAATGGCGCACTGCCGGAAGCATCTTTTTTCAATGGGATTGTTCCGCAGAGAGTCAAAATACCGTGGTCTACGGGCACAACATGAATGACGGGACCATGTTCGCTGTTCTTCAAAAGATGACTGATGAAGCCTTCCGCAACGAACACTCCAAAATCCTGCTGCAGACCAGCAATGGACTGCGGGAATATCAAATTGCGGCTGTGCTGAAAACCGATATCACAAAGTTCCGGTTTAACCGCACTGAATTTGCGGATCATGCGGATTTCCTGTCTTTTCAGAAAGAGCTCTTCGCACAGTCATTATACGAATCCCAAACCATCCACGGCGAGGACTGCCGCCTGCTGACGCTCGTCACCTGTTCCTATGAATGGGAAAACGCCCGCACGGTGGTCATCGCCGCAGAAGTGAGGTGAGAATCAATCAATGGAACCAAAAGCAATTATTTTGATCTGTTTATGCGCTGTCATTTTGGGCGGCCTTGTGTTCCTGCATATTCGTAACCGCAGGAAAAAATAGCGTAAGAACCAATCGGACGGGGCGCTGCGGAGTGCTCCGTCCCTATTTTTATCATACTGGAGGGATTGA
>ERZ826146.2983-NODE-2983-length-11721-cov-3.051260_pt1 | contig 11721 bp, 9 predicted proteins | sample MGYA00519857_ERZ826146 | MGnify/ENA primary metagenome ERZ826146 (study PRJEB31778, sample SAMEA3449222) | human gut metagenome | biome: human gut; feature: human-associated habitat; material: faeces | place: United Kingdom | collected 2010/2012 ...
CTTTGGATAATCGTGGTAATTCATGGCGAACTGGAATCTTCGTTACGTTTCTTTCATCCACACTGTTTTTTCTCCTTTGTCTATTTTCAGTTCCCTGAATAGACTCATTATAGCACACCCTTTGGGAAAGAACAAGGGAAAATCTGCGTAAAATCTCTATTGATTAGTCTACTTTCAAAAAAATTGTATCATTTGTAAAGTACGTCTAAAAAGCCCGTAATTTCGAGGATTTTGTATTATTTGTGGCGTAGGTTACACACCACATAACTGCACTGCACAAATGATACAATTGTGCAGTGCTTTCTTTTTGGAAAAATGCCGAAAATGCGTGGCTTTTTCGGTTTTATCAAGCAAAAACAGCCTGCTGTGGAGCGTTTCCCCAGCAGGCTGTTTGCATTTCTGAAACAACAAAAAAACGATAGGGTAAAATAAAACGGTAGGTCGAGGCTATCGTTTTTTTGTTAAATCGGCGTATTTCTGCACTTTTTATTTGTGTACTTATCATTTGCTATATGATGAGTAATCTAACATGCCATCAAATGATTCTATATCTGTTTCTGGTGTTATTTTCGAGCAGTATCGCTTCCCTGCCCGTTTCTTTTCTCCATTTTCGTCTATTACTACATTACTTCTTCGTTGCCGTTCGGATTGGACTGCATCAAAAATTTCTTTTGATATGATCTCAGGGTGCAGCTGCTCTGCAAGATACTGATCTTTCTCTCCACAGTTGTTTCTCCTCTTTCGATTTGGGAATCCATCTGTATAGGTCTTTTTCAGCAGCACATTTCCGATATACTTTTCATTGGTTAGAATTTTTACAACTGTCTGTGTGCACCATTTTTTCTTTCCTGATGGCGTTTGAATTTGCCGATTCTCCAGTTCTTTTATGATAGAAAGAATACTTCCGATAATGGCAGGCGATTCTGCCCCCATATATCTGGCAGCCAGATATTGTCCGACCAAAGAAACACCTCCGACCAGCAGGGCCAGAAATATATTCTTCGGGAGTGCTTTCAGTTTAGGATTGGTGAGGAAAAGCAAGACCAGCGGAATCAGAAACATGAGTACCGATAATTGCAATACAACGTTCGTACTGAGTTGTAGCACATCCAGATTCGTTTCCTTTGCCAACACCAATACCGGAGTTCCGATAGCACCGAAAGCCGTAGCGACACTGTTGGCTATCAGACTGACAGTCGCCGAAAATATCGGCTTGAATCCTAGACTGATAAGAATCGCCGCCGGAATAGCAACCGCCGTTCCGAATCCTGCCATCGCTTCCAGTAATCCTCCGAATCCCCAAGTCAGCAGCAATACCTGAATACTTTTATCCGTAGAGATGGAAGCGAACTGTTGTTTGATAATCTCCATCTTTTCCGTTTTCAGCAATACGTTATAACTGAAAATAGCCATCAGAATGATGATTAAAATAGGAGAGACCGCTTTCAGTGCTCCATATAAAAAGGAATAAAACAGATTGTCTACAGAAAAGGCAAAACCGAAAAGAGCGATCAGCATGGTTACAATCAACGAGATAATACTGCTCTTGTCGCCGGACATCTTGAAAAACGCCATCAATACAATTAATAGCAATACCGGAATAATAGCAAGGATTAGTGTCATAATTCTAAATTTTAAATAGTCAACTTTTGGTGAATACTTAATATAACAAAACAAAAGGTCGTTTTGATGGATATGTGACTCTAATTTTATCCAACTTCTTTTTGTGAATGTGACAAAAATATATTTAGGCACGGATTTCACAGATTAACACGGTTTTAAGAGTTAGGTAACCCCAAACCGTGAAATCCGTGTAATCCGTGCCTGAAAAATCGTTTTAAGTGACTTCCGTCCCTTCTGCTATTACTTGCTCATTTTCATATTCATGATCTGTTGCAACTGTTTCAAGTTTGCCTGAGCAGCTTCATTTCCTAATTTGGCAGCTTGTTCAAAGGCTGCTGTAGCACGTTGAATATCTCCGTTTAAGAAGTTATACACGCCTGTATTATTCAGAAATTCGGCAGTGGTATGATCCGCTTTTTCCATATATTTCAATGCGGTATTGATATCCTTCTGTGACAAGGCGACAGCCGCTGCATTCAGATTGGCTACAGCATCCGTCGGATACATACGTACGGCAATATCAAATACATCTACAAAGTCCTTGCTGCCTTTCGGATAACTATTGGCTACCTGATACATCTCGTTCAGACTCAGATATTTCGGATTCTCACGGATGATGATACGTCCTTGTTCCACATCGAAGTTGACCACTGTGTAGTCGATTTTGCAGTTCACTTTACGCAGTCCCGGATAAATCTCTTTCAGCATAGTGCGATAAGGAGCGCCGCCGCCGACTTTCATGATTTCCTGTTTACGTTTCACGTCATTCGTTGTATTTTTGATGATATTCAGGAAGGTTTCCTTATCCTTCATCGAAGAGGATTCGAGAGCTTTCACCAGTCCGTCCCAGTTCTCTCCACCGAAAGTCACTTTATACAGTTTGGCAGATGCCTTTTCGTTCTTGACCAGATAATCTTTCAGAGCTTCCGCACGTTTTTTAGAGAGTTGCTCGTTGAAAGCCAGCGGCCCTTCGGGAGAAGCGAATCCTTCGATGCTGATGCTTTGTACGGTCAGATTCTTGTCATTCTGAATTTTATCAAACATAGAATGAATATTCACCAGTTCGGAGTGATTGTTCATGAAGTCGGTAAGGATGACAGACTTGTTGACGGGGAAGTCCAGATGAGCTTCGTATTGCTCACTGCGGTTTTTCACCACTTCCACTGTAGGCTGGATGTAGGCTACGATAGGAGACATGGCACTCAGTCGTTTGGCTTCGGTAGATACATCGTTCGTTATCAGTTCCTGCGCGTTCATTTCCTGATAGTTGCCGCATCCGCATAGGTTCTCTACCAGTTGCAGGGATGCGTTTGCCATCCATGGCTGATAAGGAATGACCTGCGTATAATTAAACGTTTCTCTTTTATTATAAGGTACGATGATAGCCGTGGGTTCCTGTTTGCTGATCGCCAGTCCACGTAGATAGGCTTTCTCGCGTCTTTTGCCGTTGACGATAATCTCCTGTAGCGGGACATTATGTTGTCCGTCCGTCAGCAGGGGGATCAGGCTGAGACTACGTGCCGAGCCGATGGTTAGGTTTGCCATGTCGACCGTCATGCCGACATAAAGCGAGTTTCCTTGTTGCCATAAGGATACATTCGAAAGCGTGAGCGCATCATTCAGAAATTTCTGTGCATGAGCCGGAAGTATGGTGGCTGCAAGAGCTATAAATAGATAGATAAGTTTTCTTTTCATCATTGTAAGTTTTAGAAAGTTCGATTATTTGATGACATAAATGAAGCTGAGGCCGATTTTGGTCGGACCGAAATAGTTGCGAGTGTTGTGCCCGAGTTTTTCACCTCCGTCACCGCGGGCATATTTATCATATTTCAGACGGGCGTAACCGACTCCGACGGTTGCTTCCATGCTCCAGCGTTTGCTGATGATCCACTGGTATCCGTAAGAGATGCCGGCTCCGTACAGACTGCCGTCATAGCGGTCGTGCCCCATTCCGAATATATTCAGGTTGCTGACATTCATTTCTCCGTAGTGTCCGTGCAGGCCGAAGAAACTTCCGTTGAAACGTTCGCAGAGCCAGTAGCGCAATTCCGGTTGTACGAGCCAGTGCTTGATCTGGCGGTCGTTGCCAAACTTCCACGGATTGTAGTTGCCGGATACATCGAGGGTGATTTTCTTTGCCAGTCCGACTTCGAATCCCAGGTTGGGAGTGCTCGTAGCCCAGTAGAGGGCATTGGTCTTGATGGCGAATTTGGGTAAATAAGTTTCATTCCGTTGTACTTGCGCATACGCACTTGTACCCAATACGAGCAGGAAACCGGCTGCTAATAAAAGTTTAATTGTTCTCATTTTTGTTAGGGTCTAGGTTTTATTAAAATGATATGCGATAAACACATGATTGTGTGACTTTGTTGTGTAAACCCGTAGAAAAGATTCCTTGCCCGTATCCGCCATAAAGATGTTTAAGGGCATAAATGCTAACAAATTCGGCAAATGATACGTTTACTATATAAAAATACCTTTGTGTAATCAATATGACAACTAATTAATTTATTACTGACTATTTTTACACATAACATTAATACAAACAGCCTATGAAAGAGCTTATCAAGAATCTGGAAGAACTGAACAGGAAAGCAGAAAAAGGTGGCGGGGATGCCCGTATTGAGAAACAGCACTCTGTGGGCAAGCTGACCGCCCGTGAACGCATTGACTTACTTCTGGAAAAAGGGTCGTTTATCGAACTTGATAAACTGGTAACCCACCGGTGTACTGACTTTGGTATGGAAAAACAGAAATTCTCCGGTGACGGGGTAGTGACTGGTTACGGAATGATTGGCAAACGGCTGGTCTATGTTTTTGCACAGGACTTCACCGTATTCGGAGGGGCTCTTTCGGAGACACACGCCAAGAAGATTTGCAAAGTGATGGACATGGCGATGCAGATGGGAGCGCCTATTATCGGACTCAATGATTCCGGTGGTGCGCGCATTCAGGAAGGTGTCCGTTCTTTGGCAGGATATGCGGAGATTTTCCTTCGCAATTCCATGGCTTCGGGAGTCATTCCGCAGATCAGTGCTATCATGGGTCCGTGTGCCGGTGGTGCCGTTTATTCTCCTGCACTGACCGATTTTATTCTGATGGTCAAGAACTCCGGCTATATGTTTATCACCGGACCGGACGTAGTCAAGAGTGTGACACAGGAAGAAGTAAGCAAGGAAGATCTGGGTGGAGTGGGCATCCACATGACAAAGTCCGGCGTGGCGCATCTATCGGCCGAAAATGATATTGAATGCATCAATTACATTCGTGAACTGATTTCTTATCTGCCCGGAAATAATATGGAAGAGCCTCCGTTTGTAGCTACAAACGATTCGCCGACCCGTCTGACTCCGGAACTGGCTAATTTGATTCCAACCAATCCGAATCAGCCGTATAATATAAAAGAAATGATTGAAGCAGTGGCTGATGATAATAGTTTCTTCGAACTTCAGGCAGAGTATGCTGCGAATATTGTGACCGGCTATATCCGGCTGAATGGAAAAACAGTGGGAGTGGTGGCTAATCAGCCATTGGTACTTGCAGGCACGCTGGATATTAACGCATCTGTCAAAGCTGCCCGTTTTGTCCGCTTCTGCGATGCTTTCAATATCCCTTTACTGACACTGGTAGATGTGCCGGGATTCCTTCCGGGAATCGATCAGGAATATGGCGGAATTATTCGTAACGGGGCAAAATTGCTTTATGCTTATTGTGAGGCTACAGTGCCGAAAGTTACGGTTATCACCCGCAAAGCATACGGTGGCGCTTATGATGTGATGAGCTCCAAGCATATCCGCGGAGATGTCAATCTTGCTTTTCCTACTGCCGAAATAGCTGTGATGGGACCGGATGGAGCTGTGAATATTCTTTTCCGTAAGGATATAGATAAGGCCGGAAACCCCGAAGAAAAACGGAAAGAACTTCAGGATGATTATCGCGGGAAGTTTGCCAATCCTTACCGGGCGGCGGAATTGGGATATGTGGATGAAGTGATTGATCCGGCGGTAACCCGTTTGCGGTTGATTCGAAGTTTCGAGATGCTTGCCAACAAACGGCAGTCTAATCCTCCTAAGAAACATTCGAATCTTCCGCTTTAATAAGTTGAGAGTGGAGAGTTGAGAATGGAGAGTGTTCATTAAAAGAATAAAAAGATTATGATAAAGAAAATATTAGTAGCCAACCGCGGTGAAATAGCGATGCGAATCTTCCGTACCTGTCGGGTGATGAATATCGCAACGGTGGCTGTTTATACCCATGTAGACCGCGGAGCTTTGCATGTACGTTATGCAGAAGAAGCCTATTGCATCTCCGAATCGCCCGAAGATACCTCCTACCTAAAGCCGGAATTGATATTGTCCATTGCCAAAAAGACCGGAGCCGCCATTCATCCGGGATATGGGTTCTTGTCGGAGAACGCTGACTTTGCCCGTCGTTGCGAAGAAGAAGGAGTGATCTTTATCGGGCCCGGTGCCGATATTATTGCTAAGATGGGGATCAAGACTGAGGCACGCAAAATCATGCGTGAAGCGGGGCTGCCCATCGTTCCCGGAACGGAAACTCCCGTGCAGGGGATCGAAGAAGTGAAGAAGGTTGCTAAGGAAGTAGGTTATCCTATTATGTTGAAAGCGCTTGCCGGAGGAGGCGGAAAGGGGATGCGTCTGGTCCGTTCCGAAGAAGAAGCGGAAACGGCTCTTCGTTTGTCTCAGTCCGAGGCGGGTACTTCTTTTGGTAATGATGCGGTCTATATAGAGAAATATATCGAGAATCCGCACCATATCGAGGTGCAGATTATGGGAGATAAATATGGCAATGTGGTTCATCTGGGCGAGCGTGAATGTTCCATTCAGCGACGTAATCAGAAGGTAATCGAGGAGTCTCCGTCACCGTTTGTGAAAGACGAAACCCGTAAGAAGATGCTGAAAGTAGCCGTAGAGGCTTGCAAGCGGATCGGTTATTACAGTGCCGGCACGCTGGAGTTCATGATGGATAAAGATCAGAACTTCTATTTCCTTGAAATGAATACCCGTTTGCAGGTAGAACATCCGGTGACGGAGGAATGTACCGGCGTCGATCTGGTGCGTGACATGATCACGGTGGCTGCGGGCAATCCGTTGCCGTATAAGCAGGAAGATATAAAATTCAGCGGAGCTGCCATCGAATGCCGTATCTACGCCGAAGATCCGGAGAATAACTTTATGCCTTCTCCCGGAGTGATAACTGTTCGTGAAGCTCCCGAAGGCCGTAACCTCCGTCTGGACAGTGCCGCCTATGCCGGATTCGAAGTTTCACTGCATTATGATCCGATGATTGCCAAGCTCTGCTGCTGGGGGCGTACCCGTGAATCCGCCATCTCCAACATGGCACGTGCCTTGCGTGAGTATAAGATTCTGGGCATCAAGACGACGATTCCTTTCCATCAGCGTGTGTTGAAGAATGCCGCTTTCCTCGAAGGAAAATATGATACGACTTTTATCGATACCCGTTTTGACAAGGAGGACTTGAAGCGTCGTCAGAATACTGATCCGACTGTTGCCGTGATCGCTGCCGCCGTAAGGCATTACGAGAGGGAGAAAGAAGCTGCATCCCGTGCCACCACGCTCCCTGTAGTGGGCGAATCTCTCTGGAAGTATTATGGCAAGTTGCAGATGACTGCCAATAATTATTGAATAAGTGGAGAGTTGAGAGTTGAAAATTGAAAGTTAAGTTGGTCATTCATTAAAATTAGAAAGATATGGGTACATCGTTAGCGACTTATTATGCCAAGCTTCTGGATATGCCGGACAGTGAATATAAGGTAGAGATTCTGGAAGACGGACCGATCAAGAAAATAGCGGTCAACGGTAAAATATATGAGGTCGATTATAATATGGGAGGTGACTCCATTCATTCGATCATCATTGATCATCACTCGCATGGAGTGCAGATTTCCCCTTCTTCCAATAATTCTTATACCATTATGAATAAGGGTGAGCTTTATCAGATAGAGCTACAGGGAGAGATGGAAAAGATACATAATGCCCGTGCCGGTACGGAAGCCGTAGGGCGTCAGGTGGTACAGGCTCCGATGCCGGGGGTGATCCTGAAAATATATGTGAAGAAGGGAGACGAAGTCAAGCGTGGAGACCCGCTTTGCGTATTGGTGGCCATGAAAATGGAAAACGAGATTCGTTCTGTCACCGATGGAGTAGTGAAAGAAGTCTTTGTCGAAGCCGGTATGAAGGTCGGTTTGAACGACCGGATTATGGTGATTGAATGATTCTCAAAAAAAATAAAGGTGTTTTACGTACTTATCTCAAAAGTTTTCTTTACTTTTGGCAGATAAGTACGTATTTATATCCGGATGTCTTATGAACAACGAACAAACAAAAGAAGCACTGAAAGAGGAATTGGAGTTGCTTAGAAAAGAAAATGAGCAACTGAAGCGACAACTTCGATCTCTGGAACAGAATAAACAACCCGAAGAAAGCTCCACCAGCTTTCAGGAAAGGTATGCCGTTAAAATATTAAATTCCTTACCGGATATGCTGACTGTGTTCAACCACGACGAAGTGGGAATTGAAGTCGTATCCAATGAAGAAACCAATCATGTCGGGATATCCAACAAAGATTTTGAAGGAATGCACATGCGCCAGATGGTGCCTCCCGAAGCCTATCAGAACATCCATGCCAATATGCAGAAAGTGATCGCCACGCGGACTGTTTCGGCAGCGCATCACGACATGGATTTCAATGGCTCTCACCATTACTACGAGAACCGGATTTTTCCGTTGGATGAAGAATACGTTCTGATTATGTGTCGTGACATCACGGAGAGAGTGGCCACCCAGCAACAGCTGGAGATATTTAAAAGCGTACTCGACAAAGTCAGTGACAGCATTCTTGCCGTTTCCAGTGACGGAACGCTGGTATATGCCAACAAGCAATTTATGGAAGAGTATGGTGTCACCCAGCAGATGGGTACCCAGAAAATATACGACCTGCCCGTCTCTATGCGCACGCCGGAGTTATGGGAAGCCAAACTGAAAGATATACGCGATAATGGCGGCAGCTTTTCATACCGTGCAGCGTATGTGCGCAAAGGTGAGGAGAAAAACAGAGTACACCAAGTCTCTACCTACCTTACACAGGAGGATGATACGGAGCTTATCTGGTTTTTTACGCAGGACATTACCGATGTAATAAAGAAGCGGGATGAACTTCGTGAATTGAATCTCCTGCTGGACGGTATTCTGAATAATATCCCTGTCTATCTGTATGTGAAAGATCCCGAGGACGATTTCAGATATCTGTATTGGAACAAGGCATTTGCTGAACATTCCAAGATTCCTGCCTCTCGGGCAATCGGCCGAACAGACTTTGAGATCTTTCCGGAGTGTGCAGATGCCGAAAGGTTCCGCAGGGATGATTTGGAATTGATCCGGACGCATGAACGGATCGATATGCAGGAGACCTACGTGGCGGCCACCGGCGAGACCCGTATTGTGCAGACACTGAAAGCGCTTGTCCCGATGGAAGGGCGCGAACCGCTTCTGATCGGTATCTCCTGGGATATCACTAACTTTCAGAATATCGAGCAGGAACTGATTAAGGCACGCATCAAGGCAGAGCAATCCGACAGATTAAAAACCGCCTTTCTTGTAAATATGAGCCATGAAATCCGGACACCGCTGAATGCGATTGTCGGTTTCTCCAATTTGTTGCCTTCTGCCGAAACCCTTGAAGAAGAAAAACTCTATTCGAGCATTATCAATCAGAACTCAGAGATCCTGTTGCAGCTGATTAATGACATCTTGGACTTGTCTAAGATAGAAGCCGGTACATTGGAATACGTCAGACAGCCGATGAACCTGGGTGAAATATGTCGGAATATCTATCAGATTCATAAGGATCGTGTGCAGGAAGGGGTTACCCTTATTCTGGATAATCAAGACGAAGACCTGATTATTGAAGAAGACCGGAACCGCATTGCGCAGGTTATCACTAACTTCCTCACCAATGCCGGTAAATTCACGCTTTCCGGTGAAATCCGCTTTGGCTTTAAAGTCAATAATCAATGTATCCGTTTTTATGTGAAGGATACAGGTATCGGAATAGCTCCCGATAAGGTGGGACATATTTTCGACCGTTTTGTCAAATTGAACTCATTTGCGCAGGGGACAGGTCTCGGACTTGCCATCTGCCGGATGATCATAGAAAAGATAGGAGGGGAGATCGGAGTCACTTCGGAAATAGGCAAAGGATCGACTTTCTACTTTACGATACCTTATAAAGAAAGCTCAGATGACCGTATTGCATTTTCCGAGGCTTCGGAAACGAAATACATCAGCCACACCATCAAGAGGATGCAGAAGATCAAGAAGATTCTGGTAGCTGAAGATGTGGACAGCAACTTTGTACTGATCAAGAATATGATTGGCAAAGATTACACTCTGCTATGGGCGAAAGATGGCTTTGAGGCGGTGGAAATGTATAAACAGTTCCAGCCGGATTTGATTCTGATGGATATCAAGATGCCTCGTATGGGTGGACTGGAGGCTACCCGCATCATTCGTTCCTATTCGAAGGAGATTCCTGTCATTGCGCTGACTGCCTATGCTTTCGAAGCGGACAAGGAGCAGGCTTTGGAAGCCGGCTGCAATGACTTTGTCACGAAGCCGGTTTCAAAAGCAGCATTGGAAGAGGCGTTGGGGAAGTGTTCGGGGTAGCAACTACAAGTGATTATATTATACTCACTTTCCTATCTCGGGAACTAATAAGAACTTTGTTTCCGGAAAGTACTTTTCGAGCCATGTCCGTATAAACTCCATCGTATCATCTTGAATTGTTTTATCCTCTACCGTCGGATAGAGATTATAAAGTACTGTATCCAGCACAATGTCCCGTTTCTGTATGGCTTCAAGACTCAGAAGAGTATGATTGATGCTGCCTAGCTTTCCGGAAGTCACGAAGATAAGCGGATATTTCTCCTGTGCGATATATTCAATTGTCAGGAGCTCCGTAGTCAGAGGAACCATCAGACCGCCCGCGCCTTCAAGCAGAACACAGTCATACCGTTCGCTTAATACTTCGGTAGCATGCTTGATCTTGTCGAAATCAATGGGACGATGATCCAGTCGGGAAGCCAGATGGGGGGAGGCGGGATAAGAAAAGATCTCCGGCATGGTCAGCCCTTCCTGATCTTCTTGGGTGAAAGGGATTTCCATAATGCGCCGATGCAGGTCTATATCTTCGGAATGCCCCACATTTCCTGTTTGGATAAACTTCTGCGTAATGGTTCTTTTGCCGTTTTTATTCCATTCGCGTGCCAGGTAGCCGGTCGCGTAACTTTTGCCGGCATCGGTATCGATACCGCTTACAAAATATACATTCTGTTTCATACTTTTTTCTTTTTTGCTATGATATAAATAGGGTGATATGTCAGGGACACTGAAGTGCCCTGTGTAAATTCTTGTGTGTAACGTTCGCAAAAATGCTGCAAATCACGACGGGTCCAAGTCTGTTTCTCATGCTTCGGATAGAGGGATGATTGCGCTGACAAACCATTCACCCCCGTCTGCTTCAGATGATACAGCACTTTCATCGGATCTTCGAAAGAAAGGGGGATCAGCTCTTCTTCTGAGTACAGTATATCAAAGTGAAGAGACAGGGCTGCTTCAAGCTCTTCCCTTGAACGATAGGGTAGTCCCTTTCCGGTAAGCTCACGTATCTCTTTCATATTCTTTTTCCCAAAAGTACTGAAAGCAAAGTATCCCTGACTGTGAAGCAATGTATTACACCTTTTGAAGAACTCCTCCGGCGAGTCGAACCATTGCAAAGCGGAACAGGAAGTAATCAACGTACTTTTATCCGGAAAAGAAATCGTCTCCGCATCTCCGGAAAGAAAAGAGACTTGTTTCTCTCTTAATAAATCTTCGCAGCAATACCTCATCTCCGGACATAAGTCATTCAGAAGCAACTCTTCCGGACGAAGGGTGTGGAGCAACATTCGGGAGTAAATGCCCGTTCCGCATCCGAACTCAATCACTTTCGGACAGGGAGAGGGAATATGTTTCTGGAGCAGGCGGATCATTTTATTTGCTATCTGCCGTTGTACATTTG
>ERZ826146.2994-NODE-2994-length-11682-cov-4.252516_pt1 | contig 11682 bp, 10 predicted proteins | sample MGYA00519857_ERZ826146 | MGnify/ENA primary metagenome ERZ826146 (study PRJEB31778, sample SAMEA3449222) | human gut metagenome | biome: human gut; feature: human-associated habitat; material: faeces | place: United Kingdom | collected 2010/2012 ...
CAAACGGTCAACGGGCTGAGGTAAAGCGGGCCTGCACTGCGAAGGAATATCCCTGCTTTCCGCGTCCGCTTCGCCATAAAGAAGTCTTTTGCTTTACAAGCGTATCATTCCAACAACTACAAACTTTTATGGATGATCCTAAAACGAACCAAAGCACCCCAGATTCTTTCCGGCGATATTGTCGCAATGACTTTCATTGGCAAACTGGTTTCTGTATTCGTCACAATCTACACGATCTTCGTTGTTGCAATCGTGACAGGTGTTGTGGTCAATTATTACGGACAGATCGTAGAGATGCAACGTCGTGAAACAGCAATGATGTTCCTGGATAAATTAGAACGTCTCCCGGAACTTTCCAAAGAAGACCTGGAAGACATCTCAAAAAGAGTACAAAAATTCCGCTGAGTGTTCACTCAACGGAATTTTTGCTTTCCACTTTTTCTTATCTTTATGTCTTCTATTTCTCGGATACTTCTGAGTTTGTATCTCTCACCTGCGGAATTAATGAAGCTGCCAGTTTCCCTTTTCCACGATGTGTCAGATATAAAATTCCAATTACAGAAAATACAACAGCTCCGACAAAATTCACCATAAGATCTTTCATTGTATCTACGATTCCAATGTCTAAATATCCGCCCAGATTCCAAGTCTCACCGTTGATCACAACGGACTGAACATCTACATTGATCGGGATATTTGCTCCTGTCGGATTCAGCTTTACTGAATTGATTGCCGGAACAATCCAGTCTTTCTGCATATCCATTCCGAAGAACCAATCCATACTGAATTCAAAGAACTCCCACAAAACACCAACTGTCATTGAAAAACAAAATGCAAAAAATGCCACAAAGTATGGGGACATCTTAATTGAAAATCGATCACTTCTGTTGAATAAATCAATCAGCGCAAACCCGATTGCCGCCATCAGGAATCCATTCGTTGTATGCAAAATGGTATCCCATACCGGAATCTTTACATAAAATGCATTGATTTCTCCAAGTATCTCTGCCGAAAAGATAAAGATCAGAATCACCGTTTCCAAACCAACCGGAATTGTCACTCCAAGTTTCTTATCAATAAACTGTGGCACCATAAATAAAATCAATGTTAGAATCCCAAGAAACATATTGTGATAGTTCCCAAGAAAGAATTGTCTGATAATTGAGACAATAACCAACATTGTCAGTATCATCTGGACTCTTGTTCTATTTCTTGCTTTTTTACTTAATTCGCTCATTTCTTCCCCTCCTTTTTCTCTCAACACATGCGGTCAAAAACACTTTTTATTGCATATTTAGGATATACCGCATCTTTTTTCAACAAAAGGTGTCAGGCCGAAGTTTAAAATAACAGTTTCCACATATGCCTGACACCTTTCTATCTATCGTTTATAGATTCACTTTTATTTTACTTCTGTTTTCTTCTTCTAATAACATAAATCATTCCACCGATCACTGCGATTGATCCTGCAATCATCAGAATCCAGATGTAGCTGATGCTGTCTCCTGTCTTTGCTGTTTTCACCTGTTTTCCTGACACTGAAGTTCCTGTTGGTTTCTTTCCGGCAGTACCTGTCGATGTTTCCTTCGAATCGGTTGGATTCTTTGTTTCTTCTTTCTTCACGATCTGATACTCTATCTGATAGTCTGTATCCTCTCCGTGAAGCACATAATTATCACTCTGTTCGCCGATCATTCCGACAATAGTGGCTGTATATGTTCCGGTCTTGATTTCATTTCCACCTTCTACAACCGCCTTGCAGTCATCTTCGAACAATACCCCTGTAAATTCTGCAGACACATTTGCTTCTTTCCCTGTATCAATCACAGTTCCGTCCGTATTCCATGCAACGCCCAGTGGTTTTGGCTGTACCTGCAGCGTTCCTGGTTTAAACAGTACTGTGTAATTCACATTATCTGCTGTCAACGGAGTTTTTTCTGTAATATCATAAAGACCGACCTTACAGTTTTCTTTTTCTGCATTTCCTGCTGTCAATGTGACATTTATTTTCAAATCCTCTAACTGATCATCCCCTGCCAGACTTCCATCACTGATTGACCAGGTATACTCTGTAATTGTCTGTCCATATTCTTTCTCCATACGGTCCGGTCTGATCGTAAGCTTTCTCGGCAATACAGTTACAGGAACTGATGACGTAACTGTTTTATAATTCGGATTAAATGGAGTGAAGATCATCTCCTGCTCACTCTGGTTCTCTGCTACCGTAAGCATTGCAGTATTATCTGCAAAACGAAATACACCATTACCTGACTGACCTGTACGAACTGCCTTTCTCAAGCTATCTCCATAAGTCACTTCTACTGTAGGGAAAGTCACTTCCGGATCTGCCGGAAGAATCTCATATTTCCATACACACACACGTCTCATGCCGGAAAAGATATAATTCGCATTTGTCAGTCCTATTGCAAGTGCTTTATAAGAGCCGACTTCTGTACGCTGTGCATTCAGCAGTCTCTTAATCTCACAGCTGTCATTTTCTAAAAGGCTGTCTGCTTTCACGTTTGCTTCTATTCCACATGCATTTCCTGTATATGTATACTGTGCTGCCGCATTCCATTCTATCTCTGCTTCCTTTTGTGATACATTAAGGAATGCTGGACGAACTACAACATCATAATTACTATTTGATGCATTATCTTTCAGAATAACATATTTTCCTGCATTTCCATAAGCACCAAGAATGTCATCTCCATCTTCATCTGTTGTACTTCCTGACAAAATATCTTCCTGTACGATTGTTGTTGCTTTCAGTGTCAGTCCAAGACTATCAACTGTATCTCCCGGAAGAAGTTTCTCCTTTTCTGAATCACTGATCGTAAATGTAAGATCTTCACTCGTCAATATCTCTCCGTATGTCTTTGCTTTCTTTTCTGCATTGACAACAATTCTCCGTGCACTGCTGCTTTCATCAATCGCTTCACTTTGCAACTGTTCTATCTCCTGGATTTCCATTTCATCTGTTGCATTTGCTGAAACGACTTCCGACTTGTTCACTGTTTTTACCGGAACGCACATAGTAACACTTTTGTATTTTTTATTATCTGCCGGCTGAAAGATCAGTTCAAATTTTGTCTGATCTATCACTTCCTGATCTGTCACAACATGATCTGCATCTTTGAATACCCATGCCCCTGCCGGTGCATCTTCAATCCCTTTTAATGTAGCTTCTGCCAGTGTCTGACCATATTCAACTTCTACTTCCGGTGTCGGAAGCTTTGGTTCAAATATCATGTTGCTGTTTGTCTCATAGATCAACCGTGCCATTGGATCATCAATAAAGTTAAGCATTACTGTTCCAAGGAATCGGTTGTCAATACAATTGCCTTCGTCTTTAAATAATCTCGGATTAATTTCCCGTGTCAATCCTAACGGTGCTCCTCGTGAGCAAGAAGTATAATTAAATACCCAAGAATTGTACTCGATCGGATGGCTTGTATCCTGTCCTGTTGTTTGCTTCATTGTTTCTAATATATACGGCCACTTCTCACTTCCATATGTATTATATGCATCCTGAATATACACATGATTTTTTCCATCATCATATAATTTATACGCATATTTATAATCTTTATATTTTATGTCATCCCAATTCGCAAGGTTAAATCCCATCGCACGTTCAACCGAACTTTCGTAGTTCTTGGTTAGATTAAATCTTCGAAGAAATATGATTTTTCCCCTTGCTTCCTTCATTGATGGGATATCCCCTCCACTGTAGACCTTGTCCTTATTTTTTTCAATAAATTCAGCTACCGCATGCTCTAATCCAATTGTAGAACCGGCATCTGATTTTACTGTAAGAATGACTGTTTCTGACTTATGCTTCTCTAAAAAACCGAGGGAGGTATTGAGGATTGACTGTAATGTAAGATCACTTCCGTTTTTTTCCTGACACTGCCATAATTCGCCTCCATGTACTATCTTTACGTCTGCCACAGAAGCATCATCTTTTGTCGCATTTGCACGGATATCAAAGCTGCGTGCTCCCATATTTAACTGTTCATCATAATAAAGATTCTGACATGATGTAATGGATACCTGTGGTATATCATCCTCTACAACTCCTGCTGTTCCTGTATCATGTGTTGCCGGAATATTTACAGATGATAAAAGTGCATCATCCGGAATATTTGCCATCCAGTTTTCTGCATAATAGTACTTCGTCTTCTCTGTGTTTCCTGCCAAAATAGACAGATCTATTTTCGTTCCTTGTTCTCCAAGCTTTAATCCATTAACAGTCTCCAGAATGTACAAACCACTTCTTGCATTCTGAATCAGGTATGTTCCATCCGATTGTTTGAAAAAACGCCAAAGCTGGCTTGTATTTTGATTATGATCAAATTCTTCTTCTACCCACAAATTAATAGTGGTATTCATTCTTCCCGATTCTGATTGCACATCAAGAGCAAGTCCTGTATCTTTTTCTCCTTCTGAAATGCTTTCGATTTGATAAGCATTATAATCCTTAACCCAGGTCAGCTTCCATTTACTTGTTGTTCCCATTGTATAAAAATGAGGAAGTGCACCCGGAACCAGACTATCCGCCATTCTGTTTAAAGCTGCCAGTTCTCCGGCTTTGTGAATCTCACAGACGGCTGTTTTATCATCTTTGTGCAGTACCTGACTTTCCTTTCCCGTAAACGGAACCACGGATTTTGTAATCAACCAGACTTTTCTATTTTTCTCATCTGTCTGAATGATCTTTGGATTGTTATTATTCAGTTTTCCTTCATATCCGATCCATTTTCCACTGTTTCTATTTTTAATATAGTACCTCGCATTTCCATTTGCATCATTACCAATATAATAAAATGCAAACTGACGGTGATTGTTTCCCTTTACTTTACTGTCTGAAGACTCCCATAAATGAAGTACTGCACCGTTGTTTTTACTTTTACCATCTACATCTGCAAAACGGTCCGTTCCATCAACTTTAATATGTTTAATTCCATACCATTCATTTTCTATATGATCTAACCGAAAACGACAATTATCTCCTCCTGAAGTATCCAAATGAACTACACTGTTTTTTTCTGCACTATCGTTTACATTCCAGCGATATCTCGTATTTTCCTCAAGTGTAATAAATAATTCATTTCCTGTCTCCATCGTCTGTACACTTTTTCCACCGGAATTCTCTGCATTTACACTGACTGGTATTCCTGTAAGTGTGATTGTCATACATATGAGCACTGCCATTATTCTTTTGATTTTTTTCATGTATTTCTCTCCTCCTCATCGTATTTAGGCAACTCCATTTCTTTTTATTATATTTTTGATATCTTTTTTTACAATATTTCTGACACGAATTGCCCGAAAATGGCACGAATTGTCATTCTGTGGTATACTAGTTTTAGATTTTAACTTAACTATCTGCTTGTTATCGGTCATGTGTAGTGTGTAAAGTAATATTTCCTTCAAGCAGATACAACTCTGGGAGGATTTTCATATGACAATCGCTATTGTTGATGATATTAAGGAAGAACGTGTTCTGCTACGAACACGGTTAGAAAAGATTTTTCATCAGAAAGATATGGGATTTCATTGCTGTGAGTATGAGAATGGGGAGGCATTTCTTGAAGCTTCGAAGGATCAGGACATCACAGTTTTATTTTTGGACATTTATATGGATGGTGCAAATGGGATTGAAATTGCAAAGGAATTCAGGAAATCGAATAAAGACTGTCTGCTGATCTTTACAACAACATCCTCGGATCATGCGTTGGAAGGTTTTCAGGTTCGTGCCATGCACTATCTTGTAAAGCCCTATACCGAGGATGAACTTTCTTCTTTAACTGATGAGATTTTGTCCAGAATCCCAACTCCCGAGAAAACACTTCCATTGAAAGTAAATGGGAGTGAATTTCAAGTACCGTTTAAAACGATCGTCCATGCGGATCATTTTTCTCATATGATCCACATTCATACAACTGCAAAAAAAGAACTTGTCATCCGACAATCCTTCAGTTCTTTTACTGCTCCATTAAAAGAAGATTCCCGCTTTTTTGTCTGCAACAGGGGAACGATCATTAATATGGAACATGCAGTTGATTTTGATGGAACGATGTTTCTATTGGATGACGGAAGCAAGATTGCTGTCAGTCGAGAACTAAGCAAACTGGCACGACAACACTTTATGGATTATTTATTTCAAAGGGAGGATTTCTAATGCGTACAATAATTTTTCAGGCTTTGGAATTTACAGTTCTGATTCCGGGCATGTTGCTTGCATATCTCCCTGTGAACTCATCTTTAAAGCAAAAACCTAAGAAAATGATTGCCTGGATGCTTCCTCTTCTTGTCATAATTTCTTTTTTGAGTGGATTTGTATGCAACAGATTTCATTTATCAACAAGAATGATTCTTCTGCCGCTTCTGTTTCTTACGTTTATCCTGTATCAGGCAACACTGCGAATCTCACTATGGAAATCCGTCAGCATCTATCTTGCTGTCTGTGCAGTTTTTTCTTGCTTTAACAGTCTCGCAAGAGCAACGTCTGCTATGCTTAGCTTTAATTCTGAAGAACAGGCTTTTTCTGGATTCTCCGTATTTGCTGTCCTATATAACATTTTCTGTATCCTTTTTGTTATATTGATCTGGCATCCGGCTTCTCACGTTGTCAAGGACATGGTCGAGGATGAAAATCTTGCCCAGACATGGTATGTATTCTGGGTACTTCCGGTTCTTATCATCGGATTGAACCTTGTTCTCATTCCAAAATATAATACGATTCTGCACACACAGCGTTTCTTGCGCGGATACATTGTGATTGTTTACGCCCTTCTTCTTATTCTCGCACTGTTTTACACAATGTTTCTGATGATGGCTAACATTTTGAATAAAAACCAAAAACTGCAGCAGGAAAATCTGTTTCTTTCTGTACAGCAGGAGCGATATGAGAATTTAAGATCTGCAATCGAAGAAGCAAGACAGGCACGACATGATATTCGTCATCATTTCGTTCAATTATCTGTCCTGGCCGAAGATGGCAATCTCGAGAAGATAAAGGACTATCTGCAGAACGCAATGGATAAAATTCCTGGCTTTGATTTTCATTTCTGTGAAAATCAGTCTGTTGATAATGTGATCGGATATTATTATGCGTTGGCTCAGAAAGAAGAGATTCCGTTTGATGCACGTGTCGATCTGCCTCAGGAGCTTTCTGTAGATGAAATGGATCTGTGTCTTATCCTTTCAAACCTTCTTGAAAATGCATTGGAAGCCAGCCGCAAGACTACAATGTCACGGCAGCAGATTTTGCTTGAGATCCGCCAGCATTCAGCTTCTCTTCTTTTAATTCGGGTTGAGAATAATTTTGATGGAATCATCAAAGAAAAGAACCATCTGCTCCATTCTACCAAACGGAAAGGTCTGGGGATTGGTACCCAGTCTGTCCGCAGAATGGCAGAAAAGAACGATGGTTCTTGTAATTTCACTTATGAAAATGGAGTCTTCACTGCAAAGATCATGCTTCGTGCTACTCTTTAGGTTGCTCCTCTTTAATATGTAAAGCGAAGGGCTTTTGATCAGTCTTTCGCTACTTCGAGTTTCTTTTTCCCAGAAAGCATTTTATGTCCTGAATAAATAGCCATCCGGCTTCTTCCTATTATTCTTAAATTTGTATTATTGAGTGGATACGCTGTGGAGTCAGAAAAAACTTCTTACTGCGACTGCCAGCGGAAAGCAGCGTGTTCCTGAGCAGGTGCATTAGCAGGGCTCTAAAGCGGGCCTGCACTGCGAAGGAATATCTCTGTTTTTCGCATCCGATTCGCCACAAAGAAGCTTTCTGATTTACAAGCGTATCTCTCCAACAACTACAAATTTAAAATACAACCACCAGCAGCATTTTAAATTGTTCTTGTCCATAAACTGCATGTGGATGTTTTGCCGGCATTACAATCGATTCTCCTTCATGAAGAATATATTCTTCTCCATCAATCGTAATCTTTCCCACTCCGTCCAGGCAGGTTACAAATGCGTCTCCACCGGATTCATGTGTGCTGATCTCTTCATCTTTATCAAACGCAAATAAGGTTACACTGAGATGCTCGTTCTGTGCCATCGTCTTGGAAACGACCTGGCCTTTCTGATAATCAATCTGCTCCTTTAATGTTACTACTTCTGCTTTTTCAAAATTTTTAATTCCTGCCATCTTTTTTCCCCTTATAAAATTCTTCCGTCAATCGAGATCGTTACGACCTGCCATGGAAGAAATTTTCCACTATTTTTTAAAGCTTTTACTGCTGCATTCTCCAATCCGCCACAGCATGGTACTTCCATTCTGAGTACCGTCACACTTTTTATATTATTCTCTGCAATGATCTGTGTCAACTTTTCACTGTAATCAATTTGATCTAATTTAGGACATCCGATCAATGTTATTTTTCCTTTCATGAACTCCTCATGCATATTTGCATAAGCATATGCAGTACAATCTGCAGCAATCAGTAATTTTACATCTTCAAAATATGGTGCATTAACAGGAACAAGTTTAATCTGACACGGCCACTGCTGAAGCTGGGACTGCACCGTCTCCCGAGATACCTCTTCCTGTAAACCACGCCTGTTAAATTCGCGGATTGCCTGTCCAGGGCAACGATGCACAGCGGAATGAAGTTGATCTGCTTTATGGGTTTCTTTTCTTTCCATATTAGCTTTTACTGCTGCCTCATCATATGCCGCAGCTTCTCTTTCTATAAAACTGATCGCACCGGTCGGACAATTTGGAAGGCAATCTCCCAGTCCGTCGCAATAATCATCACGCATCAGTCTTGCCTTTCCGTCAACCATACCGATTGCCCCTTCATGACAGGCGGTCACGCATATTCCACAGCCATTACATTTTTCTTCATCTATCTGAATCACTCTTCTTATCATATTATATCTTCTCCCTTCAATTTCTATTGCAATTATATTATAATAAATTTAATATTTATGTGGTTATAACCACGAAAGGAGATTTTTATGAAACTTTTCCACACTCCGCTTTTCCTTGGAATCACAGAATCCGAATTTGAGACCATGAAAGAATTACATTCCATGCGTTCTTCTTTTTTCTTTAAAAATGGAACTATCTTTCATACCGGGGATCTGATCCACGAAATCGGAATCATTGAATCCGGTAGCGTAAATATTGAAAATATTGATCTTTTAGGCAATAAAAGTATTTTAAGCAATATTTCACAGGGGCAGATTTTTGCCGAAACTTATGCAATCTGCCATGAACCGATGCTGGTCGATGTCGTTGCTATAGAGGATACACAAGTTCTCTTCGCTGATCTTGATATTCTCCTTAGCAATCGGTATGCTTCTCAGCCATGGCACGCAAAAATCATGCAAAATATCCTGAAGCTTTCGGTACAGAAAAATCTGGTTTTATCGAATCGTATTTTCTGTACTTCTGCTAAAACGATCCGCTCCCGCCTTTTAACTTATCTGTCCATGGAATCTGTCAAAGCCGGGAATACTACCTTTCAGATCCCCTTTGACCGACAGCAGCTCGCTGACTATCTAAATGTAGATCGTACTGCCCTTTCCAAAGAACTTGGGAAAATGCGGACTGATGGGATTCTCGATTTTTATAAAAATAAGTTTACGCTGCGGTCTTTCTGAATCCCTGACTGACCGCTGCATAAACTTTTCCTTTGTCTTTTCCTCTTCCGGGATACATTCCCGGCTATTTTTTAATCTTATATGTTCAGACTTTTATCTTTCTGCCCACTTGTTCTCCCAGCTTCACCAGCGTCTCATACCCGGCTTCTGTATTCCGGATCAGATCTTCATCCGGCTGTACTTTGCCCGGTTCTGTCATCAGGATCACAGTTGATCCCCCAAACTCAAACATTCCCTTTTCTGTTCCACGGCAGACCCTGCAGTTTCTCTGCTCATGATTTTTGATCTTTCCTACCATCAAAGCACCAACTTCCATCATCAGCACCGTTCCAAGAGTTTCTGTCTTTAACAGACAGTATTCCCTTGCATTCATTTTGTAGATCGGACAGGCATCATTCGCCACCGGATTAACTGTATGAAGGATTCCTTTTATCTTCTTCTGCGAAGACTTTATTCCATCTGCCACATAGCAATAGCGATGATAATCATCCACCGTCAACCGCAGGATATAGATCCAGCCACCATAATAATGCTTTGCCAGATGTGCGTCCTGAAGTAATTGCTCTGCTGTATAAGCCGTATGCTTGATCTCAAATTTTCCTTTTTCACAGATCGGATATACACTCACTTTTCCGTCACACGGACTGATCAGCACTTCTTCATCCATTTCCACCGGACGTTCTTCTGCTTTGATCTTTCTTGTGAAAAATTCATTATAAGAAGCAAACTCCTGCTTTTCATATTGACTGAGATTGATCTGATTCTTTTCAACAAATGGACGGATTGCCACTGCCGAAAGTCTTGTACTCAGAAACGTTCCGCCAAGCTTTGATACCCAGGGACTGAGAAAAGGACGGATCAGAAGTCTTGTCGCGGTATGCGTATAAATAAACTTCAGCAGCCTGTCCTGTCCCGTTGTTCCCTTTGTTCGGTTTCCATTTCTATCTACATAAATCATCGTTTTCTTTCCTCTGTATCCTGCCTTACTGACATACATGTAAAATTTTAAGTACTGCGGCTGCCACTATTACTACCAGCACTACCAGTGTTGCATTTTTCGGCTTTCTCAATTTAAAATCAGTAATAAATAAAAGTCCGACTACGAGTACCGCTGCATGAAGTGCTACCATAAACTCTTTTCCAAGCAATGGGCGGAACACTACAACCAATGGAAGAATGATCGCCATGGATGTAATCGGAAGTCCCTGATAACATGCACGCTTCTCATCGGTCTCTTTTTGTCTGCACTCTTCCGTCACATTAAACCATGCCAGACGGATCAGTCCTGCAAGGACATAGAACATTAAGATCACCATTCCGATCGGGCCTCTCATCCCAATACAATAACAGATGATCGCCGGTCCAACTCCAAAACAGACAATGTCGCACAGTGAATCAATCTGGATTCCAAAACGTTTCTCTATTTCTGTTCTATCCTTCTTTGTTCTTGCAATCTTCCCATCAAACATATCACACAGACCAGACAATGCAAGACACAATACTGCAAGATCCAGATGTCCATTCAATGACAGCATCATCCCACCAATTGAAATCCACAGACTGATATATGTAAGTATAACTGTGTAATCATAAACACCTAACATTTTATTTCCCCTTTGCTTTTATTCTTATCAGAATAACCATCCTTTTATTTATGCTTTCTTCCTTAAGTTTCTTCCTATTGTAAAATTCGCCACGATCGTAAAAATTGCACTGATCAATAATTCTGTATAATATCCAAGTCCTCTGCTTAAGATCATTCCCGGGATCAAAAGTGCACTTCCAAAAACTGGTTCAAAAATCATCGAAAACAGTTTTTCACTGATTCCCATCCCCCCCGGCAGTGGCAGCATATCCACAGAAACGGAAATCACAGACTGCAGAAGAATAATCACGAATGCATTCGTTCCGGACAGTCCAAATGCCTTATATACAAACCAGGTTGCTGTAAACAGTGCGAACCTCTGAAATAATGTGATTGCAAATACATTGACCAGTACCATTATATGATCTTTCAGATAAACCGCTGTTGTATGATACTGATCCATCGAT
>ERZ826146.2995-NODE-2995-length-11680-cov-2.722323_pt1 | contig 11680 bp, 6 predicted proteins | sample MGYA00519857_ERZ826146 | MGnify/ENA primary metagenome ERZ826146 (study PRJEB31778, sample SAMEA3449222) | human gut metagenome | biome: human gut; feature: human-associated habitat; material: faeces | place: United Kingdom | collected 2010/2012 ...
CCACCGACGCCCACCGTCTTTCACAAATCCTGATCAACCTGCTGACCAACGCCGGCAAGTTCACCTCCGAGGGCAGCATCACGCTGGGGGTGGAGATTGACGAGGAGCGGGGCGAGGTGCTTTTCTCGGTGGCCGACACCGGACCGGGCATTCCGCCCGACAAGCAGGATCTGGTTTTCAACCGCTTCGAGAAGCTCGACGGCAACAAGAAGAAGGGCACGGGGCTGGGCCTTGCCATGCCGCCAGATCGCCATGATCGTCGGGGGCCGCATCTGGGTCGATTCCGCTTACACGGGCGGCACGCGTTTCGTCTTCGCGCATCCCATCGGTATCGACCCCGGTGGAGAGAACCGCGAGGGGGGGGGATTTCTACCCTCTGAACAGCGCAAGTCCCTCTTTGTGAACGATGCCGGCCAGCTGGTCCCCGAAGGGAAATAAGACGCGGAGAAAGGCTCCTTCGCGCCGGATCACCTCTTTTTCGTCCCCCATTTGGGCTTTATGCCGATGAAGAATTCGGCGTTCATGCGCGGCATGGGCCGGGAGAGCACCGAGAGGTACTCCTCGTTGAACAGGTTGTTGACCGTGCCTTTGAGCGTCAGGTCCGCCCACCGGAGCGAGAGACCCTTTTCGAGCGAGAGGTTGCTCATCAGATAGGGCGTAAGGCGTCCGGTGAGCGTGATGTCGTTGCTCGACATGGTGTAGCGTTCGCTGTAATAGCAGAACTGATAGAGCAGGCCCCAGCTGCGCCAGGAGAGCCTTCCGGTCGCCGTGGCCGAATATTCCGGTTCGTAGGGCAGCTGTTTGCCGACCGACCGGTCGGCCGGGGACATCGGCTCCCCCTCGTTGATCGACGGCGCCCATGAGAAGGTGCCGTTCAGGTTGATTTTCAGTTCCCTGGTGAGCGATGCGGCCAGGTCGGCCCGGATCTCCACGCCGTAGGCGTGGACCTTTTTGATGTTCACCGGCGAGAAAAATCCCTTTGCCGTCGGCAGCCACAGAATCCAGTCGTCGATGTGCTGGTCGTACCACGACGCCGACCCCGACAGCGTGTACGCGCCCTCCTTTCCCACGGCGAACGACAGTCCGGCTTCGTAAGCGATGCCCTTTTCGCTGTTCAGGCCGGGGTTGCCGCCCGGCAGGAAGTAGAGGTCGTTCAGCGACGGGAAGCGGTAGTTGCGCGAAATGGAGGCCTTGGCGACGAGGTTGCCGCGTTTCGAGATCAGATAGTCGGTGAAGAAGGCCGGAATGATCGGTGTCCACTCCGAGCCGAACATCTCTTCGCGCAGGCCTATCGAAAGGCCCAGGCGCTCGGTGGGGCGGTAGCGGATCGACACGTATCCCGACAGTTCGATGCGTCCTTTGTCATAACCGACGGGCACTTTGGTTTTGTTGCCGTTGGGATCGGTCGGCTGCTGGTTGTCCATCGGGATGATGTTTTTGTCGATGCTTCGTACTAGGTGCTGGTGTGCCGAAACGGTTGCCGTGAAAAGCCACTTCTCCCCGAGGTAGTATTCCCCGTCCACCTGGCCGAAGAAGGTGTTGATCGTGCTGCGCGAGCGGATCATCTTCTCCATTTTCCCGTTGCCGAGCTCCCGTTCGTAGTCGTAGGCCATCCAGGTATGGATATAACCGGCTTTGACGCCTACTTTCCACTTTTCGCGCAGGTGATCCCACGAAAGGATGCTGCGCAGGGTTTGTTCGCGCTGTTGGTTCAGGTAGTCGTCGTTCTCCTTGTGATCGACCGACAGCATCGGAAGTCCCCGCTTCGAATTGACATACCAGGCCTGCAATCCGAAACGGTCGCCGTGCCCGGTATTGTAATAGACCTCCTGCAACGCGTGGAAATCGTGGTATGCACCGCTTTTGTTGCGTTCGATCGGGTAGTAGGAGCCGATGATGTTATGGTCGTCGTCCAGGATAAGCACGTTTTTATCGTAGTTTCTGTACTTGAAGTCGTTCGGCGAGGAGGAATAGACGACGCGTGTCGAAGTTTGCCAGCGGTCGTTGCCGTAGGTGAGGCGCAGAAACTCGTCGAAAGTCGAAAACGAGCCGACACCCTGCGTGTATTGCAGGTTGAAGCCGTCCGCGTCAGCAGGGCGCGTGGAGAGCTTGACTGCTCCGCCCAGGCCGCCGCCCGCCTCATTGACCGAAGAGGTGCCGTGCAGCAGCGAGGCGTCGTCGATGAAGTAGGAGGGGATCATCGAGAAGTCCGTCATGCCCAGCATCGGGGAGTTGATTCGCATACCGTTCCACGTCACCTGCGTATGCGAGGGCGACGTACCGCGGAACGCTACGGTCGAAAGGGTGGCGCGGCCGTACTGTTTGACGAAAATCGACGTGTTGAAAGTCAGGATGTCAGCCATCGAGAGAGCGATGTTTTCATGCAGCACTGTGGTGTCGAGCTGGGTTTTCTGGATGCCGATCTCCTTCATCGGCCGCCGTGCCGTGACATTGACTTCGCGGATGGGAACGGCATACGAAGGATTGCCGTTCCACCACTCGCTTTTTTTGATTTTCTCCTCCTGTGCAAGCCCGGTGAGCGTTGTGAGGCACAGTACGATTGTCAATAGGTGTTTCATCATTTGGATTCGGCTCCGGTTTCGCCGTCGAGCATTTGTTGATATGTAGGGTTATAGCTGCAGTCTGTCACGCTCCAGGTCTGTTCGGAGAGTCGGGGAAGGACCTGCGTGAAGGTCGAGAAATCCGTTACCGACGAGAGGTTGCCGATGCGGATCGCCCCGGCAGCGGTCAGGGCGGAGAAATCGAGCGTTGCGACCGACCTGTTTTTGTAGGCCGTGTGTCCGACGCTGATTTCTCCCGCGACGCTCTGCAGGGAGGGGAAGCGGAACGCGACGGCCCGGTCGGTCGATGTGTTCCAGGTGGATACCAGCATGCTGCCGTTTACCCGTTGCAGGCTCGGCAGGATGAATTCACCCGCGCAACCCGAAGGCATCGTGTAGAGGGCGTAGTCGTCTGCCGGATCATCCGAAACGGGCTCTCCGTTGCCGACGGTTTCCAGCAGCGGAAATTCGAGGACGGTGAACGACGAGGCACCTACGTAGAACGAGAGCTGCCGGCCGACGTTTTTCAGCCGGGGAAACGAAGCCGAATTCGCTTCGCCTGCCTTGCCGCAGTTGCGGCAGAGAAGCGTTCCCCGCACTTCGACGAGATTCGGCAGCGAGAGCGTGAACGGGGCTTGCGATCCGCAATTTTCGATCGTGAGGTCATCGCAGCTTTCCGTCGGCAAAGAGAGTTCGGAAACATGCGTGAATCCGGCGATCCGCAGGGTATCGAGGTTTTTGAACCCGGTGATTCCGAAAGGCATCGCTTCCGGTTGCGGCGTCAGCGACGAGGCGTCGATCCGCAGCGAGCCGCCGAAATCGCCGCCCCGGAGCTCCGTCAGTCGCGTCGCGGCGACCAGACGCAGGTCGAGCGTACTGTTCGGAGAAAAAGTGCATCCCGAGAGATCCAGTACGCCTTCGAGCGACGACAGGTCGTCGATCGACAGGTCGCCTGAAATGGCTTTGAGCGCCGGAAGGAATTCCCCGAAATCCTTGATCGCGGGGAGCGTTGCCAGGCTAACGTCGCCGTCGAAACGCTCCGCTTTCGGGAAGGATAATGTTTCGATGGCCGGACACCCCGTAATTTCGAGCGATCCGGCGTCGGTGAGTGCCGGCAGCAGGACCGATCGCAAAATAGGGCAGTCGGTGACGGTGATGTTCCCGGTGGTTTCGATCAGCGGAAATTCGAACGTATTGGCCAGAGCGAGATGTTCGTAGCGAAGCGCTCCGGCCTGGGTCAGAACACCGAACGTGGTGCCCAGTCCCGATAACCGGTCGAAGCGGGAGAGGGTAAGCGTCCCGTCGATGCGTTGCAGTTTCGGAAAATACATCTGTTCGCACGGGGCTTTGGCTTCGTCTGCGGTCGTTCCGATCAGCGTCATATTCCCGGCAACGGTGGTCAGCTCGTCGGCCGTCAGTTGGAGCAGGGCGTCCGACTGGAGGACGAAGTGCCCGGCGACGCTTTGCAGGGATTTGAAATCCGCCGTTTGCAGAGCCGTGCCGTAGACGCACAGGTCGCCTTTGATCTCTTTCAGGGCCGGGAGTGAAAGCTGCCTGAGCGTTTCGTTGGGATGGGCCGCGCTGCCGATCCGCAGCGATTCGCAGGCGGTCAGGTTTTCCAGTCCGGCCAATGTTTCACCCGTATAGGCGGCGGTGATCGTCAGGTCGCAGCGGACCGAAACGAGGTTTTTCAACCCGTCCAGATTCGTGACGGGGTTTTCTTCGTCCTCGCCTCCGATGGTGAGGTTGCCTTCGACGGTGTTGATTCCGCTCCGGGCGAAAGCGTCCACTTCGGCCTGCGTCCGAAGTGTCAGACTGCCATCGGTCGCAATGTCGGTGCGCTCTACCGTATAGAGGTAGGTGCGGTCGTTTTGATTGTCGTAGGAGCTTACCAAAAACTGCCACTCCTGGTTCCAGTCGGCGACAGTCGCCGGGTCGGGGTAGATCGAGGCATGCTCGCATAATTCGTAGGATACCTGTGCGCCTTCCAACGATACGTTATAGGGGATGCTCACCGTGATCCGGCCGTCGCGGATGACGGCCGGGTAGGTGTCGGCGCCGGTAGTCAGCGAAAACGATACTATGTAGTTGTCGCTGCCCCAGGGCAGTTCGGTCTTCTCTTCGCTGCATGCCGTGCACAGTAGTGCGAGGCAGCAGATTATACCTGTTATTTTCATATTCCCGCCTATTTGCCCTGGTTGATGTTTTCGTCCGTAAATCCGAATACCTCCGTGGAGTTCTCGCCCAGCCAGCCGGCTTTGGCATTGACGCCGGTCTGTACCCGGATGAAGTCGATGTATTTGAGGTCGGCGGGCTGTCCGTTCTTATCGACCGCGTTCGAGATTTTGAAATAGACCTTCATGGCGCCTGCTGCGGCATTGTCGTCCTCCGAAAGACGGTCGTTGCCGAAATTGTCGGCGTAGCCCCAGTCGTATTCGCCATTGACCCAGTAGGAGCCGTTGCCCGACTGGTCGTAGGTGCGGCTCTTCAGGCAGGGACCGTAAAGCGTATAGCTGTCCGTGCCGATCCACGCCGGGTAGTAGCTGGGCTGGTCGTGGTACTGTTTCAGGTAGTCGATCTTGCCCTTGACGCCCTGGTTGTCCTTCCATTGTACGTCGGCTCCCGAGTAGGTCGGCCGGTAATAGGTGACCGCGTAATCCTGAACGGTCTCCTCCTTGCCGAACTCCGATCCTTTGAGTTCGTACCATTCGTCGTCGGGCAGGGTGTTGCCGTTGGTGTCCTGCATCACATAGACGATACCCGGTTCGGATGAACCCTTGAAGGCGTTGCCCGTGATCGAGAAGTTATAGCCTCCCTTGTATCCGGACGAGGAGTTGTCGATGCTGTGGTCGAAGCCCACGACGATGTAGCCGCCCCAGCCACCGAGCGATACCCAGGTGTTTTTCCGCATCCGTTCTTCGGCGTAGGCGACTGCCGCTTCGGGGGTGGTCTCCGTACCGGTGAATCCGCCCGAAACCAGTTCGTTGATGAACTGTCCCGGGGCTGGTGTATATTCGTACACCCGGTTCCACGTCGCGCTGCTGGCTCCCGAAGCCGGGCGGCGGTGCGACTCTTCTTCGCCGTGGCATTCGACGGTGAACTCCAGCGTAGCCCGGGTTTCATTGGTGCGCGTGATGCACTTCGAGAGGGTCACTTCGGGTTCGTCGGTGGTGTCCGTTACGGTGAAAACGATCTTTTTGATCCCTGTTTCGGTCGGGGTATAGGTGTACGAAAGCTCGGTCCCGACCTCTTGTCCGTCGATCGTCCAACTGAACTTGGGGTTGGTGCCGTTCCAGATGGATGGCTGCAGAGTGATCGTGCGGTCGAGCGATACGGTGCGGGTCAGACCGTCGTATTTGCGTCCGATAGGTACCGCCGTAGCCGATACCGCCAGTGCATCGACCACCTCCACCTCGATTGTCATTTCGTCCGAGCCGTCCTCGTTTTCCGTGCGCAGAGTGACTTCGTATGTTCCGGCGACCTCCTCGCAGAATTCATAGACGGCCTCATCGCCGACCGGTTCGGCTTCGGCGGCACCCGGACGGCGCAGCGTCCAGAGAAAATTGCTGTTCTCGGCCGACTGTACGGTGGGCGCGAATTCGTATTTGCGTCCTTTCACGACCTCCAGCCCGTCGGTCTGCATGGGGAAAGAGATCAGGGGCGGCAGCAGCTCCTGTACCTCGACGAGAACCGTTTCGACGGTCGTGCCGTTCGGGGTGGTTACCTCCAGGTCGATGTAGTAGCCGTTGACGCCTTCCGAAATTTCATTGCCGGAGTCGAACCGGTAGGTGAGCTGCGGTTCGGTCGAGATGATTTTGCCCGTTTCTTCCAGTTTCCATGAGTAAACGGCCCGATCGACGAACTGGTAGGAGGGCGTAATGGTGAACTCCCGGCCGACCTTGACGGGATAGACGGCCGGGTCGGTGTCGAACGTGATGATCGGCACCTGTTCGACATCGGTGGTGATGAGCTCGTCCTTGTTGCAGGCGACCGCCGTCAGAGCGAGCAATATGAAATAGATCCGTATTTTGTTCATGGATGATGATTCTTATTATATGATTAGCGCCAGCAGAAGGCGCCGGGGATGATCCCGACATAGAATTCGTCGAGCAGTTCGCCGTCGGGCGAATAGCGCAGTACGACACCGTTCTGCACGTAATCGATCGCGTCGGCGATATAGACTTCCGAATTGACGGGGTTGATCGTCAGTCCGTAGTAGAGCGTATTGTTGTAGGGAAGGAATGGTTTTACCGGAAACTTGTCGGCCGTTACCGGCAGGCGCCAGACCGCCTTGTTGATGAAGTAGATCGTGTCGCGTGTGCCGTTGAGCTGCACTTCGGAGGGCCAGTCGCCGAATTTGAACTTGAACTGTTTCTCGATCTTGCGGGTTGCGGCGTCGATGCAGTAGAGCGATGGCGCCTCGTGTCCGTAGGGCGAACCTTCGTAGCCACCGTCGGTCACCGTCCAGATCTTGTTGTACTTGTCCATGACCAGCGAGGTGGGCTGGATGCCCACGGTGATCTGGTCGCAGACCTTGTCGGTTTCGGTGTCGATCACCAGGATTCGGTTCTGGTACGACCAGCAGTTGGTGAAGACGTATTTGTCGTATTGCACCATCTGTTCAGTCGAACCGGTTTCGAAATCCATATCCGTTTCGACATAGCCGGTGATCTGGTAGGTCTTGGGATTGACGATGTAGATGCGCGGATCCCAGATTTGGGTGACGTAGGCTTTTTCGTCGCTCAGGAAATGGATGTAGCGGGGCGAAGTGAAGCCCGTGATGCGTCCCACCTCCTTGAAGGTGTTGATGTCGATCGCATAGATCACGCCCGAGTTGTTCACTACGATCCAACCGATACCGTTGCGGATGACCATCGACTGCGCGACGTCGCCCAACTTGATGGCGTTGGCTCTGGCGAAAACTTCATTCTCGACATGTTTTTTCTCCGGATCGTAATAGGAGAGCGAGGCATTGCCGTACATGAAATTCCCTTCGTTGGTGATGAAGAGCCCCTTGCCGGTCACCTCGTCGCCCGAACCTGCGTTGTCGATTTCGAAATCCTCTTTCTCTATCGGACCGTAATCCATGCACGACACGGCCAGCGCCGCGCATGCACAGATTACGATTCCTCTTTTCAACCCATTGAACATAATTCTATTTGTTTATCCATTCGTCCGAGAAACGGTAGGCGAAATCCACGCCTGCCGGACTCGCTTTCTTCTGATAGAAGCTCGAAAACTCCAGGGCATCGCTGCGCGATACGTCGTAAACGTGGATACGGCTGTTCGTATAGCTCGATTTTCCGACCCACAGTTGTTCGGTCGTCGGGTGTACGCCCATGTAGCCGTAGATGATGGATCCTCCCGAACTTTCCGCATCGAGGGCTGCCGTGATGTAGTCCCAGTTGACCCTGCCTGTTTCGTAGTTGTAACGCATCGCTTCATAGGCGCTGAAGTCCTGTTTGCCGATGAAATAGAGGTGCGGCTGCGTGAAACTCGCACACATCTGCACTGTCGGCGAAGCCGTGCCCGTGCGCAGTTCGATCTGTTCGGGCAGGTTCGTTTCCGAAACGACCTCGCCGTTCGCGTCCAACGCTACGATCATAGCCGGTTTGGTGAAGCTCGCCGCACCGGTCATGCCCGAGTTTCCGGTAAATTCGCCCGTAAAGATAGCATAAATTTTCCCATCGTAACCCTTTGCGAGGTCTTTCACCTGGCGGTTTTCGTAGGTGACGGTTTTGATTACGGCATCCGTCGCGGGATCGAGGACGATCACCGAATTGCCCCGTCCGGCGAAGACCTTGCCGCGCGAGAAGACCATGCGGGCCTTGGTCGCCCCCGTCTTCGTGAAGACGCCGAATGTACCCGGGATGTCGCTCGTACGGATGATATTGGTCTGAAGGTCCACGATACGGATGCCCGAATGGGATTCGTTGTCGGCCGTGGAATATTGGATGTAGGCTTTTTCGGGACTTACGACCACGATGTGCTGCGGCCAGCAGAGGGTCGATTTTGAACTTTGGGTGGCACCCGTAGAGGTATCGATGTTTGCGTAGAACGGCATGTCGCGTGCCACGAGGCGTTTCATCGTGTGGGCATCGCAGACGACGAAGCGTCCGTCGCCGTTGAATGTAGTTCCCATGCTGCTTGTCTTGCCGTTTTGGGTAATGAAGTAGATCTTGCCGTTGGCCAGGTACATATCCTGAAGGACGTTGCCGATTTCGTTGTCGTTGATCTCCTCGTAAACCTTTTCATGATAGCGCATGTGTTGGTCGAAATAGACGATCGTGCCGTTCTCCGAGGTCATGTTGCCCTCTATGAGGACGAACGTGCCTTCGGGATGGGTGAAGTCGAGCACGTAGTACTCCTGCGAGAGGATCGGTTTGTCGTCGGACTGGATCGTTACGGTGTTTTCCAAATCCATTCCGTCGGTGTATTCCGCAGGAGGAGCGATCAGGAGCGAACGCCGTGCGATATCGAAATCGGCCGTCCAGCCTGCCGGTGCCGATGTCATTTCGACCGTGGGAATCCATCCTCCGGCCGTCAGTGCATACGCTTCCGAAGCGCCGTATTTCATACAAACGGGTTCGTCCGAATCCTCCAGCCCCTGAATTTCGAGGCTGCCTCCGTCGCGCTTGGTAATCTCGGTCGTCAGGCGGTAGATACGGCCCGCTTCGAAATTGCGTCCGGTTTTGGTCTCGGTATAGACGCTGCCGTCGGCGAAGGTGTAGGTTACGTGTATTTCCTCTGCGCTGCAATCCGCCGGATAGACGACCGCTGCGGCGAATACGCTCGCGGTGCTGCTCGTCGCGGGCAGTTCGACACCCTCCTTGCCGAACGAAAGCGTTACGGCGTTGTTCGCATCGGTCGCATCGCTGAATCCGGTGCCGTCGAAGGTGCGCGTACCGGTCAGTACGGTCGAGGCGTCGGTCGCTGCCAGCGTGACGGAAACGAGCTTCTCCTTCACGTCCTGCGACCAGGGGTTGAACCAGACGTAAGCGGTGGCGTGCGAGAGGGTGAATCGTCCTTCGGAGTCGGTCGTGGCATAGCCGAAATCGCCGTTCGGTCCGAGTTGCAGTTTGCCCGGCTCCGCCTGGCGTTGTTCGGTCGGAACGACGGCTTCGGCGTCGGTGCCGGTCATGTTGTAATAAATCCGGTAGGGTGCATCCCCCGGGAGGTTCGTGAATCCGAAGTCGGCGACATTGCCGTCCGTTCCCGCTTCGGCGCTCTGTACGCCGCCTGCCCAGATTCGGTCGCCGGTGCTCCATTGAAATTGAATTTCGGTCCCGTCGCCAGGCACGAATTGAGTGCGGCTCGCGGTGCCGGAAATACCCGTGAGGGCTACCTCCCGTCCGGGTTGGGGACCGACTTCGGGAAGTTCCTCGATGTCCGAGGTGCAGGCCGCCAGGCCGAGTCCTGCGAGGATGTATAGTAATTTTTTCATGGCGATTCGATTAAATGCGGATGAAAATGCCTGCAATCCGGGGAGGATTGCCGACATTTTCACCGCGCGATCATTCTATTTTAGTGTTAGCCTTCCACATCGTATTTGAAGGCGAATCCATAAGTTGAGGAGGTCAATTTAACCCACGAAGAGTCGGCGTAGGCTCCCGTACCGCCGACCAGATCGGCCGATTTCGGAAGGTGGATGATCCGGTTCTCAGCAGGGACGTCTTTGCCTGCAACGGGACTCCAACCGCCGCCGAAGGGACCGGTACCGTAGTCGTCCTTCAGGGTCGGCGGGGTAGTTGCCCGACAGATGATGTCACCCAGCAAGGGGCAGCCTTTCGAGTAGCCGACGAAACAGTATGCTTCGAGTGTTTTCATATTCTTGCCTAACGAAATCTTAGCCAGTTTTGGACAATCTCCGAAGGCATTCTGCCCGAGTGTTTCCGTGGCATCCGGGAGGATGATCTCGGTCAGCTCTCCGCAATTTTGGAATGCGGAATTCTCGATCGTTTTTACACCCTGACCGAAGTTGATCGTTGTCAGCGAGCAGCCGTTGAATGCGCTTGCTCCGATCTTCGTGACGGAATTGGGCAGGGTTACGTCGGTCAGTTTGGTGTTTTGGAACATGTAGTTGCCGATTTCGGTCACACCCTCCTCGACAGTCACGCTGACGAGCGATGCGCAGGAGTCGAAAGCGTTCGATCCGTAGCTGATGTCTTTCAGTACCGTTACCGAAGTCATGCCCGTTTTTTGGAAGGCAGCCGAAGCGGTCGCCGTGACGTTCTGCGGGAATACGATGCCTGCGAGGTTCGCATTCGACTTGAACGAATTCGGGAAAGTTGTCGATTCATAGACGACTTCGGAGAAATCCACCGTGGCAGGGGCCGCGAGAGCCAGAACTGCATCGGCTACGGATTTCATTTGAGCGGCCGTCATCACCGTATTGTCGCCGACGGTCTTGACGTACAGCGTAGTGAAGGTTTGCGGAATTTCTGATTTCCAGGGATCTTCGCCGGAAGCGCGGTAGTAAAGGCCTTCGCTCAGGTAGTCGGGACCGAGCGCCTCCATCGTATAGCCGCTGGCGGCTGTGGTCCAGGAGGAGTAGGCTTCGACCGATGCTACGTGGAACGTTTTGCTGCCTTGTACCGAAGTACCCGCGCCGGAGAAACTGTCGGCCTGTACCGCAGGGGCCGTCGTCGGTTCCGCATAGACGTCTGCGAGCAGTGCGGCGTTTTCGAAGGCCTTGCTGCCGATCGAAGTCAGCGTGTTGCCCGAGATGGTCAATTTGGTCAGCTTCGACCAGTCGGAGAAAGAACCCGCACCGATCGTCACGATCGTTTTCGGAATGGTCAGGTTTTCGATCGCGTCGTTCGTTGCGAAGGCATTGTCGCTGATAGCGGTGAGGCCTGCACCGAATTGGAGCGTAGCGATATTGGGGTTGTTGCTGAAGGCTCCGTCACCCAGCGTGGTAACGTTGTCGGGCAGGGCGAGTGCCGTCAGGCCGCAGTCGGCGAAAGCACGATCGCCGAGGGTTGTCACGCCAGAACCCAATGTCAGGGTCGCCAGCTTGGAACAGCCTTCGAAAGCGCTCGCGCCGATTGTCTGAACCGAAGCGGGAATGGTGACGGTCGTAATAGCCGTACAGCCGGCGAACATTTCGGCCGGGATGG
>ERZ826146.2996-NODE-2996-length-11678-cov-6.199518_pt1 | contig 11678 bp, 14 predicted proteins | sample MGYA00519857_ERZ826146 | MGnify/ENA primary metagenome ERZ826146 (study PRJEB31778, sample SAMEA3449222) | human gut metagenome | biome: human gut; feature: human-associated habitat; material: faeces | place: United Kingdom | collected 2010/2012 ...
ATGCCTATGTGGTACAAATAAGCGAAGCGAATTTGTGCGACATAGGAACTTCTTGCAATACTGCATACAACAGTTTCGGACACACCAACTTTCTGATACGGCTATATCTGGTTGTCAGCCGGAATATCTCCGCCGGAATCTTCCGTTGCTGCAGTCTGTGGGGAAACAGAAGGGAAAGAAGAGGGAGAAGGCTGTTTGCCTTCATCTGATATAGCTGGCATATCCTCCTTATCGTTTTGCCGGTCTTTCAGTCGGACATAAAAAGGATTGTCTATGCGGTTTCCGTCCTGCATCCATGCTGATATACATTTCAGTGTGTGGATACTTGTCCGGTTACTTTGCGTAGATACGACAATTCCCAACTGGTTCATCTTATCAAGCACACGGGATATGGTCTTTTTGTCATAGCCCAACTTGTTAGCTAAATCCACTTCTGAAAGAACGGCTTGCCCCACTTGCAAGGTTGTGGAGAAACCTTTTATGGCATAATCGGTTTCTTTCAACACTGCCTCCTCAATAAGTCGGTGCAGAATCTTCATGCGGTCAATGCCGTATTTGCTTCCTGCCAGATACGCAAGCTGCTCTGACGAAAGCACGATACAATAATTCAAGTCTGTTTTCATCATCTGTCTGTTTGAAGATATTTTATAAATGGTACAGCCAAAAGAGAAAGTCAGCGGTGCATTTCATGTCCTCTCTCCGGCATATAATACTCCCTATCGTACGCAATATGGTCAAGTACGTCTTGCAGTCTGTCAAGTTGGCGACTATCCAATACACGGATGGCGGCAATAGTGATGTTCTGCGAAGCGATACGTCGATGTTCGCGTTCCTCTCTGACATGCTGCCGTCCCCATCTGCATAGACGCTCCGCAGATAATCGTTCACAGCTTCGGTCTGTGCCTTGCTTGGATATGCCGCAGGGTAACGGTCTTGAATATACTCCACCATGTGGCTGACCGCGTTTGCCAGCAACGGTTCACGATTTTGTAGTTGTTTGATAAGTTCTTCCTTTCTCATGTTTTCAACTATTTTGTCCCATGTCCCAAGCATTTCTTATAACTTTCTCTTTTATTTGTTTTTTGTTTTCATCCTTTTTTAGGGGAAAAGAGGGACAAAGGGACAGATATTCTTCTTTTCCCTTAGTTTGAGATTTAAAATGGTAGCTCCTGTTCACTAGGTAATGAAGTACAGACTTCTTCGTTTGGTGCGTCCACTCTCACCCACGGATGCTTTGTCCGTCCGGTCTTGTCACAATAGGCAGGATGCAACCCTTTGACCTTTTCCTGATCACTCCGTTTCCAATTAGGAATCATGGACATCAGGCGATTGATATATTGTGATGTGTATTTGGCAGGATTGCGTCTGACCAAATCATTGGGCATTTCCTCTATAATCTGCCGGGCACAAACCATGTTGAGCGAAGTCATTGTTGAGTTTGGTTCTGAGTATGCTCCCTTTTGATAAGCCTGTCGGATCGGAATGGTCCAACTTGCATATTGGACGGGAATCTCACGCTCCAAATACATTTCCAGATCTTCCATGATGGGATCAACAAGAATATTGGAATGTTGCACCTGCACTTCATTGGCTTGAATTTCCATATCGGGTGTCAAGTAAAGTTTCATTCCTTGCCGATAATAGGCGTATGCTTCTGCCCAAAGCTGAGGAACAACACGTTGTAGCGCATCCAGCCATTCTGAAACATGGCCATTACCTTTTACCGGAATTATCCACCAGCGGCGGTTTCCGTTATCCCCTTGCAGGAAGTTTGTCTCATTGGTAGTAGCCGCAAAGACATTGTGCCGCATAAACTCCACAACCTTATGTCCGTATGCCGGGCGCATATAGTCGCTGCAACGGCTCAGGAAAGCTTTGGCAGCCTCTGCGTCATTCGCCCGCTTCAAACCATTCAATTCGCTGATTTCAATAATCCAGCCATTGGTTATGGTTTCTACCTTCTCCTTGTCACCACTGGCAAAAGAGAACGAATCGTTGAACCACTTTCCACTGATGGTCTTGAAAAAGGTGCTTTTCCCGATACCTTGCGGACCAGGCAGAGTCAGTACGTTGTCAAACTTGCAACCGGGGGTGAAAACCCGGGCAACAGCCGCCACGAACCATAGTTTTGTCTGTTCCCTGACAAGCGGCGTGTCCTCTGCTCCCAAATAATCAATAAGGGTTGTAGCTATGCGGGGCTGTCCGTCCCATGTCTCTTGGATGATAAAATCCTGTACAGGGTTAAAACTCCGTTCCGAAGAGGTCGTTTTTAGCATTTCAAAAACTTTATTCTGCGTCAGATGTAATCTGTATGTTCTTTCCAAATAGTCTTGTATCTTTCCTGCTGACTCTTCATCAATCTTGTTGCCATTGACATTGCGAAACAAAGGGCTGAAACATATATCGTCCTGACAAAAAGTATCATATCTTATCTGACTAAGATTCTCATCCAAAGTGAAAACAAGTCGGAGGTTACTGATGGAACGGACTGGATTTCCATAGCTGTCTGTTACCAAATCTTTTTTCCAATTATCTTCCATATTACTGCTCCTTAATATGGATTCCACCTGACTCTTTTGCCAAAGACAGTGCAAGGTCTGCATCCACCACAATTTTTCGCCCTATCTGTGTGATAGCCTTGTCTATGATGCCGCTCTTCTTAATGCGGTTAGCCGTGGGTACGCTGCATCCGAACACACGGGCAATACCCTCTATGCCATAATAGTTGCCTTTGGAGGCCATTGGGGATGTGGATTTCTCGGTGGACTCTACACTTTTTGTGATGAGAAAGCAAAGCTCCTCGCCAGTCATCATGGCGATAGGCTTTTGAAGTAATTGATTAAAATTGAATCTTTCTTCCATACCTTTACTTGTTTAGTTATTAGATACTTTAAGCTTCGGTTCAACTCTGTGAAACCGATTTCACAAGCAAAAGTAGTGTATGAAACTCTGCGTATCGGTCGGTTTATTTATAGCTTAATTTTACCGACCGAATTACAACAGATGTTTGCAGTAAAAAAACGAATAGCTAGATTTCCCAACTACCCGTTATTGATGAAAAAGTCCGTCCATCGGTCTATTATTCGTTTTGCCTTGACGAAGCTGTTCCCTCTTTGAGGCAAGTCTAAAACCATATCCTTGATTTCGCCATATCGCTTCTGTGGTATATCGTGTCCGTAATGCCGTTGAGAGAACTGTTCTATGGCACGATGGAATGCCATGTACTTTGTAGACGCTTTTATTCTGCCCGCTTTCGCCAATGATTTCAACAGATAGGCAAGGCTTATGTCCTCGGTATTCTCTTCAAGGAATAAACAGATTCCTTGCTTGATGCGTTCCTTGTCCCCAATGAGGATATCATCCAATGATTGCATAACCTTTTTGTTCCCACGTCTACCTTTGACTTTTCGCAAGGCAAATATAACTTCCTTCCATATTTCAGGGTTACACTTCTCTACAGTATCTTCCCAATCCGCTTTGGTTTCTGTGCCCATCTCTATACTTCCATTGACAAGCATGGTAACGCATGACTTTACCAAAAGCATATCACCATGGTCAACCTCTTCACTGTTCAGCAGATGGTCAAGTAACTTAGCCATACGTGAAAGACCGTGGTCAAATACCACGAAATAGTACACGCAATAAGCCAAGTCTTCTTTCTTTTCCATCACACGGTCATAGAGGTTAGCCATAAATCCACCAATAAACACCGCATGGGAGAGGAAAACAATTTGAGAGATATAGGTCAGGAACTGATAGACCATTTTTCTTTCCAGCTTACTCAACAGATAACAACCTTTGCTGTTTTTCATAAGCAAATCCAACTGTACAGTCAAGTAGGTTCTCATTGCCAATGGCAGGTGATTCCAGATTTCAATAGGCGTTTCAGAATGAACCATCAGCAGCCCTGACTTCGGAGAAGTAAGCAGTTCAATTGTCCCCGTTTTTACATTGATACCTATCCACAATCGTTTGTTTGTGATACATTGGGCGATGGTCTCGGTATATTGGCCAGCCCATTGTCGGTTTGCGATGTCTGGTACATCCTTCCCGTTGGCAAAATCTGAAAGCCAATTGTACATCATCAAGGCTTCGGGTGGTGTGCAGTCCCGCATCATCTGGTACATGTCCATCAGAACAGTTATACCACCTTTAGCCACAGCATCTATGCGCTTACAAAAGTTGGTATATACTTCTTCATTGACTGATTTCCATGCACGGATAACCATATCAGCAGTGTCCTTTCTCTTGGAATAGGATTTTATCCTTTCTATGAAGTTTCTCATTGTCTTATGGTATTAAGGTTGTCTGAACAGTTTGAGCAATTCTTCTGTGGACATGCTTGCCAGCTTTGTCAACAGAGCATCCCTTTCAGAAATATTACCCAGGTTTAGCAGCTTTGAATTGTTCTGCATCTGTATGTCGAGAGGATAGTGCTCGATGTAGATTTGAGTAATGGCATGGTCTGAAGAAGCATGTCCCATGCTCTCCGAGATATAATCCATATCCACTCCGGCATTATGCAGGTTGGTGGCAAATGAGTGTCGGCACCAAGTCCCGGACGGACAGATGGACTTGTCCCAATTTAATGCTTCATGGCATATCCTAATAACACGGTCTTTTACGTTTGAGTTTTCCTGCATGGTATATTTGCGGCGCAACTCTTCTGTTTCCGCACCTTTTAATATATGAGGAAAAACAAAGCCACCCCGAGTCGGAGGTGCCGCTACTTCATCTAGCACATATTGTAAAGGAGGGATAATGGGAACGATTACTTCAGAACCATCGGCACTTCTTCGGGAAGTTTTCTTTCGGTTGAAGCGGAAAGCCTTGCCATCTGTCTGATAATAATAACTGTCGTAAGTCAATCGCCCTGCATCTGCCATGTTGAAGCCGTTACACAGGTACTGGGCAAGAAACAGTCCCAATGAATAGTGGGCACGTTTAGTATATTCTTCCGACCAATGTTCGGGATATTTCTTTGAGACAAAAAGATTGTATAGTTCCGTCATCTGACAGACATTCAGAAAGCTCTGTTTGCGCTTCGCACTCTTGGGTATGCTCACAAGTCCTTTCTCCTTCTTATTAGAAAAAGGATAAGGAACATCTTTGAAATAGCCTTCATGTACACACCTGTTCCATACAGCACGGCAACAACGGAGATAAATCCCAGCAGTAGTATCACTGATTTTCCCGACTATCGCCCCATTCTCGTCTTTTATTCCATTATGCATACCGTCTTTCCACTTCTGAATTTCTGCAGCACTGATGCAGAATCCTCTAATCATATTGGTTCCGAGAATTTTTCTGAATGATTTGAGCGCGCACTCGTAGCTCTCTGCTGTGGTAAAACGTGTACCACCATCATCTGTCCGTAATTCGTGGATGATTTGCTCCCATACACCGACAAAGGATTGTGACTTGGTCGTATCTTCTTTGAATGGCATCACTCCCTCACCCATGATACATTGGCGTACCATTTCAAATGTCAGGATGCCACCTTTATTCAGGTTCATCAGAATTTCTTTGTATTTGGGGGCAAAGCTATCTTTCCACTCTTTTTGAAGTTTGTAGTTCTCACTCTTGCATTTAGTCGCATTACAGATGTCTGAGAACCTTCTTTCAGTGAAAGAACTTCCAACGGTAAGATAAAAGCACTTGCGGTCTATCGTGAAACGGAGAGATAACGGAAACTCACACGCATTTTTCCTGCGAGTACGTGAGTCTAACACGACAGAAACAGAACAGTTCCGTTCCTTAAAAAGCGACAGAGACTTTGTCAGTTTTTCCATTGCATTCATTGTTTATGTTCAACATAACCTCTGAATACAGACGCTTTGCAATGTGAGGCATACATATACAAAACACTGCATATAACCACAGAGTCTCTATCCTTCTTAGGTGGATACAAAACATTGTCGTTATATGCAGCGGTGCAATCTCGTTGGCTTCTGTCGCTGACTGGTAACCGGGCTTATGCTAATCGGTCTCAACCCCTGAAGCAACTCTCGCGTTTCGTTTATCATAGAGTACCCTCCGACTGGCACTCCCTCTACGCATTGATCCATCGGAATGGGATAACCCTCCCACGGCGGTTAGGCAAACTCACTTTTCTTTTTCAAGAAAGAGCACCACCAAGGTCATGGCTTGCCATAAATGCATTATGCGATACAAAAGTACAATATTATTCTATAAATCAAGATGCAATAGAATGTATTTGAGTTTATTTAACCACCAAGTATCGTCAGATTAACAGTATATCTTAACGGGTATGTCTTAGGATTGCACGGAGTTTCACGGAAATTCTATGCGTAAACAGAGCCAACTCAAACCGTTTGTTTACGCATTGTTTACGCAGACAAAGAAAAAAGCACTTGCGATTGCTCGTAAGTGCCTGATTTTTAATGTGGACCAGCCAGGGCTTGAACCTGGGACCTCCAGATTATGAGTCTGTTGCTCTAACCAACTGAGCTACAAGTCCGGCGCTTTTTATGCGTTTTGCCTTAAAAGCGTCGCAAAATTACGCATTTCGTTTGAAATGCGCAAACGTAAAGCGAAAAACTTTTCTTTTTTCGGCGAAAAATGCGTTTTTCTATGCGAATTCCTCGCCGAGTTTCTCCTGCGCCTCGTTTGCAAGCAGCCGCACGCGGTTGGTGTCGCCTCGTTTGCAGATGAGCAGCGCCTTGTCGCTTTCGGCAACGATGTACCCGTCGAGCCCTTCGATTATTGCCACGCGGCCGGGCGGGAGTTTTATGACGTTATTGCTGCAATCGTGCATTATGGTGCGTGTTGCAAGGGTTACGTTGCCCTTGTCGTCCTTGTCGGATATGCCGTAAAGGCTGTCCCACGTGCCGAGGTCTGCCCAGCCGAACGAGCAGCAGCCTACATATACGTTCTCGCTCCGCTCGAGTATAACCTTGTCGATTGAAAGATACAGGTTCGAGGGGTAGTACTTGTTCACGAAGTCCTGTTCTTCCTCGCGTGAGAGGTTTATGAACTCGTCTATGTGTGGGACGATGTTTGGTATAAGCTCTGCAACCGAGTTCTGCATGGTCTTGGCGTTCCACAGGTAAAGCCCGGTGTTCCACAGGAACTCCCCGCTTTCTACGAAAATGCGCGCAAAGTTCTCATCTGGCTTTTCGGTGAACGACTTTACCGGCGCCAGTCCGTGCTCGTCGGGCTGGTGTGCCATTTGGATATAACCGTATTCGGTGGCCGGCACCGTGGGGCGCACTCCCATGGCCACAAACACGTCGTTGTTTGCCACGAAATCGAGCGCGTGGCGAACGTTGCTTTCGAAAACGTCGCTGCGCAGGATGTATTGGTCGGCCGGCGACACTACAACCCTTGCGTCGGGCTCCTTATATATTATGTGGCTGTTTGCCCAGGCAACGGCGGGCGCGGTTCCGAGCCTTACGGGTTCGGCCAGGATGTGGCGGCGCGGAAGGTCGGGAAGCTGGCGCTCCACGATGTCGATATAGTCTACAAACGTAGAAACATAAATATGATCCGGCTCGATGAAACGCGCAAAACGTTCGTATGTGAGCTGAAGTAAAGTGCTTCCTATGCCGAATATGTCGACAAACTGCTTGGGCAGTGCCTTGCCGCTTGCAGGCCAAAGCCTCCTGCCCGTACCTCCTGCCAATATTACACAATAGTCTTTACTCATGATTATTTATATTTTACTTGCACAACAATTCCAACTACGAAGATATGATAAAAAACAACTCCGCAATAAAAATACAGTGCAAATAAATGAAAAATTCACATGCTTTTGGAAATGTCAGATTTTAAGTTTATCTTTGCACCACTTTAGCGCATTTTGGCGCGTTTTACGTTTGCCCGGATGGCGGAATCGGTAGACGCGCTGGTCTCAAACACCAGTGGAGCAATCCGTGCCGGTTCGACCCCGGCTCCGGGTACACAAAACGGCTGTTAATCACTTGATTTTCAGTCGTTTTTCTTTTGCTGGGTAGCCAAAGGGTAGCCAAAAGCGACAACACCCCCACTTTTAGGGTGATATATGGTGTTTATCAAGGCTTCCAGATACAACAAACGGGCAAAGCCTTTGTAGCTCCACCCGTTTGCTCATTTCAACCGTTTTTCAACCGATTTTTATTGCCTTTACCTTTTCTTCAAGTCGCTTGCTCCTCATCAAATCAAACTCTCTATAATGTTCCAAAACTCTATCCACTTGTGGGCACCTGCTCTCAATACTATATAACCTTGTCAATATGGCTTCTCTACAATCATACAGATAACAGGAAAAGGCTTTTTCCTTTTTAAACATCGTTCTGGCTTCTTTCAAATCCCGTTTTAGCGTTTCTTCATTATCAGCATGGGCAACAATGTATTTACCAAATGCAGACGCTTCTACCTTGTTTAGTTTCTCTTTCTTTGATAGGTAATTTTCATAAGCCACATTCTTAAACTCCATATATTCTTTTAGTTTGCCCTCTATTTCCTCTTTGTTGAGGTTTCTTGCTTCCAACAATGCCAAATGAAGGAACTCCACACAATCATAATAGTAGGCGGTATGCTGTATTTCCATTTCAAGCCGCCTTATCGCTTTCTCATGTTCCATCATCTCATTCACATAAAGCCGCTTAAATCTGGCTCTGTCCTGCTCACACTTCCACAACAAACGCTGTGCCTTTACAACCGTGCCCAAATTCTGGCACACTCTTACTTTTCTTTTCATTACTGAATAATATGTTAAGCATTTAGGCACAAAGAAGCGGTGTGCCTTTCCCGCTGCTTAACGCCTTATTCAGTAGGCTGTATTCCCATTACAGGACATACACGGGGGTACACACCGCTAATCTATAGAGTGCAAAGCCTCATCAGTAGAAACAAAAAATCCACCAATCGGCAAAGACGGTGGAACGTTCCACCTACTGAATATAAAACGTTAAGCACTACAAAAGTACATCTTTCCAGCCTCACAGCAAAACTTTCAAGCCAAAATCAGCCGTTTTAAGGAAAAATAAAAGGTTGGGCGATACATTTACCGTCCAACCTGTTTTAATTGAATGTAGTGCCGTTTCCTGCCGTCTGTCAGCCGCTTACGTCCTCATCTGCATCAAGCTGTTTCAGCAAATCCAAAAATTCATTGTTACCCTTAATCTCTTTGTAAAGTCTGGGTATCTTGGCGGTGTCCAACTCGCCTTTGCTCACGGCTACCAACAAAGCCGCCTTTTCTTCTTTGTTCAACCTTAGTTTCATACTTACTCCTGTTGATACTCATCTGGCAAATTAACCCCTTTAATATCTATTCTGAAAGTCATTTTCACACGAGTAAACTTCTTACCCCGTCTTTCCAAAACTTGATAGCCTATTTCTGTTTCTTTTAAATAGCCCTTATCAAACAAACGGGCTAACTTTGTTGCTTCCTGCTTCTTAAAATTCTTGTTGTTCATATTGCTTCAATTTTATTTTTTACTTATCCTTGCCCCAACCTTTGTACAAGCATTCCAGATAGTAGTTTAGTTCTTTCCTGCTTATCTCCTTTGACGGGTTGTAACCATCAACAAGGCTTTTGAAACTCGCTATCCTGTCAGTGTCAAGCCAACCACACTTTAACGCCTTGGCTATCTGTAGCACATCAACGCTGTTTAACTTCATCTTCATTTTCTTTCTTGTTTAGTTCTACCAATAGTTTTGCCACCCTGTCAATCATTTCTTCTGGCATGGATAGAAGTAGCTCCTGCATCATCTTCTTTTCCTTTCCCAGCATATCATCTGGGGTTGTCGGTGCTTGCTTGGGCAAAACATAGTTAAGCAAGCCCGTGAACACCCTAATATATTCAGACGGTTCTAACCCGTCCAGACTTTCCACAAACCTATCCCTGCCACCGTCCAATATAGAGGCTACCCACGTCTTTAGGTCTGTAGTAGCCTTGTTGGGTGTGCCTTTTGCCCTGCCACCCAACCGCCCTTTGCCGTCATTCTTTTGTCTTGCCATATACTATAACAAACTACTTTAGTTTTACACTCGGTTACTAAATCGGTAACAGAATACAGCTTAATATAGAGTGATTTTGTGATTATCGGTAATACTTCACCGCCTCACTCACTTTCTTATCAAGTTCCTTTATCGCCTCATTGGGCACGGTCAAACCATCCCTTATTTTGCAAGCCTCGTTAATAGCTTGTCTAAGGTCAAAGGCTTGTTTCTTGGATAAATCACCCCGCTTCTGGGCTTCATTGATTTGCTCTATCATTTGGAGCTGCCCGCCTGCCTGTTCAATCAGAGAAAGCACCCCCATCTTATAAAGCTGCTGTTTGGTTCTCATTGCTTGAAAATTTAGTGATACATCGTTTATCTTCTGGATAGCCTTGTAAGTCTCTTTCCATCGGTTCAGCAAGTCGATATAAAAAGCCTCATCATAAAGCATCGCCCCTGTAACCTCGCTAACCTTGAACTGTGAGGCTATTCTATTGGTGTACCTTTGTTCATACCTTAGTACATTCCTGCCCTCATACAGTTCTGATATCGGTTCTCTGTGGCTCTTTTGCTCTCGGTTCTTATCATAGAAGCAAAGCCGCCCGCCTGTCTGGCTGTAGTATATGCCGTTTGGCTCTTGCAAGCGGGTTGCATACTTCAACACTCCCAAATGATTAAGATACACCTCTGGCGGGTGTCTGGTAATGAAGTTCTGGGCTATATCCAGACGGGTAACTGTTGCTTTACTCATTGGCACGTGCAAGGTGTCTGATAACCTTTCAATCGCCCGTTGAGTATCACCCCGCCCCATCGTCTGGAAATTATCACCCAAATGCCATTTGCACAAACTACCTTCTTTGATTTTCATCTGGTATCTGTTGAGGCTTATCTTTAGCCCGTTGAGGCTTCCTGTTATCACCACTTCACCGTTGTAGAGGTGTTCCCCTACATTCTCCAGAAAGCAAGGTGTTTCAGCGATGAAATCCACACCTCCCGCCTCGCTCTGTAGTAGTCTGAAATTTACAGTATCATACATAACGGTTACTGATTTGGTAACAGAATACAGCTTAATATAGAGTAATCACGGCTTTTCTGGCTCGGTTACTGTTTTAGTAACCTGCTTTCTCAAAGCGTTCATTTCCTCATCAAGTTCACCGTCTGAATAGAGGTTGCAAAGCGTGTTACACTCGTTGGACTTACCACGGGCAACAAAGACTTCAATAACCGCTCCTGCCTGTATGGCTGCATCGGCTTCTTTCACTTGATAAATGAAAAGTAAAGCGTCTGTAGTTCCTTTGAAATCCCCATAAGCAAACCAATAATCACCCTCACGCTGCCAATTATATACGCTGCTTAAATTGTCGCTCTTTATGGTAATGCTTCTGTCTGCCTTACGCTTCCTGTCGGCTCTCATGTGACTATCTGGAGCAACCCAATATATTATCAAATCACCGATTTTGATTGCATCCCTTTTCTCGGTTTCTCTATAGGCTTTTGTCGCCCGTCTGTTCTCAAATTCTGGATAACTTTCAGTTGAAGCGGTGCAATCCATTCTGTGTTTAGCCTTTCTGGCGACACGTTCAAAGCGGTAATAGTCTGTGAATATCATCTTGCACCTCCTTTCTTCATGCAGTAAGCCTGTGCCTGTTGGCTTATCTCGGTGGAAGTAGATACACGGGTTCAGTAGATTTTCAGAGGGGATAAATTTGTTAGGTTGGAGAACAAACCTTTA
>ERZ826146.3001-NODE-3001-length-11671-cov-3.224087_pt1 | contig 11671 bp, 10 predicted proteins | sample MGYA00519857_ERZ826146 | MGnify/ENA primary metagenome ERZ826146 (study PRJEB31778, sample SAMEA3449222) | human gut metagenome | biome: human gut; feature: human-associated habitat; material: faeces | place: United Kingdom | collected 2010/2012 ...
TTGACACCACATTCCAGTGCGAGACTGAGACCGACCTGTTCGGTGAGCAGTGCGTACTCTGCGGCGGTGTAACTGCCCTGATGAAGGCTGGTTTCGAGACCCTGGTTGAGGCTGGTTATGATCCCCAGAACGCATACTTCGAGTGCATTCACGAGATGAAGCTGATCGTTGACCTGATCTACCAGTCAGGATTCGCCGGAATGAGATATTCTATCTCCAATACAGCAGAGTATGGTGATTACATCACAGGATCTAAGATTGTAACAGCAGAGACAAAGAAAGCTATGAAACAGGTACTGAAAGATATTCAGGATGGTACATTTGCAAAAGATTTCCTGCTTGATATGTCTGAAGCAGGCGGTCAGGTTCACTTCAAGGCTATGAGAAAGCTTGCTGCTGAGCATCAGTCAGAGAAAGTCGGAGCTGAGATCAGAAAGCTTTACAGTTGGAGCGATGAGGATAAGTTGATCAACAACTAATCCAGATACGAGATAGTAAAAATAGTTAATAAAAAAGAAATTGCAGTAAGTTTTTTGTAAAAACTGCTGTAATTTCTTTTTTGTTGTGCTAAAATAAAACTATCTTGAAGCCAGATAAATGAACAACAGCAGAAGGGAGCAACAAAGCTATGGACAAGAGATTTGTGGACCTGAGGTCAGGAAAGAACGGAAAGGCACGTATTAAGATTCTGAAGGGGCATTTTGCAACGAAAAATTCACATGTGAATACTTATATTGATATGTCAACAGTTAAGACGCGTCATAATAATGCACGCGAGACTGCGAAGACACTTGCAGAAGAATATATGACAAATACACCGGTAGAAACAATCGTATGCCTGAAAAATACGGAAGTGATCGGAGCGTTTATGGCAGAATATCTGTCAGGAAGCGGAAATGCATCGGTCAGTGCGGGGAATAATATTTCCGTTGTAACTCCTGAATTTGATCCGGCAGGACAGATCCTTTTCAGAGATAATAACCAGCGTATGATCGAAGGTAAGCAGGTACTTGTACTGACGGATTCCATGTCTACAGGTTCTCTTGTAAGACAGGCAATTGAGTCTGTACTTTATTACGGAGGAAGAGTCAGCGGCATCTGTGCAGTGTTCAGTTCAATCTCGAAGGTGGCAGGCATGGAGGTGAAGACGATCTTTACAAGTGCGGATCTTCCGGATTATCAGGTTTATAATTCTCATGAGTGTGAACTCTGTAAAGAAGGACAGAAACTGACAGGACTGATCAACAGTTTTGGCTTTGTAGAATTATAAAGCACAGCTCCGGCTGGTTGCACGTATAAATAAAAAAGACATCCACCTGACGGCAGTGGATGTCTTTTTTATTATTTTATTTCTGATTAAGCGATAGCGTCTACAGCTTTGGAAAGACGTGCAATCTTTCTGGAAACTGTCTTTTTGTGGTAAACGCCCTTGGTTCCAGCCTTGGAAATCTCTACGATTGCTGTATGAAGAGCAGCCTTAGCAGCCTCTGTATCCTTTGCAGCAACAGCAGCCTCTACCTTTTTAACAGCAGTCTTAACTTTAGACTTAATTGCTTTATTTCTGGCAGCCTTTGTCTCGTTTACTAAAATTCTTTTCTTTGCAGATTTAATGTTAGCCAATGTGTACACCTCCAAAATGTATCATATGATTTTCAAATGTGATTCATGTGTTCAATAGACTCGGACACGGACGTTCTATCGAAACATACTCATTTATTCTAGTCCAACAAACGTGTTCTGTCAATACATATTTTACAAAAAAATGCGAAACATACTCATTTATTTTATTCCATGAAATAGACGTTGTCAATACATATTTTGATAAAAAAGAAAAATAATATTATGGAACTATAACAGGCAACGGAGAGGAAAAAGCGATGACAAAAAATTACAGCGTAAGGACAGATCTTGCACTTGAAGAGAGGGAGAGGTTTGAATCTGACCAGGTGGAAATTTCGGGAGTGATTCTGGAAGAGGATTATGATGAAAGCAGTGAGACCAGGATCACACGGGTGATTATTGAAACGGAAAATGGAGCAAAGGCAATGGGAAAACCGGCAGGCACGTATCTGACACTGGAAAGTCCGGCCCTTGCAGTGCCGGATGAAGAAGAGCAGATGCGGATCTCAGAAAAGATCCGTGATTGTATCAGTGAACTGTTGAGAAAAAATTTTGAAGCGAAAGAGGGAAAAGAAGAGGAAGATCTGTCTATCCTGGTAGTCGGACTGGGAAACCGTAATATAACGCCGGATGCCCTGGGTCCCTGTGTGGCAGATCATCTGAACGTGACGAGACATATTATCAGGGAATATGGAAAATATGCAATGGGAGTGGAACATGCGAAACTGGTCAGTGCCATTGTCCCGGGGGTGATGGGGCAGACCGGGATGGAGACAACTGAAATAGTCAGAGGGATCGTCCGGGAAACCAGACCGGATCTTGTGATTGCAGTAGATGCACTGGCGGCACGCAACAGCAGGCGATTAAACCGGACGATCCAGATCGCAGATACAGGGATCCATCCGGGATCAGGTGTAGGCAATTATAGAAATGGAATGACAAAAGAATCTCTTGGAGTTCCGGTGATCGGAATCGGTGTGCCAACAGTTGTGGATGCTGCAACGATCGTAAATGATACGATGGAAAATTTCATTCATGCCCTGGAAGAATCGGAAACATTGAAAAGTGTAGGAGAAACACTGCGTTCTTATAATCAGGGGGAAAAGTACGAACTGGTGAAAGAGCTGATTGCACCTCATCTGAATGGAATGTTTGTGACACCAAAAGATGTAGATGAGATGATCCATCAGATCAGCCATACGATCGCAGAAGCATTGAACCTTCTTTGCTCTCATATAATAGAAAGATAGCAGAAAGCTACAGAAGAATCGTGGGACGGGAAGGGAGAGCAAAGAGAATGAAGAAGATAAAAAGCAGAAAATGGCAGTCGGGGAAGACAGGTGCAGTACTGGTTCTGTCGGTGTGCAGTATGCTTTTGATCCTGAATGGAATCAGAAAAAATGCAGCACAATTACAGTATCAGCTTCAACAGTATCTTCTCCGGTCTGCACAGGCTATGTATGTGCCTTCTCTTGTATGGAAAGAAGATTCGGTTTCATCGGGACCGGGGGAGTGGATCAGACAAAAAGCACTGGCGTGGATTCCAGTGGTTCAGTATGTGGAAGATCATGCAGAGTATGGATCGTCTCTTGAAGATGAGGAGACGATCGCAAAAATATTGGAAAGTCAGGCGAATGACGAAAATGCAGTCGATGAAAATGGAAAACTGATCGGTCAGCCGGAAGAGACGCAGCAGCCGGTCTCATCCGAGGTAGCAGCTGACCAGTCTATTGATAAACTGAGAGATTTTGAGTACCTTTTGAGCAATTTTTATACGGTAGACAGTTCTACGATGATCGGGGCGGAACAGCTCAATGTGGATGATCTGCTTGGAAGAAATATGAAGATCAGCCGGGAGGGGAAGGAACCCAAAATACTGATCTTTCATACCCATTCACAGGAAACATTCGTGGATTCAGTTCCGGGAGACATTTCAACCGGGATCGTGGGGATCGGACAATATCTGACGGAACTTCTGAATGCGAAAGGGATTCCTACGCTTCATGATTTTGGAGTCTATGATATTATTAATGGAAAACTGGATCGGAGTGAGGCATATGAAAATGCAGAAGCTTCAATCCGTCCGATCCTGGAGGCGAATCCTTCCATTGAAGTAGCTATTGACCTTCACAGGGACGGAGTGGCAGAGACGACCCATCTTGTCACGCAGATCAATGGAAAGCCGACAGCCAGGATCATGTATTTCAATGGACTGAGCCGTTCAAGAACCAATGGGGATATCACGTATCTTTATAATCCGTACATACAGGATAATCTGGCATTTTCCCTGCAGATGCAGCTTGCCTCAGAAAGGATGTATCCGGGCTTTGTAAGGCATATCTATCTGAAAGCTTACCGCTACAACCTTCATCTTCTCCCAAAATCGCTTCTGATCGAAGCCGGAGCACAGACCAATACCGTTGAGGAAATGAAAAATGCAATGGAAGTGCTTGCAGATACGCTTTGTGAAGTGTTATAGTATCAAATGGATTATTCTGAAAATTTGACAAAAGGAGAAGATGAAATGTCAAGAAAGACTACATACGATGCAGGCAGTATTGCAGTGCTGGAAGGTCTGGAAGCGGTACGTGTGCGTCCCGGAATGTATATCGGAAGTGTGTCCACAAAGGGACTGAACCACCTGATTTATGAGATCGTGGACAATGCAGTGGACGAGCATCTGGCAGGATTCTGTACGGAAATTCATGTCACGCTGGAAAAAGACGGTTCTGCAACTGTATCTGACAACGGAAGAGGAGTTCCGGTGGATATGCATCAGAAAGGCATTTCCGCAGCACGTCTGGTCTATACGACACTTCATGCAGGGGGAAAATTTGATGATTCAGCATATAAGACCAGTGGAGGACTTCATGGCGTCGGATCTTCAGTCGTAAATGCACTTTCCACTTACATGGACGTAAAGATCAGTCGTGATGGATATATTCATCATGACCGGTATGAGCGGGGAATCCCGGTCATTGAACTGGAAGACGGACTGCTGCCGAAGATCGGAAAGACGAGAAAGACCGGGACGACGGTGAATTTCCTCCCGGATGATACGATTTTTGAAAAGACGAGATTCAAGGCAGAAGAGATCAAGAGCCGTCTGCATGAGACCGCCTATCTGAACCCAGAACTGACAATATTTTTTGAAGATAAAAGGCAGGGATCAGAAGAGAGGATCGAATACTATGAGCCGGAGGGGATTATCGGCTTCATCACGGATATGAACCATAAGAAAGAGGTGCTGCATGAGCCGATCTATTTTAAGGGAGAAGCAGATGGGATCGAGGTAGAAGCGGCACTTCAGTATGTGAATGAATTTCATGAAAATGTGGTTGGTTTCTGTAACAATATTTATAATGCAGAAGGAGGAACGCATCTCACCGGATTTAAGACGACTTTTACGACGGTGATGAACCAGTATGCAAGAGAACTGGGAGTGCTGAAAGAAAAAGATGCGAATTTTACCGGTGCAGATATCCGTAATGGAATGACTGCGATCATATCGATCAAGCATCCTGATCCGAGATTTGAAGGTCAGACGAAGACGAAGCTGGACAACCCGGATGCAGCCAAGGCAGTCGGAAAAGTGACAGGCGAGGAGATCATCCGTTTTTTTGACCGAAATATCGAGACATTGAAGACGGTTCTTTCCAGTGCAGAGAAAGCCGCGAAGATCCGTAAAACCGAGGAGCGGGCAAAGACGAATCTTCTGACAAAGCAGAAGTATTCTTTTGACAGTAACGGAAAGCTTGCAAACTGCGAGAGCAGAGATCCGAAAAAGTGCGAGATCTTTATTGTTGAGGGAGATTCTGCGGGTGGCTCTGCCAAGACTGCCAGAGACAGAAATTATCAGGCAATCCTTCCAATCCGTGGTAAGATCTTAAATGTGGAGAAAGCAAGCATTGACAAAGTACTTGCAAATGCGGAGATCAAGACCATGATCAATGCGTTCGGATGCGGCTTTTCGGAAGGATATGGAAATGATTTTGATATCAGTAAGCTGCGGTATGATAAGATCATTATCATGGCAGATGCGGATGTAGACGGAGCCCATATCTCGACCCTGCTTCTGACATTATTTTACCGTTTCATGCCGGAACTGATTTATGAAGGACATGTCTATATTGCCATGCCGCCACTCTATAAAGCCATGCCAAAGAAAGGAGAAGAGGAATATCTGTATGATGACAAAGCACTGGAAAAATACAGGAAAAACCATACAGGTCCTTTCACACTGCAACGGTACAAAGGTCTTGGCAAGATGGATGCGGAGCAGTTGTGGGAGACGACACTTGATCCGGAGAGGCGTCTTCTGAAGCTGGTGGAGATCGAAGATGCGAGAATGGCATCCAGCGTTACAGAGATGCTGATGGGAACAGAAGTCCCGCCGCGAAAAGCATTTATTTATGAGAATGCAACGGAGGCAGAACTTGATATCTAAGGAGAATGAAAATGAACAGTGAATCTCAGATTATCAGAACCGAATATTCGGAATTGATGAAAAAATCTTATATCGACTATGCGATGAGTGTTATCATCGCCAGGGCACTTCCTGATGTCAGGGATGGACTGAAGCCGGTGCAGAGAAGGACTCTGTACGATATGTATGAGCTGGGGATCCGTTATGATAAGCCTTACCGGAAGTGTGCCCGTATTGTCGGAGATACCATGGGTAAATACCATCCGCATGGAGACAGTTCGATCTATGATGCACTTGTAGTCATGGCACAGGATTTTAAAAAAGGTCAGATCCTTGTAGACGGACATGGAAATTTTGGCTCGATCGAGGGAGACGGTGCGGCAGCAATGCGATATACGGAGGCAAGGCTGACAAAATTTACACAGGAAGTATGTCTTTCAGATCTGGATAAAAATGTGATTGATTTTGGACCAAACTTTGATGAGACAGAAAAAGAGCCGGTGGTTCTCCCAATGCGTGTACCGAATCTCCTTGTAAATGGAGCAGAAGGAATTGCAGTTGGTATGGCAACGAGTATCCCGACGCACAATCTCTGTGAAGTGATCGATGGTGTCAAAGCTTATATGAAAAATGACGGGGTCACGACCAGACAGCTCATGAAATATATTAAAGGACCGGATTTCCCGACCGGGGGGATCGTGGTCAATAAAGATGATCTGCTGAATATTTATGAGACAGGGCAGGGAAAGATCAAGCTCCGTGGTAAAGTGGAAGTAGAGGATTTGAAAGGCGGGAAAAAGCAGCTTGTCATAACGGAGATCCCGTATACGATGATCGGGGCTGGAATCGGAAAATTTCTGAATGATGTCTGCAATCTGGTAGAGACAAAAAAGACGACAGATATTGTAGATATTTCCAATCAGTCATCCAAAGAGGGAATCCGTATCGTCATTGAACTGAAGCGTGGAGCAGATGTAGAAAACCTGAAAAATATGCTCTATAAAAAGACGAGGCTGGAAGATACGTTCGGAGTTAATATGCTTGCAGTTGCGAACGGCCGTCCGGAGACGCTGGGGTTAAAGCAGATCATTGAGCATCATGTGGATTTCCAGTTTGAACTTGCAACGAGAAAGTATACGACACTTCTGGAAAGAGAACGGGAGAAGAGTGAAGTTCAGGAAGGACTGATCAAGGCATGCGATGTGATCGACCTGATCATCGAGATTCTCCGGGGAAGTAAATCGGTGAAGGATGCAAGAGCCTGTCTGGTTGAAGGAAAGACGGAGAATATCCGGTTTAAATTTTCCATTTCAAAGAAAATGGCAGCAATGCTGCGGTTTACAGAGCGTCAGGCCACTGCAATCCTTGAGATGCGTCTTTATCGTCTGATCGGACTGGAGATCGAGGCACTTCAGAAGGAGCATGAGCAGACACTGAAAAATATTGCAAGATATGAAGATATCCTGAACAACTATGATTCCATGGCAGAAGTCATCATGGCAGAACTGGATTCTTATAAGAAAGAATTTGGAAGAAAACGCCGCACTGTTGTCGAAAATGCGGAAGAAGCCGTCTTTGAGGAAAAGAAGGTGGAAGAACAGGAAGTCGTGTTCCTGATGGATCGGTTTGGTTATGCGAAGACTGTTGATATGGCAGTATATGAGAGAAATAAAGAGGCTGCGGATTCTGAAAATAAATACATTGTACATTGTATGAATACCGGAAAGCTCTGCATCTTTACAGATACCGGAAAGATGCACCAGGTGAAGGTACTGGATCTTCCTTATGGAAAATTCCGTGAAAAAGGGACTCCGATTGATAATGTGAGCAATTATACAAGCAGTGAGGAAGAAATCGTGATGATCTGTGATGCAGAACAGATGCGGTTTGCAAAACTCCTCTTTGCCACAGCACAGGGAATGATCAAGCGGGTGGATGGAAAAGAATTTCAGGTTGCAAAGCGTACGATCGTGGCAACGAAACTTCAGGAAGATGACCGGCTGGTTTCTGTAAAAGTGGTGAACGAAACTCAGAATCTAGTATTGCAGACAAGAAATGGATATTTCTTAAGATTCCCGGCAGCAGATGTACCTGAGAAAAAGAAGGCGGCAGTCGGAGTAAGAGGAATCCGTCTGCAGAAAAAGGATGAGCTGGAGCATACTTATCTTTTTGAAGAAGGAACAGAGACGAAAGTAACCTATGGAGAAAAGACGGTGACTCTAAATCGTCTGAAAGCTGCGAAAAGAGATGGTGTTGGGAATAAAACCCGTTAAAAATGGAAAAAATAAGTAAAATCGGCAAAAAATAAAAGAAAACCCTTGATTTATCAAAAAAAAGGTGATAAGGTTAAAAAAGATACATAAAGGGAACGGCAGAAGAGTGGACGAAAGTTCACTCTTCTTTGATGATATAAGCATTTCTTTATGTAAAATATCATGATGCTAATCCCACGATATGCGAATATTGGGTAGGATTGTGGGAGTGCGTAGCACGGAGCAATCCGTAGGCATCAAAGTCGGGGGGTGCCCCCGACATCATATCATTTTAAAGAAAGGGAGTTTAGTGTGTCCAGAAGAGAAGAATATGAGCAGCAGACAGAGACACTTCTTGAGCCAATCGTAACAGAACTGGGATTTGAGCTTGTGGATGTGGAGTATGTAAAAGAAGGTGGTACGTGGTATTTAAGAGCGTACATTGACAAACCCGGCGGCATTGCTGTCGATGACTGTGAAGCAGTGAGCAGGAGATTTTCAGATATCCTTGACGAGAAGGATTACATTGCAGACTCCTATGTATTTGAAGTGAGTTCTCCGGGACTTGGAAGACCTCTGAAAAAAGAGAAAGATTTTAAACGGAGTCTTGGAGAAGAAGTGGAGATCCGCACGTATCGTGCGATTGACCGTCAGAAAGAATTTGTAGGATTACTGAAAGCATATGATGACAGTACGGTGACAATCACTTATGAAGATGATACAGAGCAGACATTTGACAGAGGAGACATCGCTCTGATCCGCCTTGCTTTGGATTTTTAATTTAGGAGGAAAAAATAATGAATACAGAATTACTTGAAGCACTGACGATTCTTGAGAAAGAAAAGAACATCAGCAAAGATGTCATGATGGAAGCAATCGAAAATTCTCTGCTCAGTGCCTGTAAGAACCATTTCGGGACATCCGATAATATTAAGATCGTGATGGACAGAGAGACCTGTGACTATTCCGTATTTGCAGAAAAAGAAGTTGTGGAAGAAGTTTTTGATCCGGCAATCGAGATCAGCCTGGAGGATGCAGAAAAGATCAATCCGTCCCTGCACATCGGTGATATCGCCCAGGTTCCGGTTTATTCAAAAGAATTCGGTCGTATTGCAACGCAGAATGCAAAAAACCTGATCCTTCAGAAGATCAGAGAAGAAGAGAGAAAAGTTGTCTTTGATCAGTATTTTGAGAAAGAGAAAGATATTGTAACCGGTATTGTACAGCGTTATGTTGGAAAAAATATCAGTATCAACCTCGGAAGAGCAGATGCGATGCTGACAGAGAATGAGCAGGTTAAGGGAGAGCATTTTGAGCCGACAGAGCGTATCAAGCTTTATATTGTAGAAGTAAAGAATACGACAAAAGGACCAAAGATTCTTGTATCCCGTACACATCCGGAGCTTGTAAAGCGTCTGTTTGAGGCAGAAGTAGCCGAGGTCAAGGACGGAACGGTAGAAATCAAGAGTATTGCCCGTGAGGCAGGTTCCCGTACAAAGATGGCAGTATGGTCCAATGATCCAAATGTAGATCCGGTCGGAGCATGTGTTGGTATGAACGGAGCCAGAGTCAATGCGATCGTCAATGAACTGCGCGGCGAGAAGATCGACATCATCAACTGGAGTGACAATCCGGCAATCCTGATCGAGAATGCATTAAGCCCTGCAAAGGTTATTTCTGTAATGGCTGATCCGGATGAAAAGACAGCAAGCGTTATCGTTCCGGATTATCAGTTATCACTGGCTATCGGTAAAGAAGGTCAGAATGCAAGACTGGCAGCAAGACTGACAGGATATAAGATCGACATCAAGAATGAGACACAGGCAATCGAATCCGGTGAACTTCCGGAGAACTACATGGAATTAAGCGAAGGCGTATACGAAGAAGAGTACGATGACGATGCAGAAGAATTCGATGTAGAGAACACAGCAGATGCTGAATATGATGATGACGACGCAGAGATCACATTCGATGAAGTAGAGGATACAGAGGAATAGGTGATAATTCGTGGGAGCAAATAAAAAAGTTCCTATGCGTAAATGCGTAGGATGTCAGGAAATGAAGAGTAAAAAAGAGATGATTCGTGTCATCCGCACATCGGAGGGAGAATTTCTACTGGATGCAACAGGAAGAAAGAACGGACGCGGTGCTTATCTCTGCCCGAATGGTGACTGCCTTGCAAAAGCAGTGAAGAATAAGGGCCTGGAGAGATCCTTTAAGCAGGCTATCCCGAAAGAAGTGTATGAAGCACTGGAAAAGGAGATGGAAGTACTTGAGTCAGAATAAAGCATTATCTATGATCGGTCTTGCCACGAAAGCCGGCAAGGTTGCAAGCGGGGAGTTCTGTACGGAGAAAGAAGTAAAATCCGGAAGGGCATATCTTGTGATCGTTGCAGACGATGCATCCGATAATACCAAGAAGAAATTTCAGAACATGTGTGATTTTTATAAAGTGCCAATATACTTTTTTGAAGATAAAGATACCCTGGGCCATGCGATGGGAAAAGAGTTCCGCGCTTCGCTTGCAGTAACAGATGCAGGGTTTGCAAAAGGAATCAGAAAACATCTGGATATGGAAGAAGGATAATAGGAACTGTATACAGGAGGTAGATTTATGGCAAAATTAAGAGTATATGAACTGGCAGAACAGATGAATAAGACAAACAAAGAAATACTCTCTATATTAAAAGATAAAGGAATTGAGGTGGCAAGTCATATGAGTACACTTTCAGATGAACAGATTGATGCAGTAAAAAGTGAAAAAACTTCTGAAGATACCCCGAAGAAGAAAAATATCGTTCAGGTTTTCAGACCGCAGAACTCACAGGGCGGCGGAAGAGGTCGTAATGGTCAGGGACGCCCGCAGGGCAGTCGAAACGGACAGCGCCCGCAAGGTAATGGAAATGGTCAGGGACGCCCACAGGGCAATGGAAACAGACAGGAACGTCCACAGAATGGTAACAGCCAGGGACGCCCTCAGGGAAATGGCCAGGGACGTCCGCAGAACGGAAACAGACAGGAACGCCCGCAGGGTAATGGAAATGGTCAGGGACGCCCGCAGAACGGAAACAGACAGGATCGTCCGCAGGGAGAAAACCGTGATAACAGACAGCGCAGAAATCCAAACGGACAAAGAAACGGTCAGGATCAGAGACAGGGACGCCCGGGTGATGGAAGAAGAGATGGCGGATTCCAGAACCGCGGAGACAGAAGAGATAATCGAGATAACCGTGATAACAGAGACGGAAGAGAGATGCGTGATGGCGGACGCCGTGACGACAGAAGAAAATCCAGCCCGTCTATTCCGGCACCTGCAATCGCAGAACAGAAACCAAGCCGCAACAAACCAAAAGATGCGCACAAGAAGAAAGAA